>Ga0209587_1000113_pt1 | contig 38792 bp, 30 predicted proteins | sample NGEPerD_2_FD_184512 | JGI IMG/M metagenome (GOLD analysis project Ga0209587, IMG submission 184512) | Arctic peat soil microbial communities from the Barrow Environmental Observatory site, Barrow, Alaska, USA - NGEE PermafrostL1-D... | ecosystem: Environmental > Terrestrial > Soil > Wetlands >...
GCCCCGGCTCGCACTCGTAGGGATCGGGGTCGAGCCGGGGCTCTCCGACGTCTTCGCGCGATACGCAGCCGACCACCTCTTCAGCGAGATCGACGAGCTCGGGACCCGCGACGGAGCCAACCTGGTCGTGCGCAACGAGCTGGGCGAGGAGAACTTCGCCCCCAGCTTCTCGATCTGGACCACGATCGAGGAATGCCTCAACCCGCCTGTCGTCTGGGAGAAGGGCAAAGGCTGGTTCACCACGGCTCTGTTCAGCGAGCCAGAGGTGTTCGAATTCCCCGAGGGGATCGGCCCGGTCGAGTGCGTCAATGTCGAGCACGAGGAGGTTCTGCTCATGCCGCGCTGGGTCGATGCCAAGCGCGTGACCTTCAAGTACGGCCTCGGCGACGACTTCATCGGGGTGCTCAAGACCCTGCACGCGCTGGGCCTTGACCGGACCCAGAAGGTGACGGTCGGCGGCATACAGGTCTCCCCGCGAGACGTGGTTGCCGCGTGCCTGCCCGATCCAGCCACGATCGGCCCGCGGATGACCGGCAAGACCTGTGCCGGTCTCTGGGTGACCGGCACGGGCAAAGACGGCGAGCCGCGAGAGGTCTATCTCCACCATGTGGTCGACAACGAGTGGGCGATGCGTGAGTACGGCACCCAGTGCGTGGTGTGGCAGACGGCGATCAATCCCGTTGTGGCACTTGAGCTTCTCGCGACCGGGGTGTGGCAGGGCACTGGCGTGCGTGGGCCGGAGTCTTTCGACGCCGTGCCGTATCTCGACCTGCTCAAAGCGCCCCAGCCCGGTGGCTACGGCTCGGCCTGGGGGATGGAGGATCGATGAGGACGATCGGGATTCTGGGTGGCATGAGCAGTGTTGCCAGCGCGGAGTACTACCGGCGCATCAATGAGGGCGTGAACGCGCACCAGGGCGGCCACAGCGCCGCGGAGCTCGTGCTCTACAGCGTGGACTTCGGCGTGATCGAAGGCTTCATCCGCGACGAACGCTGGGACCAGGCTGCGCAGTACCTCGCCGAGCGAGCGCGGCGGGTCGAGCGCGGCGGGGCGGAGCTCTTGATCCTGGCCACGAATACGATGCACCGGGTGGCCGTCGAGCTGCAGGATGCAATCGGCATCCCACTGATCAACATCGTCGACCCGACGGCGGACGCAGCCATCGCTGACGGTGTCCACACTCTGGGCCTGCTGGGCACCGCACCCGTGATGGAGGCTGACTTCTACCGGTCGCGCTTCGTGGGCTTCGGGCTCGCGGTTCTCGTCCCTCCCGAGCGGGACCGGGCCGTGGTGCATCGCGTCATCTTCGAGGAGCTGACCCACGGGATCATCGACGACCACTCCCGCCAGGAGTACGTGCGGATCATGCGCGACCTGGTCGGCCAGGGGGCGCAAGGCATCGTGCTCGGATGCACCGAGATCAGCCTGCTCGTCGCACCCGAGGACATGCCAGGCACGGTGCTGTACGACACGACGGCGCTTCACGTCGACCGAGCCGTTCGGATCAGCCTGGGACTCGATCCTCTTCCGCGAGCAGCGCCTACCTCCGCCTGAACAGCTGCGCCGGCCCAGGCGTCAGCTGGGCTTGGTGGCCAGATAGACCGTGTTGGTGGCCAGACGGTCCTGGAGCGGGTTGGGGAAGCTGACCACCTCGGCAGCGACATCGACGAACACCTCCGACAGGACCGCCAGGTAGGCGTCCTCAGGCGGGTCGTTGGACCAGAGGGAGTAGACACCCCCCGGTCGCAGGTGACCGGCCAGCCGTTGCGTCCCTGCCAGGCCGTAGAAGCCGGCGCTGCCGTCGGCAAGCAGGTGCTTCGGTGAGTGGTCGATGTCGACGACCACGACGTCGAAGACCCGACCCTGCATGTCGGGGTCGAACCCCGGCCCGTCGGCCATCGCGAAGAAGTCCCCGTACACCAGCCGGCAGCGGGGATCTGCGGTCAGGATCGGCCCGACCGGGACCAGACCGCGCTGGTGCCACTGGATCACGGGCTCAAGCACCTCAACCACCACCAGCTCGCGCACCCGCGGGTCCTCCAGCACGGTCTGCGCGGTGTAGCCGAGTCCCAGTCCACCCACGGCGACGTCAAGCTCGGACCCTTGGAGGCGCGCCAGTGCGCGTCGAGCCACCTCGATCTCGGCGACGGTGAAGAGGCTGGACATGAGGAACTCTTCGCCGAGCTTGACCTCGAAGATGTCAACGCCGGTGACCGGGTCGCGGCGCCTGCGGAGGCTGACCTCACCGATCGGCGTGGGACTCCAGCCGAGCTCCTCGAACCGAGCACTCACACGACCACCGCTCCTCGAGAAGGATTCGGGTGATCATACAAGCCCCGTCGCCGCGCGCCGCGCCTATGCCCCGAGATGACACGCGCGGCTCGACCCCTGTATGACGACCGCTGACCCTTGCCCTCCCTTTGGAAGCCGCTACGGGAGAGGCTTTACTTCTTCTATGACCGACACGGTGAGCGCACCCTCCAGCATCGCGGTACTCACCAGTGGTGGAGACGCCGGAGGGATGAACGCCGCGGTCAGGGCAGTGGTTCGGACGGCGTTGTTCCACGGAGTCGATGCCTACGTGATCTATAACGGATATCAGGGTCTGGTCGACGGAGGCGAGGCCATCCGACGCGCGTCGTCTGCGGACGTCGGGGGGATTCTCCATCGCGGTGGCACGGTGTTCGGCACCGCGCGCTGCGCCGAGTTCCGCACGAAAGAAGGCCGGCGTAAGGCTGTCGGCAACCTGCTGGAACGCCGGATCGATGCGCTGGTCGTGATCGGTGGCGACGGCAGTCTGGCCGGGGCGAACGAGTTCCGGGAGGAGTGGGCCGACACTGTTGCGGAGCTGGTCGCGGCTGGTCAGGTGACCGCCGAGGTGGCAGCCTCCCACCCGTTCTTGCGACTGGTGGGTCTGGCGGGATCGATCGACAACGACATGTCGGGGACCGACATGACGATCGGCGCCGACACTGCGCTGCATCGGATCACGGAGGCGCTGGACTCGATCCGCAGCACCGCATCGAGCCATCAGCGCACGTTCGTCGTCGAGGTGATGGGCCGACGCTGCGGCTATCTGGCGATGACGGCCGGGCTGGCGACGGCAGCGAACTGGCTGCTGATTCCCGAGCGCCCACCAGAGCGCGAGGACTGGGCGCAGAAGATGTGTGCGGCGATGCGGGCAGGACACGAGATCGGCCGTCGGCAGAGCCTGGTGCTGGTCACTGAAGGCGCCCAGAGCCGCGATGGCGAGCCGATCACGGTGGAACGCGTCAAAGAGGTGTTGGAGGAGCAGCTCGGCGAAGATGCCCGCGTCACCATCTTGGGCCACGTCCAGCGCGGAGGCGCACCGAGCGCTTTCGACCGGTGCCTGGCCACCCTGCTGGGAAACGCGGCTGTCGAACAGCTGCTCGCCGAAGCGCCGGATGCTACACCGCAGCTGATCGGAATTCGGGGCAACCAGGTGGCCAGCTCGCCCCTGATGGAATGTCTGGCGCGGACCCGCGAGGTCGCCGACCGCATCGCACAACAGGACTACGACGGCGCGATGCTGCTGCGTGGCGGCAGCTTCTCCGAGTCTGAGGTCATCCTGAGCACCATGCAGCAAGCCGCGCCGCGACCCACCGCACCCGGGCGCCGACGGTTCAGGCTTGCCGTGCTGCACGGCGGGGGGCCAGCGCCGGGCATGAACACCGCGGTCCGGGCCGCGGTGCGGCTGGGCCTCGACCGCGGATATGAGGTGCTGGCCGTCAAGAACGGCTTCCTCGGCCTGCGCAACGGTGACATCCACGAGATGGACTGGATGAGCGTCAGCGGTCTGGTCTCTGAAGGTGGCGCCGACATCGGAACCAACCGTTACGTACCGGACGGACCCGCGATCGAGCAGATCGCCAAGCAGGTCGCGGCCCATCGCATCGACGGCTTGTTGATGGCCGGCGGCTGGTGCGGCTACCAGGCCGCGCACCTGCTCCACACCCACCGCCGGACCTACGCGTCTTTGGACATCCCGATCGTGTGCATGCCAATGACCATCAACAACGACCTGCCAGGCACCGAGCTGACGATCGGCAGCGATACGGCCTTGAACAGCATCGTCCTTGATGTCGACAAGATCCGGCAGTCAGCCGTGGCGTCGCGGCGGGTCTTCGTGGTTGAGGTGATGGGCCACGACTGCGGCTACCTGGCCCTGATGAGCGGATTGGCGACCGGCGCCGAGCGGATCTACCTGCCGGAGCAGGAGATGACGCTCAACGATCTCAGCGTCGATGTCCACAACCTGTCCGGGGGCTTCCGATCAGGGAAACGCCTGGGCCTGGTGATCCGTAGCGAGAATGCCGATCCGGTCTATACCACCGGCTTCATCACCTCGGTGTTCGAGAAGGAGGGCGGCGACCTCTTCGATGCCCGGCCGGCCATCCTCGGGCATGTGCAGGAGGGCGGGGATCCCTCGCCGTTCGACCGCGTCCAGGCCAACGGGCTGACCGCGCACTGCATCGAGTACCTGGCCGAACAGCTGGAGTCCGGCGGCCGGGCGAGCGCAATGATCGGCTTCCAGTCCGGGCGTATTCAGTTCACCGACCTGACCTCGTACCCCACCCTCATCGAGGCCGATGCCCAGCGTCCGCGCGAACAGCGATGGATGACGCAGCTTCCCCTGGCCGAGATCATGTCGACATGAACGAGCGGCCAACCTGACGGGTGCCGAACCGCCCGCGCGCCACCAGCTCGACGGTGACGAGCACCGCGATGGACTGCACCAGCAGCAGGGCCACCAGGGCCACCAGCTGGACGGCGGCGGCCTGCAGCGGTGAGGCGCCACCGAGCAGCATTCCCACGAAGGCTCCCGGAAGGGTGACCAGACCGACGGTCCGGGTCTGGTCAAGGCCGGGAACGAGGGCAAGCGCGGCATCGTCGCGGGCGATGAGCAGGGCCGAGTCGCGAGGCAGCAGGCCGATGGACAGCCCGGCCTCATACTCCCCGTGACGGGTGCGAAGGGCATCGAGCGAGCGCCTGCCGGCGAGTGTCGTCGCCGTCATGGCCCCACCGATCAGGATGCCGACGATCGGCACGACGGCGATGGGTTGGCGGGGGATCAGGCCGCTGAGCAGCAGGCCGACGGCGACCGGGACGGCACCAAGGGCGACGGGTGCGGTCGCAAGCCACCAGGCGCCCTGTCTGTTCAGCCGCCTTCCGGCCGTCAGCGATGCCACCGACAGCATCAGGGTGATGAACCCCAGCGTCAGCCACCACGACCTCAGCACCGCAAAGATCAGCAGCCCGACGACGCCGAGCTGCACGCAGGCTCGCAGGGCGGCCAGGATGTCGTCGCGGCCATGTCCGAGATGTCCCCAGCGGTTGATGACCGCGGCCAGCCCCGTGCATACGACGACCACGAGCGCCAGACGCATGAGCCCGCCGAACCCGTCCACACTGACCAGCGCAGCGGCGGGTCGGATCGCGGAAAGCATCACGGGCCGCATTATCCGCCGGTGGCTGGACACTCGGCCTGTCGGCGCGCGAGACGACCTAAACTCACAGTGTGACTTCCAGGATCGTGATTGCCAGGATCGATCTGCGTGGCCGTGTGCTCGACGCGCACTCCCTGCGAGACGTGCTGCCCCGAGCCGAGTTCGACGTCGAGGCCGCGCTGTCGGCGGTTCGCCCGATCTGTGACGACGTACGCACTCGCGGCGCCGAGGCATTGCGTGACCTGGGAGAGCGGTTCGACGGGGTCCGGCCCGAACAGCTGCGCGTCCCCGCCGGGGTCCTGACATCGGCTCTGGGCCTGCTCGACCCTGACGTCCGCGCAGCCCTCGATGAGACCATCCGGCGGGCGCGCATCGTCCACGATGACCAGCGGCGCGCCGACACGACCACCCAGGTGACGCCCGGTGGAACTGTGACCGAGCGTTGGGTGCCGGTTGACCGGGTCGGCCTCTACGTCCCTGGCGGTGTCGCGGTCTACCCCAGCAGTGTCGTCATGAACGTCGTCCCCGCACAGATCGCGGGTGTGGGCTCGGTCGCGGTCACGAGTCCGCCGCAACGGGACAACACCGGAGACTTCGTCGGCTATCCCCACCCGACCGTCCTTGCAGCGTGCGAGCTTCTTGGCATCCATGAGGTCTACGCCGTCGGGGGGGCTCAGGCGATCGCGATGTTTGCCTACGGCGCAAGGGAATCCGGCTTCGATGGCACACCCAACGCCGGTGCAGTGGTCTGCGAGCCGGTCGTCATGGTGACTGGTCCGGGCAACATCTATGTCGCCGCCGCCAAACGCCTGCTGAAGGGCGTGATCGGCATCGACGCCGAGGCCGGGCCGACCGAGATCGTGGTGTTGGCCGACGACAGCGCCGATCCCGAGCACGTCGCGGCCGATCTGCTCAGCCAGGCCGAGCACGACACGCTCGCCGCCTCGGTGCTCGTCACGGACAGCGAGGATCTCGCCCAACGGGTTGAAGCTGCGTTGGTGCGCAGGGTGTCCGCGACCAAGCACATCGAACGAGTCACGGCTGCCCTGTCCGGTCGGCAGTCAGGTGTTGTGCTCGTTGACGACGTCGAGGCTGCCATCGCCGTGGTCAACGCCTACGCCGCAGAGCACCTCGAGATCCAGACCCGCGATGCGCGCGCGGTGGCCCTGCGGATCCGCAACGCCGGGGCGATCTTCGTGGGGGCGTTTTCGCCGGTGAGCCTTGGTGACTACTGCGCCGGCTCCAACCATGTGTTGCCAACGGGTGGATCGGCCGGCCACAGCAGCGGTTTGTCCGTGCAGTCGTTCCTGCGTGGCATCCACGTCGTGGACTACACCGAGGCCGCCCTGCGCCAGGTCGCCGGCCAGGTGATCACGTTGGCCGCCGCCGAGGACCTCCCCGGGCATGGCGAGGCAGTTGTGGCGAGGTTCGGGGACAGCGCAGGTTTCAGCGACGGTTCCGACTCGTGACCAGCTCGCTGAGCGATCTGTTGCGCCCTGACCTGTTGGGTCGAACCGCCTATGGCGCACCGCAGCTGGACGTGCCGGTTCCGTTGAACACCAACGAAAACTCGTATGCCGTGCCCCAACAGGTGGTCGATGCGATCCTGTCGTCCGTCGCCGAGGTGGTACCAGGCCTGAACCGCTACCCGGACCGCGAGTTCGTCCGACTGCGCGAGGATCTGGCGGCCTACCTGACCCGGACCAGCGGCGCTGCCGTCACGGCTGGGCAGGTGTGGGCGGGCAACGGCTCCAACGAGGTCCTGCTGCACATCCTCCAGGCGTTCGGCGGGGTCGGCAGGGTTGCGCTCGGCTTCACCCCCACCTACTCGATGCACTCGATCATCACGCAGACCGTTGGCACCAGATGGGTCGACGGACAGCGCGGCGGCAGCGGCGGACCCTTCCATCTGGACGCCGCATCCGCGGTTGCCCAGGTCAAGGCGCACCAGCCGAACATCGTGTTCCTGTGTTCGCCGAACAACCCGACCGGCACGGCTCTGGGGCTCGACGTCGTTGAGGCGGTCTATGACGCCGCGGGGCAAGCGCTCGTGGTGGTGGACGAGGCCTACGCCGAGTTCGCCCGCGCCGGCACGCCAAGCGCGCTGACGCTTCTGGCAGGCCGGGACCGTCTTGTGGTCACCCGCACCATGAGCAAGGCGTTCGCCTTGGCCGGTGCACGGGTGGGCTATCTCGCGGCGACCCCTGAGCTCACCGAATGCCTGCGACTCGTCCGTCTGCCGTACCACCTCTCGGCCACGACCCAGGCCGTCGCCTGTGCGGCGCTCGAGCACTCCGAGGGTTTACTGGCGGCGGTGGAGCTCGTCAAGGTCCAACGCGACCGCATCGCGTCCGAACTCGCCGAGATGGGCCTTGACCCGGTCCCGAGCGATGCCAACTTCGTGCTCTTTGGCGGGCTTGCGGACGAGCTGGCCACGTGGCAGTCGTTGCTGGATCAGGGCATTCTGATTCGCGACGTCGGGTTGGCCCACTATCTTCGTGTCACAGCAGGGACGCCCCAGGAGACCGAGGCATTCCTCGGGGCGATGCGTCGCCTCGCCCCGACCCACCGGCAGGAGCAGTCCTCATGACCCAACAGGACACCGAGCGCAACCACCGGGACGCCGGGCCTCCCGGCGCAGCTCCGGCCGCACCTCGCATCGCGCACCTGAGGCGGTCGACGGACGAGAGCACGGTCGAGCTCGAGCTCGACCTTGACGGAAGCGGCGACTCCCGGATCAGCACCGGCGTGCGCTTCTACGACCACATGCTCGCCAGCCTTGCCAAACACTCGCTGATCGACCTACGCGTCGAGGCCACCGGCGATGTCGACGTCGACGCCCACCACACGGTCGAGGACGTCGCCATCGTCCTGGGTGACGCTTTTCGCGAAGCGGTGGGCGACAAACGTGGGATCTCACGCTTCGGCGATGCGACCGTCCCCCTGGACGAGGCGCTCGTGCAGGCGGTCGTGGACGTCGCCGGGCGCCCGTACTTCGTCCATGAGGGTGAGCCCGAAGGCCAGGCGTACGTGCTCATCGGCGGCAACTATGCAGGGTCACTGACGCGGCACGTGTTGGAGACCTTCGCCCAACACGCCGGCATCGCGCTGCACGTGCGGGTCTTGTCCGGTCGCGATCCGCACCACGTGGTCGAGGCACAGTTCAAGGCCGTGGCTCGGGCGCTGCGGGCAGCTGTCGCACTGGACCCGCGCGTGAAGGGCATCCCGAGCGCGAAAGGCAGTCTCTGATCCCGTGACCGTGCCGTGGCACTCCGCCCGTCAGGGGCGGGGGATGCTCCTCCTGAGGGGCACGCCGGACGCGGTCTCGACCTGGGCCCGGCGTGGTCTTGCGCCGGCGCACGTCGTGCCTCTCGATGGCTGGACTGCGGTGCTTCCAGCCGGACCCTCTCGCGCGCTACCACCGTATGACGACACGATCCAGACGCTGGCCGGGCGCCACGTGGCTTCTCGACTGCGTTATGCCATAGGCTTTTTCGCGGTCGACGGCAACGCAGTGGTCACCGTCCATCCCACCGGGTGGCGGGCCATACCGAGGTGGTTCGTCTGGTCTCCGGGACGGGGTGTGGCGCGCCCTTGGCACCTGGCCCCGGGGCGCCCGGCAGACCTGGTGACCGCCGCCGGCATCCGCGACACAAGGGTTCGCCGCGATGTCAGGGACACCCTTGTCGAGGCTGGCGGTGATGCTGACGGTGTGCTTCGCGACCTGATGGCCCTGCTGTTGTTGCCGGGGTCCGATCTGCTCGACGGAGGACAAGACCCCGCCACCGCCCAGGGTTCGACCCTGGTCGAGCCGGACGCACAGCAGATCGTCAAGTTCGAACGGATCGTCAGTGACCATGCCCTGCACCGGGCCGAGCTGGAGGAGGACTAGGTGGCCGCGCATGTGGTGGTGCTGGACTACGGCAGCGGTAACGTCCGCTCGGCGGTCCGCATGCTCGAGCGTGTGGGAGCCAGTGTCGAGTTGAGCGCCGACCATCGGGCCGTTCTGTCCGCAGACGGCCTCTTCGTGCCGGGAGTGGGCAACTTCCACGCCTGTATGCGCGGCCTGCGGGCTGTGGACGGCCCTCGCCTGATCGACCTTCGGCTCGCGGGCGGCCGACCCGTGATGGGGGTCTGCGTGGGGATGCAGGTTCTCTTTGATGGGTCGACGGAGCCCAGCACGGGCGGACAGGAAGACGGGTTGGGCGAGTGGCCTGGCGTTGTCGTGCGGCTTGCCGCGGCGGTCGTCCCGCACATGGGATGGTCGACCGTGAAGGCCGCAGCAGGCTCTCGGCTCTTTGCCGGGGTCGAGAACGAGCGTTTCTACTTCGTCCACTCCTACGCCGCACCGCGATGGATGCTCGAACCCGAGGGCAGCATGGTCGTCATGGCCCCCAAGGTGAGTTGGGCCGAGCACGGGTCATCGTTTGTCGCGGCGGTCGAGAACGGGCCCTTGGTGGCCACCCAGTTCCACCCCGAGAAGTCTGGGGACGCCGGTGCCCGGTTGCTCGAGAACTGGGTGGCGTCGTTGTGACCGATGAGCAACCACTGACCGATGAGCAACTACTGACCGATGAGCAACTACTAAGGAGTCACACCATGGTGCCTGCAGCTCCCCGCCTTGAGCTCCTTCCTGCCGTCGATGTCGCTGATGGTCAGGCCGTTCAGCTCGTCCAGGGCGTCGCTGGCACCGGCGGGCAGTTCGGTGACCCGTGGAGCGCAGCCAAGGCCTGGCAGGACCAGGGCGCCGAGTGGATCCACCTGGTCGATCTGGATGCCGCCTTCGGCCGCGGTTCCAACCGTGAGCTGCTCGCCAGCATCGTCGGCCGGCTCGACATCTCGGTGGAGATGTCCGGTGGCATTCGTGACGCCGAAAGCCTCGAGGCCGCGTTGGCGACCGGGTGTCGGCGGGTCAATCTCGGTACGGCTGCTCTGGAGGATCCTGAGTGGACGGCCCGGGCCATCACCGAGTACGGGGACCGCATCGCGGTGGGCCTCGACGTCCGCGGAACCACACTGGCGGCTCGAGGCTGGACCCAGGAGGGCGGCGACCTCTGGGAGACTCTCGATCGGCTCGATGGGGAGGGCTGCGCCCGTTACGTCGTGACCGACGTCAACAAGGACGGCATGCTCAAAGGTCCCAATCTCGAGCTGTTGCAGCAGGTGTGCGCGCACACCGACCGCCCGGTCGTCGCCTCTGGCGGGGTGTCGACCCTCGCCGACCTCCAAGCGATTCGCGGCCTGGTCACGCTGGGGGTGGAGGGGGCGATCGTCGGGTCGGCCCTCTACCGGCACGCGTTCACCTTGCCGCAGGCACTTGACGTGGCCGGCCGACCATGACCGACGCGCGTCACGACCCACCGTCTTCCGACTCGTCCGGGATGCCGTGGACAGGACGTGCTCTGAGGGGCACAGGATTCGATGATGATCTGGGCGAGGCCGACCTCGATCTGATCGCGGCGCTGGACGATCCGCAGGACGAAACAGGCTTGATGCAGGCCGTGGCACGCGCCCGGCTGCTCGTCCCCATCGTCGCCGCGCCATCCGAGGTCGACGACTCAGGCGAGCCAAACGTAGAGAAGCTCGCCCTCAAGAGCGCCACTGACATGGCCGTGGTGACCCTGACCTCGCCGGACGGGCAACGTGCGCTACTGGTCTTCAGCAGCCTCGCTGCGCTCTCGGCGTGGGACGCCGCCGCGCGCCCCTCCCCGGTCACCAGTGCAAGGGCGGCTCAGGCAGCGGTCTCCGAGCGCTGTGACGTGATGCTGCTCGACCTGGGCTCGGGACACGAGTGCGTGCTGCGTCCCAGCATGGTGTGGGCCTTGGCGCAGCAGCGTGAGTGGCTGCCCGCGCATACCGATCCCTTTGTGACACAGGCGCTTTCGCGAGCAACTGCCGACGAGGTAGACGTGATCGACTGCGTCGGCGAGAGCGACCCCGTCGGGGCCGGCATCCTGCGCGTCGTGCTGCGCCTGCGTCCGGGGCTCGACTCGGCCCAGGTGCAGGCGCTCGCGACTCGCATCGGCGAGCAGATCGCCACCGACGGCGAGGCTCGGGCGCGGATCGACGGCCTCGCGTTCACCATCCGCCAAGCCTGAGGGAAACCCTGTCCTCAGCTGGCCGTGAGCTGTGAAAAACTCGGTGTCATGGCGCTCGATCCGTACCGCCGCGTGCTGTCCGTCCCTGCTCTGCGGCAGGCGCTGCTGCTCGGCATCCTGGTGCGTATCCCCATCTTTGCCGGTGGCGTGATCCTCACGCTCCACGTCGTCCAGACCCTCCACCGTGACTACGGCTCTGCGGGGCTCGTGACCGCCGCGGCCACCATCTGCATCGCGGTCAGCGGGCCATGGCGTGGCAGGTTGTTGGACACCAAAGGTCTGCGTCGTGTGGTCCTGCCCTCGTTGGTCGTCACAGCGGTCTGCTGGTCGATCGCGCCCTTCGTGGGCTACCTCCCGTTGCTCCTGCTCGCCGCGCTTGCCGGCCTGTTCGTCGTCCCGACGTTCTCGATCATCAGGCAGGCGGTCATCGCGGCCGTCCCGGGCAGCGATCGGCGCACGGCGCTGGCGCTGGACTCGGTGGCCGTCGAGGTCTCCTTCATGGTCGGCCCGCTCATCGGTGTCTGGGCGGCCACCGTCTGGTCCACCGCATGGGTCCTGTTCACCGTCGAGATGCTCGGCGTCATCGCTGGCATCGGCCTCTGGTCGGCCAACCCGGTCATGGTTCCCGATCGTGGTGACGGCAACGGCAACGGCGCCGCCGCCGAGAAGCTCCCGCGCATGGCATGGTTCCGCCCGCCCTTCCTGGCCATGTGTGCAGCCGCGGCCGCCTCGACGATCGTCCTGTCCGGATGCGACATCGCGTTTGTCGCGGCCCTGCGCGAGTTCGGCGCGGTCTCGCTGCTCGGCCCCGTCCTCGCGATCTGGGGGCTTGGATCAGTGGTCGGCGGTCTCGTCTACGGCATGCTGCGCCGGTCCATCCCGGCCTTCCTGCTCCTGGGCGGTCTCAGTGTGGCGACCCTCCCTCTCGCCCTCTCGCCCAGCGTGTGGCCGCTTGCCGCGCTGGGCTTCCTCGCGGGTCTGCTCTGCGCGCCGACGATCACCGCAACGGTTGACCAGCTCAGCCGGGTCGTGCCCGAGGCGGCCAGAGGAGAGGCGATGGGGTGGCACGGATCCGCCATGACTGCCGGCTCAGCGCTGGGTGCCCCGCTGGCCGGTCTGGCGATCGACCACTGGGGTTGGGGCGGTGGATTCGTCACAGTCTCCGCGATAGGCGTTGCGGTGGCCACAACGGGTGCAGGGGCGACGTATGCCTACCGCCGCACCCGCGCGAGGGCCGTGACCCGACGGGCTCAGAGCACCGACCAGGTGAGCTTGTCACCCGGCCCCTGACCGTGGCACACGGCCTACACGGCGCTGCTCCTGCGTCGAGCCCTGTCAGGATTGGGAATCCAAGGGGTCACGCTGGTAGCGTTACGCACGACCGGCTGTGTCGACGGGTTGCCCACAAGCTGCCCGACCGACATAGCGTGCAAGAGAAGCCATGCAAGTCGCTTCCACCCGCGTCGGCGCGATCGCAGTTCACTGCGGCAAGCTGCCGGGTTCCAGGTCCGCCCGGCTGGGGCGTCGCACCGATGGTGCGCCGTGGCAGACGTGCAGCGTATGACGCGTGCTTGCCACCCGTCGCACGCGGCGGTTTGGTTGGATGCTCCTTGTTCTCAAAGCTCCTCGCGCACCACACGGTGGCGGGGAGCTTTTCCCGTCTCTGATGGTCGCCTTGACGGACAACATAAGGAGAACCACATCAGCGAGCCTCGTATCAACGACCGCATCCGGGTCCCGGAAGTGCGGTTGGTTGGCCCCAATGGTGAGCAGGTCGGCATCGTGCGCGTCGAGGACGCGTTGCGACTTGCTGCGGAGTCGGACCTTGACTTGGTCGAGGTGGCTCCGATGGCAAAGCCGCCGGTCGCCAAGCTCATGGACTTCGGCAAGTTCAAGTACCAGGAAGCCATCAAGGAGCGGGAAGCGCGCAAGAACCAGGTCAATACGGTCATCAAGGAGATCAAGCTCCGGCCAAAGATCGACCCGCATGACTACGGCACCAAGAAGGGCCACGTCGAGCGGTTCCTCAAGGCTGGCGACAAGGTCAAGGTGACGATCATGTTCCGCGGTCGCGAGCAGTCGCGGCCCGAGCTTGGCTTTCGCCTGTTGCAGCGCCTCGCCGAGGACATCGGCGAGCTCGGGTTTGTCGAGAGCACGCCCAAGCAGGACGGCCGCAACATGATCATGGTGATCGGTCCGACCAAGAAGAAGGCCGAGGCCAAGGCCGAACAGCGCCGCAAGCGCGAAGAGGCTGGCCCCGGTGGCGCAGCGCCGACCAAGGTGGCTACGAGCACCGTCGATGCTGCCCCCTCAGTCGCCGAGACCCCGGTTGTTGTTCCCGAGGTAGTTGCCGCCGACGTGGTTACTCCCGAGGTGGCTGCGCCCGAGGTGGTTGTTCCCGAGGTGGTTGTTCCCGAGGTTGTTACGCCCGAGGTTGTTACGCCCGAGGCGCCGGCTGTCAAGGTGGCTGCGCCCAAGGCGCCTGCCGCCAAGGTGGCTGCGCCCAAGGAGTCGGCTGCCAAGGTGGCTACCAAGGTGGCTGCGCCCAAGGAGTCGGCTGCCAAGGTGGCTGCGCCCAAGGCGCCGGCTGCCAAGGTGGCTACCAAGAAGGCTGCCGCCAAGAAAGCCGTTCCCAAGGCTGATGCCAGCGCCGAGGCCAAGGTCACGGCTACCGAGTAGCGCCCAGAGCTTCACGACAGAACCCCGCGGTTCGGCGACGACCCGCACAACTGAAGGAGATCGGTCCCATGCCGAAGATGAAGACCCACAGCGGCGCCAAGAAGCGCTTCCGCCTCACCGGCACCGGCAAGGTCATGCGTGAGCAGGCCGGTGGCCGCCACCTGCTCGAGCACAAGTCTTCGAAGAAGACCCGCTCTATCGCGAACGACGTGGAGCTGGCAAAGCCCCAGGCCAAGAAGATCAAAAGGCTTCTCGGCAAGTAGTCGACGAAGGTTCAGCGTCAAGAACGTTCAGACACAGTCACGTCAGCTCCGCTGACAATGACATCCAAGACATCCAACAGCTCCACTGACAATGACAATGACAGCTCCGCCGATTGCGGAAGCCGGTATGTCTCGGTCCACGTCAGCAGGAAAATCAAGGCAAGGAGTCTCACGTGGCACGCGTGAAACGGGCGGTAAACGCCCACAAGAAGCGCAGGGTTGTTCTCGAGCGCGCCAGCGGCTATCGCGGGCAGCGTTCGCGCCTGTACCGCAAGGCCAAGGAGCAGGTCACCCACTCTCTCGGTTATGCCTACCGCGACCGGCGCGCCCGCAAGGGTGACTTCCGTCGCCTCTGGATCCAGCGGATCAACGCCGGCGCCCGCGCCAATGGCATGACCTACAACCGCTTCATCCAGGGTCTGAAGGCGGCCGAGATCGAGGTCGACCGACGCATGCTGGCCGAGCTCGCCGTCAACGACGCCGCAGCCTTCGCCGCCCTGGTCGAGATCTCTCGGGCGAACGTGCCGGCGCAGGCCACGCACGCCGCAGTCTGAGTCACACCTTGGCCGCGCGCCGGTTCGACACCCCGAAGATCTGACCACCAGATGTTGACCAACATCAGCTCCGACCGGGTCAGGTCAGTGCGGGCGTTGAGCCGGCGCGCGGTGCGTGAGCGTGAGGGACTGTTCCTTGCCGAAGGTCCACAGACCGTTGGCGAGGTCGTCGCTCACCGTCCAGATGCGGTCAAGGATCTCTACGTCGACACGCAGGCGGCTGGCCGGCATACGGTCGTGCTGGAAACGGCGCAGACGGCTGGCCTGAGCATCCGCGAGGTCAGCTCCGAAGTTCTCTCCGCCATGTGCGACACGAAGGTCCCGCAGGGGATCGTCGCAGTCTGTCGGCCCATCGATGTCGACCTCGACGTGGTGCTTGAGCTGCGCCCGAGGCTCCTGGTGATCCTGACCAACATCCGCGACCCCGGCAATGCCGGGACCGTCATCCGCAGCGCCGACGCGGCTGGAGCCGACGCCGTCCTGCTCAGCGACTCCAGCGTCGACATCTACAACCCCAAGGTGGTTCGATCGACCGTCGGGTCGCTGTTCCACCTGCCGATCGTGACAGGTGTGCCCATCCCAGACCTGCTGGATCGCGTCCGACGCTCTGGTCTGACCCTGCTGGCCGCCGACAGTTCCGGGCAGTCGTTGCTGGGCGACGTGGACCTGGCCAGACCCCACGCGTGGGTGATGGGAAACGAGGCATGGGGACTCGGGTCCGACGTCCTCGAGGCCTGCGACGACGTGGTGCGGGTTCCGATCTACGGCAAGGCCGAGTCGCTGAACCTGGCGATGGCGGCGACCGTTTTCCTGTATGCGTCAGCGGCCGAGCAGCGCAGTGACCCCGAGAGTCGCTAAAGTCACCCCTATGGGACAAGGGGTGAACTCACGGGACGGGGCGGTATCCGCCGGATGGCACTCGGACGTCTGTGACGCTTACCCCGACGGACTTCTTGTGGCGGACGAGCAGGGGTTCATCGTCTACGTCAACAAACGAGCAGCCGTGATCATCGGAACCCCGGCCTCCGAGCTGCTCGGCCAGGACATCCGGACGGCGCTTCCGTTACAGGAGAACGACGGTCGGTCCTGGTGGGCCTGCACCGATCCCTGGAAGGGCTTGGCCATCCGCTCCGGTCACCGCGAAAAGCTGCTGATCATCCCAGGACGGACCGAGGTCCTGGTGACCGCCAGTTATGTCCGCCCTGGACGCAGCCTGCCGGTCACTCAAGTGGTCGTGGCACTTCGCGACGCTGAGGCACGGCGCCGCGCCGAAGCCAACAACTCCGCCCTGATCTCCACGATCGCCCACGAGCTGCGCTCCCCCCTCACCTCGGTGAAAGGCTTTTCTTCCACGCTTCTGCGTCGCTGGGATCGGTTCACCGACGACCAGAAACGGTTGATGCTGCAGACCATCGAGGCTGACGCGGACCGCGTCACCCGATTGATCACCGAGCTCCTGGATATCTCCCGGATCGACTCCGGACGCCTGCAGGTGCGCAAGCAGCCGGTGGACGTTACCGCGGCCATCAACCGGCACATCGAACGATTCGTGGCAAGCGGCTACGACCGGGCGCGGTTCGCTCTCAGCAACGGGCATGATGTGGTGTTGCCCGAGGTGTGGGCCGACCCTGACCGGCTTGACCAGATCCTCGCAAACCTGATGGAAAATGCCGTGCGCCACGGGGCGGGCACTGTCATCATGTCCGTTGCTCCGATCGGACGCGCGGGCGACGAGGCTGTTGCCGTCACCATCAGCGACGAGGGCGAGGGCATCTCGCCCGAGCAGTACCCCATGATCTTCACCCGCTTCTGGCACGGGCGCACCCGCGGCGGCACCGGCTTGGGCCTGTACGTCGTACGAGGACTTGTTGAAGCCCACGGTGGGACGATCAGCGTCGGCCGGGCGGCAGCCGGAGGGGCCGAGTTCAGGTTCACGTTGCCTGCCGGCACCCCTGAGCACGTCGTCTGAACCACCACACGCCAACAGATTTGAAAGCGATGTCTGGACCCAACAAGAGCTATGACCCTGTCGAAGTCAGCACGCTCGATCCGACCGCCCTCGCACAGGCTGTCGCCGAAGCCCTGGCTGCCTTCGCAGCCGCCGACTCGCTGGACTCCCTCAAGGCGGCGCGCCTGGCCCACCAGGGCGACTCGAGCGCCTTGTCCCAGGCCAACCGCGAGATTGGTGCCCTGCCCCCGACCGCCAAGGCCGAGGCCGGCAAGCGGGTCGGTGTGGCGCGCGCCCAGGTCGCCAAGGCTCTGGCGACACGTCAGAGCGAGCTCGAGGTCGAGCGCGATGCACGCTTGCTCGTCGAGGAGACGGTCGACGTCACCGCGCCGGTGGCCCGCCGTCCTGTCGGTGCGCGACATCCTCTCGAGCTCATCTCCGAACGCATCGGCGACATCTTCGTGGCCATGGGCTGGGAGATCGCCGAGGGGCCCGAGCTCGAGTCCGAATGGTTCAACTTCGACGCGCTCAACCTCGGTGCCGACCACCCGGCCCGCCAGATGCAGGACACGTTCTTCGTCGACCCGCCGGACGCCGGACTCGTCCTTCGCACCCACACCTCCCCGGTCCAGGTCCGGACGATGCTCGAGCGTGACCTGCCCCTGTACATCGTCTGTCCCGGCAAGGTGTTCCGCACCGACGAGCTCGACGCCACACACTCTGCGGTGTTCCACCAGGTCGAGGGGCTTGCTGTCGCGGAGGGCCTCACCATGGCGCACCTGCGGGGCACGCTCGATCATCTCGTCGAGGCGCTGTTCGGCGCGGGGCTCGAGACGCGTCTGCGACCGTCCTACTTCCCCTTCACCGAGCCCAGCGCCGAGCTGGATTTCCGGTGCTTCGTCTGCGGCGGCTCCGATGTTCACTGCCGTACCTGTGGCGGCACCGGCTGGATCGAGTGGGGCGGCTGCGGGATGGTCAACAGGCACGTCCTCACCGCCTGTGGCATCGACCCCGACCGCTACACCGGCTTCGCGTTCGGCATCGGTATCGAGCGGGCGCTGATGCTGCGCCACGGGGTCAAGGACATGCGCGAGATGGTCGAGGGTGACGTGCGGTTCAGCACCCAGTTCGGGATGGAGATCTGATGCGGGCGCCAGTTTCATGGCTGCGTGAATACGTCGAGGGTGCGCCGGTCGCGACCGGTCGCGAGGTCGCCGCGAGCCTGGTGCGTCTGGGGCTGGAGGAGGAGGACCTGCACGGTGGCGACATCACCGGTCCACTCGTCGTGGGTCGCGTCCTCGAGTTCGTCGAAGAGCGGCAGAAGAACGGCAAGCTCATCCGCAGGTGCCAGGTCGACGTCGGCCAGCATGGTCAGCGGATCTCCGAGGGCACGCCTCAGGGGATCGTCTGTGGCGCCACCAACTTCGCGGTCGATGACCTCGTCGTCGTCGTACTGCCGGGGGCCGTCCTTCACGGCGGCGTTCACATATCCGCCCGCAAGACCTACGGCCAGGTCAGCAACGGGATGATCTGCTCCGCAGCTGAGCTTGGCATCGGCTCCGGTCCTGGTGCCACCGAGGGCATCATCGTGCTGCAGTCGTTGCTCGGTGATGAGGCCGCGGCCAAGCTGACCCCCGGAGACGACGCGATCGAGCTCCTTGGCCTGGCCGACGAGGTCGTCGAGGTCACCGTCACTCCCGACCGCGGCTACTGCCTCAGCATGCGCGGCATGGCCCGCGAGTACGCCCATGCCACGGGCGGAGCCTTCCGCGACCCCGCCAACATCCAGACTGCGCCGGCCAACGCGAGCGGCTATGCCGTTCAGCTGACCGACGAGGCGCCGCTGAACGACCGCACGGGCTGTGACCGATACGTGGCACGAGTGGTGCGCGGGGTCAATGCGTCAGCAGTCTCGCCGCCGTGGATGCAGAAGCGGCTCACTCAGATGGGGATGCGGCCCATCTCGCTTGCGGTCGACGTCACCAACTACGTGATGCTCCTGCTCGGCCAGCCGTTGCACGCGTTCGACGTCTCGACCCTGCGAGGGCCGATCGTCGTCCGCCGAGCGCAGACCGGCGAGACGCTGACGACCCTTGACGATGTGGTGCGCACGCTGTACCCGCAGGATCTGCTGATCACCGACGGTGGCACAGCTGTGCTGGCGATCGCCGGGGTAATGGGTGGCGCCACCTCGGAGGTTGGCGCGTCCACGACCGACGTGCTGGTCGAGGCGGCGCACTTCGACCCGACCTCGGCGGCGCGCTCCTCTCGTCGCCACAGGCTGGTCACGGAGGCCTCTAAGAGATTCGAACGCGGGGTGGACCCGGACATCACCGCTGTCGCCGCGCAGCTGGCTGTCAACCTGCTGGTGGAGTTCGGTGGGGGAGTCTTCGATGAGGGTGTCACGGACGTGGATCACCGTCCGGAACGCGCTCGGATCGATCTCGACCCGAGCCTGCCGGCCCGGCTGGTTGGTCTGCCGTACAGCCGCGCAGAGGTCATCGCCACTCTGCGCGAGATCGGCTGCGACGTTCTTGAGCTGTCCGGATCCGGATCAGAGTCTGGGACACCGGCTGACTCGTCGGTGCTGTCGGTGCTGCCGCCCTCATGGCGCCCGGACCTGACCAACGGGCCTGACTTCGTCGAGGAGGTCGTGCGACTTCGTGGCTATGACCAGATCCCTTCGGTCCTTCCGCAGGCGGGCAGCGGCCGCGGGCTGACCCACGGCCAACGCGTCCGGCGCGTTCTGGCCAACTTCCTTGCCGCGCAAGGCTTTGTCGAGGTGTTGACCTATCCGTTCGTGTCGCCACAGAGCCATGACGACCTGGGGCTGCAGGCGGATGACCCACGTCGTCACACCGTACGTATTGCCAACCCGCTGTCTGACGAGGCGCCGCTGATACGGACCTCCGTGCTTTCGACGCTGGTCGAGGCGCTGCGCCGCAACGTCTCTCGCGGGCAGCGTGACACCGCCGTTTTCGAGCTCGGGCTCGTCACACGACCCAGCGGGGCACTCCGGGCGGCGCCCGTCCCCGGCACCCAGGCGCGTCCGGACGACGCGACGCTCGCGCAGATCATGGCGGCTGTTCCGCCTCAGCCGCGGATGATTGCTTTTGCGCTGACCGGCGCGTCCGACCGGGCGGGATGGTGGGGACCCGGCCGTCCGGCTGACTGGGCCGATGCGGTCGGTGCCGCGAGGGCCATGGCATCGGCGCTCGCGATCGAGCTGGTGGTCACGGCCGATGACTATGCACCATGGCACCCCGGTCGATGTGCACGCCTGACGCTGGCTGACGGCACGGTTGTGGGTCACGCCGGAGAGCTGCACCCCAAGGTGGTGGCTGCCGTCGGCCTGCCGCCACGCACCTGTGTCGGCGAGCTGAACGTCGACGTCCTCACCTCGGCGTGCGAAGCCAGGGTCCAGGCACGCGAGCTGTCGACCTACCCCGTGGCACGCAGCGATGTCGCCCTTGTCGTCGATGAGCAGATCCACGCAGCCGCCCTTGAGTCCGCTCTGCGGCAAGGGGCGGGCGAGCTGCTCGAATCGGTCTCGCTCATGGACATCTATCGCGGTGACCAGACCGGGCTGGGGCGCAAGTCGCTGGCCTACCATCTGGTCTTCCGCGCACCTGACCGCACCCTGACCACGAAAGAGGTCAACGGGCTTCGGGATCAGGCTGTCGCGTCAGCCGCGACCGCCGTGGGCGCCGTGCAACGCTGAACCCGACATGCGCTGACGCTGCATAAGTTCCCAACGACATGTATAGTCATACAATGGTGACGGCGGTGATTGCGGGTGCCAGCGGCTATGCCGGGGGAGAGATCCTCCGGCTGCTGCTCGGCCACCCCGACATGCACGTGGGGGCCGTCACGGCCGCATCCAGCGCGGGCGCCAGCCTGGGCACCGTCCACCCGCACCTACCGGGCTTGGCCGACCGCGTGCTGCTGGAGACCACGCCGGAGACGTTGGCCGGCCATGACGTCGTCTTCCTCGCACTGCCCCACGGCGCCTCTGCCGCACTCGTGGACCGGCTGTCGGATGACGTGCTCGTGATCGACTGCGGCGCAGACTTCCGGTTGGCCGATCCTCAGCAGTGGCGGCTCTTTTACGGCAGCGACCATGCAGGAGCGTGGCCCTACGGGTTGCCCGAGCTTCCGCTGCCCCAGGGCCACAAGGGCCGCGAGGAGTTGGTGGCGGCTCGTCGGATCGCCGTCCCCGGCTGCTATCCCACAGCGTGCACGTTGGCGCTCGCGCCAGGGTTCGTCGAGGGGCTTCTCGAGGTGGACGACGTCGTCATCGTCGCGGCAAGTGGCACCTCGGGTGGGGGTAAGTCGCCGGCGCCGCACCTTCTGGGGGCAGAGACCATGAGCTCCATGTCGCCCTATGGTGTCGGCGGCGTTCATCGGCATACACCCGAGATCGAGCAGAACCTCGGCGCTTCTGCCGGGCAGCCCGTGACCGTCTCGTTCACGCCCACTCTCGCGCCGATGCCTCGCGGCATCCTGGCCACGTGCACGGCCAAGGCGAAGCCCGGACTCGCGGCGGCCACCCTGCGCGACGCCTGGCACGCTGCCTACGACGATGAGCCCTTCGTCTACCTGCTGCCGCAGGGACAGTGGCCTCGGACCGCAGATGTGCTGGGCAGCAACAACATCCACCTACAGGTTGCGCTGGACGAACGAACCGGACGAGTCATCGCCGTGGCCGCTGTGGACAACCTGACCAAGGGCGCCGCTGGGGCAGCCGTCCAGTGCGCCAACCTGGCCTTGGGGCTGTCTGAGACCACCGGACTGCCCACCGCGGGGGTGGCTCCGTGAGCACCGGTGACATGGGGGCCACTGACATGGGGGCCACTGACATGGGCGCCACTGACATGGTCCGCGTAGCGGGTCGTCAGAGCCGGTTGGACGCGGCCACCAAAGCACAGACGCTGGTCGAGGCGCTGCCGTGGCTCGAGCGCTTTCGGGGTGCCCTCATCGTCGTCAAGTACGGCGGCAACGCCATGGTCGATGACACGCTCAAGGCGGCGTTCGCCCAGGACATCGTGTTCTTGCGCTATGCCGGGCTCCGACCGGTGGTCGTGCACGGCGGCGGCCCGCAGATCGCAACCATGCTGGATCGGGTCGGCCTGGTCACCGAGTTCAAGGCCGGTCTGCGGGTGACCACCCCAGAGGTCATGGAGGTCGTCCGCATGGTGCTGACCGGTCAGGTGGGGCGTGAGCTTGTCGGACTGCTCAACCAGCATGGCCCCCTGGCGGTGGGCTTGTCCGGCGAGGACGCTGGTCTGTTCGGAGCTCGCAAGCGGGTGGCGATCATCGATGGCCTCCCGGTGGACCTTGGCCTGGTCGGTGATGTCGAAAGCGTGAATCCCTCCGCGGTCATGGACATCCTGGACGCCGGGCGGATCCCTGTGGTGTCGACGGTGGCCCCCGACCTCGACGTGGACGGCCAGGTCCTCAACGTCAACGCAGACTCTGCCGCGTCAGCCCTCGCGGTCGCGCTGAAGGCCGAGAAGCTTGTGGTGCTCACCGATGTTGAGGGCGTCTATGCCGACTGGCCTGACAGGGACTCCTTGCTCTCGCGGCTGACGGTGAGTGCGGCGGCAGATCTGATGACCCGGGTGAACGAGGGCATGGTGCCCAAGCTGGAGGCGTGCGTGAGGGCCGTGACCCAGGGAGTGCCGCAAGCGCATGTCATCGATGGGCGGCAACCGCACTCGCTGTTGCTCGAGGTATTCACCAGTGAAGGCATCGGAACGATGATCGTCCCGGACACAGCATGAGGCCGGCCGTGGACAGTCCGACCTATCTGGATCGCTACGCACATTCGGTGATGGGCGTCTTTGGTCGTCCCAAGGCTGTCCTGACCCGCGGCGAGGGCTGCTACGTATGGGATGCCGACGGCAAGCGCTATCTCGACCTGCTCGCCGGGATAGCCGTCAACGCGCTTGGCCACGGACACCCCGACGTGGTCGATGCAGTCTGCAAGCAGGCTGCGTCCCTGATCCATGTGTCCAACTTCTTCGCCACCCCGCCACAGATCGAGCTGGCCGAGCGGCTGCTGGCGGTCGCCGGCGCACCGGACGGGTCTGCAGTCTTTTTCGGCAATTCGGGCACCGAGGCGATCGAAGCCGCGATCAAGCTGAGCCGTCGGACCGGCCGCACGGCTCTGGTCGCTGCAGAAGCGTCCTTCCATGGGCGCACCACGGGGGCTTTGGCACTGACCCACAAGCACGCATATCGCGAGCCGTTCGCGCCGTTGATGCCGTCCGTCACCCACGTCCCGCTCAATGATGAACGGGCCCTTCGTGCCGCTGTCACAGCGGACGTCGCCGCACTCTTCCTGGAGCCCATCCAGGGCGAGGCGGGAGTCGTGGCAGCTGACGCGGCGTACCTGCAGCTTGCCCGTGAGCTGACCACAGCCACAGGGGCGCTGCTCATCCTCGACGAGGTCCAGACGGGCGTGGGCCGTACCGGGACGTGGTTCGCGTTTCAGCAGGCCGGCATCGTTCCCGACGCCATCACGGTTGCCAAGGGGCTTGGCGGAGGTGTCCCGATCGGTGCCCTGCTGACCTTTGGCCCCACCGTCAGCGGACTGCTCACCGCTGGTCAGCACGGAAGCACCTTTGGCGGCAATCCGCTGGCGACCGCGGCCGGACTGGCCGTACTCGACGCGATGGACAGGGACGGACTGCTCGCCCACGCCACATCAGTTGGCAACCATCTGGCCGATTCTGTTGCAGCGCTTGGTCATCCGCTGATCTCAGGTGTTCGCGGGGTGGGACTCCTTCGCGCCATCGTGCTGTCGGCAGACGTGTCGGCCATCGTTGCTGATCGTGCACTGACGGCTGGCTTCATCATCAACGCGCCGACGCCGGACGCACTCCGGTTGGCGCCCCCGCTGATCATCACGGTGGCGCAGGTCGACGAGTTCGTGGCGGCGTTGCCGCAGCTTCTCGACGGGCTGGGGGCGGCGTCGTGATCCCGCAGACCAGGGCTGGTCGGCGTCAGCTCATCCTCGACATCCTCGGACGCCAGAGCGTGCGCTCCCAGGGAGAGCTCCTGGAGATCCTGTCCCGAGACGGCATCGAGGTCACACAGGCGACCCTGTCGCGCGACCTTGTCGAGCTCAGTGCCGTCAAGATCCGCGAGGGCAAGGCCTTGGTCTATGCCGTGCCCGGGCTGGGCGGCGATCGCACGGTCCGCGTGGCCCCTGGCCTTGATGAGGTGAGCTCACACTTGCGGCGACAGTGCGAGGAGCTGCTCGTGACCGCGCGGGCCTCGGCCAACCTCGTGGTCGTGCGCACGCCGGCGGGAGCCGCCAACTACCTGGCCTCGGCGATCGACCACGCGGGCGAGCCGGACATCTTGGGCACCATCGCCGGCGACGACACCGTCATGATCATCACCAGCGGAGCACGACAGAGCCGGGCGCTGGTGAGCCGTCTACTGGCTCTGGCCGGTCGCGGACGAGCCGATCCGATCCATGAACCCGACCCTGCAGGCCCATCAAGTCGTCATTTCGACGATGACACCAACAAGGAGTCCCCGTGACTGACCGCGTCGTTCTCGCTTATTCCGGAGGTCTTGATACCTCTGTCGCCATCGGCTGGATCGCTGAGGCCATCGGCGCCGAGGTGATCGCCGTCGCCGTCGACCTCGGCCAGGGCGGAGAGGACCTTGACACCATCCGCCAGCGCGCGCTCGACTGCGGCGCCGTCGAGGCATATGTGGCCGACGCCCGCGAGGAGTTCGCTGACGGGTACTGCCTCCCGGCGATCCAGGCGAACGCCCTCTACATGGACCGCTACCCGCTGGTCTCGGCGCTGAGCCGTCCGCTGATCGTCAAGCACCTGGTCAAGGCCGCCAAGCAGCACGGCGCCACCGTCGTCGGTCACGGCTGCACCGGCAAGGGCAATGACCAGGTTCGCTTCGAGGTCGGCATCTCGTCCCTGGCGCCTGACCTCACCTGTATCGCCCCGGTCCGCGATCTCGCGTTGACGCGCGACAAAGCGATCGACTACGCCGAGAAGCACGACCTGCCGATCGAGACCACGAAGAAGAACCCGTACTCCATCGACCAGAACGTCTTCGGTCGTGCCGTCGAGACCGGCTTCCTCGAGGACATCTGGAACGCCCCCGTCGAGGACCTCTACACCTACACCAAGGACCCCGCCCGCCCGCACGAGGCCGACGAGGTCGTCATCACGTTCGAGGCCGGTGTGCCCGTCGCCATCGATGGTGTGAAGGTCAGTGTCCTGCAGGCCATCCAGGCGCTCAACGAGCGGGCTGGCAATGCCGGTGTGGGCCGCCTCGACCTGGTCGAGGACCGTCTCGTCGGCATCAAGAGCCGCGAGATCTACGAGGCCCCCGGTGCCATCGCCCTCATCACCGCTCACCAGGAGCTCGAGAACGTCACGGTGGAACGTGAGCTCGGCCGTTACAAGCGTGTCGTCGAGCAGAAGTGGGGCGAGCTCACCTACGACGGTCTGTGGTTCAGCCCGCTGAAGCGCTCGCTGGATGCGTTTGTGGCATCCACCCAGGAGCACGTCTCTGGCGACATCCGAATGACGCTGCACGGCGGTCGCGCAGTCGTCACCGGCCGGCGCTCCGAGACCAGTCTTTACGATTTCGGCCTGGCCACCTACGACGCCGGCGACACGTTCGACCAGAGCCAGGCCAAGGGCTTCATCGAGCTGCACGGCCTCTCCAGCAAGATCGCCGCCGGTCGCGACCTGCGACCGGGCAAGTGACAGGAATTCGCGAGTGACAGGGAGACATCGTGGCCGACCCACAGACCGGCATACCGCAGCCCGGTATGCCGGAGCCTGACTTCGTAGCACCGGCCAAGGTCAGTCTCTGGGGTGGCCGTTTTGCCGGCACCCCATCGGAGGCGTTGGCTCGGCTGTCAAAGTCAACGCACTTCGACTGGCGGCTCGCGCCCTACGACATCGCGGGCTCTCGCGCGCACGCCCGGGTGCTGCATCGCGCCGGCCTGCTCGACGACGCGGGCCTGGACGCCATGCTTGACGGACTCGGGCGGCTCCTGGTCGACGTGCAGTCGGGCACGTTCGGCCCTGACGAGGACGACGAGGACGTTCACACGGCGCTCGAACGCGGCCTGATCGAGCGAGCCGGCGCCGACGTCGGAGGTCGGCTCCGTGCCGGTCGCTCGCGCAACGACCAGGTGGCCACCCTGTTCCGTATGTACCTGCGCGACCACGCCCGAACCATGAGTGCGCTGGTGCTCGAGGTCGTGGATGCCCTGGTCACCCAGTCGCACCAGCACATCGACGTCGCGATGCCCGGTCGCACCCACCTCCAGCACGCTCAGCCTGTCCTGCTGGCCCATCACCTGCTGGCTCACGCCTGGGCCCTGTTGCGCGATGTCGAGCGCTGGCAGGACTGGGACCGGCGGGCGGGCATCTCGCCCTACGGGTCGGGGGCACTGGCCGGCAGCTCGCTGGGACTGGACCCTGAGGCGGTGGCCGCCGACCTCGGCTTCACCGCCGCGGTGGAGAACTCCATCGACGGCACCGCGAGCCGCGACTTTGCCGCGGAGTTCGCCTTTGTCAGCGCCATGACGGCGGTCGACATCTCACGACTCGCCGAGGAGGTCGTCATCTGGTCCACCAAGGAGTTCTCGTTCGTCACCGTGGACGACGCCTACTCCACGGGCTCGAGCATCATGCCTCAGAAGAAGAACCCCGACGTGGCCGAGCTGGCTCGCGGCAAGGCGGGGCGTCTGGTGGGGGACCTCGCCGGTCTGCTCACCACGCTCAAGGCGCTTCCCCTCGCCTACAACCGCGATCTGCAGGAGGACAAGGAACCCGTATTCGATGGCGTTGACACCCTCGAGGTCCTGCTTCCCGCTTTCGCCGGGATGATCGCGACCCTGCGGTTCAACACTGAGCGACTCGAGTCACTTGCCCCTCAGGGATTCTCGCTGGCCACGGACATCGCCGAATGGCTTGTCCGCCAGGATGTGCCGTTCCGCATCGCCCACGAGGTCGCGGGCGCCTGCGTTCGCGAGTGTGAGGGCCGTGGCATCGAGCTGTGGGACCTCTCCGATGACGAGCTGGTGGCCATCTCGGCACACCTCACCCCAGATGTGCGCGCGGTGCTGAGCGTGCGAGGGTCACTCGAGTCCCGTGACGCCAAAGGCGGTACGGCGCCGGTACGGGTCCGCGAGCAGCTGGAGAAGGTGAAGACCGTCGCTGCCGAGCGACGAGAGTGGGCCACGACGGCGGTCTCCGTTGCCGTCTGAGCTACTGAGCTCCCGTCATAACCGTCCCGCCTCACAGTGGCTCAGATGGGGAGGCTAAGGTCTGACCGCGGGGCGTATTGCGGGGCATACCCCGCAGGGCATGCCCCCGCTGACCACATTGCAGGACATACCGCAGGACATACCGCGGCCAGACGGTCGCGGTTCGTGCGCCCATCACCTGGAGGTTCGATGGCGGTAAACGAGCACCCCACCACGGCAGCTAAGCACCTTGGGGGGCCGCGCCAGTGAGCAAGACCATTTTCCCAGACGGCGTTGACGCCCCGGGGAGAGCGAAGATCTCGGTACGAACCCTGCGTATCGACAATTGGCGGAAAGCCCCGATCTGGACCTTCCTAGGTCTGACGACCTTCGTGGTCTACGCCACGATCCGGGTTGCCACCCAGAGCGCCTACTTCGCTGAGGGTGCCAGCTACTCCTATCTCACACCCTTCGCCTCACCTTGCGTGAGCGCGAACTGCGTCGAGGGATCCAGCCACTTCGGTCAGTGGTTCGGCACATTCCCGATGTTCGTTCCGCTGGCGATCGTCACCCTGACGTTCATCCTTTTGTTCCGGATGACCTGCTACTACTACCGCAAGGCCTACTACCGCGCGTTCTGGATGTCGCCCTCCGCCTGCGCGGTGCCCGAGCCGAAGACCAAGTACACCGGCGAGACTCGCTTCCCGCTGACCATGCAGAACGCGCACCGCTACTTCTGGATGGCAACTGTCCTGGTCTCACTGATCAACACCTACGACGCTTTGAAGTCCTTCCATGGCACGTCGGGCTTCGGCCTGGGCCTGGGCAACATCATCATCGTCGTCAACGTCATCCTGCTGTGGTCGTACACGATGGGCTGCCACTCCTGCCGGCACATCACCCTCGGCCGGATCAACCACTTCTCCAAGCACCCGGTGCGCTACTGGCTCTACCAGCAGGCCAGCAGGCTCAACCTGAAGCACATGCAGCTTGCCTGGACCACCCTGGCCACGCTGTGCATTACCGATGCATACATTGCGCTGGTCTCCTCCGGCACTATTTCTGATCTGAGGTTCATCGGATGAGCGAGTTCGAACGTTACGAGTACGACGTTGTGGTCATTGGAGCCGGCGGAGCCGGGCTGCGGGCCGCGATCGAGGCCAGGGAGCACGGCCTGCGCACGGCCATCGTGTGCAAGTCCTTGTTCGGCAAGGCACACACGGTCATGGCCGAGGGCGGTATCGCCGCGTCCATGGGCAACGTCAACTCCAAGGACAACTGGCAGGTCCACTTCCGCGACACCATGCGCGGCGGCAAGTTCCTCAACAACCCGCGCATGGCCGAGCTGCACGCCAAGGAGTCCCCGGACCGGGTCTGGGAGCTTGAGACCTACGGCGCGCTGTTCGACCGCACGGAAGATGGACGGATCAGTCAGCGAAACTTCGGTGGGCACGAGTACCCGCGGCTGGCCCACGTGGGCGACCGCACGGGACTGGAGCTCATCCGCTCCCTGCAACAGAAGATCGTCTCGCTCCAGCAGGACGACCTTCTCGAGCACGGCGACGCCGAGGCCCGCCTCAAGGTCTTCGCGGAGTGCACCATCACCGACCTGCCACGGACCGACGGCGCGGTGTCCGGCGCCATGGGCTACTGGCGCGAGTCCGGCAAGTTCGTCGTGTTCGAGGCGCCGGCCGTCATCATCGCGACCGGCGGTATCGGCAAGAACTTCAAGATCACCAGCAACTCCTGGGAGGGCACCGGCGACGGTCTCGCCCTGGCGCTGAGAAGCGGCGCCACGCTGGTCAACATGGAGTTCATCCAGTTCCACCCCACAGGGATGATCTGGCCGCCGTCGGTCAAGGGCCTGCTCGTGACCGAGTCGGTTCGAGGTGACGGCGGAGTCCTGCGCAACTCCGAGGGCAAGCGCTTCATGTTCAACTACGTCCCTGAGGTCTTCCGAGGGCAGTACGCCGAGTCTGAGGAAGAAGGGGACCGCTGGTACAAGGATCCCGAGCACAACAAGCGTCCACCCGAGCTTCTGCCCCGTGACGAGGTTGCGCGCGCGATCAACAGCGAGGTCAAGGCTGGCCGTGGCACCGACCACGGTGGCGTGTTCCTTGACGTGTCGACGCGACTGCCTGCCGAAGAGATCCTCCGCAAGCTGCCCGCGATGCACCACCAGTTCAAGGAGCTCGCGGACGTTGACATCACGAAGGAGCCGATGGAGGTCGGCCCGACCTGTCACTACGTGATGGGCGGCATCGAGGTCGACGCTGACACCGAAGAGACTCGCGTCCCTGGGCTGTTTGCCTGCGGCGAGTCCGCCGGCGGTATGCACGGATCCAACCGTCTCGGTGGCAACTCGCTGTCCGACCTGCTCGTCTTCGGACGACGCGCCGGAGCGGGTGCGGCGGCATACGTCCTGGGTCTGGGCGAGAACCGGCCCAAGGTGCTGCCGTCAGATCTCGTGACCGGCGAGGCTGCAGCCGTGGCACCGTTCGAGAACGAGGGTGAGAACCCCTACACGCTGCACCAGGAGCTTCAATCGACGATGAACGACCTGGTCGGCATCATCCGACGTGAGGATGAGATCCGTGAGGCGATCGCCTCGTTGGAGGGTCTGAAGGTCCGCGCGGCAAAGGTCAGCGTCGAGGGACATCGTCAGTTCAACCCCGGCTGGCACCTCGCGCTGGATCTGCGCAACATGCTGACGGTCTCAACCTGTGTGGCCCTGGCGGCGCTGGAACGTCAAGAGAGCCGTGGTGGACACACTCGCGAGGACTTCCCCGGCATGAACCCGAACTGGCGAAGTGTCAACCTCATCTGCTCGCTGGATGGCGAAGGGGGCTCAGTGTTGATCGAGCACAAGCCCGTCCCCACGATCCGACGCGACCTGCTCGAGCTGTTCGAGCGCGGCGAGCTGTCGAAGTACCTCACCGAGGCCGAGGTGGCCATTCTCGACGACCCGTCGGTCACGCCCGAACAAGGGACTCAGTCATGACCTACGCGGCGCATTTTCGGGTGTGGCGCGGAGACTCCAACGGCGGCGAGCTGAAGGACCACACGGTTGATGTCAACGAGGGTGAGGTCGTCCTCGACATCATCCACCGGATCCAGTCCGAGCAGGCGCACGACCTGGCCGTTCGCTGGAACTGCAAGGCCGGCAAGTGCGGTTCGTGCAGCGCTGAGGTCAATGGTCATCCGCGGCTGATGTGCATGGCCCGGATGAACACCTTCACCAAGGAAGAGACCGTGACGGTGACGCCGTTGCGCACCTTCCCGATCATCCGTGACCTGGTGACGGACGTGTCCTTCAACTACGCGAAGGCGCTTCAGATCCCTGCCTTTGCGCCGCCGAAGGACCTGGCTCTGGGTGAGTACCGCATGGCCCAGGTCGACGTCGAGCGTTCGCAGGAGTTCCGCAAGTGCATCGAGTGCTTCCTGTGCCAGGACGTCTGTCACGTGGTGCGCGACCATGAGGTCAACAAGAAGTCCTTCTCCGGACCGAGGTTCCTCATCCGTGCCGCGGAGCTCGCGATGCATCCGCTGGATGCTCGCAAGGACCGGGCCGACTTCGCCGTCGAGGAGCAGGGGATCGGCCTGTGCAACATCACCAAGTGCTGCACCGAGGTGTGCCCTGAGCACATCAAGATCACCGATAACGCCATCATCCCCATGAAGGAACGGATCGTCGATCGCAGATACGATCCACTGGTATGGCTGGGCAAGAAGATCAGTCGCAGGACCGACTGACCCGCGCGTTCTTCGCAAGACCCGTTCTGGATGTGGCACCCGAGCTTCTCGGGTGCCACATCTCGCATGCGGGTGTCACGGTGCGTCTCACCGAGGTTGAGGCGTATGACGGGTCGAACGACTCCGGCTCTCATGCTTTCAGGGGTCTCACCCCGCGCACGCACGTGATGTTCGGCGAGCCGGGTGGCCTGTATGTCTATTTCAGCTACGGGATGCACTGGTGCGCCAACCTTGTCTGCGGTTCCGTCGGGTCCGCCAGCGCAGTGCTCCTGCGCGCGGGTGAGGTGATCGATGGGCTGGAGGTGGCTCGTTCGCGTCGACCTGGAGTCTTCGACCGAGACCTGGCGAGGGGCCCTGCCCGTCTTGCGCTTGCGCTCGCGCTCGGACGCGACCAGAACGGCATGGACACCTGCGCGGCTGACAGCCCCTTCGTGGTGCGTAAGGGGACGCGAGACGCCTCATCAGCCTCGAAGGGTGCCGGCGTGCGGACCGGGCCCCGTGTCGGGGTCAGCGGGCCGGGTGGCGACGCGGCGGTGTACCCCTGGCGATTCTGGCTCGAGGGGGAGGCGACGGTCTCGGCATACCGCGCTGGCACGGTCCGCTGACCGAAACCCGTTGGCCGCTCCCCGGAGGCGTAGGGCAGGCTGTGCCGTGACCGCATGGGCCAGTGAAGGGAACAGGACGCTGTGAGCGACATCCTCGAAGAGCTGCAGTGGCGTGGCCTGGTGGCGCAGACCACCGATGAGCCGGCGCTGCGTGAGGCACTCGCCGACGGACCCGTCACCTTCTACTGCGGTTTCGACCCGACCGCGCCGAGCCTGCACATGGGCAATCTCGTCCAGCTGATCCTGATGCGTCACCTGCAACGGGCTGGCCACCACCCGATCTGCCTCGTGGGTGGCTCCACCGGCTTGATCGGCGACCCCAAGGCAACGGCTGAGCGCACCCTGAACTCGCCCGAGACGGTGGCGACCTGGGTAGCACGCATCCAGGCCCAGGTGCAGCCGTTCCTGGACTTTGTGGGGGACAACCCCGCGATCATGGTCAACAACCTTGACTGGACCGCACCGATGTCCGCGCTGGACTTCCTGCGCGACGTGGGCAAGCACTTCAGGGTCAACGCCATGATCAAGAAGGATGCCATCGCCACGCGCCTGGCCAGCCAGGACGGCATCTCCTACACCGAGTTCAGCTACCAGCTGCTGCAGGGGATGGACTACCTGCACCTCTACCGCACCTATGGCTGCACCCTTCAGACCGGTGGCACAGACCAGTGGGGCAACCTGACGGCCGGCTCCGATCTGATTCACCGTGCCGAGCATCAGTCGGTGCACCTGCTGACCACGCCTCTCGTGACCAAGGCCGATGGCACCAAGTTCGGCAAGACCGAGACCGGGACCGTCTGGCTCGACGCGGAGCTGATGTCCCCCTACGCCTTCTACCAGTTCTGGATCAACGCCGAGGATGCGGCCGTGATCGGCTACCTCAAGACCTTCACCGATCGCACGCGGGCGGAGATCGACGCGTTGGAGGCGTCGGTCACCGGGACACCCTTCAAGCGCGAGGCTCAGAAGACGCTGGCCGCCGATGTGACGACCTTGGTCCACGGCGCGCTGGTCACGTCCTCGGTGCAGGCCGCCAGCGAGGCGTTGTTCGGCAGGGGAGACCCGCGCGCCCTGGATGCCGGCACGTTGCGTGACGCGACCGCTGAGCTACCAGGGGGAGAGGTCGCACCCGGAGCCTCGGTGGTGGACGCTCTGGTCGCCACAGGTCTGGTGGAGAGCCGGAACGCCGCTCGACGAGTCATCAGCGACGGCGGCGTGTCGATCAACAACGACAAGGTGACGGATCTGGACGCCGTTCTGGCCGCGGAAGACTTCCTCCATGGCCAGGTCGCCCTGGTCCGTCGAGGACGCAAATCCCTTGCGGCAGCACGTCGTTCGCTCTGATCGCGGTGCCCTGAGGGTACCTCGGCAGCACGTTGACCAGCGGATTTGCGCTGGGTGGCGACGACGACCTACAGTTCTCCAAGTCAGCCCGCGAGGGAGGAACGGACACCACTGATGCCGGCGCGCAAGCACGGTTCGAAGTGGCCGGTCCCTCGGGTTGCCAGCCAAAGTCCCGCATGACGCTTCGATCTACGATCGGCGCCGATTATGCGAACGGCCGCTTGGCGGATAAGTTTGAACGGTTGCCCCGATGTGCTGCTGGAAGGTGGCGTGTGGGTGTGCGTGCGATTCTTGAGAACTCAACAGCGTGCCAAAAATCGATGCCAAGTTTGATCTCGTTCTTGTGGGTGGCTTTCGGGTTGTCTCATGGGTTCGGGTTTTTCTTTGGTTGAATAAGAATTGAGTCAGTTTGACTCGTTCTGCTCAGCTGGAATCAGTTACCCTTCGGGGTTTGTTTTTCCTTTCGCTCCTCTTTTGGGGGGTGTTGGGGTTTGAACATCAACGGAGAGTTTGATCCTGGCTCAGGACGAACGCTGGCGGCGTGCTTAACACATGCAAGTCGAACGGTGACGGGGAGCTTGCTCCTCTGATCAGTGGCGAACGGGTGAGTAACACGTGAGTAACCTGCCCTTCACTCTGGGATAACGCTGGGAAACCGGTGCTAATACTGGATACGACCTACTCGGGCATCCGATGTGGGTGGAAAGATTTATTGGTGGAGGATGGACTCGCGGCCTATCAGCTTGTTGGTGAGGTAATGGCTCACCAAGGCGACGACGGGTAGCCGGCCTGAGAGGGCGATCGGCCACACTGGGACTGAGACACGGCCCAGACTCCTACGGGAGGCAGCAGTGGGGAATATTGCACAATGGGCGAAAGCCTGATGCAGCGACGCCGCGTGAGGGATGAAGGCCTTCGGGTTGTAAACCTCTTTCAGCAGGGAAGAAGCGAAAGTGACGGTACCTGCAGAAGAAGCACCGGCTAACTACGTGCCAGCAGCCGCGGTAATACGTAGGGTGCAAGCGTTGTCCGGAATTATTGGGCGTAAAGAGCTTGTAGGCGGTTTGTCGCGTCTGCTGTGAAATTTCGGGGCTCAACCCCGAACTTGCAGTGGGTACGGGCAGACTAGAGTGTGGTAGGGGAGACTGGAATTCCTGGTGTAGCGGTGAAATGCGCAGATATCAGGAGGAACACCGATGGCGAAGGCAGGTCTCTGGGCCACTACTGACGCTGAGAAGCGAAAGCATGGGGAGCGAACAGGATTAGATACCCTGGTAGTCCATGCCGTAAACGTTGGGAACTAGGTGTGGGCCTCATTCCACGAGGTCCGTGCCGCAGCTAACGCATTAAGTTCCCCGCCTGGGGAGTACGGCCGCAAGGCTAAAACTCAAAGGAATTGACGGGGGCCCGCACAAGCGGCGGAGCATGCGGATTAATTCGATGCAACGCGAAGAACCTTACCAAGGCTTGACATGTGCCGGAAAAGTGCAGAGATGTGCTCCCCGCAAGGTCGGTACACAGGTGGTGCATGGTTGTCGTCAGCTCGTGTCGTGAGATGTTGGGTTAAGTCCCGCAACGAGCGCAACCCTCGTTCTATGTTGCCAGCACGTCATGGTGGGGACTCATAGGAGACTGCCGGGGTCAACTCGGAGGAAGGTGGGGATGACGTCAAATCATCATGCCCCTTATGTCTTGGGCTTCACGCATGCTACAATGGCCAGTACAAAGGGCTGCGATACCGCAAGGTGGAGCGAATCCCAAAAAACTGGTCTCAGTTCGGATTGGGGTCTGCAACTCGACCCCATGAAGTCGGAGTCGCTAGTAATCGCAGATCAGCAACGCTGCGGTGAATACGTTCCCGGGCCTTGTACACACCGCCCGTCAAGTCACGAAAGTCGGTAACACCCGAAGCCGGTGGCCTAACCCTTAGGGGGAGGAGCCGTCGAAGGTGGGACTGGCGATTGGGACTAAGTCGTAACAAGGTAGCCGTACCGGAAGGTGCGGCTGGATCACCTCCTTTCTAAGGAGCACTGGCACCTGAGTCTTCGGCCCATCGTGGTCGGGGGTTCGTTACGGGTGTCCAGGTAACCTCTTCACGGCCGACTGTGTCGTGGGGGTTGCTCACGGGTGGATCATCGATTAGTTGGCACCGCGGTCTTGTATCACCGGCTAGTACTGGGCGCTCTCCTTCGGGGGGTGGCCCAAGGAACGTAGGTGGTGTGGGGTGGGCGGTGCTTGGCACGTTGTTGGGTCCTGAAGGCTCGGGCGCAAGCTCGTCTTCAGTTCGGGCCTCACCTGTTGTCCGTACCGTGTGTGTCCCTTTTGTGGGGTGTGCCGGCGGGTGCGTGTGGTGGGGTTCCGCCCGTATGTTGAGAACTACACAGTGGACGCGAGCATCTTTGTGAACCAAGTTTTTAAGGGCGCACGGTGGATGCCTTGGCACCAGGAACCGAAGAAGGACGTAGGAATCTGCGATAAGCCACGGGGAGTCGATAACCAGACTGTGATCCGTGGATTTCCGAATGGGGAAACCCGGCTGGAGGCAAGTCCAGTCACCCCTACCTGAATATATAGGGTAGGTGGAGGGAACGTGGGGAAGTGAAACATCTCAGTACCCACAGGAAGAGAAAGCAACCGCGATTCCGTTAGTAGTGGCGAGCGAAAGCGGATCAGGCTAAACCGATCATGTGTGATAGCTGGTAGGCGTTGCATGGTCGGGGTCGTGGGACTTTTCGGTACGATCTACTAGTCGTACAAGGAGTCAAAAATTTGTGGCATAGTCGAAGGACATTGAAAGGTCCGGCATAGAGGGTGCGACCCCCGTAGACGAAATGTCATGAACTCCTGAGAAGTATCCCAAGTAGCACGGGGCCCGAGAAATCCCGTGTGAATCTGGCGGGACCACCCGCTAAGCCTAAATATTCCCTGGTGACCGATAGCGGACAAGTACCGTGAGGGAAAGGTGAAAAGTACCCCGGGAGGGGAGTGAAATAGATCCTGAAACCGTGTGCCTACAATCCGTTGGAGCCTCCTTGTGGGGTGACAGCGTGCCTTTTGAAGAATGAGCCTGCGAGTTAGTGCTCAGTGGCGAGGTTAACCCGTGTGGGGAAGCCGTAGCGAAAGCGAGTCCGAATAGGGCGAATGAGTCGCTGGGTCTAGACCCGAAGCGGAGTGATCTACCCATGGCCAGGTTGAAGCGCGGGTAAGACCGCGTGGAGGACCGAACCCACTTAGGTTGAAAACTGAGGGGATGAGCTGTGGGTAGGGGTGAAAGGCCAATCAAACTCCGTGATAGCTGGTTCTCCCCGAAATGCATTTAGGTGCAGCGTCACGTGTTTCTTACCGGAGGTAGAGCTACTGGATGGCTAACGGGCCTCACCAGGTTACTGACGTCAGCCAAACTCCGAATGCCGGTAAGTGAGAGCGTGGCAGTGAGACTGCGGGGGATAAGCTCCGTAGTCGAGAGGGAAACAGCCCAGACCACCATCTAAGGTCCCTAAGCGTGTGCTAAGTGGGAAAGGATGTGGAGTTGCTGTGACAACCAGGAGGTTGGCTTAGAAGCAGCCACCCTTTAAAGAGTGCGTAATAGCTCACTGGTCAAGTGATTCCGCGCCGACAATGTAGCGGGGCTCAAGCACACCACCGAAGCTGTGGCATTGACACTTTGCCCGGCCGTACTTTGTGCGGTCCAAGCGTGTTGATGGGTAGGGGAGCGTCGTGTGGCGAGTGAAGCGGCGGAGTGATCCAGTCGTGGACGCCACACGAGTGAGAATGCAGGCATGAGTAGCGAATGACGGGCGAGAAACCCGTCCGCCGAATATCCAAGGGTTCCAGGGTCAAGCTAATCTGCCCTGGGTAAGTCGGGACCTAAGGCGAGGCCGACAGGCGTAGTCGATGGACAACGGGTTGATATTCCCGTACCGGCGAAGAACCGCCCATATCGAACCTTGTGATGCTAAACGCCTGAAGCAGCGTGTCAATCTCTTCGGAGGGCGACGTGTTGTGGAGCGCGTGACCCAAGCAGGTAGTAGATAAGCGATGGAGTGACGCAGGAAGGTAGCCTCCGCGTGGCGATGGTTGTCCACGTCTAAGGGTGTAGGGCGAGGTGTAGGCAAATCCGCACCTCACATAGCCTGAGACCTGATGGTGACCGCAATTGCGGGAAGCAGGGTGATCCTATGCTGCCAAGAAAAACTTCTAGCGAGGTTCGAGCCGCCCGTACCCCAAACCGACTCAGGTGGATAGGTAGAGAATACCAAGGCGATCGAGTGAATCATGGTTAAGGAACTCGGCAAAATACCCCCGTAACTTCGGGAGAAGGGGGGCCCGGATCGTGACGGCACTAGCTGCCCGAGCGTGAACGGCCGCAGAGACCAGGGAGAAGCGACTGTTTACTAAAAACACAGGTCCGTGCGAAGTCGCAAGACGATGTATACGGACTGACGCCTGCCCGGTGCTGGAACGTTAAGGGGACCGGTTAGCCTCACGGCGAAGCTGAGAACTTAAGCGCCAGTAAACGGCGGTGGTAACTATAACCATCCTAAGGTAGCGAAATTCCTTGTCGGGTAAGTTCCGACCTGCACGAATGGCGTAACGACTTCTCCACTGTCTCAACCATGAACTCGGCGAAATTGCACTACGAGTAAAGATGCTCGTTACGCGCAGCAGGACGGAAAGACCCCGGGACCTTTACTACAGCTTGGTATTGGTGTTCGGTACGGCTTGTGTAGGATAGGTGGGAGACTGTGAAGCGGACACGCCAGTGTTCGTGGAGTCAACGTTGAAATACCACTCTGGTCGTTCTGGATATCTAACCTCGGTCCGTGATCCGGATCAGGGACAGTGCCTGGTGGGTAGTTTAACTGGGGCGGTTGCCTCCTAAAAAGTAACGGAGGCGCCCAAAGGTTCCCTCAGCCTGGTTGGTAATCAGGTTTCGAGTGTAAGTGCACAAGGGAGCTTGACTGTGAGAGAGACATCTCGAGCAGGGACGAAAGTCGGGACTAGTGATCCGGCGGTGGCTTGTGGAAGCGCCGTCGCTCAACGGATAAAAGGTACCCCGGGGATAACAGGCTGATCTTGCCCAAGAGTCCATATCGACGGCATGGTTTGGCACCTCGATGTCGGCTCGTCGCATCCTGGGGCTGGAGTAGGTCCCAAGGGTTGGGCTGTTCGCCCATTAAAGCGGCACGCGAGCTGGGTTTAGAACGTCGTGAGACAGTTCGGTCCCTATCCGCTGCGTGCGTAGGAAACTTGAGAAGGGCTATCCCTAGTACGAGAGGACCGGGATGGACGAACCTCTGGTGTGTCAGTTGTCCTGCCAAGGGCACCGCTGATTAGCTACGTTCGGAAGTGATAACCGCTGAAAGCATCTAAGCGGGAAGCACGCTTCAAGATGAGGTTTCCATGCCCCTTAGGGGTGAGAGGCTCCCAGCTAGACCACTGGGTTGATAGGCCGGATGTGGAAGCACCGTAAGGTGTGAAGCTGACCGGTACTAATAAGCCGATAACTTGATAAACAATAGCTTTCAATAGCATTGCTACGCGTCCACTGTGCAGTTCCCGAGATACGGTCGGGAACAGCAAACACAACATAATATTGTTATGGAAACAACGCGCCAACACGCGTTGGCTGTGACCCTAGGAGTATCTCCCTAGAGTTACGGCGGTCATAGCGAAGGGGAAACGCCCGGTCCCATTCCGAACCCGGAAGCTAAGCCCTTCAGCGCCGATGGTACTGCACTGGTGACGGTGTGGGAGAGTAGGACGCCGCCGGACATACATTGTGAAAGAGCCCCCACCGGCAACACCGGTCGGGGGCTCTTTTGCGTCCGCCG
>Ga0209587_1000114_pt1 | contig 38468 bp, 35 predicted proteins | sample NGEPerD_2_FD_184512 | JGI IMG/M metagenome (GOLD analysis project Ga0209587, IMG submission 184512) | Arctic peat soil microbial communities from the Barrow Environmental Observatory site, Barrow, Alaska, USA - NGEE PermafrostL1-D... | ecosystem: Environmental > Terrestrial > Soil > Wetlands >...
GCCCTGGCCAAGCCACCAAGATTTGGCCCCGGCGTGGACGACATCGCGCTCTACGCGGGCCAGTCGATCTGCTCTCCAGCGCCCAAGCCCGGCGTCCTGGCGTTCCAGCGGGCGGTGTACGCACGCCACCCTGGAACCGGATCTCTGGGCATCAGCCGCGCCTGCTCCATTGGGGGTCGCAGCGAGCACAAGGAGGGCCGCGCCTGGGACTGGGCGGTGGACGTGACGGTGAGGTGGCAGCGTAGAGCGGCACGCGATGTCATCGACTGGCTGCTCGAGACCGACCGTTTCGGCAATGCCCAGGCTCGTGCCCGGCGCTTCGGCGTCATGTACCTGATCTGGAACCGGCGCATCTGGCTGCCGTGGAGCGGCTGGCGCACCTACTGCGAGATGCGCAACGGGGTGTGCTGGGGAAGTGATGGGACTGCCCGCCACCCCCACACGAACCACGTCCACTTCAGCTTCACCTGGCCGGGGGCGCGCCTCAAGACGACGTGGTGGAAGCCGCAGCGCTCGCTGGTGTCGGCCCTGGTTCCCGAGACCGACGGCTACTGGGTCGTGGCTCGAAACGGGGCCGTGCTCCCCCACGCGAGTGGCTATTTCGGCGCCAGCAGTGATCGTCCTCGAAAGAATGCGGTGGTGGCGGCGGGCACCACCCTGAGCGGCAAGGGCTACTGGTTGCTGTCGCGCAACGGCGTCGTCAAGGCGTTCGGCGACGCTCGCTACCGGGGAGGAGCCAAAAAATACACGATTCGAGTAACGGCCCTCGCCCCCACTCCGACCGGCAAAGGCTACTGGATCCTTGCACGCGGGGGCCGGGTGATCCCCTTGGGCGACGCCGAGCACTTCGGAGGCATGCGAGGCAGCGGCAGTAGATGGACGGACCTGGCTCCGACGCCGACCGGGGCGGGATACCGGCTTTTCTCTGCCGCCGGCGGGGTGGCGGCATTCGGCGATGCCACCCAGCTGGGCGACGCTCTCGACGCGGGCCTCGACTCTCCGGTAACGGCGGGCCTCACCCACGGGGCGGAGGGCTATTGGCTCGTGACCGAACGCGGAAGGATCCTGAGCTTTGGTGACGCGCCCGTCTTCGAGCCGCTGAAGCTCGCCGGCCCAGATGCCGCCCTTGCCGATGCCGCGGCGACGACAACGGGGGCGGGACTGTGGCTGGCCGGCGAGCAGGGAAAGGTCTATGAGCGGGGGGACGCTCCCGCACTGAGAGCCCCTCATGAGCCCGCGCGCCGGTTCGATCTCGGTCTCATCCCCGAGCCCGACCTCCTTGAATAGGGCACGCTTCGCCGGGTAAGCCTTTCAAGACGCTTACCTACAGTTAGGAGTTGACGTGATGGAACGACGCTCGCTTGGGACCTCCGGCCTCCAAGTGTCGGGCATGGGGCTGGGCTGCATGGGAATGTCGGAGTTCTATGGGACCCGCGACGAGCAGGAATCGATTGCCACGATCGCACGCTCCCTGGAGCTGGGCATCAACTTCTTCGACACCGCCGACATGTACGGCCCTTTCACGAACGAGAAGCTGGTGGGCAAGGCTCTTGGCGGGCATCGTTCCGAAGCCGTCATCGCCACCAAGTTCGGCAACGAGCGAGGCGAAGACGGGAGCTTCAAAGGAATCAACGGAAGCTCCGACTACGTGCGGCGCGCTTGTGACGCGTCGCTCGAGCGCCTGGGTATCGACCACATCGACCTCTACTACCAGCACCGCGTCGACACCTCGGTCCCCATCGAAGAAACGGTCGGCGCCATGGCCGAGCTCGTTGCAGCCGGGAAGGTCGGCTACCTCGGCCTCTCCGAAGCCGGGCCGGAAACAATTCGTCGCGCCGCTTCGATCCATCCCATCTGCGCGCTTCAAACCGAGTACTCGTTGTGGAGCCGCGAGCCGGAGGACGAGCTTCTGGGACTGTGCCGCGAGCTCGGCATGGGCTTCGTGGCCTACAGCCCGCTGGGTCGGGGGTTTCTGTCGGGTCAGATCCGCTCCCTCGACGACCTCGCCGAGGGCGATCGGCGACGGCAGATGCCTCGTTTTCAAGAAGACAACTTCGAGCGCAACCTCGAGCTCGTCGAACGCGTTACCGAGATTGCAAACGAGAAGGGCGTTTCCGCGGGCCAGCTTGCACTCGCGTGGGTGCTCCATCAGGGAGAGGACATCGTTCCGATTCCGGGAACCAAGCGGCGCTCGTATCTTGAGCAGAACGCCGCTGCGGCCGACATCACACTCACTCAGGAAGAGCTCGATCGCATCGACAAGGCGTCGCCATCGGGCTCGGCCGCCGGTGATCGCTATCCGGACATGTCTGCGGTGAACCGCTGACGCAGACGCAAAACCTCGGCACACTCCTTAAACGAGCCCTTCTGAGGCGCTGCCCTCGCTGCGGCCGGCAGGGCATTTTTCGCAGCTACTACGCTCTCGAAGAGAGTTGCCCTCGCTGCGAACATCACTACGAGCGCGAGGAGGGTTACTGGGTGGCGGCCATCATCGTCAACACCGCGGTTACCGAAGCGATCTTCGGGGTCCTGTTGGTGGGAGGCATCTTCGCCACCGCCCCCGATGTGCAGTGGTTACCTTTGTTCGTGATCGGCGTGGTGGCGAACCTGGTGGTGCCGGTCCTGTTCTTTCCGCTCTCGAAGACGGTGTGGGTCGCTCTGGACCTCTACTTCAACCCCGCTGACCGAGAGTCGAAGCGCGCGCTATGAGCCGGGTGGGGACGTTTCGCTCGGACGAGACCTCGCGGCCCCCGAGGAAGTCGGCCAGCAGCGCGGCCGCGGTGGCTCCGAGCAGGCCCTGATTGATTTCGAGCTCGGTGAGGTGGGGCTCGGTCGTCTCCGCGAGACCCATCTCGTTGATAGACACCACCCTCAAGTCCTCTGGCACCCGAATGTCGTGGTCGTGAGCCGCTCGCAGGAGCTCGACCGCAAGGCGCTCGTAGAGGCAGAACACTCCCTCCGGCCGGTCCTTTTGCAGGAGGAAGTCGTGGGCCGCGTTGCGAAATACCTGGTGGCCCGCCGTCGAGTCGCCCGAAGCGATGTGCAGCAGCGGTTGCGCACCGCGCTCGGCTCACATGCCGATGCGGCGCGCTCGACGCGCTGCTGGGAAACGTGGAGCTGCGGGCGCACATGGATGTCAACGGACAGACCATTCGGGGCCGGGACGGCAAGGTGGTGGCGGCCGATCTGATCGAGGAAGTTGGACGCCGGGCTCTCTCCGGCTAGAGCGGTTTCGGTGATGTTAGAGGTCGGAGGACTCGAGGGCGCGCCACACCTTCTCCGGTGTGATCGGCATGTGGAGGCCTCGGTCGAATCCACCGAGCGCATCCACGATCGCGTTGACCACCGCCGGGGGCGCTCCAATACAGCCCGCCTCCCCGGCCCCCTTGACGCCGAGCTCCACGTTCGGGTTGGGGGTCACGCTCTCCCCCATCAGCACCGGCGGCATCTCCGATGCCGTGGGAATCGAGTAGTCCAGCAACGACGAGAACAGGGGCTGGCCGCCGGGGTCGTAGGAAAGTTCCTCATAGAGGGCCTGCCCGAGACCCTGAGTGATCGAGCCCAACGTCTGGCCCGCAACGATGGCTGGGTTCACCACCACACCGCAATCGTCCACCGCGACCAGCTTCACGACCTCGACGCGGCCTGTGGCACGGTCGATCTCCACGATCGCGACATGGGTGCCGAAGGGGAAAGCCTGGGGCGGCGACAGCTCGACGGCGGACTCGAGCGGCGCGGGAGACACCAAGGCTTCGATTGCCACGGAGCGGTCCGTTCCTGTAATCGTGAAGCGTCCGTCCGCGTAGACGAGGTCCGCTTCGGCGACCTCCAGAAACTCTCCCGCCCGGCGCCGGGCCTCCTCGAGCACTTCGGCGGCGGCTTGATGAAGTGCCGATCCCCCCACCTGCATGCTGCGCGACCCGAACGTCCCCGTCCCCTGAGGCACGGCATCGGTGTCTCCCTGAATCACTTGCACCCGATCTAGCTCGACGTCGAACACCGTGGCGACTACCTGAGCAAAGGCGGTCTCATGTCCCTGCCCTTGGGGAGTAGCGCCCGATCGCGCGACGATGACCCCTTCGGCCATGACTTCGACCGCCCCGTGCTCGCTCGTCCCGGAGCGCCCCCCCGATCGCTCCAGATAGCTGGCGATGCCGACTCCGAGAAGGCGGCCGTCGCTATTCGAGCGTCGCCGGCTCTGCTCCTCCCGAGCCTCTTCGTAACCTGCGAGGTCGAGCGCCGAACGCAGGGCGGCGGCGTGGTCACCTGAGTCGTAGACCGCTCCTGTAGGAGATTGATAGGGGAAATCGGAGGGCGGGACGAAGTTTGCTTGGCGCAGCTCGACGGGATCGGATCCCAGCCTGCGAGCCAGCTTGTCAATTAAGCGCTCGATCGCGAACGCGGCTTCGGGCCGCCCCGCCCCCCGGTAGGAGGCGGTCGGAGCTGCGTTCGTAACCACGCAGCGGATACGGGCGTAGAGCCTTTCGATTCGATAGGGCCCCGACAGCACCCAAGCCGTCATCGCGGGCACCAGAGCCCCGGTGTCCGGGTAGGCGCCGACATCGGCATCGATGAACGCCTCGAGCGCCAGCAATGTGCCTCCTTCGTCTGCGGCCAAACGCAGCGACTGCGACTGGCCCCTGCCGTGAGTAGCGCTCTGCAGTGCCTCACGGCGATCCTCGATCCAGCGCACGGGCCGGTCCAGCTTGCGAGCTACGTGGGCGACGACGATGTACTCGGCGAAGGTCTGGCTCTTGGCCCCGAAAGCGCCACCGACCTTGGGCACGCGCACCCTGACCGCTTCCAAGTCGAGGCCGAAGGCCGCGGCGAGCTCGCCTCGAAGACGGTGGGGGGCCTGGTGTGAGGCCCACACTGTTAGCCGGTCCCGATCCCATTGCGCCAGCACGGCGCGCGGCTCGATCGAGGTCGGAGCAAGGCGTTGGTTGTAGAAACGGCCCTCCACTACGACTGCGGCATTCGCCATGACGTCCTCGACGGAAGCTCCGTACTCGCGGGTCGAGACGACGTTGTCCGAACCCTCGAACAGCGGCGGTGCTGCGGAGGAGAGCGCGGCATCGACGCCGACCACCGCATCCAGGGGGTCGAGTGTCTGAATCACGCGCTCGGCCCCGTCTTCAGCCGTGTAGCGATCCCGAGCAATCACCACCGCCACCGGCTCGCCCGCAAAACGCACTCGGTCTCGCGCCAGCGAGGGTCTCTGCATCCCGGCCGGGGCAGGCTCGCGCGCGGGGACTGGGGGAAGGTCGGGCAGCTCGGCCGCCGAGAATGCTGCTTCCACGCCCTCTAGGCCGAGGCTTTCCGAGATGTCCACCGCTCGAAGCTCACCGTGCGCTTCGAAGCTGCGTACGAAACAGGCCTCCAGGCATCCGGGAATCCGAAGGTCTGCGACGTAGGGGTGAGCGCCTCGAACGAGCCCGTCGTCTTCCGAGCGCAGGGGCGAGACGCCGATGTAGTTCCTGGGTGTCATGGGTTGAGCTCCCGGTGTCATGGGTTGAGCTCCCGGTGTCATGGGTTGAGCTCCCGGTGTCATGGGTTGAGCTCCCGGTGTCATGGGTTGAGCTCCCGGTGTCATGGCTGAGCCCCCGACCGCAAACGTTTGCAGAACTATAGGATACCGGCGCCATGAAGCCTGCGCCCTTCGAGTACTTTGCTCCAACCGACATCGAGGAAGCACTCGAGCTGCTCGGCCGCGGCGGCGATGTCAAGGTTCTCGCCGGCGGGCAGAGCCTGGTGCCCGCCATGAGCTTTCGTCTCGCTACTCCTGAAGCGATCGTGGACCTCAACGGCATTCGGGATCGGGATCGGGTCGCCATCGACGGAGACGAGCTCGTCGTGGGGATGCTCGCACGCCATCGGGCGCTGGAGACAAGCGCCGTGCCCGGTGCCGTCGGGGCGCTCCTGGTCGACACCGCCCGGCTCGTGGGCCACCTACCCATCCGGGTGCGAGGCACGTTCTCCGGCAGCCTTGCCCATGCCGACCCGGCCGCCGAGTGGCCGATGCTCGCCCTTGCTCTCGACGCCTCGATACTCGCCCGCAGCGCTGCAGGGAGCCGGGTGATTGCGGCCGCAGACTTCTTCGAGGGCCCCTTCACGACCGCCTTGCGGGAGGACGAGATCATCACCGAGGTTCGTCTGCTTCTGCTCCCGGATGCGGGTACGGCTGTTCTCGAGCAAAGCCGGACGGCCGGAGACTTCGCCACGGTGGCGGTCGTTGCGGTGGTAATCGTCACGGACGGGACCGTGAGCTACGCGCGCGTGGCGGCGGCCGGAGTCGAGGGCCGGCCTGTGCGCTTCGCGGATGCCGAGTCGCTTCTCCTCGGCCGCCGCCCCGAGCCGGAGGTGTTCGCAGAAGCCGGACGCGTTGCCGCCGAGAGCATCGATCCCCTCTCGGATGCGACAGCATCGGCCGACTACCGGCGTCATCTCGTGGAGGTGCTCGTGCGGCGCGCCCTCGATCAGGCCCGATCTCGGCTCGCCGTATGAAGTTGCCATCCCTCGAAGTCATGCTGCGGGTGAACGGAACCGGCAGGACGGTGGCGGTCGAGCCCCGCACGACGCTGGCCGACGCGCTACGAGACCGGCTCGGCCTCCACGGCACACATCTCGGTTGTGAGCACGGCGTCTGCGGCTCCTGCACCGTCTTGCTCGACGGCGCGCCGGTGCGCTCGTGCCTCCTGTTCGCCATACAGTGCAGAGACTCCGAAGTGACCACGATCGAAGGGCTTGCGGACGGGGACATCCTTCATCCCCTGCAGCGCGCCTTCGTCGAGAACTTCGGCCTCCAATGCGGCTTCTGCACGCCGGGCTTCATCATGCTGGCGGCGGGAGCGCTGGCGATGGAAGAGGACATGAGCGACGAGGAGCTCGTCGAGATGCTGTCTTCGAACCTGTGTCGCTGCACCGGCTATGCCAACATTGTCGCCTCGGTCAAACAGGCGGCAGCCGAGCTGCGAGCCCGGCCCGGAGCTTAAGGGGAGCTTAGGTTCGTAGTGGCTACAAGGCCTGCGGGGCCAGCCCGGCGTCGGTTCCCGGCAACACCTCACCGTGACCGATGCCAAGGGTCTTGATCCAGCGCTGCTGCCCCAGGGTCAGCGCGATGAAGAAGCCCAGCTCCACGAGCTCCTCCTCACTGAAGTTGCGATGCAGCTCGGCCCACAGCGCGTCGTCCGCCAGGTCCGAGTCCCACAGGATGGCGCGGGTCCACCCCAGGGCGGCCTTCTCGCGTTCGTCGAAGGCGTCCGAGGTCTGAAACTCGAGCAGCTCGAGGTACTTCTTTTCTGCGAGACCTTTCTGTCCGGCCCGGACAGATCGCTGATCGCCTCAGTAGCCGCAGTCGATGGATTGCGAGACGTAGACGCGGCACATCTCCTTGATCGTGTGGTCGCAGACGCCGTTTCTAAAGACCGCATCCCAAGTCTGGGAGAAGGAGCGCAGCACCGCCGGCACGTGGGCTCTGATCGACTGGCTCTCGGGTCGCGGGGTCCCGTGGACGCGGGCGTCCTCGAGATAGCCGGCGAGCTCCGGGTCGGTTAGCTGTGAGGGGTCGAAGTAGCTGATATTGGGCACGGCTGCCTCCCGGTTCTTGCGGCCCGGTTCTTCAGCCTGGGCCTTGCAATCGTTTGCAGACTATGGCGGTAGGGCGAGGGTGGTCAAATGCGGCCGCTGGTTCAGGGGCCAAGTCCGGCAGCCGAGGTAGCCAATCGCGCTCGGCGCGCTCTGGAGTACGGATTCCGTACTCAGGCGCGCTTTGGGCGCGTTTGAGTACGTAGGCGGGCCCCGGACAGCGGGGGGCCGGGGAGGGTCGGGCCAGGGCAAGGGGCGGAGGCGGTTATTGCTCCCGGGCCACCGTCTCCACTATGCGCGCCACCGAGGGAATGGTGGCGTCCTCCAGCGACTCTGCGGCCGGTAGCGGCACGTGCGGCGAGGTAATCCGGACGATGGGGCCGTCGAGGTCCCAGAACGCTTCCTCACATATCAGAGAAGCGATCTCGGCCCCCCATCCACAGAGCCGGGGGTTCTCCTCGACCGTGAACACTCGGCCCGTGGCTTGCACCGCTTCGAGCACGGCCGTCATATCCAGTGGCACGAGCGAGCGCAGGTCCACCACCCGGGCGCCGATGTCGTGCTCCTCCCGCAGCCGCTCGGCCGCCTCGAGCGCCTTCGGCACCATGGCCGCCAGCGCCACCAGCACGACGTCGCTACCGTCCCCGTGCACGGTAGCCTTGCCGAGTTGGTCGACATGCTCACCGTCCGGCACCTCGCCCTTGGTGGCGTAGAGCGACTTCGCTTCCAAGAAAATGACCGGATCATCGTCGCGGATCGAGGCCGCAAGCAGTCCCTTGACGTCTGCCGGAGTGGAGGGTGCGACCACCTTGAGGCCCGGCACTGCCATGGCCCAGTTCTCGACGCTCTGGCTGTGCTGGGCCCCGAAGCGAAAGCCGCCGCCGTTGGCGCTGCGAATAACAAGCGGGAGTGACACCTGCCCCCCGGTCATGTAGCGCGTCTTGGCGATCTGATTGGCGACGATGTCCCAGCAGGTGGCGAAGAAATCGGAGAACATGATCTCGGCGACGGGACGGAGGCCGGCCATGGCCGCTCCCATGGCTGCCCCGACGATGGCCTCCTCACTGATCGGTGTGTCTCGAACGCGTCGCGGCCCGAAGCGCTCTTGCAACCCTCCGGTGGTCTTGAACACACCACCCGCCGCGGCCACGTCCTCGCCTATGAAATAGACGAGCTCGTCGCGTTCGAGCTCCTGCGCGAGTCCCTCGGTGACCGCCTGACGGTAGGTCAGCTCCGCCACTCGGATCCCCCATCCGCCCACACGTCGCTATAGATGAGCTCCTCGCCCGGGATGGAACCGTCCTTCGCCTCCTGGGTCGCTTGGTCCACCTCGGCCTTCAGCTCCGCGTCGATGTCGTCGAGAACTTTTTCCTCGATGCCGGCATCGATGAGGCGGGCGCGATAAAGCACGACGGGATCACGCCCCAACCACATCTGGACCTCTTCTTCAGGTCTGTACTTTCCGGGATCGGCGCGTGAGTGCCCGCCCTTGCGATAAGTCTTGGCCTCGATGAGGGCAGGGCCGCCCCCCGCGCGCGCACGTTCGATGTAGGCGGTGGCGATCTGGTAGACCTCGTCGACGTCGTTACCGTCGCAGACGAGCGCCTCGAGCCCGTAGGCCGCCGCTCGCCCAGCCGCCGGATCGTCCACCGCAGTAACCGACGAAATCGGCGTGTACTCCATGTAGAGGTTGTTCTCGCACACGAAGACGACCGGGAGCTCCCACACCGCGGCGAGGTTGAGCGCCTCGTGAAAAGCCCCGATGTTCGTGGCTCCGTCGCCGAAGAAACAAACCGACACCTGTCCCGAGCCTCGTTCCATGGCCGCCCATGCGGCTCCGGCCGCAATCGGAAGGTGGGCGCCGACGATCGCATAGGAGCCCATGGCGTAGTGCTCGATCGAAGTGAGGTGCATCGAGCCGCCCTTGCCCTGCAGGACGCCGTTCGAGCGCCCGAGCAGCTCGGCCATGAGCCCGGTCATCGACGCCCCCCGCACCAGGGTGTGGGCATGGCCACGGTAGGTGCAGAAAGTGAAGTCGTCGGCGCGCATTGCTTGTCCGAAGCCTGCGGCCACGGCTTCCTGACCCAGCGCGAGGTGGCTGGTGCCCTTGACGTAGTTCTCGAGGAAGAGGTCGTAGGCGCGCTGCTCGAACTTACGGCAGGCCATAAGCTTCCGGTACAGCTCAAGGCGCACGGATTGGTCGATCTCAACGTCTATTGCCCACGAGCGCTCGACGACGCTCATGCTTGCGGCTCCAGGCCGTCGGAAACATCGGCCCCCTCGGATTGAAGCTCGAGCCCTGAGGCGCGCGCTTGCAGCTCGAGCAGCTTGGCAAAGTCGTCGTCGACCCAACCGTGTCCGATCATGGTCTGCACGATCTCATGCACCAGCGCCGACAGCGGCATCGGGACACCGAGCTCGCGCGCCGCCTTCAGTCCCAGGTCGAAGTCCTTTCGCAGCAGCACGGGCGTGAAGGTTGCGTGATAGTCGAGGTTCACGAACGCCGGCGTCTTGTAGCGAGTAAAGGGCGAGCCCATCACGCTGTTGTTCAGGAACTCGAGGAAAGCCGCTCGCTTCAAGCCGCCCTTCTCTGCGAGCACGGTGATCTCAGCCATCGATTGCGCCACCACTCCGAGCATCAGGTTGTGACAGATCTTTGCCAGTCTGGCCGCGTCGCCCTCACCCACGTAAGTCGCGCCGGCCCCCAGGACCTGGAGGTAGGGCTGGGCCACATCCCACGCCTCTTCGGGCCCCGACACAACGAGGGTCAGCTTGCCCGCCCGCACTACATTGGGATTGCCGCTCACCGGGGCGGCCAGCAACCTCGTACCCACAGCCTCGGCCGCCGCTCGCACTTCGGCCGAAACACCTGCGGAGATCGTTGTGGAGTCGATGAGGATCTGTGGGGCCGCCCCCGCTTGCACCAGCACGCCCTCTTCCCCGGTGGTCACGGCCCGGAAGTCGTCGTCGCCGGCCACCATCGAGAAGACGATGTCGCGGTCGGCGAGCTCGCGGGGAGAGTCGACCAACTTGCCGCCTCTGCGAGCGAGGGGCTCGGCCTTGGAGCGGGTACGGTTGTAGATCGCAACATCGCAGCCGGCGTCGATCAGCCGCGCAGCGAGATTGAAGCCCATCCGCCCGGTACCGATCCAGCCCAGTTTGTGCGACTGCAGGTTGTGCGATTGCATGTCGGTCACTCGACTCACCCTATTTCCAGCGCAACTGCGCAATAGGAGTTGCTGCAAACGATTGCAGGGTAACGCTCACGACCGACCGGTGCAAGACGGTCTTTGCTTATGACAATCATGACCTCACCTTTCACTCGAGAGCCTTCCCTGTCGAATAGAGACGCCCCAGAGCGGCTGCCCCGTTAACCGAGAGGATGGCCTCGACGGCATCGGCCTCGAGGCCCGCTTCTCGCACCGTCACCACCGGCTCGGGATCGCCCATGGGGAAGGGATAGTCGCTGCCGAGCACGACTCGCTCGATGCCCACCCGCTCGGCGAGAAAGCGCAGCGTCTCGCCTGAGTGGACGACGGTGTCGTAGTAGAAGCGCTGAAGGAACGAGGACGGCGCGGCTCCCAGGTGAGTGCCGGTGAGACCGGACTTGGCCGCGAAGCCTCGATCCTGACGGCCTATCTGGTAAGGGAGAAAACCTCCTCCGTGCGTGAGACAGATCTTGAGCCGGGGGTGCTTCTCGAGCACTCCTCCGTAGATGAGATGGGCGGCCGCAACCGTTTCCTCGGCGGGGTTTCCTACGATGTTCGTCAAGAAGTAACGCTGCAGACGCTCGGAGCCGATCGACGCATACGGGTGTACTAGCACGAGGGCATCGAGCTCCTCGGCCGCGTCCCAGAACGGTTCCAGCGAGGGGTCGTCGAGCTCCCGATCCAACACCGAGGTGGCAATCTCCACCGCCACCATGTCAAGCTCGGAGACGGCGTAACGGAGCTCTGAGGCCGCGGCCTCCGGCGCCTGTAGAGGTACTGCGGCCATGCCCCTGAAACGATCCGATTTCCCTGCTATCGCGTCGGCGGTGAGCTCGTTGAGCGAACGCGCCAGCCACACCCCGTCGTCCTCGTCCAGGACGTATGCCGAGAAGTCCATCCACGCCGACAGCACCTGGATGTCCACGTCCTGGGCGTCCATCCACACGAGGCGGTCGTCCAGATCGAGCATGCCCGAGGGAAAGGCTTGCGTAGCGTCCCTGCCGGCGAACGACACGGTTCCCCGATCGGTGACATGGACCGAGTGCGCTGCCCCATCTGTTTCGATGCGCTCGATCAAGCGGGGAGGAATGAAGTGGCCGTGGAGGTCCATGGTGGAGGTCATGGCAGGCGCGCCTCCTCCATGACCTGGGCCAGCTCGTCCGAATCGTCGAGCACATAGAGGCCCCCTGAGACGCGATCGGTGGTGAAGATGAGGCCTGAAGCGGAGAAGTGCCGTGGGAGAGGCGCCCACCGTTGTGATTCTCGGAACCCGCTACGTCGATTTCGCCGTCGCACCCGATTTAGGCCAGGTCTTGCAGCTGCGGGTATTGCTGGGTGTGGAGAACACAGGCGGTGTCGTGGTGGGGGCCGACCGATTCCAGCCGCACTTCGTCAACCGGATCGAACCTCACCGACACCTTCTCGGCCTCGCGTTGTAGCTCCGCCAGAGCGTCACGCATCACCCCCGGCACCGAACTCGACTTCAGTTGAGAGACCAAGACGGCAGCTTGCTCTTGGGTGTCGAATCTTAGATCGGCGGAGAAGCCTGAGTGGCGTTCAACTTCGCCCAGTCCCTGCAGCGAAACCCCGCTGCTCTCTAGTTGACGCACTACGTCGTCGACGTCCCACCCGCAGAATCTGGTCGCCACGGGACAGCGTGTGTGGAACCGACAACCCTGTGGCGGCTGGGCGGGGTCGGGAATCGGCCCCATAAGACGGAAGCCGGCGCGCTCCTCTGAGGCTTGAGTTGGGTCTGCGGCGATAAGAGCCTCGGTGTACGGATGGCGGGGGTTGTCGAAGACCTCCTGGGATGGTCCCGTCTCGCAGACCTGGCCGAGGTACATGACCACGATGCGATCGCTCATGTGACGCACAACATTGAGGTCGTGCGTGATGAACAGATAGGTGAGCCCATGGTCCTTCTGTAGTCGGTGCAGAAGGTTAAGTATCTGCGCCTGAACCGAGACGTCCAGGGCGCTCGTCGGCTCGTCGAGGACGATGAAATCGGGTTCGAGCGCAAGGGCACGTGCGATCGAGATGCGCTGCCGCTGGCCCCCGGAGAATTGATGGGGATAGCGGTAGAGATGCTGCTCACCCAATCCGACGCTCTCGAGAAGCTCCACGGCGCGCCTGTTTAGCTCACTCCCAAACGCTTCCCTGTAGATCTTCAAAGGCCGGCCCACGATGTCCTTGACCAACTGACGAGGATTGAGGGAAGAAAAGGCGTCCTGGAACACCATCTGACAGTTGCGCCTGTACTCACGCCAGCGATCCTTTGGCATGGCGTCTATGCGATGCCGGGCAGTGAGCTCACTCAGCTTCCGTGCCTGCTCGGGAGTGCGAAGCTCCGCCGGAACCCGCAACAACTCGTCGAGGCTGCCATGTGTCGCTGCCTCGAGACCGAAGTACACACCACCTTCGGTGGGTGGTAACAACCCGCTGATGCAGCGACCAAGGGTGGTCTTCCCGCACCCACTCTCGCCGACCAGTCCAAGCGTCTCCCCGCGTCGGATGTCAAAGCTCACCCCATCGACTGCTCTAACGTGGCCGGCCACCCTCTGGAAAACTCCTTCCCTGATGGGGAAGTAGCGGCGCAAGTCGCGAACCGAGAGGACGTATTCGCTGGGACTCACGTCGGCCTCACGTGGTTGCAGAGCGGTGAAGGTCATCCCTCCTCGCTCTTCTGCCACTGCGGCATCAGGTCCGGCGTCACCTCGATGTCGCTGGACGAGTCATAGAGGAAGCACGCGGCTCCGTGATCGTCCCGTCCGCGTTCGAGCAACTGGGGCTCTAGGGACGAGCACACCTCACCGGCATAAGGGCAACGTGTGTTGAATCGACAACAGGGATCCGGATTCAGTAGCTCAGGAACCGTGCCCTCGATGGCGGTTAGCTCACCGCGCCGCTGGCCGGGCGCCGGAACTGCAGCCAGGAGAGCCTTGGTGTAAGGATGGAGTGGTTCCTTGAAGAGAGTGGTAGTCGGCGCGGTCTCAACCAGTTTGCCTGCGTACATCACGGCCACGCGGTCGCTGATTCGTCGAACCAGAGACAAGTCATGGCTGATGTAGAGCACTGCCGTGTGATGCTCATCTTGCAACTCCTGAATCAGGTCGAGGATGCGCGCCTGGATCGTCACATCGAGAGCCGTTGTGGGCTCGTCCGCGATCAACAGATCGGGATCGCACGCCAGTGCCTGCGCAATCATCACGCGCTGCTTCATGCCGCCCGACAGCTCATGCGGGTAGCTGTTCATGATCTTGCGCGGATTTGGGATCCGAGTGTCGGCCAGTGCAGCAGCGATTCGGTCGTCCACCTCGCGCTGTAGCCGCTTGTCCCACGCGCTGAACGGGGGCACATCGAGGATTCGCCGTTCGACGAAAGTCGAACGCCCGCGCGCGGCCCGATGCATCAGGGGGCCGGTGCCTCGACGACCACCCCCGTCAAGCCCCGAGCTCTCCAACAACTCGGAGGCACGGTGCTCTGCGAAGACCTCCGCCAGCTGCTGGCGCACCGACAGCGCCGGGTTCAGAGCCTTTGCCGGATCTTGAAAGATCATTGCGATGCGATTGCCTCGAATCTGGCGCAAGCGCTGCTCGGAGATACGGCGCAGATCGAAGGTTTCCTCTCCGGAGCCCTGACACGATGGACATCCCGAACTCCCACAGTCGGGGCACCTAGAGGACACACGGCCCGCGCCATCGCAAGCTGGGCATCCCCGGCCGTTGCATGATGCGCAGATCGCCCGGGGTCGAAAGAGAATCTGCCCGCCGGCGTACACACCGGGTGGGGTGGGCACGAGGCGAAGGAGCGATCTGGCCGTGACGGTCTTCCCGGATCCAGTCTCACCAACTAGGCCGAGAGTCTCGCCCTCCCGAATCTCGAAGCTCACGCCATCGACCGCGTGCACGAAACCCAGTTTGGATCCGAAGTGCACGCGCAGGTCCTGCACCGACAGAAGAGGAGTGGAAGAGGCCTGGGAGCGAACATTCATGTCTGCCGTCCCAAGCGGGCGGGGCCCGGCGGCGGCAACCTCCGATCGCTTCATCGTCGTTCGCTCTTCGGGTCGAGGACGTCTCGCAGACCGTCACCAAGGAGGTTGAAGCCAAGCGACCACAAGAACACCATGGCGCCGGCAAAGGTAGCGACCCACCAGCGGCCCGCGATGATGCCCGATTGGCCCTCGCTCACGAGGTTGCCCCACTCGGCGAGACCTGCCTCCGCAAGGCCGATGAAGCTGAGAGTCGCGCCGATAAGCACTACGTGGCCCATGTCGACGGTGGCCTGTACCACCACTGGTGTAATCGAGTTCGGTAATACGTCCTTGAAGAAGATTCGCCAGGACTTATCTCCCATTACACGCGCTGCGTCGACGTACTCATTTTGCTTCACATGGATGATCTGCCCGCGAATGATGCGCGCGTACTTGACCCAGAACACCACGGCCAGAGCGAGAATGATGTTGCCGAAGGCCGGGCCGAGCATCGCTGCAATAGCAAGAGCGAAGATCAATTCCGGCACGGACAGAAAAATGTCCACCAGGCGCATGAGCACCTCGTCCCACCGGCCTCCGATAAAGCCCGCTACGCTGCCCACCGCGACGCCCATCACAACGGTTATAGCCACAACGATCAGTGACAAGCGCAGAGAGGTGCGACTACCCCACACGATTCCATATAGGACGTCTCCGCCGGTTGGCGTGGTTCCCAAGACATGTCCGTCGGTCCCGGGCGCAACGTTGACGGCCGAGAAATCCCGCGGCATCTGATAGGCGTTCGGCTGATTCGGTTCAATGAGCAGAGGTGCGAAGGCCGCCATCAACATGAGAAGCAGGACGATCACCCCGCCCACCAGTGTGGTCGGATTCCGAAGACTCTCTCGAGCGATCTCGCCCAGACGCCGCGTGCGCGTTGCCAGGGCTCGCAATCGGCCGGCAGCCGGCCAGGCGGCGCCCAGATGCTCAACCCTCGACACGAACCCTACTGTCCCAGGACCACGCGGCGGTCCAGGTAAGCGTAGGCAACATCGACAACCAGATTCACCCCAAGGAAGATGACGCTCGTTACCAGCACATAGGACATGATGGTAGCCTGATCCCCTTGCAGGACCGCATCGGTCATCCACCGGCCAAGGCCCGGCCAGTTGAAGATGAGCTCGACAACCACAGTGCCCTGCAGAAGGAAGCCCCAGCTCAATCCAATGACCGTCATCGTAGGCATCAAAGCGTTGCGCCGGGCGTGCCTGCGAATAACGAGACGCTCGGGCAGGCCCTTCGCGCGCGCGGCATCAACGTAGTCCTCACCTAGCTCCTCGACGAGGGACGAGCGCATCATGCGGGCGATGATGGCCGTGCTCCCATATCCCATGGTGATCGCCGGAAGTGCCAGGTGCCACAGTGCATCGAAGAAGGCGCGCAGGTCCAAATTCAGCAGTGAGTCCACCGTGTACAAACCGGTGGGGTGACTGATGCGGGCGTAGATCGTGGGGTCGGCGCGTCCCAAGGGTGCCCATCCAAAGCCAAGATAGAAAACGATAAGCAGGAGCAAGCCGAACCAGAAGATCGGAATGCTCGCCCCGCTAATCGCCACGACCCTGGTTACGTGGTCTCCGAGTCTGTTTCTTCTCGCTCCGCCGAAAGTGCCCATGGCAACGCCTAGCGCCACGGCCACCAGCGCGGCCAGCATCGCCAACTCCATGGTCGCCGTGAACTTGGGGAGAAGAATCGACGAGACGGGCGCCGCAGAGACACCCGACCAGCCGAGATCCCCCCTCACAACGCCGCCCAGCCAGGCGATGTATTGCTCTGGCAGGGATTCGTCGAGACCGAACCGTTCCTCGATTTGCGCAACCTCTGCGGGAGTCATTTCGTGTTCTATGTAGATGCCGATCGGTGAACCGCCCACGCGCGACAACCCGAAGACGAGCAGAGACACGCCGAGCATCAATAGAGGCAGCGTCAGCAGCCGCCGGACTATGTATTCGCGAACCTGCATTGAATTGAAGCCCCTATGGTCGTGAGCGAGCGACTAACCCTTGTCGTAATAGCGCCACCTCAACGTCTTCCAGAGCGGATTGTAGACGAATCCGTCAACCCAGGACCGGTAGGCTTGAGCATTCACTTCCTGGGCCGGATAGATCCACATCGGATCATCGTAGAGCAGGGGCAGCAGCTCGGCATAGATAGCCTCACGCTCCTCGACATCGGTGGTGGCGAAGCCACTGTCGATGAGTTCCGCAATCTGATCCGGGTTCTCGTAACCGTTGGCGAAACCGAGACGTTCGCCCCATTCCCCATCGGGATGCTGGTACGTGGACAGATAGTAATGGGGATCGATGAACGGATCGGCGTTCTTGATCCACATGGCGTACTCGAACGGCGACGCGCCGTGGGCTTCGTCAAACTGGCTCTCCGAAACCGTGAGGACGTTGACCCTGAACTTGGGATTGAGCCCCTCGATGCTGTCCTTCAGGATCAGCCCGATCGGCTCGAACGCAGGGTTGTCCTCGACCAGCACCGATACCGTGAAGCCCTCCTCCCACCAGCCTGTGTCGGTCAGGAGCTGCTCTGCCTGCTCGAGGTCCTGCTCATAGACGGGTGCCTCCGGGTCGTAGCCGAGAACTCCCGGCGGAATGTATGTGGCGGGCTCTCCGAGCCCACCCAAAATTCCTTCGATGAACGCGTCGTAATCAAAGGCAAAGTTAAAGGCTTGCCTAACCCGCTTGTCGTAGAAGAAGTCGGTTGGAATCGTGTCGCCGCGAGGAAGCGCTCCCTCCGGGATATTGAGGTTGAAGGCAAGCTGGAACGGTTCCAAGAGAAGTCCGCTCGTGTCGAGCGTGATTCCTTCAGCGTTCTCGAGCTCGTCCGCGAACGTTGGCTGGAACTGAATCGCGTCGTAATCACCCGCCCGCAGGCCGAGCACGATGGCGCTCTCCTCGGGGACGTTCTGCCAGCGTGCGTCGAGTGCAGCGGGCTCGCCCCAGTAGTCCTCGAATACCTCGAAGTTGAGCTGCTCGTTGCGTTCCCATGAAATCAGTTCGTGGGGGCCCGTTCCGACCATGCTGCCGTCCATGAACTCGTTCGGCTCTCCCGCGGTCACTCCTCCATTGTCTTCGACCGCTTCCATGCTGACGATTGCCGCCGGAGTCGAGTAGACGACGGAGGTGATGAAAGCTGCGTTTGGCCGTTGGAGTGTGACCTCGAACGTTAGATCGTCGACCGCCCTGGTTTCTTCTATCGTGTCACTCAGCGTGGACGCCTGTCCTTCTGGGAGGGCCAACTCGATGGCGCGATCCCAGGAGTACTTGACTACCTCCGCCGTGAGGTCGGAGCCGTCATGAAACTCCACCCCTTCACGGATCGGAAACCTGTAGGTAAGCCCATCTTCCGATACCAGCCCATTCTCTACCGTCGGTACTTCGGTGGCCAGGCCGGGTATCGGCTCGGGGGCATCCGGGCCGACATCGACTAGGAACTCGTAAGCCTGGATAATGGCCTGCTCACCGTATTCGCCGAGGGCGGCTCGGGCCGGATCGAGCGTAATCGGCTCTCCGTCCAGAGCGTGGACGAATACTCCTGGGTTCTTGACCTCACCGCCTGCTCCTTCTCCACCCACTTCGTCCGGATCGGTTGCCGCTCCCGAGCAAGCGGCCGCGAACACCAGAGCCGTCGCAAGCAGGGCAATCCATCTAATCGACGACCTACGTTTGGCCGAACCCCCCCCGCTGCCGGCGGATCTTGCGATGATCCATCCCATCCCCGGGCTCCTTCCCTACCGCTCCGATGAGGTCACAGCCCCCCTTCGACCTCTGAGGAGATCAGCGCCGAATACGTCGAATCGCCGTGACGTGGCGCCGATCCTATGGGGTCGAGACGATCTATGCAAACGTTTGCTATGGTCATGGCCTGCCCCTTAGCAGAGGCTGGGATGGAGGAAATATGCCAATTTCCAATTTTGAAGACGCCCGCGGATCGCTCGACAACAAGGCAAGCTTTGCGAACCTTGTAGACACTCAGTGGCATCATGATGCGGTATACGAGAGCTTCTCGGACGGCGAGTATCGACGCCGCTACCAGGCGGTGTACGACAAGATGGACGCCCTCGGTTTCGACGCCCTCATCGTCGGTGGCGGACCAAGTCACTGGAGCTCGGGCGGGGGGATGCTCTGGCTCACCGGACACTTCGAGTGGCACGGGATGGCGTGCTATGTGCTGGTTCCTCGGCACGGAGACCCCGTCCTCGTCTACTCGATGGGCGGCAGCCATCTCGAATCCGTCCGGCTGGTGTCGTGGGTCAAGGACGTCCGCCCGTCGGGCAACGGCCGCTTCGGGAAGGTACTGGTAGAGGCAATCGAAGAACGAGGGCTCGAGGCGGGACGCATTGGCCATCCGCCCATTGATCCCCGGCACATGGATTACATGCCGGTCAACCAGCATCGGGATCTAGAGGAGGGCCTGCCTCGAGCAGAGCTCGTGCTGATCGAGGACCTTTTTCACGAGTTGCTCGTCGTCAAGAGCGGAGAGGAGCTCGACTGCGTCCGCAGGGCCGGCCAACTCTGCTCTGACGCCTTCGACGCCATGGTCGGTCGCGCTCGCCCCGGGGTGACCGAGGAGCAGCTGCGATCCGCCGCCGCAAACGCGATTCTCGAGGGTGGAGGGGAGGTTGACTTCCTGATCATCGCCTCAACCTCGACGTTCGACCCCCATCTCATCTTTGGAAGCCCGCGCCCTTCACGTCGGGTACTCCAGCGCGGGGATGTCATCTTGAACGAGCTGGCCGCGGGATACCGGGGGTACACGGCGCAGATTGGGATGCCGATCTTTGTCGGTGAACCCAAGGCTTCTGTTCGCAAGTTCTTCGAACAGATCGCCCTTCCAGGATTCTTGAAGATGGCTCAGGAGCTGAAGCCCGGCAAGAGACTCACAGACGTCGAGAGGGCAGGTCGTTTCTTCAGAGACAACGGTTACCAGTCACGCCCGATCCATCTACATGGAATAGACCTCGTGACGGGACCGCCGCACGTGTTCGCCGGAGACGCGCCCGACGAGGAAATCAGGCCGGGCCAGGTTCTAATGCTGGAACCCAACCCCATTCGCGCAGATGGCAACCTCGGCCTATTTTTCGGCCATACCTTCATCATCACCGAAGATGGAAACGAGATGGTGACGAAGTTTTCAACCGACATGGTCGTCGCCGGTTAGGGCAGCCCCAACTTGCGCGCGATCGCATAATCAACTGGAGGCGAACATGACCGAGCGCTCTGCGCGACCGGCTGGTTGGTTGTTCCACTCGGGAAGCCCTGTAGTCAAGCCACTCGACTTCGATGTCGACCTGGGCGGCGACCCCCCTATTGCCCTACACATGATTTACAGCAGCGACGGCGCCTACGTCCCCGCCGTCATCCGCAAGCCATCGGGATTGGGTCCCTGGCCTGCGGTGATGTGTCTCCACGGAGGGTCAGGAGGACTGGGCTACGCGTTTCTCGCCAAGCAGATGAGCAACCGGAGGTTGCTGTTCGATCGCCTGGTTGAAGAGGGCTACCTTGTCTGCTACACGGAGGGTCGCATGGAGCTAGAGGACGCATACGGCACCGATTTCCCCGCCGTTCTGGATCACCAGGATGTCGCCGAAACGTTCCGGTATTTGCAGCGTCTGCCCGACGTCGACGCCGGACGAATCGGCACCTTCGGGGTCAGCCACGGAGGCGAACTCCAGATGAAGCTCATCTCGGAGATCGGAGAGGGGCCGGCCGCGATGGTTCCGAGTGAGCCCGCCGTGATCGAGTATCTGGGCCTTAAGCACGAAGGACGTTCGAAAGAGGCTTGGTCGGTTGAGGACAGCTCTGGACCTCGACTCGAGGAAAGCTTGCAGTTTCGGGGTCAGGTGTCAGACGACGACATTGACTTTCCCCAGGCATGGGAGCGCGTGCAACGCGTCTCCGATTCGGTGCGAATCCTCGTGATGGGTCGTGACGACGACCATCTCCAGGGTCTCTTCAAGAAGCTGCACGAGCTCTTGTCGAGAGCCGGAAAGCAGGCGGAGTGGGCGTCCTTCGACCACCCGGAGCACGCCTACCAGTGGGGACCCGAACGCGCGTCGGGCCGTTATGAACCGGATCGTATCCAGCGAGAGACCTTGGACCACCTCGTCGATTTCCTGAACCGGAACGTGCGCGATAGAGCGGGCCCGTGAGGCCTCGCGTCTCTGATCGGTCCCCCAGAATCCCCAGCCTAGTGCGCGGCCCTCCCATAGCACAGTTGCGACGAACTGCGCGCGGTGGCTGGAAGTACCGTCGCTCGTCCACCACCGATTTCGGTGGTTGGCGGTAGACCGTCGGCACGTCAGCCAGCGCCCGGCTCGAGGTCGCGGACAACTCGCGGCCGGATGGTGCGGCCGAGCCGATCACGTCCATGGCGGAGGTCACGGGAGGCGCGCCTCCTCCATCATCTGCCGCAGCTCAGCCGAGGCTTCGAGCACGTAGAGCCCACCTGAGATGCGATCGGTTGTGAAGATGAGCCCCGAGTCGTCGACGTAGAGATCGTTGATCTGCGGCGCTTCCTGACCCGGCGGCGGTTCCGGCACCCAGCAGGCGGCTTCCTTGGGTGCGGCAGGGTCGTCGAGGTCGTAGACGCGCAGGCCCGCGTTGAAGTAGGTGACGAAGACGAGCCTTTCGCTTCGGTAGCTGCCGGGCTGGTTCTCGTGGAGATTGTGGGGGCCGAAGCGAAGACCGCGTTCGCAGAAGGCGCGCGACGGAGGGGGACACACCGCCACCATCTGCGGCGAGGAAGGAGCCGAAACATCGACCACCCTCACCAGCTTCTCCTCCTCGGCACAGCGGTCCTTGATTGCCTCGTCGGTGGTCACCACAAGCTTGCGACCGGGAAGCGGAAGGCAGGTGTGAGTGTCGCCTCCCGGATGCCACTCGAGGTTTGGTGCGAAGACGGCCGTATAGGGGCGCCGTCGGTTTCGTACCAAAGTACGCCGACAGCCTGCGGGCCGAGAGGGCGACCGGCCCCCGGGCCGCTCATATGGCGGCTGCGATGACCTCTTCTACTTCGACGGAGCGGCCGTCGCGCTCCGATGACTCCAGGGCAGCCCGGACCACCGCCAGGGCCGCAATGGCCTCGCTCGCCCCCACCTCCACGGCGGACTCCCCTCTGATGGCAAGTCCGAACTCGTCCAGTTGTTCGAGGAACATGTCGCTGGGGGGGAGCTCGACCTGGGAACGCTCGGACTCACCGTAGAACTGTGAACGCAACGTGCTGTACTTGTCCGCCATGTGCGACTCGTTCCAATGGGTGAAGTCGAGATCGTAGAAGAGATTCGCCTTCGTTCCGAGCAGGTTCATCGAATAGACACCCGGCGAAGCCCATCCGCAGCCCAGATAGCCGAGGCAACCGCTCTCGAACTCGCACAGAACCATCGTGGCGTCGGGCACTTCAGCGCGCGTGTACAGGCGCTTGACGTTGGCGTTGACCGACCTCACCGGCCCCAGCAGGAACTGCATGTTGTCGGCGTGGTGCACGCCTAACTGTATGAGCGAGCCGCCGGGACTCTTGTCGGCAAAGAAACGCCAAGTCTTCTCGGTGAGCTCCAGCCCCCTTTCGTTGGAGAAGTTCGCCTCCGCCAGGGAGATGTCACCCATCCTGCCCTCATCGAGCCAGTTCTTCATCTGGCGATGGCCCGCCAGACGGCGAGCGCTGTGGCCGACGGAAAAGACCCGGTCGGCGGAGGCAACGACTGCGGCGATGGCCATTGCATCCTCCAGCGTGTGCGCAATGGGCTTGTCCGTGTAAACAGATTTACCGGCCTCGAGCGCCTCGACTATGACGTCCTTGTGGGTGTCGTTGGGCGTGGTGATGACCACGCCCTCTACGGAATCGTCGGCGAGGAGCTCCTTGTAGGTGCTGGCCTCTCGGGGAACGTCGAACTCTTGAGAGAACGCGGCACGTCTCTGCTCGTCGCGGCTGTAGCAACTCACCAGCTCTATGACCGAGCTGCGCTGCGCTGCGCGCGCGAGTACCTTCGCCCAGCGCCCCAGACCCACTGAAGCCAACCTCACTCTGTCTTTCATCTCGTGCCCCTCTCTTGGTGCCCCGTCGCGGAATTATCGTCACATTCGAGCGACCCTGCATCACCGATGGCTGCTTCCACGGCTCCGCCGAGGTCGGAATTGGGATTCAATCGTCGCTCACGTACCTTCCAGGTACGCTCGACTCCTCGCGCCTTGCCCACGGCTCCGCCGAGGTCGGAATTGGGATTCAATCTGGCGCGCAGGACCGCTCTCGGTGTTGGCGCTAATTCCGCTCCGGACCACTAGCCCTCGGCGACGACCATGTCTTCGAGCTCCTCGGTGGCGGCGGCCACGTCCTCGACCGGAAAGAAGCACACCAGCTCCATCGCAGTTCCAGGGTCCGGGATCGTCGCATGCGCGACACCGGGCTCGACAAGGGCGCAATCTCCCTGCGCGAAACTGCTGAAAACACCGTCTTCCCACAATCTCCCCGAGCCGGTGATCACGAATATCGCCTCCTGGCAGCGGGGGTGGCGGTGAGCCGACCGCCGCCCGTCTTGCAGGGACACGACGCGCATCGAAAACCCGTGCGGAGCTGCTGCCCTCAGCGGGTCGGCAGATCTGCGGCCGGACAGCTCGATGTAATCGCGTTGGGCTCGTCGCAGGATCACGCTCCGGCCCCCAGCGCTCCGATGCTTCTGAGTCGCTCGGCGATTGCAACCGCAACTTCGGCGGCGAAGCTCGCTGCGCGCTCCTCGGTGGCCCAGTGAGGATCGCCGTACCAGCCCTCTTCTGCGATCTCTGTAACGTCGGTGACAAACCCGTAGACCTCGCGTCCCCTCCGCATCCGATCTGCCTCGGCCGCGCCTGCGGGGCGCGTCGGCGAACCGGCCTCAGTCAGGTCCACCAATCGACTATCACGCGCCAGCACCGCAAGCGCCTCGATGCTTCCGCCGTGTGTCAAAGACCCTCCGTCGGGAGCGTAGATGCTCTCGGCGACATAGCAAGCCTGGGCGACAAAGAAGCGCGCCCCAGTGCGCTCTTGAAGGTCTGTGGCCACCGCGTTCAAAGATGGTGTGTTGAGCTCATGCCAGTTTACGAACACAATCGTTCGTGCACCCATCCGCACGAGCTCGCCAGAGACATCCTCCACGAGCGCCTCGAACGTCTGGCGTCTGAGCGAAACCGTGCCGGGATGACCGGCGTGGATGGGGGTGACTCCGTAGGGGCAGAACGGCGCGTACAGCCCTCCGCAAAACTTCGCCAACGCATGCGCCACGAGCTCGGCCGCAATTGTGTCGGTACCGCAGGGGAGGTGGGGGCCGTGCTGCTCGATGCTGCCGAAGGGGATGACCGCGATGGGCGTGGCCTTTAGAAGGGCCGCAACCGACGGGCTCGAGAGCTCTTCTAGAGAAGCGTTCATGGATGCTCCTGAGGACGAGTAGCGACGTGCAGCGGAGACCGTCCCTCGAGTATTCGCAAGGCCTCTCGGGCGGCCTTCTCACGAAGGTCGCGCTCTGACTCCTCCGTGTACCAGGCCATGTGTGGCGTGAGGATGACACGCTCGGAGACGCTTTCGAACGCGGCCCCCGGAGGCTCCGACGCAAAGACGTCGAGCGCGGCCCTTGCGGGCCTTCCCTCGCGCAGAGCGCGCGTCAGCGCGTGGTGATCGATGAGGGAGCCGCGCGCGGTGTTGACGAGCAGCGCCCCCTCCTTCAGCCATCCCAGCTCTGTTGCCCCGAGCAGCGGGCGTCCGTCTGAAGGTCCCGGTACGTGGAGCGTGACGACGTCGCTCGTACGCAGAAGCTCCTCGAAGGACGCCGGCTCAAGCGACAACCCCAGAACCGCGGCGTCAACTTCAAGGTCGAAGCCCAGCAGTTTGAACGAGAAGGGGCTCAGCAGCTCGGCCACGCGCCGGCCGATGCGGCCAAGGCCCACGATCCCCACGATCAGGGCCTGCGGGAGATGAAGTGGCCGAAGCTCCTTCAGACCCCAGCCCCCGCTCTTGACCAGGGCATCGGCGGCAATGAGCCCGCGCAAGGAGGCGAGCAGAAGCGAGACCGTGTGGAGAGCGACTGCGTCGGTGCCGTAGTCGGGCACATAGGACACCCACATGCCGGCGCGCGAGGCTGCGTCGAGATCCACCGAATCCACTCCGACTCCGTAGCGGACGATCGCACGGCAGTCCAGGCGATCGATGACCGCGGCGTCGAAGCGCGGGCTGCCGCCGGCGAGAATTACCTCCGCATCACCGGCCTCGGCCACGATGCCGTCTGCGGAGGCCCCCTCCCCGCTCCTCAGACGTACGTCGCGGCCCGCGAAGACACTCTCTTCTATGGAGAAGTCCCCATAGCGAGTACCGAGGATCGCCACAGTCGTCGTAGTTGTCACCCCTCCTGCTTGATATGCGCAAGCCCCGGTCCGGCGTTGCCGTCGTTGCAACGAGAGCGGATGACCGATGCAAGGGCTCGCAATCGTTTGCAGTATTCTTGCCGCGTCCGCAGGTGTCAAGCGAGCGCCGGCGCCTGAACCGGGAGCGCCACGACGCAAACAGCGGACGAGAGGGTGTGTCGGGACCTTGGCAGCACCTGTGATCACCTTGCGCGACGTTGCCAGAAGCGCCGGTGTACACGCCGGCACCGTGTCGCGCGCGCTGAACCCACGCACTCGTTACTTGGTGAGCGCCGAAACCGCCCGGCGCGTCATGCGGGCCGCAGACAAGCTGGGCTACCGGCCCAACTCGATAGCTCGCAGCCTCAAGACCAACCGCTCGCAGACCATCGGCGTGCTGCTGCCCGACCTCACCAACCCCCTGTTCCCTCCCATCGTCAGGGGCATCGAGGACGCGCTGGCGAAGGCCGGGTATACCGCGCTGCTTGCCAATTCGGACAACGACCCGGCTAAAGAGCGATTGCATTTCGAGACCATGAGGGCGCGCCACGTCGAAGGCTTCATCATGGCGACCGCCCACAGGGAGCACCCCTTGATCGAGGACGCCATTGCCGCGGGGGTGCCGATCGTGCTCGTCAATCGCACGGTGGACAGCGGCCGCGCCTTTGCCGTTATCACCGACGACCACAAGGGCGCGGCCCTTGCGGTAAATCACCTCGCATCGCTGGGCCACGAGCACATCGCCCATATCGTCGGCCCGGAGGCCTACTCGACGGGCAGGGTCCGCCACCGGGGCTTCGTCGAGGGGATGAGGATCGCCGGCCTCAAGGCGGATCGCCGGCTGATCCGCTTCACTCGCTCCTTCACCGAGGATGAAGGGGGCCGGGTGTTTCGAAAGCTCTGGGACGACAAGAGACGCTTCACAGCGGTGTTCGCGGGCAATGATCTGCTCGCCCTCGGTTGCTACGACGTCCTCGCCGAGGCCGGGCTACGTTGCCCCCAGGACATCTCGATCGTGGGCTTCAACGACATCCCCTTTCTCGACAAGCTGAGCCCGCCGCTCACCACCGTACGCGTTCCCCACTACGAGATCGGGAACCGGGCCACCGAGCTGCTGCTGCGAAGGCTCGACGATCCTTCCTCCGAGCCCGTGACCGTTCTGTTGCAGCCCCAGCTCGTCGTGCGGGGCTCGACCTGCCCTCCGGCCGGTTGACGCCCGGACTCAACGGCGCCTTCTCCATAACACCAGAGCCAGCGCCACACACCCCGCGAGGGCCGGTCGAGATTGCACCAGGTCACATCTAGTCTCAAGGAATGGCGAGCCAGGGTGAGTTTTCCCCGGAGGAGAGGCGTGAGTGGGCAGGCCGCTTCGGAGTGGCCGCCGGCGCGATCCACCACGACCACCTAATCTCTCATCTGCTCCTAGCGCTTTCGACGTGGGATCAAGACGTTCTCCTCTACGGTGGTACGGCGTTGTCGCGCACCCATCTGTCTGGATTCCGTCTCTCCGAAGACATCGATCTGCAGATCATTTCCCCGGGGCGCCACATCGGCCCGCTTGGGAACCACCTCATGCGAGCTATCCGGCGTGACTATCCTGATGCGACATGGGAGAGGCGGTCTGCTCCCCGCGATCAGACGATCGCCTATCTGCACGCCGATGACCTGGCCGTTCGAGTTCATCTGATTGGACCCGACGAGAACTTGCCCGCGGAGACTGTTCCGATTGAGCTCCGCTACTCCGATCTGCCCGAGAGCGTTTCCCTTCGGGTCCCCACACGGTCTGCTGTGGCGGCCATGAAGACGGGTGCCTACATGGATCGGGCGGCGCCACGTGACCTTGTCGATCTTGATGGCCTTGCCAACTTAGGCGCGCTTAACGAGGAGGCGGCTCGAGTTCTGAAAGATGTCTTCGGCCTGGTGGTGGTCCAGCAAGAGTTCGATCGTGTGCGTCTCTCGACTGCTCAGGCCTGGGAAGCCGAGCTGGAACGGCTGATGCGAGAAAGGCCCTCACCGGAGGCCTGCCTGCAAAGGGTAAAGGACGCCTACTCCCAGGCCCTGGGATGGTGAGTCGCCAACAACAGTATAGTGAATGTAGCTTAAGAGGCTACGCTTCTGGTAACAGAATAGCACTAGTATAATCAACATAATCTTTGAGACTACGTTGGAGGTATTGATGGTAAGAACCGTCCCGCCCGAACTCCTAACGGACGGAAATCGCATCCTCCGCCCGCGCGAGGGGGGGGATCTGTATGTCAATCCTCGAGCTGAGCTCGCGGCAATGGCAGATACCGGAGCTCTCCGCAGGGTCGCCACCGGCTACTTCGTCGCCCCTCCCGATACTGAGGTGCTGAATCCTGACTGGAGGCCCACGCTGGAAGGCGTGGCTCTGGGGATTGCGCGAAGGGACTACGGAGCGAAGGGAGGGGCGCTGATGGGCATGAGCGCCGCGCGCAAGCATGGGATTGTTCCCCGGGCACTGGGGGTGGGGATCGTTGCAGTTCCTAATCAGCGTCCTGGGCTTCGCACCACGTTCGGTGAGGTTGTGTTCGTCACAAGACAGGTCGACCGCCTCGACCTGGTTCGCACGCGTACGGACGTCACGGAAGGGTGGGCGACCAGCCGTGACCAAACGATCCTGGACTTGGCCGACAGGCCGACCCTCGGAGGCGTCACGGTGGAAAGCACTTCCGAGGCGATCACGGCTCTGGCGGGCGACGTCGACTGGGAACTGGTGCGCGAATTAGCGCGTGTTCAGCGCAAGCACGCCGCAATTGCTCGGGCCTGCTGGCTGGCAGCCGCTGTGCTTGATGATCCTCCCGCGCCGCCTCCCTTCCGGCGCCTGGTCCCGGCGGCGGGACTTCGGCCGGCCGTCCCAGTCGCAGCCGAGAGTTACGGGATAGCCGCCTAGCAAACAACGCGGGGCAGCTCTGGTCGTGTCCCGCGAACTGGCGCCACTGCCTCTTCCTACGCGTATGGGGCTGCGAGTCCTCCGGGTGGCTGACCACACCGGCCTCAGCGGCGCTTTCTCCATAACACCAGAGCCAGCGCCACACACCCCGCGAGGGCCGGGAGGACCATGCCTAGGGCCGCCGCTCGCAGGCCTATGAGGGTTGCAATGCCACCGTCGACGAGGCTTCCGATGGGCCGAGAGCCGTGAAAGGACAGGCTCCACAGCGACATGATTCGGCCACGATGGGCTTCCTCGACCGCGAGCTGGAGCAGGCTCGTCGCGACGGTGACCGAGGCCAGGTATCCGAACCCCGCCAGCGCGAGTCCCGCCACAGCCATCGCTTCTCCGCTCGACAGAGCGAAAACGGTCATGCCGGCGGCCAGAAGGCCGAGGGTCAGCACCATCAAGGGATATGTGGGCGGCCGCCGGCCGACCAGCGTGAACGCGGCGAGTACGGCCCCCGCTCCGAAGGAGCCGACCAGCACGCCGGTGAAAGTGTCGGGCCGGCCGAAGAGCTCCGTTGAGAACGACGGTGTCAGAGTGTTGACCGGGTCTGCGCTGAGCGAGACGATGCCGACCACCACCAGCGGGCCAAGCAAGGAGCGCTGCTCCCGAACCATTCTCAAGCTGTCACGTAGGCGGGGAGTCTCGTCGGGGAAGATTCGCTCGGTCCGAGGTGATACCGCCGACAAGCCGCCGACCAGCGCCAGATAAGAAAAGGCGTTGACCGCGAAGGCGGTGGGAATTCCGAAGCGGGCTATCACCCCCACCGCAAGAACGGGACCCAGGGCACGGGAGAGATTGAACGTCACTGCGTTCAGCGCCATGGCCGCAGGCAGTTGCGTAGAATGCACGAGCGAGGGCACCATCGCCTGCAGAGCGGGAGTGCTAACCGCGGTCGCCACCCCCAGTCCCAGGGCCAGCACCACGACGATCCCAGCGGTGGCAAGCCCCTTAGCAGTGAGCGCGGCAAGCAGCACCGCGAGGCCCGCCGCGCCCAGCTGAGCGGTCACCACGAGCCTGCGACGGTCAAAACGGTCTGCGGCCACGCCCGCCCAGGGGGCGAGGAAGATGACCGCCGCGAACTGCGAGAAGTTGACGACGCCGACCAGGAAAGGTGAGCCGGTCAGGCGATATATCAACAGGACCGCGGCGATGCTCTGAAACCAGGTGCCGGAGTTCGAGAGCAGGTTGCCGGCGAAGTAGGGCCAGAAGTTGCGCCCGATCAGCACCCTCCCGATCGAGGTGCGCTCGCTCACGGCTTTCGGGCCGGCGCACTCGGGGCGAAGGGCTCCCGGCCTGTGGCTGGGTGGCTAAGGCGAACCGTGGGTAAACGCGGACCGTTTTCATTTCCCACCCATGTCGCGGGTGGGCCAGCTCCGGGCAACTTTGAGTCGAAAACCACCTGTGGTGTGGTCACGGGCGCAAGGTTCGGGCTGGGGGCCGCGGGCCGTGCCAACTTTGAGTCGAAAACCACCTGTGGGGTGGCCACGGGCGCAAGGTTCGGGCTGGGAGCCGCGGGCCGTGCCAACTTTGAGTCGAAAACCACCTGTGGGGTGGTCACGGGCGCAAGGTTCGGGCTGGGGGCCGCGGGCCATTGCCTTTACAAGAAGCCAACATGAATCTTATGATGCCCTTGTCGTATGCAATCGATTGCAGCAGCCGTGGTCGGGCCGCCGGGGCCGGCACCACGGGAGTTGGCGTTGGCCGCTAGGCCCGCGCAGGGGGGAGGCAGTCTTGTCACCCAGGTCGGGATCATCCTGGAACCGGGGGCCGCGCTCGGGGGCCGGCGGGCGCTCGAGCGTCGGGGCGACGCTGGTGATGGCGGTTGCTCTGTTCGCTGCAGCCTGCGGCGGCTCGGACTCCGGAGGAGGCTCGGGCGAGCCGGCAAGCGACGGCCCCATTCGTATCGGCGCATCGCTGCCGTTGACCGGAGACTTCGCCCAGCCGGGCTCGGCCGCAGGCCAAGGCTATGAAGTGTGGGAGGAGATGATCAACGGCGATGGCGGCTTGCTCGGCCGCGATGTCGAGCTGGTCATCCTCGATGACGCCAGCGACCAGAACACGGTGGTCGCGGACTACAACCGGTTGATCTCGCAGGAGCGCGTCGACCTCTTGCTCGGGACCTTCTCGTCACTGCTCAACCTGCCCGCCTCGGCGGTCGCTGAGCGGAACCGCATGGTCTACGTCGAACCCGCCGGAGGCGCCCCCGAAATATTCGAACGCGGGTTCAAGTACCTCTTCTTCGCCCAACCGGCGACCGCTCCCCACCAGGCCGACATCTTCGTGGAGTACATCGAGAGCCTGCCCGAGGACCAGCGCCCTCAGACCGCCGCCTACCCGACTCAGGACGATCCCTTCACGAAGCCGGTCATCGACACGATCCAGGCGAAGCTCGAGGAGCTCGGAGTAGAGACCGTTTATGCGAAGGTGTACCCGCCGGACACGACCAACTTCGACTCGATAGGCAACGCCATCAGCTCCGCCGGGCCCGACCTCGTGGCTCAGGGTGCGGTGTTCGAAGATGGGGTCGGGCTCATTCGCTCGATGCAGCGAGCGGACTTCAATCCTCAGATCCTGTTCCAAACCTCCGCCCCCGGAAACTCCACTCAGTACTCCGACGCAGTGGGGATCGAGAATACCGAAGGGATCTTCTACACGGTGAGCTGGAGCCCCGAGGCCGACTACCCGCTCAACGCAGAGTTCGTGAAGGCCTACGACGAGAAGTTCGGAGGAGTGCCTCCGGAGGACGCCGCCGATGCTTTCGCCGCCGCCCAGGTCCTGCAGACGGCCGTCGAGGAGGTCGGGGAGATCGATCAGGAAGCCATCGCGGACTACCTGCACGAAAATCCGGTTGATACCATCCTGGGTGAGCTCACCTGGGACGAGACCGGCGCGCCACAGGCCGAGTTCATTCTGGCGCAGTGGCAGGACGGTGCCCCCGAGGTTGTCCTCCCCGAGGAGGTCCTCACCAGCGACAAGATCGTCTTCCCCAAACCGGATTGGTCCGGCTAGCGCCACCTGACCCGCTGAGAAGGGCCGGGCCGTGGAGCAGCTAGGTCAGATCATCATTCTCGGCCTGCTGCTCGGAGGCGTTTACGCGCTCATGGCTTCGGGGCTGACGCTGATATTCGGCGTGATGCACATCATCAACGTCGCCCAGGGGGCCTTTCTGGTGTTGGCTGCGTTGATCACCTGGGAGCTCTGGAAAACCACCGGGATCGACCCGCTGGTGACGATGATCGTGACCGCTCCCCTGATGTTCGTGGGGGGATATGTCGTCTACAAGCTTCTTCTCGAGCGCCTGCGCGACTCGTCACCTTCGATGACGGTGTTGCTGACCTTCGGCCTCGCCCTGGTCATCGAAGGCGGCATGGGTGTGGTCACTCGTAACGTCTTTCGCTCGGTGACGCCCAGCTACTTCAACTCCTCCTACAACATCGGACCATTCTTCCTCCCCAAACCACAGGTATATGGATGCCTGGCCGCCGTCGCGGTGTTGGGATTGCTCTACTTCGCGCTCACGCGCACATGGATGGGCCGCGCCATCCGGGCCAGCTCACAGAATCTCGACGCGGCACAGCTCGTGGGGGTCAGTGCAACAAGCGTGGCCGCCCTGACCTTCGCACTTGGAGCCTCAACCACAGGCGTCGGAGGATCGATCCTCTCGGTCCTGTTCGCGTTCTTTCCCGCATCTCACTACGTGTGGATCTCGCGGCTCCTGGGCATCATCGTGCTCGGGGGCATGGGCAGCCTCCCCGGCGCTGTTGTAGGAGCGCTCCTGCTCGGGATCGCGGAGACCGTGACGGCCAGCTACATCTCGCTTCGCTGGGCGACCGTCGTCTTCTACCTCGTGATCATGGTCGTGCTGTTGGTGCGGCCACAAGGGCTCTTCGGCACCCGCCTCAGGGAAGACGTCACATGACGGCTCGGTTCCTCCCGTCCCGGATCCTGCCCTCCCAGCACCGGTCGGTGGCGGCAGCAGTCGTTGCCCTCGCGGCCCTCATCGCCTTCCCGCTCGTCGCCCCCGACGACATCTACCGCCAGAATGTTATCTTCCAGACCTTTCTGCTGGCGGTCGGAGCAATCAGCTGGAACGTGGTGTCGGGCTATACCGGATATGTTTCGCTCGGCCAGAGTGCGTTTCTGGGGGTCGGTGCCTACACCGTAGCGATCCTCTCGCTCGAGTGGGGCGTATCACCGTTCCTGCTGTCGCCGCTTGGGGGCATCGCCGCCGCGCTGGTTGCACTGGTGGTCGGTTTCATCGTCATGCGCTCACGCGGCCACGCATTTGTGATCATCACCATCGCCCTGCTGTTGTTATTCCAGACCATTGCGCTGAACCTCGGCTCCCTCACGGGTGGGTCGAACGGGCTCACTCTGCCGCTGCCGCAATGGAGCGCCGACTTCCAGAACTTCCCCTTCTACTATTCAATGCTCGGCCTCGTCGTGCTGGCGCAGATCATGTCGATGTGGATCCGCCGCACCAAATTCGGGACCGGGCTTGTCGCCATCCGAGAAGACGAAGCCAAGGCCGCCGCCGTGGGTATCCACGTCGTTCGCTACAAAGTCTTGAGTTTCATGGCCAGCGCCGTCGTGATGGGAGTCGCGGGCGGTGTCTACGCCTACTACCTGACCTTCATCGATCCGCGCGGAATGTTCGACATCCTGGTCAGCGTCGGAATCGTCTTGGCCGTTCTCATCGGCGGAAAAGGCACTTTGTGGGGACCCGTTCTCGGGGCTTTCATCGTGCAGCCTCTCAACGAGGCGACCAACGTCTACGCGCAGGGGTCGCAGACGCGGCTCGTGTTCTTCGGCGGGATGCTGGTGCTCGTCGTCCTCTTCATGCCCGACGGCATACTTCCCACTGTCTCGAGACTGCTGGAGCGCCGGCGCCGGGCGCACAAGAGCGTGTTGTCGATAGACCAGGAGCGGATCGCACAGCGCAAACCAGCCCTCGCATTGTCCGCCGAACGCGCTGCCCCCAACCCCCAACAACCGCTGCTCGAAGTGCGAGATTTGACGAAGCACTTCAGCGGCTTGAAGGCGGTCGACAATTGCTCGCTGGCCGTGCGCGAAGGCACCGTCACGGGACTCATAGGTCCCAACGGATCGGGCAAGACCACGATCTTCAATCTCGTGACCGGCATGATGCGCGCCGACGGCGGCGAAATCAAGTTTGCGGGCGAGAGGATAGACGAGCTGCATCCGTGGGAGCGCGCTCATCGAGGACTCAGCCGCACCTATCAGATAACCCGGCTGTTCAAGCAGATGTCGGTGCTCGAGAACGTCGTCGCACCGCTGCCCGAGTTCCGCTGGAGTCATCTGCGCGCGGGAGGGATCTCGGGAGCCGAAGCCGACAAGGCCAAGGAGCTGCTCGACTTCGTGGGCATGGCCAAGTTCGCGCAGGAACGGGCCGATCGTCTCTCGTTCGGGCAGCAGAAACTGGTAGAGCTGGCGCAGGCTCTGATGCTCGACCCACGGCTCATCCTCCTCGATGAGCCCGCCGGGGGAATCAATCCCAGCCTGATCGAGTCTATGGCCGATCTGATCCGTGATCTCAAAGCGCAAGGCGTGACCTTCCTCGTGGTCGAGCACAACATGCCCTTCGTGCTCGGCCTGTGCGACCCGGTCACCGTCCTGGCACGCGGCAGCAAGCTGGCCGAAGGTCGTCCCGATGAGATTCGCAAGGACCAGGCGGTTCTCGACGCCTACCTCGGCGAGCCGGAACCGGTCCCGCAATAGTGCCCCGATGTTGACCCTGAGCGGAGTGTTTGCGGGTTACGGGGGCGGCAATGTGCTGCAGGGATTGGACCTCGAGGTCGGCAACGGCTCCATCACGTGCGTAGTCGGACCGAACGGCGCAGGTAAGTCGACGGTACTCAAAGCAGTGAGCGGCCTCATAAAAGCAACCGCGGGCTCCATAGAGCTCGAGGGCAGGATGATCAACTCACTTAGCTGCAAGGAGATCCTGAGCGCGGGCATCGTCCAGGTGCCCCAGCAAGATGCTCTGTTCCCCTCGATGACGATTCGCGAGAACATCCTGATGGGAGGCTATCTCCTCCGCAGGGACCGCTCGCTGCTCAAGAAACGCTACGACGCGGTGGCGGAGATCATCCCGTTGTTAGCGGAGCGGCCTGACGAGAAAGCGGGCAATCTCTCGGGAGGCCAGCGCCGCATGATCGAGATCGGCCGCAGCCTGATGCTCGACCCGAAGCTGGTTCTGCTCGACGAGCCATCGTTGGGGCTCGAGCCGAAGGCGGTGGCGCAAGTCTCGGGGCTCATCCAGCTTCAGCGCGAGCAGGGGCGCACGATCCTGCTGGTCGAGCAGAACGTGCGCCTCGGCTTCAAGATGGCGACACACGGGGTCATCATGGAGAGTGGCAAGATCCGGCTCGAAGGCTCCCCCGCGGAGCTCCTCGACCATCCCGAGATCGCAGACCTCTACCTCGGCGGCAGAATGGAGAAGAGCGCCGGACCCAGCCCCGCCACTTGACCTTTGAGTCCCCAACCACGCCACGGGTGGTCACGGCCACTAAGTTCGGGAGGGCCGAGCGAAACCCGGCAAGATCAGCCCACGCGTTGCAGACCTCTGGGAAACGAATGCAGGCGCTCGGCCCCCTTCTCTGTGACGAGAACCAGCTCGCCCGTCTGCACCCCTGCTCGCCCGTCGGGTGTTTGAACGTTCGGCTGCACCACGACCGTCATCCCGGCCTCGAAGAAGAAGTCGGGCACTGCCTCCAGGGTTCTGCTGCGACTCCCCAGCACGGGAGGGAAATAGCCGCCCACGAAGCCGTGGACGAGATCGTCGCCCGTGGTGAAGCCCGCATCTTCGATCACTCCCGCAGCCTCGACCAGAGCCGCGGCCGCGGCCCCCGGCCTCAGCTCTGCAAGCAATGCATCGAACGCTCCGTCGGCAACCTCGTGGAGACGGGCGAACAGGGGCTCGGGATCCTGCCCTACCGAGAAAGTGCGCAGGAGCTGGGCCGGGTAATCCCAGTACGAGGCACTCACCTCGCAGATCAGCGCGTCGCCGACTTGGAGCCGGCGCGCCGAAGGCCACTGTGCGGGAACCGCGATCTGGGGGTCGGACATCGACGTCGCCCCGAAGTAGTGGATGTGGGTAGTGGCGCCGTGGCCGACGTAAGCACGTTCGACGATGTCGCCGAGCTCGGGCTCGGTCATACCCGGCCGGGCCTCGTCCTGGAGGGCCCCGACGGCCGCGTCGGTCAGCGACGCGCCCACGGTCAGCCACTCGATCTCCTCTGCAGACTTTATGAGCCGCAGCCGAGTGTAGGAAGGGTTGAGATCGACGGCCTCGGAGGCGAAGGCCTGAAGCCTGTGATGGTCGGCAAACCCCAGCGGCCCGATGACTCCGATGCGTGCCGAGCGCGCGCCGCGCCGGTCGAGCTCCTCGAGCGCGCTCGGCATCGCCGCTCCCGCCCAAGATACGTCGGCCTCGGTGGCCATCCTCCGGGCATTGGGGACATGGTTGTAGAAGTTGACCAGCAACAAATCGCGCTCACCGGGCGTGAACACCACACAGGCTTCCCGTGTCACCGGCCAGCGCGTGAGCCAGCCCACCGCGGTGCCCGACCGGTTGGCTCCGTACACGAGTGCGTGGTCACAGCCTTTAGCCTTGAGGACGCCTTCGAGCGCTTCCCTCCGGCGGCGCATCTCGTGGTCTGAGAAACGAGGATAAGGCGTGCTGTGAGGCCCCCGGCTTGACATCGGCGCGCCGAGGCTACTACCTTCTCGCCCACAACCGCAAACGTTTGCAATGCATTGACCGGAGCACTAACGAGGGGGAGCAGACCACATCGACGAGCTCGTCGCCAGCGCCATAGCGCATTGGAAGCCTCGCTTCACCGCCAACGGAGTCACTCCGCCCGACTTCGAGCGCATCACGCAATCCCTCGAACGCTGGGAGCAGTGGTGCGACGCGTGGTGCGAGGCGGCGGCCGAACACGAACGACTGGGCCGGGACGCGCTGGCCGCAGGACAGTTTCGCTCCGGCGGCGCCCATTTGGGCCGGGCGGCGCTCTATTTCCATTTTGCCAAGTTCGTATTCGTCATCGATATCGACAAGATGCGGAGCGCGCACATGAGGGCCGTTGCCTGCCTCAACGATGCGCTTCCCCATCTCGACCCGCCTGGCGAGCGTCACGAGATCGCCTTCGAGGGGGCCACGATCTTCGGGGTGCTGCGCAGACCTGCCGGGGAGCGGCGTTCGCCCGCGGTCGTGCTGGTGCCGGGGCTCGACTCCGCCAAGGAGGAGCTGCAGGCAAGCGAGGCTCTGTTCCTGGAGCGCGGTTTGGCGACATTCACCGTCGACGGCCCCGGGCAAGGCGAGGCCGAGTACGCGCTTTCAATCCGCGGCGACTGGGAGACGCCGGGCGCGGCCATCATCGACCATCTCCGCGCGCAGCCGGGCATCGATCCCGAGAGAATCGGCGTCTGGGGGGTGAGTCTCGGTGGCTATTACGCGCCGCGTATCGCGTCCGGTGTATCCCAGGTGCGAGCGTGCATTGCGCTGGCGGGCGCCTACAACTTCGGCGCCATCTGGGAGGGCCTTCCGCAGCTAACCCGCGACACCTACCGCGTGCGTTCAAACACGGACAACGAGGAAGAGGCGCGGGCGCATGCGCTGACGCTGTCGCTCGAAGGGTTTGCGGAGCGCATCACCTGCCCGCTGCATGTGGTGATGGGAAAGCTCGACCGCATCATCCCCTGGACCCAGGCCCAGAGACTGTGCGACGAGGCGTCGGGAGACGTCGACTTCCTGCTGCTCGACGACGGCAACCACGGCTGTGCCAACGTCTCCTATAAGCACCGCTACTACAGCGCCGACTGGATGGCCGCGCGGCTGGGGGCCGCGGGATGAGTGTCGTTGAGCTCGAGGCCGATGTCGTCGTCGCGGGTGCCGGCCATAACAGCCTCATAGCGGCCGCCTATCTAGCTCGCGCCGGCTTCGAAGTGATCGTGCTCGAGGCGCGCGACATCATCGGCGGCAACACCGTGACCGAGGAGCTGACCCTTCCCGGCTTCAAGCACGACTCGTGCTCCAGCGCACATGTACTCATCCAGTCGAACCCCCTGCTGCGAAACGACGAGCTCGAGCTCGGCCGCTATGGGTTGCGTTACATCTACACCGATCCGGCCGTAGTGATGCCGTTCGAGGACGGCTCAAGCCTGACGATGTGGCGCGACTCTCAACGAACTGCGGCGGAGATCGCTCGCTACTCGAAGCCCGACGCGCTCGCATATCTCGAGCTTCTCGCGCAGTGGGATGCGGGCCTCAAGCAAGTCCACTCACGAATCAACAACCTCCCCCCTTCGGAGGAGACCCTCGACAACGACGCGGGCCGGGCTTATTCGAAGCTGAACGCGATGAGCGCGCAGGACTTCGTCTTCGATCACTTCGAGCACGAGCGCGTGCGCTCATTGATGCTGTGGCTTTCCTTTGCAACGATCCAGGACACGCAACGGCCGGGCACCGGCATCCTGCCCCTTTCCGTGGCAGCGGGACGACAGGAGTTCGGGTGGGCGACGCCGGTGGGCGGCTCGGGAGCTCTTCCGGGCGCGCTGGCCCGGTTGATCGAGGCACACGGGGGCACGGTGATCCCGGGCTCGCCGGTGACCGAGATCATGGTAGAGAAGGGCCGCGCTACCGGGTGTGTGACGGCGTCGGGCGGCGTCTATCGCGCCCGGAGGGCGGTCCTCTCGACGATCCACGCCGCCCGCCTTGTAGACGTGCTTCCTGCCGACGAGGTACCCGAGGACTTTCGCTCCGCGATGGCAGAGTGGCGACCCGGCCTCACTTTGTTCGCGCTTCATGTCGCCCTGCGACGGGTGCCCTCATTCTCGGTCGAGGAGGGCGTTCTGATGGCGACGGCCGGCGCCTACGGCTCACCGGCAGGGCTCGCCGAGCAGATCAGCGCTCATAACGAGGGGCGTACCTGCGACCGGGACCCATGGATACTCGTCGTCAACTCCAGCGCAGTGGACCCCGGACGCGCACCCAACGGAGGCGCAACGCTGAAGCTTCTGACGATCGCCCCGCGCGAGCTCCTCGACACCAGTTGGGACACCGAACGCGACCGCTTCGGCCATGCCTTGCTCGAGCGGGTCGCCGACCGCATGGACTTCGATTCCGCCGATGCCCTGGCGGTCGTGGCCGAATGCCCGCTCGACCTCGAGGAGCGAAATCCTCACAACTATCTCGGCGCCTGTCACGGTGGAGAGCTCTCACCGCGGCAGTCGGGGGTCAACCGGCCGGCCCCCGGTTATTCGGGTTACCGCCTCTGGCTCGACGGTCTTTA
>Ga0209587_1000116_pt1 | contig 38344 bp, 39 predicted proteins | sample NGEPerD_2_FD_184512 | JGI IMG/M metagenome (GOLD analysis project Ga0209587, IMG submission 184512) | Arctic peat soil microbial communities from the Barrow Environmental Observatory site, Barrow, Alaska, USA - NGEE PermafrostL1-D... | ecosystem: Environmental > Terrestrial > Soil > Wetlands >...
ACCTATGTTCCTTGATAACTGCCATTGTAAGTATGTCCACTTCGTATTTGCTGATATATTCGCCGCATGTATCGCCATGTTCCACCACTTCAACGTCTGTTTTGCCTTCTTCAATCAGCTCCACCAGCTTTTTGGAGAGGGTAAGTCCATGCCCAATGTGTCCTGGCTGCCCGCCCAGTTTTCTGCCTGAAGACATCCGATTGTTGTGGATCACTTTCTTCAATCCGTCAGTACTGGGCGGCTTGCACGAATTGCTACTGTCCTTGTTAATGCGCGCCGTTAGCACGGTCACCGAGTCGGCTAACGCCCCGCATTGATCAGAAATCTCCTCGCATCTCCTTTGAAGAACCTCATTATCTACCTTAGCACGATGGTATGCTTCTTCTATTTTGGCAATGTGCGTCTGCAGCAGCCGTACCTGATGATCCTTCGAACGAACTTCCTGCTTAAGCTCCTGTATTTCAAGACCAAGTTTGTCCTCTGAAATTTGACGGGCTATCTTCATATTTTCAATGCGCATCCGCAAATCTTTGGCTTGCCGCAGGTATTGTTCGTTCGTCATAAAGTGTCATCACCTCTGCCATCGTTGTTCGTTCTATAGATCAGATGGGCCATCCCGTTTTTCCTAGGCTGTCAAACATACCTGTGATTTCATACTCATCTATCAGGCATTTAGTTTGACAACCTGCACAGCATTTAAGCTGGTCCTCCCATGCCATCAAAGCTACCTTTAACAGCTCTTGTGTTTGCGCATAAGAATGATTCGGGTAGAACTCATACACGTACTTTCCGTCAAATGCGATACTCTTCGAGCGATCAGTCTGCAGGTCATAAATGCTCTTCCTTAATCGCTTCGAGAAATACACGCAGAATGCAATAATCTGATCTTCCGAATAGAGTTTTCTGTAACGAACAAGCTTCGGACTTGTTGCTATCTTCATATACAACAGGTTTGCGTACTCGTACAATAACCAGTTCAACTTGACCTTATCGCCATTATCCTGGTAGAAATTTGCGGCACTTACCTTGTCGAGTTCCATTTAACTTCACATTAATTTCGTGTCGGACAATGCTTGTCTGAAGCGTGTCTCGAGTGGATAAATATAGACATCCTTGATGGGCAAAATAGCACTGTGGTGACCGCCATCACGCCCCCGACCTGTCGTCTGACCCACGTTAATCCAGTTAGCCGCTTTATAGCACGTGCCCTTGAATCTGTCGCATTCAACGAATGTCTCCAGAAGGCATAACCCGTGGCCATACTTCAACTCCCAGTCTGAGCTTATCCGTCTTGCAATCAGCGCCAGAATGTGACTTGCCAGGTGCGGCACGTTCACCCATGGGAATATTAAAAACCTTGAGTTATTTGTCAGCATTTTAAGTCCGCGACTGCGCTCGTCCTTGCTCCACCCGATGAAAGAGTCCCTTTCTCGACAAGACCACGCTGCCGACCCGAACAGCAAGCATGCAAGAGATTCACCGTTCCTGCTGGAAATCATGTACGCCATCCTTTCGCCTATGAAACGATCGAACCCGAGATAGTGGTACTGGTCTATATACGACTGGAACCGTGTCATCGACTCCTTTGATGTCACGACTTCAATATCTAATGGCTGAAGTTCCCCTAATTTTCGAATGACTGGTGTTTCATCATGGGCAAAATGTTTAATACCCTTAGAGTCTCCCAGCTTGCGTGGAAATCGTATACGAGGCGGCAGAACGATTTGCCCTGCTTTTTCCAATGAGGAAAGCAAATCTCTGCATGACATGTCTTTAACCTTGCCGCCTGCATCTCGCCAGTCCCACATCTCACATAGTTCTACTGACAATCTACTTCTTCCCATGCTCGGTTTTTCTGAGATGGTCTTGCAGATTTGTTTCACCAGTTCTTCAGTTATTTCCGGTCTATTTGTTGTTTTCATGATTTATTTATTCGACATGAAATTAATGAGTCCTGCTATTTTTGAAAATTTAATTAGAAAAAAGTGAGGCAATGGCCTCACTTTTCATTTTGGTCGTGGGTAATGGTTATATTCGGGTACGGCACCTCTGACCTGTAACAAAACGTCATTTGACTGTCGCACCCGAGTTGTTCTCAATGCCTGATAATCTGCAACTTATTCCGTCTCTTACACTCTAATGTGAGCAACTGATTGAAATCGATTATCTATCCAATACTTCTTTAATGACTTCTGTGACTTCAAAAGGCAATTCCACGACCCTAGCACCCGCTTCAATCAAGGCCTTAACTTTACCCTCATAGGTTCCCTTTCCGCGTTCGATAATTGCTCCCGCGTGCCCCATCCGTTTTCCAGCAGGGGCACTCTTCCCTGCGATATATGCTACCACCGGCTTCGTCATTTCTTTAATATAAAGAGAAGCCTCTTCCTCTGAGTTACCCCCGATCTCACCGATTAAAACAACGGCCTTGGTTTCTGGATCTTGCTCAAACTGCTTTAAAACGTCCACGAAACTCAGACCCACGACCCTATCGCCACCCACTCCCACTACTGTGGACTGACCGATACCCTGAGCGGTGAGGTTGCCAACGATTTCGTAGGTCAGAGTCCCAGAGCGGGCCACAACTCCCACAGATCCAGGAATAAAAAACTGATTAGGTGGAATACCAATCTTGCATTTACCTGAGGACACGATACCAAAGGTATTCGGACCGATAACGGTAGCATTGATACGTTTTGCATAAGCCACAACTGCCATTTCATCATGGACTGGAATATGCTCAGTAACTATTACCACAACTTTTATACCAGCTTCCAGGGCTTCCAAGGCAGCATCTTTGGCAAAAGCTGCTGGTATAAAGATGACGGACGCATCGATCCGATGACTTTCACATGCCGCGCGCACACTGTCGTATACTGGGATACCTTCGATAGCGGTACCGCCCTTGCCAGGGGAAGTGCCGGCGACAACCTTGCTGCCATAAGCGATCATTTGCTTAGTATGGAAAAGGCCCTGTTTACCAGTAAGGCCCTGGACTACTACGTTCGTATTTTCATCGATTATTATGGCCAATTTAACTAGCCCTCCTTGTCGAACTTTTTCCCAAATCATCATCGAACATTGAACTACGAATTGGCCAACTCAACTACTTTCTTGGTAGCATCCTGCATGAAGTCATAGGCCTCAATGCCAACTTCCTTCAGTATAGCCCGTCCGGCTTCTTGGTTGGTGCCCACCAGGCGAATAACCACTGGTACTGGGATGCCTCTATTTTTTTTGACGGAGGCAAAGGCCCTTGCAACATCATCGCAACGGGTAATGCCACCGAATATGTTGATGATGATAGACTTTGGGTTTCTAGACAAGATGAGTTCAAGAGCCTTGGCCGTGCCTTCCTCTCCCGTTCCGCCGCCAGCATCAAGGAAGTTTGCCGGTTTTCCGCCGTAATAGGTGAGGGTATCTAGTGTACCCATGGTGATACCGGCACCATTGGCCATAACTCCGATGTCTCCGTCTAGTTCCACAAAAGAAAAGCCCAGGTCGTGAGCCGCTTTTTCGGCGATGGTACGTTCTTCCACCCGAGGTAGGTCTAATTGGCGATAGAGCGCCTCGTCGTCGATTGTCACCTTAGCATCTGCTGCAATGACTTTGTCACCACTGATCACTAACGGATTAATTTCAACTAAATCAGCATCTTTTTCAGTAAAGATTTGGTACAATATTTTAATGATTTTGACCAGTTCCTTGCCTTGGGGACTATTCAAAGGTATGCCCATTCTTCTGACGACATCGCTGGCGATGAATCCTTGCATACCAAGTTCTACATCGATATGTTTCTTAACAATGTACTCTTCAGCAACTTCTTCAATATCCATACCACCGTGGGCCGATGCAATAAGCACCGGCATTTTGGCCGCTGCGTCGATGGTGATGGACAGATAAAGTTCCCTGTCGATCTGCAGCTTTTCTTCCACAAGAAGGATATCTACCGCTAGGCCCTGGATGGTCATGCCAAACAGTTCCTGGGCGGCGGCTCTTGCTCCTTCCGGATGATCGGCGAATTTGATACCACCAGCTTTACCCCGTTTACCGGACAGAACCTGGGCCTTGATCACCACTGGGCCCCCAATTTCCGTTGCGACCCGAAACGCCTCATCCGAATTGGTAACCATTCTCCCCTTCGGCACCGGAAGGTCGAACTTGGCGAAAATTTCCTTACCCATATATTCAAACATTTTCACTACCCGAATCTCTCCCCTCGTCAGTATACCTATGTCATTTTATCTTCCATATTGGCCAGTCATTTGTTTGGTCGCATCGCGAAATTTCTATCTAGGACGCCCGACCAGCCTTCCTTTGCCTATTGCATAGATATCATCGACAACCATCTGAAAAGACGGCTCTCTACCTTCTGCCTTACCACGCTCTGCTATACGCTCCCTGTGAAAATCCAAGCTTTCCTTGCCAAGTGGCAGGTTTCCATGATCAAGTAGACGTACTGCACCGTAGGAGTCACGGACTGGCAGTATTTTCCCTGCATTAAACCTGCTGGGAGCAAAAGGAATGTCTATGACCCCTGCTTTGAATCCCCGCACGGTGCCCAGAGCTATATCCCCGTCTCCCAATTCCAAGACCTTATTTACTATAGCCCTGGTTTCTAGTTTGATCAAATCTTTTTCCCGTAGCAGTTCCGGAGTATCGGGAAAAATTTGGTCCTGTAGCATACTCAAGACTTGTTTCGTAGCTTTGATCCCGGCAGCATTGGCCTCCTTCGTAGGAATTCCTATGGCTTCATGAGGGGTCTTGACGATTACTTTATTAGCTTTAGCAAACGCCGCCGTAGCAGCACCCCAGGAAACGACCCCAAAAGCCTGGCTTTCGTCTTGAGGAAAACCTCCCATCCACTGATGGAAGACACTGGTCAACATAATGCCCTTATAATTAAAGAGTGCTAGGTATTCTTCCCCTAACTCAATTAAGCTTCGAACTGCGGCTATATCTTGAATCAAATTACCACATTGCCCGTACCCTAAAGAAATATTTCTTACACCCTGTTCGGCTGCAAGCAAAGCCTCAATAATTACGACACTGTGGGAAATACAAGGAGGGACTAACGTGCCTGTTAAAGGGCCAAACGGCTCACGATTAATCCTAACTCCATGCTCTTCGTACAAGCCAACTAAGCGGTCCACATACTGCCAGTTACTTATAGTTTCTTCTAGAGACACGTTTTTAGCGTAAGGAATATTATAAGAAATCCCGCCGCCCTCAAAATCCGTAAACCCACCGGCTAACGTAATTTCGACCAATAAACGCGCATCAAGGGTGCTATGGCGTACTTGACAAGGTAAATTCACGGACTCAATAACTTTGCGACAAGCCACCACGCCATAATTGATCGCCGGAAAACCAGTAAGCATGGAATGTCCGGCTATTTTACTTTCTTCAATCGCCTTTTCCGCTTCCTGATAACGGTTTTGTCGGGTCAAGGAGTCGATGGTCGTCGGCAATAAATCGGCTCCGCCCTCATCCTGAAGGTATTTGAGCATTTCGATGTGATCATTGATTAAAGCGACTCCCGCCCGTGGTTGAGCCAGAGTTCGTCCTTCCGCTTTAGCTTTGGCTAACACTTCCGCAAAAACTTTCTCTCTTGGCATGGTCTTATGATAGGTGAAAACCTCTTCTAAATTGACCCCTTCCCCCGTTGGCCATTGCTTGAGAACCTCCTGCCGCTGGGCATTAAATTCATCAACTTCGAGACGTTTATTTCTCATTAGGAAAGCCCTCCCCACTACGACTTTCAATCTTCCTGACTGCTACCCGGGCTCGCTCCCTAACAGTAATCGATTCTCCGTAATCCTCGGCCACTCTTAATAATTCTTTGACAGCTGGGACAGCTCCCATATTTCCAAGTGCTTGTGCAGCCATTTCCTTCACCCCAACCACTGGATCTCGCAGTAATTGGACCAACGAAAAAACAGCGGCCTTATTTCCAATATGCCCCAAGGCTTCACAGGCTCTAGCTCGGATTAAGCTGTCATTGTCAGCGAAGCATTTCATCAGTTGATCAAAGGCCATAGGCATGTCGGCGAACACCTTTAGTAAGTAGAGATCGACTCGTCTACTCACCAATTTATAAATCCCACTCAGTATTTTATACGCCTGTTCCTGATTTAACTCACGCAAAGTCCAATCAATCAGTCGAATTAAGACTGCCTCATTTTGACCGAGCAGAATTCCTTTGGCCGATTCAAAATCATGAATTGAAATAGCTCTCTTCAACTGTTCCCCCAGTTTAGGGAGCAAATAACCAGCAATGGTTTGAGCACTTTTTTCACTAAGAGTTAATTTCCCGGCTTTATTCTTCAGAATATAATGCAGTGAAATCAGCCCATCGATGACGCACGAATACAGATTACCCCTTTGGTCCCCACCAAAGGCCTCAATTAAAGAGTCCTCATCCAAGTCGCCTTCATGAGTATGGATCATTTCCAGCAGAGTCACCAAATCTTGAACCTGAAAAGGCATCCCTAAGTCCCAAATCACCTGCTCTAAGATTAACCGTTCCTTATAAAGGGGTTCTCCAGCTACCGCAGTTTGGAATTGGTAGAGGAAACTTAGCTGTTCAAAGCCAAATTCTCTTAGCTCTGTATGCTGTTGGCATTCTAAGAGACTGATCCTTGTATTAGCAGTATAAGCTTTAAGCTTTTTTAATCTTAATACCAGTAAATCCAAATAATCTAAAGGATAACCGGTCCTTTCTGCTATATTGGGCAGGGATTCATCGCCAATCCAGAGGCGGAAAATTCGGCGCCAGGGTTCCTTAGGATCCGTAATTTGGGGACGGTTAATAATCTTCTGCGCCGGTTTTAGTAAATCTTTGGCTAAATCCACGACGACAGCGGAAGGGTTAGCAAACTGATTTTTTAATTTCCATTGAATAATCTCAGCAAAGGTTGGATTCGTCAATAAATCCGCATTATTGCTAAAACAAGAGACGAGATCTGGAATGATGGTTTCATTGATATATTTAAGAGCAAGAGGACTTCTCGGCCCGCCCCACTCCTCTAATAATACGGCAGCTAGACTTTCCTTTAAGCTTGTTAAATCATTTTTGGTCCAGTCCCAATTCATTAATTCCGCCACTGTTCATCACCTTCCCAGCATCCCTTCCCATTTGCCACCCTAATTCCAGAGCTTTAATGTTTCGCTCCGCCGTACCTTTTGGTGCTCGTTGCTCGACAGCCTGCAAAACATTCTCCCATGGAATTTCCCCACTTAATGAAGCCACAACTCCTAATGCTACTACATTAGCGCTTTGTTCTGAACCAAATTGAGTACGGGCAGTTTTTATGATAGGCAATGAATAAAAATTTCTACTGCGCGGCTTAACTTCTATAACCTGGGAATTATCCACAATCAGAACGGCCTCTTCATTAAGATGCAAGCCGTACTTCTTATAGGCTTCTTGACTGAGGGTTAAGACAAAGTCAGGTTTTTCGACTTTAGGGTAAGGAATCGCTTCATTGCCGATGATTACTTCTGCCCTGCTTGCGCCTCCCCTAGCCTCGGGACCATAGCTTTGACTCTGAGCAACATTTTGGCCGGCATTAATTCCAGCCTCAGCCAACATGATCGCAGCTAAAATCAAGCCTTGTCCGCCCGTTCCGGTTAACAGAAATTCTTGTTTAGCCATTGCGATTGCCCTCCCTTAATCTCTGTCTTAGCTTCTCGTATTCTCGCGTATACTCCGGTGCCTGTGACTTAAAAATCTCACCGATCTGGAAGTCTTCCTCGCCTACAGCCTGTTTCCCTTCTTTGAAGGCGTGCTCCTTTTGCCAGAGCAGCATATCCGCTGGGGTTTTAAATTTATTGCGGCGTCCATAGGAAACAGGACACTGGGAAATGGCTTCCACGAGCGAAAAACCCGGATTGTTATACGCGTCCATCACTAATTTCGTGAGAAGTTGATTATGGTAAGCCGTGGCTCTAGCCCCATACGTAGCACCCGCGGCTTTAGCCAACTCCAGGATTTGAAAGGGTCTCTCCAGGTTGCCAAAGGGAGAGGTCGTTCCCTTTTTGTTATGAGGGGTTAAGGGGGAGGTCTGACCACCCGTCATACCGTAAATGCTATTATTTATTACTATGGTTGTTAAATCAATATTGCGCCTGGCGGCATGAATTAAATGATTACCACCAATGGCCGTTGAATCTCCATCTCCCATGATGACGAAGACATCTAGCTCTGGGCGTGCCGCTTTAATTCCAGTGGCGAAGGGTAACGCTCTCCCATGGGTCGTATGGATGGTGTTAAAGTCTAAGTACCCAGGCATGCGAGAGGAACAGCCAATTCCAGAAACAAAGATCACCTTATTTTGGTCCAGCTGCAATGTTTTTACCGCCCGAATGATGGCAGCCGTGATGGTTCCTATACCACACCCTGGGCACCACATATGCGGCAAAGTTTCGGTCCGGAAATATTGAGCAATATCACTAAACATTTTGAATAACCTCCCGAATTTTGTCCAATACTTCCTTGGGAGTCATTAATTCTCCGTCAATGCGGTTCAGACGTTCTACTGCTTTATAAGCATAAATTCTTTCGATTTCGCCGACCAATTGGCCATTGTTCATCTCCACGACTAAGTACTTCCGGTCAATATACTTCTCCAGCTGTTTTTGCGGAAAAGGCCAAATCGTGATGGGACGAAAGAGTCCAACCTTTAGGCCTTCGCTTCGGGCAATATGAACCGCCTCCAAGGCCGAACGGGCGGTACAGCCGTAAGCTACCACGATCAGTTCCGCATCGTCAAGCTGTACCTCTTCGACTAATTGAATCCGATCTAAATAAGGATTCAGCTTCTGGGTTAAGCGCTGCATAAACTTTTTTGTCACTTCCGGATTCCCTGTAGGCAAGCCCTTTTCATTATGTGTCAACCCTGTTACATGGTAGCGATAACCATCGCCAAAGTTCGCCATGGCTGGGATCATGCTCTCATTGTTTTCATAAGGGATATATTCACCAGGCGGTACAGCTGGCCTTTTCCTATCAACAATGGTTAATTCCTGAGGTAACACAACTTTTTCCCGCAAATGGCCAATCACTTCATCCAACAGCAAAATGACCGGAATTCGAAACTCTTCGGCAAAATTAAAGGCTGTTACTGCCAGTTCATAACACTCCTGCACTGTGGATGGCGTTAAGGCGATGATCGGATGGTCGCCATGAGTGCCCCAGCGTGCTTGCATAACGTCACCTTGGGCGGGGGACGTCGGTAATCCGGTGCTTGGTCCTCCTCTTTGTACATTGACCACGACACAGGGAACTTCTGTCGCTATGGCATACCCTAGATTTTCCTGTTTGAGAGAAAATCCGGGTCCACTGGTTGCTGTCAGGGTTTTGAGTCCGGTTAAGGAGGCCCCGATGATGGCTGCCATACTTCCTATTTCGTCTTCCATTTGGACAAAGGTTCCACCGATCATGGGCAATCTTTCAGCCATTATTTCGGCTATTTCTGTAGAAGGAGTGATCGGATAGCCTGCGTAAAAAAGTACCCCAGCTGCCAGAGCTCCTTCTGCTACGGCTTCATTTCCTTGCATTAATCTGGCTTTATTCATCTTTAGTCACCTCGATGTTTATGGCAAAGTCTGGGCAGAGCCGTTCACAAATCTTGCAGGCTATGCACTGCTCTGGTTTGGCAACCACAACCCGCCCGAGTTCGTCGCTTTCCAGCACTTTTTTCGGACAAAAGGCTATACATATTCCACACTTCTTACACCAATCTTGACTGACCAATACGGTAGCAGTCTGTATTGCTAGTACCAAAACCTAAACATCTCCTTATGCTTCCCTTTTCTCGGCTAACGCTTTTGTAACCAAATCACTCACTTCCCAGGGAAGTGACGCTAGCAACCACGATTACTAACTAATCAAATTCTGCTACCCTTGTGCGTCACAACATCATAAATCTCGCTTAAACTTTAAAGGACAAATCCTATCAACCTTTAGTCAATTTGATAATATCGATACCTTCGATCAACGAATACAGGAATTTTACTCCGAACCTCTTCCACTACATCTGTGTCTAACTCAGCGAGAAGAATTACCTCCTCCTCTTCAGCTTCTTTAAGTATCTCTCCCCAGGGGTTAATCACCGAAGAATGACCACAAAATTTTATGTTCTTTCCAAGACCCACCCCATTACAACTGATAACAAAAATCTGATTTTCAATGGCCCTCGCTTTTTGTAATGTCCTCCAATGGTCTAATCTCGGATGGGGCCACTCTGCAGGTATAAAAAGCATCTCTATTCCATCAAGAGCCAGCCGCCTAATCAATTCAGGAAATCTCAGATCATAACAAATTACCAGACCACATTTATGCCCTTCAATATTAAAAGTGACGACTTGATCACCTTCAACGTAAAATTCATTTTCCTTTCCGGGGGAAAACAAATGAATTTTATCGTACTTCACAATTTCTTGTCCTTTTCGATCGTAAACCTTGGCAGTATTATAAACTCTGCCATTTCTGACATTTGAAACAGATCCCCCCACTAAGACCACTCCAAGTTCCTTCGCAAGTTCACTCATTCTTGCAAAGGCCTTTTCGCCTGATTGTTCGGCATGTTCAATTAAATTGTCTGGAAAAAAACCCGTATTCCAAGTTTCAGGCAATACGACAACATCTGGATTACTACGGCCTGCTTGATAAACTAGTTCTTCCATCTTTTCTAAGTTAACTTCAGTTTCACCTAATTTGACGTCCATCTGAATCACGGCAACCTTTAAACGGCTCATTCTAACCATCCTTTCTCAGTTCATTTTGTTTATCTAATAACTGCACTGATTATCCAAGGTATTTTCTCTGGTTCAAAGGCGGACTCAGGCAGCTAAAACGCCCTCCGTGCACGCCTAAACTATCATGCATTAAGCAGGAATCATTCATACTTTACACCTCATTTATAGCCACATATTTCGGGCATAGGTGGAATAAATTCCGGTGGAACCCAGGTCATTGGCCCCAGCGTTTGACCAAGTCGTGCTTCAGGCCAAGATGATCTAAAACGCGTCCCACCCAATGGTTCACAATGTCATCCAAGGACTCGGGCAGGTTATAGTATGCCGGCATTGGGGGCATCACTGTCGCGCCTGCTCTCGCTACTTCTAACATATTCTGCAAATGAATAATGGTAAGCGGTGTTTCCCTTGGCATCAGGATTAAAGGCCTTTTTTCTTTCAGCGCTACATCAGCTGCTCGAACTATCAAATTATCTGAGAAGCCGTGAGCAATAGCAGAAAGCGTTTTCATGCTGCAAGGAGCAATTATTGTACCATCAATGGGAAACGAACCACTGGAAATCGCAGCCCCCATATTGGATATATCATATTTTTGCGCGGTCAGCTTTTCTAATTCAGTGATCTCTCTTCCGGTCTCTAAACGTATTGTTTCTTCTCCCCACCGACTGACCACTAAATGAACTTCAGCACCCCGTAGCTGAAGTTCTTCCAGCAAACGCACTCCATATATAGCTCCAGTAGCACCTGAGATTCCCAAGACAATTTTCACCGTGATCACAACCCCTCCATTTATGTAAATTAGGTTACTACGTAAGTATCGACTATTGCGCCTATAAAATCTGGTTTTTTAATCACTGTATTAAGTAATGGGGTCTACAAAATCCAAAATGCTTCCTTTGAGAATAAATATCGATAATATATTATTTTTTATTCCTTCTTTATTGGTTCCCCAGCTGAACCCTTAAGTGGTTCAATGAAAACTTCCATTGTTCCCCCGCATACCATCCCTTCATCTTCCGCAATATCAGCGGAGAGATTCAATTCATAAACTTCTGGATTCATCGAACGAAGAGCAATTAATGCCCTAGTTTTAACTTCCGCCTCCCCACAGCCTCCTCCAATGGTCCCCACTGTACGACCGTCAGGGTAAAATAGGATCTGGGCACCGGCCTTTCTGGGGCTTGAACCCCTGGTTCGGACAATACTTACTAAGGCGACCTGTTCTCCCTGTGCCAGTTGTTTTACACATTCTAATACCTGCAAGTCCATAATACTACAACCTCCTTTTCATGGCAGCTATTGCCGCTTTGCCGCCACGCCGTTGATTAATGATTTCTGCCATAATACTTATTGCAATCTCAGCAGGAGTTTGCGCACCTATATTAAGGCCGATAGGTGAGTGTACACTTTCAGCTGCTTCACTGGAAAAGCCCTCTTCCACTATTTTTTCCAAAACAGCTTTTACCCGGCGCAAGCTGCCGATCATTCCTAGATAGTCAAGGGGTTTTTCTATTACTCCCCTTAAGCACTCTTCATCCCAACGGTGTCCCCTCGTCACAATAACAACGTAGGTATTGGCTAACCAGGCCATCTCAGCTAGAGCTTTAGAGAAAGTAGCACATATTACCTGTTCAGCAGTAGGGAACCTTTCTTTATAGGCAAAGATCGGACGGTCATCTACCAATGTTACTGAAAAACCGCTTAAAGATGCCATAGTTGCCAGCGGTTGAGCAATATGACCCCCTCCAAGAATAATCATACGAGGCGAACCTTCCAAAGGGTCGATAAACAGTTGGGCTTTTCCACCATGCAACTCGTAGTACTGGCATTGAGCTCCCTCTTTTACAAGAGACTCGAGTGGATTATCCTGCCAAAAAACTTTAACCCAGGCTGGGATCTCGTTATCACTCCATACCCCTTGGGAAGTAAGCAAAAAGTGCTTGCCTATAAATTGTTGGTTTTCTACACCTTCTGCCCTCATTACAGTCAATACTACTCCAGGCTTTCCTTCTGCAATAGCTTCTGCCACACGCTGAAAAAATGCTAGCATCTATATTCCTCCCGACATCTTAAGGGTGCACCCCTAGATTCAATAATGCTTCAAATACGCCACCAGCTACTGCTAAGGCTTTATCAGAAATTGTATAAGCATAATCCCTTACACCTCGCGGATCTACATCGCCAGCCTTCATGCCTGCACTAACCTTAACACCAGTGTGCAAAATTCCACGTAATACCCCTGAGATAGATGCACAGACTGGGTTATTTTTAACCACAGCTACGGTCTCACCTTGCTCAACGATATCACCGATCTGCCTAACTTCTTCGAAGATACCGGAACAAGGTGTTAATATAAGCCTTTCCGAGCGAAACCCTTGTATGTCGCCAGGAATCCCTGTATTAGGAGCAGCTTTGCCCTGGCGAATAACACGGCCTAAAAAATGACCCCGTTTAGTTTCAACAACGGCATCAACATCGATTCCCGCAGTAAAGCCCGGTCCTAAAGCGATTGTTACCGGAGCTAATCCTCGATGAGTTCCCAAGTTTTTCTTGGCTATTATGGCATCCACCAAGGCAAAAGGGTGAAGTTCTGGTATGTAACTCCCGGCAGGATCTATTAGGACCGGAACTATTCCCCTTCGCAATACCTGATCTACCTCTTCAAACTGTACACGTTGGGCTAGGATTCCCTCAACTTTTATTTCGCCGGAAAAAACTGCCTCTGCAAAAGAAACAGTTCTGCGAATTACGGTGGGTTCAGATTGCTCCAAAACCACAACCCTATACCCGCCCCGGATTAATCGCCAGGCAACTCCTGTAGCAAGGTCTCCTCCTCCGCGTATAACTATTAAATTTGCCATATTTTCACCTTCATAGAATTTTACCTTCTTTGGTTTGACATTTATGCAAAAAACACGCAACATGTAACTAATCAATTAAATGTAAATCTTAAAATCCTCTAACCTTTACAGGCCTAATATTTCACTAGCTGTTTGTCCAAGAACAAGTTGAATTGTCTTTTCGGAATATCCTAGATTTTTAAAATCCTCAATATTTTTCTTAATACTGGTTGGCAAGCCGGGATAGTCGGATCCAAAAATAATCTTATGACCTAATTTCTCAAACTCAGGAAAATATTGAGGAATGCGTTTTACCGGTAGTCCGGATATTTCCATATATACTTTCGGGTGAATCTGAGCCATTAAGAACGCTTCCTGATACCAACATCCTCGCCCGCTATGTGCCATAATAAGTGTTAGATCGGGGAAATCAACGGTAATATCATCAAGAAAAAGAGGATTTCCGTATTTTATCCTGGAGTTCTGAAATATCGAGGACCCCGTATGGAACATCACAGGAATTTGTAGTTCCTCGGCCATGGAGTATATAGGATATAGCATCCTATCATTTGGAAAAAAATAATTATACGTCGGATATAGCTTTAATCCACGAAAACCTTCTTTATTTACAAAGCGCTTGAGTTCTTGCGCTCCTTGCCCGCTTAAAAAGGGATTAATATTACAAAAGGGAATCAAGCTTTTGTTATCCCTGCAGAAGTTGAGAACCGATTCGTTGCTGGATTGACCTGTAGTAAGCGGAGCATATTCTGCTAAAACTACCGCATAATCAACCCCTGACTCTTTAATTAAATGCGTAAAATATTCTGGATTTCCACATCTTTCAAGACAAGTATCATAGTCTTCCTTTAGATTGGTGCTCAACCAACTTGCAACCCAAGGCTGAATACTGTCATATTTAAGCATGTGTACATGAAAGTCGACGATCATTACTTCAACCTCACTTCTGCCTCTATATACATCGAGCTTTACCGTTACCCTTATTCTTTACAATTTGACGGAATTCCTTTTTTTAACAAACATTAACTATTTATTTCTGGGTTCTCCTCTTTTACTTATTTAACATTTCGAGCATTTTTATTGTTGCCATACCTTGGCAGTTTACTAAACTCCGACCAACATTGCTCATTCCGCGTGAACCAAAACGACAGGGCGTACGTCCGCATGCATTGCAACCCATACTTTTCTTTTGTTTTACCTTAGGCATTATTATTGCCTTTGAGCGGCATATCGTAAAACATCCCCAGCAAGAATCCAAACAGTTTTCTGGTTTCAAGACATAAACCCTATTTTCTTCTTCTATGGCTAAAACATCATGCCTACAATGTGATACACACTTATTACATCCAATGCACTTCTCCTGATCAATTGTTGGGTACCAGGTTTTTGACACCTTTCCTTCATCTCCAAATCCTAGTTTACTTCAGATTATTATTCGAATTCTAAATAAGCAGAGGTAGTGAGTCCTGAATTCGCATACCTCTACGTATAAAGAATGCTTGCGCCAGCCTAAATTGCACTTGTGCGTCCACAAATTTATACTTACTGATTAGCCAAGTAGCATCAAGCCATAATTTCCTCTTATTCTTGGTTTGCTATTTCTTTTACCGCTTCAATAATCCCATGATAACCAGTACACCTACACATATTGCCGGACATGCCGATCTTAATTTCTTCTTCTGTAGGATGTGGGTTCTTAGCTAACAAAGCAGTCGCTGAGATTTCTTGACCTGGTGTACAGAAGCCGCATTGTAAAGCATGGTGTTTTCTAAAGGCCTTTTGTAAGTCATTTAACTCACCGTCGGCAGACAGCTTTTCGGCATTGATAATTTCAGCCCCATCAGCCTGTACTGCAAACATTAAGCAACTGCGAACCGCCTCGCCGTTGAACAGAATAGTGCATGCTCCACAAACTCCGTGTTCACAACCGACGTGGGTACCCTTGAATCCCAGATTCCTTAAAAAATCCGATAAAAGTAGCCTAGGTTCCACGTATTCTTCAAAAATAACCCCATTTATTTTCATACTAACAGGTAACTTGTTAATTCTTTTTTCAGAAGTTGCCAAGCTTATCACCCCCTATATTTTTTCCAAGGCCTTTCGAATCGCCCGTTTTGTATATTCTCCTGCCATTTCCCTGCGATATTCTGCGGAAGCATGAATATCAGATTCAGGATCCAGCTCACTCTTCAGCATTTCCACCGCTTCATCGATAAGGGATTCGGTAATTTTCTTAGACATTAAGTGTTCTTCAAGGCTTCGCGCACGATATGCAACGGGCTCTACACCGGCTAAGGACACGCGGATATCCTTAACAGTATCATCATCGGCAAGTTCAATTTGACAGGCAACTGCTACAATGGCAAAATCGCCATGCCGTCTGGACAACTCTGTAAAAGAACTGCCAATCCTCCCGGAAACTATGGGAAAACTAATTTTTGTAACAATGTCACCCTGTGCCAGATTCGTAGTTAAATAGGTCAGAAAGAATTCCTCAGGTTTATAGGCCCTCACCCCGTCGGAATTAGTAACCTCAATATCAGCATCTAATGCCGTGCAGACAGTGGGCCATTCCGCAGTAGGATCTGCATGAGCAATACTTCCACCAATAGTCCCACGGTTTCGGATTTGGAAATGACCAATATACTGTGCAGCCTGTGCCAGTAGAGGGGCCTTCTCTTTAACTAATTCAGATTCTTCGACCTGAGCATGCCTTGTCATCGCGCCAATTTCAATCTTTCCGTCCTCTTCACGGATAAAAGACAATTCGCCAACTCTATTTAAATCTACGACATATTGTGGGTTTGCCAAACGCATATTCATGAGCGCAACTAAGCTTTGCCCACCGGCCAAAATCTTGGCATCTTCCCCATATTCGTTTAAATATTTCAAAGCCTCATCGAGGCTCTGAGGAGCCAAATATTCGAAACTTTTCGGTTTCATGCTGTTTCCCTCCTTTTCTAACTAACTTATCTCTACGCGACCAATCTAGCTTTAAGTTGTTTTTCCATACTGTCAAAGAATTGTTTAAAGATTAGCTTTGCCACCCCGCCTAGCAGTCGTTGACCAACGCTGGCTACTAGTCCGCCTACCTGAGCTTCCAAATTATAGACGATAATTGTCTTGTTATCCTCAGTTTCACTAAGATCAAATGCACCCCCGCCTTTAACCCAACCGGGCAGGCCGTTCCCCTCCATAGCTAACCTGTAATGAGTAGGAATAACCTTATCACTCATACTGATCTTTACCGTGTATGAGCCTTTAATAGCAGCTACTCCCATCGTAATCTTAGCATCCCATTGGTCCTCACCGACTAGATCAAACTGAGAAATACCAGGGACACTGTTTCTCAGCGCATCAGGATCAATCAATGTTTCCCATACAGCATTAATTGGGCCATTTAATTCACGTTTACCACTAATATTCATACTAACACTCCTTTTCTACCAATAACTCAAACATCCTATCGCTTACTTCGCTCCTTGTGCCTGCTTTATCCGAGTCCATAACTTAGAAGGTGTCATTGGAAGCTCAGTTATATCAAGATTCAAAGGTTTGAGAGCATCCGCAACTGCATTAGCTAACACGATTGGGGTTGTCATAGAGCAACTTTCTCCGCATCCTTTGGAACCTAGTACCGTTCTTGGAGACGGAATTTCCAAATGGTGTATCTCCAGTTCTTCGGCCTCAGCCGAGGTCGGACACAAGTAATCACCAAACGTTCCGGTCAACATTTGACCGTACTCATCATAAACCAGTTCCTCCCAGAAGGCGCCCCCATAAGCTTGGAGGAAACTACCGTAAATCTGGCCTTCTACAATCAAAGGATTAAGAAGAGCACCCGCATCATGAACGGTGACATATTTGAGGATTTTAGTCTGGCCTGTTTTCGGGTCAACTTCAACTGCCGCAATATCACAAACGAATCCATACGTGGCCGAGGAATTGACACGATCCTGGGGGTCCGGTGGCAGTGTTTCAGGAAAACTGAAAGTATACGTGCTGTTCAGCTTCGGTTCAATGTCATCCGGCAAAGCCATTGGATTCCAGTGTACGACTCCAGCAATGCGTTTTAAGGTTATCTTCTTCTTTTTATCCCCAATGTCATAGATATAGCCATTTTCCATATCGAGATTCTCCGCAGCCACTCCCAATTCATGGGCAGCTATCTTTAATACCTGCTCCCTTACCTCTCTCGCGCACAAAGCAATTGCGCTCGAACCTATTGAGGCAAAGCGGCTGGAATAACTGCCTGTAGAAACACTCCAGGTTCTTTGGGCTGTGTCAAATTCTGATATAACCACTACATCGGCAGGGTGAACACCCAATTCATCGGCAACAATTTGGGCTATTGCTGTCTCATGCCCTTGGCCTTCCGGGCAGTGATTCTCACATACCGTAATCGTACCTGCGGCATTTATAGTTAGGCTACAAGTCTCCATAGAACCAGATTTGGGGTTGTAATTCGGTCTTTGCCGAATTTCGGGAGGCATAGCAACAGTAACATACCCCATGTTTGAGACAGTTGGGTCAACCGCTGTCGTAATGCCAATACCAACCAATCTGCCCTCTTTGCGGGCTTCCTCTTGCATTTTTCTTAATTCCTCATAACCAGATGCCTCTACAGCTTTTTCTAAACTTAACAGATAGTTGCCGGCATCATATTTCCCGCCGGTCACCGTAGTATAGGGCATTTGTTCCGGTTTCACAAGGTTTATACGGCGCATTTCGACCGCATCGATTCCCAAAGCCTTCGCAGCTTTATCAATCATTCTTTCTAAGCTGAAATAAGTCGGGTGACAGCCATATCCACGATATGGGCCTGTAGGTTGTTTGTTACACATAACTCCCCATGCATCGAACTCAAGGTTTCTAATATCATATCCGCCAAGAAAATTACCATGAGTACGGAACAAAGTTGCGGGTTCCGGAGCCCGGATGTAAGCCCCCACGTTATCCATAATCTTCGTTCTCATTCCTAAAATCTTGCCATCTTTGCTCGCAGCCAGTTCATAGTAAGAAGTCCTGTCAGTATGCCTGGAACCTGCCATAAGATCTTCCCGGCGGTCTCCTGTCCATTTAACTGGAATGTTAAATTTCTTACTAACCAAGGCCAAGAGCCCCATATATGGATAGATGCTGCTCTTCAACCCGAAGCTTCCTCCTATATCGGCAGGAACAATTACACGCATTTTATTTTGCGGTATTTTCAAAGCGCTGGCCAACACTCCATGCAAGGTAAACGGTCCATGGAAATTAGCCCAAATAGTCATCATACTGGAGGCCTGATCCCATGAAGCAATGACTCCGTAGGTTTCCATCGGCGCCCCAGTATATGAAGGAAAATAAAACTTTTCTTTAACGACTATATCTGCATTTTTAAAAGCTTCTTCCACATCGCCATAATTAATATGCCTGTGAATCGCTACATTGTCGCCTAAATAATCATGTAAGATCGGGGCACCAGGTTCTAATGCTTTTTCCACATCTGTTACAGCCGGTAATGGTTCATAGTCAACTTCGATTACATCCAGCGCATCCTCTGCAATATATCGATCAGTAGCAACCACAACTGCAACCGGTTCACCGACAAACCTCACCTTGTCCGTTGCTGCGCTATAATACTTGGGAGGTCTGGGAACACCTACCGGAAAAGGTTCGGACATTGCCAACACATCCGCTCCAGTAAGCACACCAACGACTCCGGGGATTTCCAGGGCCTTTTCATAGTTAATACTTTTAATATTCGCGTGCGCGTAAGGACTCCGTAGAATAGCTGCATAACGCACACCCGCAACTTGAATATCATCAATAAATGTTCCTTTACCCATCAATAATCTTCTATCTTCAAAACGTTCTACCGGTTGTCCAACCCATTTTTTTCCCATAATGCCACCTCTTCCTCAAATATCATATTAATTATTTCTAAGGTAATTAGAATCTATCTATTTCGAGTAATATCTACATTCAAAAAGCAGGGCCCCATTCTCAGATTTCCATGGTCCATGTTTCATTCCTGGTGGACGGCACCCATAATATCCCTTGGAAAAAGTCTCATTTAAATTCAGATCGTAAATAGAACCATCAATAATACAGAGTTCTTCCCAAAAATCATGTATCTGTACCCCTTCTGAACTTACGCCCGGTTCAAATTTCAAAAATCTCGTGATTGCTCCGCTCTCTGGATCCTCGCTTAGAATACATTCGTTCAAACCAACGACTGAACTACTTTGCCTCCATGGAAGGTCTTTGGGATCAAAAAATTCGAATTCAGGTTTAGCCATCTTCAATCTTCCTTTCTTAAAAATTACTTGCTTTTAACGCAAGTAATTTAGAATCTTCGTAGTATAGGAACAAGACAAAGATTCATTTGTCCTCGGGTTCATTAACTCTGCTTCGAAGTAACCTTCGAAATGCAATTCTTCTCCCAACATTGGGACTGTCCCGCCGAATATTACAGCTCCTTCTAAATCCCCAGACACTTTGGGAGCCAAGATCTCCAGCAATTGCTCAGGACGCAACAGCATTTCCAGCCTGCCTTCCTGGTACACTCTTTCCCTTCCGTCTCCTCCAACCCAACTCCTTAAAATCAGGGAATCCCACTCGTCTTTTAATCGCTCATACGACCATAGTTTGCGCGAGACGGGTTTAGGTGCGACAAGTTTCGAGTAGGGAATCGATGTTTTCTCCATTTCCCGGTCTGTGTGGTCGCTTCCAATACCTACCCAAATATCTTTGCCGGTAATAAAATAAACCACTTCCGGTTCTCCACTTGAGGTTAGCTCAAGAGCCTCGATTAATGGTTCAGTGCTGAGTCGATCCACCGGAACAACAAAAAAAGTTGGAACCTCTTTGGGGGCTGGGACACCTAGCTTTTTCAGCTCCTCAACATGAATCCTAACTGCCTCCTGGTTACGTCCAGTATAGCCGGCCATAATAAGTTTTTTGGGTACAAATTCAACTTCTGTACCTTCTAAAAGGAACTCCAATCCTTTCACTTCCTTTCCTAATAATAAGAATATTCTCTTACACTAATATTTTTATTGCAAATACCATGCCAATTGGCATTTTTCATAAGACAATATAGAAAGACCTTATTCGCAACCGACTTACTAAGTCTTTCTATGTTGAAATGTTTTTGAGCACGTTAATTTTTGTTTACACATGACAAGTTTAGTTTACAGGGAGATTGTGTTTAACACTACCAACTGGTGCTATACGCTGACGTTTGAGGTCAGGGCGCGTACCTGATCATATTTTTTGTGTACAAACAGGGCAACAACTAAGATTAACAATCCTAACATATCGGTTAATAACCTGGGATTAATAAGGAGTAATCCAGCTATTCCGTATACTCCCCGCAACCAAGTAGGTGCACTATCGCTGATAATCATTTTGGTCATAGAGTAAATACCAATCAGGGTAAACGTAAAAATCGAAATGATGTTAGGCAATGTATCCAATAAGAGTAAGGCGGGACTATAAACAAAAGCATAAGGAATGATAAACCCGTTTAAGGCCAAGAACCAAGCTTTAAAACCGGTCTTCATGGCATCGGTTTTGGCGATTCCGGCTGTAGCATAAGCTGCCATTGCTACCGGTGGGGTGACCATTGAGAGTACGGCAAAATAGAAGACAAACATATGCGCAGCCAATGGATTTACACCCATCTGTATTAGTGTTGGCGCCATCAAAACTGCCGCAATGATATAAGAAGCAGTAGTAGGCATGCCCATACCCATTACAATACAAACAAACATAACAAGAACGAGCGCTAACCAGAGATGCCCTCCGGAAAGTCCAATCAATACAGAACTAAATTTTAAGCCAAGACCGGAAAAGGTTGTTATTCCGACAATAATACCGGCAATTGCACACGGTACTGCGACTATAATCGCTCTCCTGCCCCCTTGATCAAGCGCCCAGATGATTCTCTTAAAGCTAATTCTTGTTTCTTTTCGTAAAAAGGCGACAGGCAATATTGATATTGTTGCAACAAATGCCGACAGGCCCATCGAAAAGCCAGAAAAGATCATGTAAACTAATAGGACCAATGGTATCATCAAGTGAATTCTTTTCTTGACATCTTCAGCAAGACCCGGCATGTCAGACAAATCAATCCCTTTTAGGTTATCCTGTTTGGCCCTCATATCAACAGCGATAAAAAGTGCCACATAAAATAGAAGCGCAGGTATGATAGCTGCCAAGGCAATTTGCGAATAGGGCACCGACAACATTTGAGCCATAATAAAGGCTGCCGCACCCATAATAGGAGGCATGATCTGCCCGCCAGTTGAGGCAACTGCTTCGACTGAAGCCGCAAATATCGGCGTATAACCTGCCCGTTTCATTAAAGGGATTGTAAAGACACCCACCCCGACGGCGTTGGCCACCGCGCTGCCGCTGATCGTACCCATCAAGCTGCTGCCCACGATAGCCGCCTTCGCCGGGCCTCCCCTGTACTGCCCCGTCGCGCGAATAGCTAAATCCACAAAGAACTTGCCACCTCCAGAAATCTCCAAGAAGACTGAGAACAAGATAAAGTAGAAGACTGTATCGGTAGATACCCCTATAGGTGAGCCATAAATACCATTGGGGGATAACGTCATCATATCAAAAAACCTGGTAGGAGCTACGCCGGTGTGCTTTAAAATTCCAGGCAAATTGGATCCAAAGAACTGGTAAGCCAAGAATATTATAGCGATAAAAGGCAATATCCATCCTATAACCCGCCGACCTGCCTCCAAAACGAGCAGAATAAGTACAATACCGGCCACGACATCGATAGTGAAAACCTTATCGACAAAGTATACTCTCTCAATAATCCTTGTGGAATTTACAAGCGCATAAATACCCACTGCAATTGAGAGAGCAGCGAGTAAAAAGTCGAACCAGCCAATCATTGCATTTTTCGGGGCGTCTTCATCTGAAGTAACCTGTTTCATCTCGGTTTTTACCATCGGAAAAATCAAAAAACAGACAGCTAAAGCCAAGGAGACATGGACAGGTCTTTGGATCATGACATGAAAAAACCCAAAGCCAGCTGTGTACAGTTGGAATATTGACCAGATGATCGCTAATATGCTAGCCGCCCTGGCAAAAAAGCGCATTTTATTCATTGGTTTTCCTCCTTTATCCATTTAAATGCTTTATAAAGCCACTAGTTAAATTTTTTTACGGGAGCCCCCATTGTTGGCTCCCGTATAGGCCCCAAACTTATTTCATCCACCCTTTTTCTTTATAATATTTAATTGCACCGGGATGGAAAGGCACACCGCCATTTAAGTTAAGCGTTTTCGCAGGGTCGAAACCACTCATAGCGCCTACGTTTTTCTTTAAAGAATCGGCATTTTCGCAAATTGCTTTGGTAACGGCATAAGCAACCTCATCAGACATCTTGTCGCTGGCGACCAACATGGTTGGTAGTCCGATAGCATTAATCGGTTTATCCTGGCCTTTAAAGGAACCCGCTGGCATCGTAACTGGTGGCAGACCATATTTTTCACTCAAATCTTTAATAATATTATCTTCGAGAGGGAGGAATTTGATGGGGGTTGAGAGGGAAATATCCGTCACAGTAGGGTGATTCTTAACCACATTTTGAATGAGTATTTGTGCTCTCCCGTCTTTCATATCTGAAGAAATAACTTCTGTACTCGTATTAGTATATTTTCCTCCCCATGCTTGGATATCGGCCGGAGTTATTCCGTATGCTTCCAACATAAGCCGTCCACCGAATTCTCCAACGCTTCCTTTTGGCTGGGTGACAATGTTTACTTTTAGCTTTTTATCCTTAATCTCCTGCAACGAATTAATCGGAAAATCGGCACGCACAATTGGCAGAAAATAATATTGATCTATCCCAGCTACCAAGACCCTTAAACCACTCAATTTATTATCAAAGGCGAGTTTACCGTTGTAGGCCCAGTTGCCTATACCTGAGCCAGTTAAGCCCATATCGGCTTCTCCGTTCTGAACAAGTTTAACGTTACCAATACTTCCTGAATACGGAAGGACATCAACACCTGAGCCTGTAGGCAACTGCTTATTGATATTATCAGCTAATGCTACTCCAGTGGTATACCATGAGCTACCCACATCTAATGTAGCCATTTTCAAATTAACCGGCTGCGCGGCAGGTGCAGCTTGCTCTGTACTTCCTGCTGACTTGCTGGTATCAGGAGTCTTTTGTTGACCACATCCCGTCAGTATCAATGCACTTACAAGCATCATAACGGTCACTAGAGTAATTCGCTTTTTCATGAAAGATTCACTCCTTTAATATTTTTTACGATTCCTTGATCCTTAATATGAATACTTATTTCTTCTTGGCCTTTTTCCCTAATTCACTTGTAAAGCCATATTCCTGCCAACGTTTGGTAACCAACTCATCATCTTCAGGGGCAAGGTGTATGGACAACGGTGGAGAATCAAGTCCAAACCAATCTTCTTTGTTTCCCATATCCCAAGTAGCGTCAAATAAGACGCGGTTCCAGACACCTGAACCGTAAACCTCTATATTCCGATTCTTGGATGGCATGCTTGGATCCAATACTCCACCCCTTGTTCCAGGAAATGTAACGATGTCTTTTTCTGGATCAACACGGTAATTAAAGGCCCAATCCAACTGCATCTTGTCATAAATGTCTATATCATCATTAACAACCATTACAGTTTTGAACATATACTCGCTAGCATGGCTGCCCCAAAGTGCTGCCGCAACCTGCCTAGCCTGCCCTTGAAAAATTTGCTTAATCTTGACTACATTAACTGGTCCAGGTTTTACGTCGACAATACCCGGAACACCTGCAGACTCCAAGATTTCTAGCATAATAGCCCGGCAGGAAATTGCATAAATTCCACTGTCTTCATTAGGCATGCCGGGCCCTGCGCCTTCTAGCGAACCCCTAAATATCGGATCATTACGATGGGTAACACAAGTTACTTGAATGACTGGTTTCTTGGAGGGCTGACCGGCGTAAAAACCCGCATACTCGCCAAAAGGCCCCTCCATTATGAAGGTGTCAGGATCTGCAGAGATATATCCTTCGATCACCATCTCTGCAGTTGCAGGCACTTCTAAGTCTATTGTTTCGCATTTAACTAATTCCACAGGCTCGCCTCGTAATTTTCCGATGACATCCCATTCGGAAACTCCGGAAGGAACCATAGAACCAGCGGCGAACATCATTGTTTCATCCCAACCGAAAACACAGGCTACAGGCATTGGTTTACCCATTGCTTTGTATTTGGCAAAGTGTTGCCCCCAATGTTGTGCCGGTACAATTAAGACGCCAATTTTATCTTTATCAACCAACATTCCCCTATAGGCTCCCACATTGACCCAGCCTGTTTCCGGATCCTTGGTGACAATTCCGCACCAGGTATTAATGTAGCGCCCTCCATCCAAGCAGTGCCAGATAGGCACTGGAAACTCATAAAGGTTAATTTCCGCGCCTTTAAGAATATTTTCCTTCACTGGCCCGTTTTTTACTGATACAGGAGGGCAGGAGGCACGGAGAGACTTCCTGACAATATCCACCATTTGTCTCCGGCTTGCATCCTTAGGCAATCCTAGCATCAAAGCCACCCGTTCCTTCGTGGCCAATCCGCCTTGAAAAAGTCTTGTACAGCGGCCAGTCTGGTAATCCTTAATGTTTTCAAAAAGCGTAGCAGCCTCACCATTGGCTAGAGCTTTTCTTGTTACCGCACCAATTTCTCCGCGCCAGTCTACCTCTGCTTTGATCCTGAGAAGTTCTCCTTCCTCTTCCAACTTGGCAATCCATTCACGAAAGTCCTTGTAGGCCATTGAAACCTCCCCTTCTGTAAATAATACTTATGAGTCAATTCCTTTGGGCAATCATACTGCTTACTTGAGCCAACCCTTTTCCTTGTAATATTTTTCTGCACCTGGATGAAGTGGAAGACCGCCCACATTTAGCGCTCCTTTTTCAGGATTAAAGTTCTTCAGGCCGCCTACAGTTTTGTTAAAGACATCTGCATTCTCACACAATATTTTGGTAATTGCGTATGCTGCCTCATCAGATAGTTCTTTATTGGCAATGAGAATTGTCGGAAAACCGGCCATTTTGACTGCTTGGTCCTGACCCTTGAAGCTCCCTGCCGGCAAAGTAGCTGCACTAAATCCATAATTCTTGACCAGATAGTCGACTACATCATCCTCATAAGGGATAAATTTTATCTTCGTGCTAATGGAAATGTCTGTAACTGCAGGATGCCCAGCAACTACTGGTTGAATCAGCAAGTCCGCCCGGCCATCCTTAATATTTCCTGTGATAACATCTGTACTTGTAGCTGTAATGGAGCCACCATTATCCAAAATATCATTTCTACTAATTCCGGCTGCTTCAAAAAGAAGGTCCTGGGCATAAGCTGCCGTACTCCCGTTTGGTTGAGTGTTAATCCGTAAAGCAATTTTTTTGGTTTTTATGTCTTTCCAGGAATTCATGGGCACATCAGCCCGTGCCACAGTTGCCAGGTAATATTGGTCAAGGCCTCCTACCAAAGCTCTAAGATCTCCGTATTTCTCTTTATATGCAACTTTCCCCTCATAACCCCATTTACCCATAGGAGCAAATGTCAAGCCCAACTGAGCTTCTCCCGTTCCGACCAGTTTAACATTCCCGATTCCACCGGTGTACGGAAGTACATCAACCGAAGAACCTTTGGGAAGGTTCTTTGACAAGGCATCTGAAAAGGCGGCGCCATAATTGTACCAGGCGCTACCCACATCCTGAGTAGCAATTTTTATGTTTATTGGTTGTGAAAGTTGTCCATTTGTACTTTGTTGGGGGGGTTGTTGTTTACTGCTAGTGGTACCTGCAGGAGTACCACAACCACCCAATGTTAAAATAACTAGTGTAAAAGCAATTAATATAGCTAAACTTTTTTTCACGCTAATGCCTCCTTATTCCTGATCTCTTCATTCTCTTTTCAACTGGTTAACGCAAACGATTATCCTTGTTGGAATTAGCAGCTATTACGAATATTAAATCTATTTCTAGTACTTGCCCTATTATTTATGCAAATGCTAGTGTAAAAATTTGTTCCTTACTTTAAGTCTTTGGTTAGGGAAGAAAATCCGTATTCTTGCCAAAGATTTAACACCATTTCTTTTACTTCTGGCTCTAAATCTACTGAAAGAGGAGGTGTTTTCTTGCCAAACCAGGAGCCTCTTTGGCTAAGATCCCAAGTAGCATCGATTAATAGCCTGTTCCAACGTCCTGTCCCCAAACCTAATTCATCTCGGTCAGCGATTGGACTACTCGGGTCTAAATGCCCGCCCCTGCTGCCAGGGAAAATTACCAAATCCTCCTTAGGATTCACCCGGTAATTAAATGCCCAGTTGACCATGCTCTGGTTATAAATGTCTATGTCATCATTTACAACCATGACTAGTTTGAATAATTCTTCGGACGCGGGACCACTCCAGAGAGCTGCGGCAATCTGCCTTGCCTGAGCTTGATAGGTTTGCTTGATTTTGACAATGCTAATCGAGCCTGGTTTACAATCAACGATTCCGCTAATACCGGCCTTTTCCAACGTCTCCCACATGACCGCCCTACTAATAATGGAATAAATCGCACTGTCCTCGTTGGGCAAGCCCGGACCGCTGCCTTCGAGCGCTCCTCTGAAGATAGGATCATTACGATGTGTGATACAGCTAACTTGAATAGTTGGCCTACGAACCCTGTCTGCAGTGTAATACCCTGTAAACTCGCCAAAGGGGCCCTCCATTTCAAAAGTATCCGGATCAGCAGAAATATAACCTTCAATCACAATTTCGGCTGTAGCTGGCACTTCTAAATCAACGGTTTCACATTTTACAAGTTCAACTGGTTTCCCACGCAAAGCTCCCATGACATCCCATTCTGAAATTCCAGTAGGAATAATAGCCCCTGCCGCAAATTCTAGAGTAGGGTCCCAGCCAATAACAACAGCTACAGGCATAGGTTTGCCCATTTCGGCATATTTGCTGAAATGAATCCCCCAATGTTGGGAAGCGCAGAGCAATACCGAGATTTTGTCTTTATCGGCAATCATCCCCCGATATAATCCTATATTTACCCAACCATCTTCTGGGTCTTTGGTCACAACTCCACACCAGGTGTTAATGTATCTTCCTCCATCGAGCGAATGCCATTGGGGAACCGGAAAATCATAAAGGTTAATATCCTCGCCCTTTACGATATTTTCTTTTACCGGTCCGTTTTCTACTAATACTGGAGGACATTTTGCATACATTGCCTTGCGGACAATATTAACCATATCGCGCTTTTTTGCCTTTTTCGGTAAACCCATCATTAGGGCTACGCGTTCCGGTGTACCAAGAGCCCCTTGAAGAAGTTTAGTACACCTCCCAGTTTGATAATCCTTAATATTTTCAAACAACGTAGCAGGTTCTCGGTTATTCAGGGCAATTCTGGCAATGCCTGCTATTTCATCCCTCCAATCAACCTCTTTGGTAACACGAATTAATTCTCCCTCTTCTTCCAGCTTTGTAATCCATTCCCTCATATCTTTGAATGCCATTGTTATTAAAGCCCCCTATTCCCGTTAGAATTCCACACCGTGAATAACTTTTAATAAAACCTGTAAATTCTCACCCCCCCTCAGAAATGAACAAGATTTACCACTGAAGAATAAAGTAATCCATGTTTACAAAGTACTTAATTTCTTGAGCTTTTTGTAGCGATTATCGACGTAGGCTTGTATATGTTCAACTTCTTCTTCATTAAAATGGGAAAACCGCCCCATATATTTAATGAATTCGTTAATAGTTTTTGGCTGTGATTCCTCATGAGTAAGCCTAATTTCGCCATACTCAGCCTCCCAAAGAGGGAAATAGTTTGTTTCTACCGCAGCCCTGCACAGCTCAATAGCCTCTTCCGTCGAACTTTTCCAACCGGTCGGACAAGGGCACAAAACATGCAAATAGGCCAGCCCTTCTTTGGAAGCTTCAACGGCCTTCTGCAATTTCCTCGCATAATCATCCAAGTCCGACATGGTTGCCGTTGCTGTATATGGGATCTCATGTGCAGCCATTAAGAGAGGGATATTTTTCGGTGCCTCTTTTTTTCCGCGTTTTTTGGGCCCGACCTGAGTCGTAGTCGTCCAGCTTCCTAAAGGTGTAGTGCTACTTCTTTGGATTCCTGTATTCATGTAACCTTCATTATCGTAACAAATATAAACAATATTTTCGCCGCGTTCAGCCGCTGCGGATAAGACCTGAAAACCAATGTCGGCTGTTGAGCCATCCCCGGCTAAGGCTACACATGTTACATCTTTTCCGATTCTTTGGTAATATCGTTTAACTCCGGTCATACTCGATGCCAGATTAGTCATTAGTGTTCCATAAAAAGGAACCTGGGCTCGTCCTCCGATTACGCAACAGCTGGGAGCGCCAAAGAGAACGATGTTCTTTCCGAGTACCCTTAAGGTAAATCTAGCCAGAAGTTCCATCAGGCAGCCGGCACAAAATGGAAGACCCGGAGATGAAACATCCTCGCCCAATTTTGCTACAATATCGTTGGCTTTCTGATTTACCAAGACTCCATTAGGGCAAGCCACACTGCAGGCAGGTTCCCCATCGCACATGTCGCATTTATAAGACTTCTTTTTCTTTGTATCAAGATGAATTCCGCCATACTGACATGCCAAAGTACAAAGACCGCAGCCAATACATTTTTTATTATCAACTGTTACTACGCCGAAATCGTTCCGGCGAATTGCGTCCATCGGGCAAATATTCAAACATTCAGGTTGGCTACATTGGTTGCACAGCAAAACACTGTGATAATTGGCCTCCGGTAAATTATTCTTATAAATAGCAGAGCCAAAGATATTACCATCTCGCTTATTACAGGCATCCATGCACAATGTGCATGATGGAGGACATTCCTTTTGTTTGACAACCAAGGTATCATAAAACATTGAGTTCCCCCCTTTAAACCATAAAAGCCTTAGTATTGTCCCGGCGATGTTGAAGCATTAACCAATTGGCCGTCTCAACGGGCTTATCTAATAAAATTTGTTTATATTTCAGCAATGGTACTTTATTAACAATTAAATATCGAAAAACTCCAGGATTCACCTCAGGGACATTAAGCCCTTCGATTCCTATCAAAAATTCATTTTTCAAGAAAAGTTGTAGATATTCGTTATCTTCATTCTTCTCTATTATTTCAATGTTATTGCCTTCTGTTACTCCAGTTATGCCAACATTAAACATATATTGATCAAAACATCTTAAAAGATTTGAAGACAACCACCCTCGATATACTGTTTCTTGACCTGCCATATTAGCCCCAGCTATCTTTCCCTGTTCAATAGCTTCGGGCAGAATTGGATTGACTCCGCACTTTCCTTCGAAAAAGGAAGGGGCAGAAGCAACATCTCCAGCCACGAAAACATCTGGTAAGTTGGTCTCCATGTACTTGCCTGCTTGAAGGCCTCCATCGATGACCGGGATAAAATTACTGCCTAACGCTGCAGGGGATACTCCGGTTACAACGACAAGCAAATCCGCTACTATGCTATCACCGTCAGATAAAAACATACGATATTTTCCTTGTTCTTTTTGAACTGCTTCCAAGGACGAACCAATAATCCTTACCCCGTGCTTTTCTAAAGTATTTTCAAGCAAAGCGGTAATTTTGGGGCTATAATACTTCCTCAATAAAGTTGATCTAGCAATAATCGTGACAGAATGACCGGCTTCTCTCAATTTTTCAGCAAGTTCCATTGCAACTAGGCCAGCCCCGTATATTGCGACTTCTTTCTTCTGCTTAAGTACCTTCTCGATTCGTTGATAATCGCCAAAAGTCCTATAATTGAAGAAATTCCCACTTTCCAACCCTTTTATTGAAGGGATACTCGCATTTGCACCAGTAGCTATGAGTAATTTATCATACCTTTCCTCCGTACCATCACTATAGATAACGGCATTTTGTCCAGGTAAAAGTTCAACAACCTCTTTGCCTTTTTCCAGAACAGCATTCATGGTTTTCAGAATGTTTTCCCCTTTAGCGAAAAATGCTGACTCTTGCACTTCCTTGCTTATTAAATAGGGTAAAACGGCTGGGGAATAAGGCAGCTGATTTTCTTTGGTGACGAGCTTAATTTCATCCTCTGAACTAACGTTACGAATGGCCTGAACAGCTGCAAGAGCCGCAGGGCCACACCCAATTATTAAATGCTTACGCATTCCCATGCATGTCCTCCTCTCAACCGCCTATAACATAATATGACATAATACGTCTTTAACTAACGGTATTAATTATTCCCAGCTTAACCAAGTCGTCTCAGAAGTTTCCTTGCCCTCACTAGCTTCGATGGTCATATTCAAAGCCCTTTCTATGTGTTCCAAAGTAATATCTAAGTGTGAAAGCCCATCTATGAAGCCTATCATCTTAGGTCGGCTCGCTAAATCCGGTAGTACAGCCCTGGATTCCATGAATAAATGGCCACAATTCCAGCCTAGGCATACACTTCGGTCAATTACCCCAATTCCTTTTTTCCCTTCCATAATTGCGCCGAGACGCTCCCGTGGGAAGGGACGGAACATTCTAATTCTCGCTAGGCCTGCTTTGATACCCTTTTCTCTGAACTTATCAATCACTACCTTTGCTGTACCCGCAGCACTCCCCGCCGTAATCAGTAAATAGTCCGCATCATCTGTTCTATATTCGCTCACCATCCCACCATAACTTCGTCCAAATTGTTTTTCAAATTCGGCTTCAATTTCAGCGAACTTGGACTTGGTACGTTCATACGCAACCATACCTTTGTATCGGAATTCCGAATATATATCCCCTGTATAACTCATACCGAAAGCCAGTCCTTCTCCTGGTATTAATTTTGTACGGTTAAAGCTTTTTAGGGGCTGAAGAAACATATCAACCTCTTCCTGTGTGGGAATGTCCACTCGTTCAGATAAATGGGAAAGATAAAATCCATCGTAACTAACCATAACCGGTAGCTGGATCTCTGGGTCTTCGGCAAGGCGATAGGCCATAATTATAGAATCCAAGATTTCTTGGCAGGTTTCCGCATCAATTTGGATCCAACCACTATCCCTAATGCTGGTAATATCCTGACGGCTGCTGCCAACACCCCTCATCGCTGGAGACTCCCTGGTAACATCCACCATCACTGCAGGAACACGCATACCCGCACAATACATTAACCCATCATTCATAAAAGCTAATCCCCAAGACGAAGTAGCTGTGAACACCCTGCCTCCGGCAACACACGCCCCCATGATTGATCCTAAGGCAGAGTTTTCGCCCTCTACTTCAATTATTTCACTATCGAGTTTCCCTTGTGCATGCATATGCGCTAATTCCTCAACCAAAGCTGTTTGCGGGGTTATGGGATACATAGCGATGACATCCGGCCGCGACAACATAACACCATAGGCCGCAGCTTTATTGCCGCTTAATACCTTGATCAATTTAGCCCACCTCCTCCATATCCATCCTGATGGCATACGCAGGACACTCGTGGGCACAGATGCCACATCCTTTGCAATATTCCAAGTCCGGACGGAAATAACCACCTTTATCTAATTTCATGCAACCCACAGGGCAATATATATTACACCACCCGCATTGACGGCATGCATCTTTATTTAATACCGGCCTCCGGACCCGCCATTCCCCGGTATTTACCGTGATCATATGTTCTTCTGCATCTCCCCAGGCAGCTTCAAACTTGCTTTTATATTTAATTGCCACTTTGATCCCCCCTAATACTTTTTATCACTTGGGGAATGGATTCATTAGCCAACGATTGATGAATAGACAAATCCTGAAGATTCACCTCGTTATAACCTCGTTCAATTAAACGCAAATTCATCGCAAGGACTTTCTGATTAAAAAACTCAGTAATTGCCTGGTTCAAGCACTCTAGACTGACAACTTGGGTTACTTTAGCAAATGCGCCAAGTATACAGGTATTTGTAATTGCCTTCCCAGTCTCCTCATACGCAATTGCGGTAGCATCGACAGCCGCCAAAAAATTAAGTTTACGACTGATAGCTGGGTCAATATGTGCATTAAGAGAATTGATGATCGCAGTACTCCCGCTTTTCAATCCGTCATAGCAATCAGGATTAGCTGATAAAGCCTTATCCATAATAATAATTATATCTGGATTATAGACACGGGTGCGTTCGCGAATGGGAACTGTATCAAATCGCACATAGGCAGTTACAGGCGCTCCCCGTCTTTCAACCCCAAAAAAAGGGAAACTCGCCGCGTATTTACCTTCCATAACTAATGCGGTTGCCAAGATATCTGCCGCAATAACTGCTCCTTGTCCGCCACGACCGTGAATTCTAATTTCTATCACTTTAATCACGTCCCAATTTTTATTTAACTTTGAGAAAACGGCGTTCGGGATCCAGTAATCTGAAAAGTTCTAACTCCTCACTAGTTGGTGGTTCAGTAACTTTAAGATCATCTGCAATAAGCAAATCCCACCCTGTATTTTCGCAAACTTCTTCAGATGTCACACCAGGATGAACTGCCTCTAAAACCATTTCACCCTTTTCGGAATCAAAACCGAGGATGCCTAGATTACTGATTACTTTGAGGGGCCCACCCACAGTCAATCCGGCTTCTCTCCTGCTTTCTCCACCTTGAAGGTAGCCAGGGCTTGTAATAAAATCCACTTTATCAACAAATCTTCTTTTTTCGTGCAACGTAACGACCATGAACCTCGTACAGCTCGCTATGTCATTGGCGCCGCCACTTCCAGGTAGCCTTAATTTCGGGTTATCCCACGATCCAATAATTGAGCTGTTCAGGTTTCCATATTTATCAATTTGTGCACCACCCAGGAACCCAACATCCACAAATCCCCTATGGCAAAAGAGCAAGGTCTCTGTTGTCGTCGGAAACATTACACTACCATAAGCTGACCGTGATTCATTTGCCGAAGACGGTATCCTGCCTATTTCTACAATTGGAGCGACAGCCCCAACTTCAAATAAGATGGTTAAAGAAGGTGCATGCATCTTTTGCGCTGCAACTGCAGCTATTAGGGGCATTCCTGCTCCCGCAAAGACAACTTGTCCGTCCTTCAGTGCTCTAGCTGCCGACACCGCCATTATCTCTACTGAATCATAACCTTTCATTTAGACCCTCCTATAGAGTGTTTTATTATCGTTCTCACTCCAAAAAGTTCTAAATAATCTTCAAATGTTTCAGGCTTTAAAAAATATTTATCAATATATTCCCGGGTATTTTCTTCTACACTTTGAGCAGTCTTAAAGCCACTGTAGTAGTCACGAAAATGCTGGTGATCCGGCTCATAACAACCGAAGCAGTCAAATGGAAAAGCTCCATAGGGAATTTCAACCACAGCATCTACTACAAAAAACGGTATTTTAGTTAGCTCTGGGCTACGACGTATTTCCTCATTATCTACAATACGTTCAACTGTAACAATGACCCGTCTGGCTGCTTTGGCCATTTCAACATCCATTACGTTCATACCATCGATCTGTGTGTTGCCAAACTTGTCAGCTCTTTGGGCATGAATAACTGCCACGTCAGGGTTTAAAGCAGGAATGAGAACATATCTATCCCCAGTGTAAGGGCAATCCATGGTCTTAAGGCCTAATTGTTTTATAATATCTGAACCAAGAAGTATCTTAGCAGGCATAAAAGAAATTCCCATGGCACCTGCCATATAACGAAAGCCCATGGCTAAATTGCTCCACTCCTCAAATTCAGCGCGTTTGCTCTCTACGTAGGTTCTCACGATTGGTGAAACTCCATAGGTGACAGCTCCACTTAACCAACTTGTCACCGCCTTTTTCATAACACCTGATTCAATAAGAAAATCCGCTTCAAAACTCATTAAAGCGCGAGAAATAGTAAGGTTTTTTCTTCCATTACGAATCAATTCCCTAACCATGGCTATAGGTACCCTGGAATACTGAACTCCGCCTAAAGCCACATGATCATTATCTTTAATAATTTGAGCTGCTTCCTTGAGCGAAACCCGTTTATCTCTCATGCCCTTGTTCTTATAGTTGACTTCTGTCCATGTTTCCTCGTACTTAGGAAAATACGAAATATTCTGGTTTATTGCAATACGCCCCCTTAAAGCGATTCGTGATTCCATTATTATTTTCAGTACGTGCCCTTTTCTCTGTGAATTTATTAATATACTTTAAAAACGAGTGGACATACCCGGCCTTTCTATAGATATGTCCACCAATTTCCAAGTTCAGATGCCACACTGCTAGAATATCAATCTTTGGTTTTTAGATAATTCATTTCAGGATCAAGCGAACGGAATAATTTTAGTTCTTCCTTTGTTGGCGGTTCTGTTTCACGTAGATTTTCTGAAACAATCAAATTCCAACCTGTGTTTTCCACAGCTTCCCGTGGGTCGACTCCGGGATGGACAGCGGCCAATATCAGCTCACCCCGACGTACATCCACTTCTAAAATACCGAGATGAGTGATAACTTGAGAGCACCCGTTGCCCCTTAGCCCGGCTTCTCGCCGCGACTGCCCCCCGTAAAGGCTCCCTGGGCTAGTAATAAAATCAACTTTCTCTACGAAACGCCGCTTCTCATGATGGGTGGACACAATGAAATCCGTGCAACTGGCTATATCATTAGCTCCACCGCTACCTGGCAGCCGTACATCCGGATTCTCAAGATCCCCGATATATGATGTATTGAGATTCCCAAATTTGTCTATTTGAGCACCGCCTAAAAAGCCTACATCAACAAACCCCCGCTGACAAAACAACAACATATCGGTAATTGAAGGTGTCATTACACTTCCATAAGTAGCCCGGGCTTCATTAGTGGAAGCCGGCATTTTACCAATCTCAATACGAGGGGAAACCGAGCCGCCCTCAAAAAGAATTGTTAACGTCGGTGCGTGCATTTTCTGAGCTGCTATAGCTGCTAGAAGTGGCATTCCGGCCCCGGCAAAGACTACTTGCCCATCCTTTAGTGCCCTGGCGGACATAACCGCTACAAGTTCAGCAGTGTTATAGTTTACCACTTATAGCCCTCCAATCTTTGTTTGCGCCACGATTGCTTTAGCACCTACAAGCTCTAAATAATCCAACCAAGTTTCAGGTTCTAGGAAATACTTCCGAATATACTCCCTGACATTTTCCTCCAAGTCCTTACCAGCTTTCATGTCTTTATAATAATCCTTGAAATGTGGATGATAAGGTTCATAGTAACCATATACATCCTGAGGGAAGGCACCGTATGGGATCTCGACAACAGCATCCACAGCGAAAAAAGGAATCGAGGTCATATCGGAGTTCGCCCGGATTTGCTCATTGTCGACTATTTTCTCAGTAGTTAGAATAACCTTTCTTGCTGCTTTGGCTAAATCTGGATCCATAAAGGGCGCGCCCGTGATTTGGCCATTTCCGTATTTATCAGCTTTCTGCACATGAATAATTGCCACATCAGGAGTAAGGGCAGGAATCAAAGCTAACTTTTCTCCCGTATAAGGGCAATCCATAGTCTTTACATCATATAGTTTCATTAAATCAGAACCCATTGTGCTCTTAGCTGGCAAAAAGGGGATACCCATAGCACCCGCACGATATCTAAGACCAATCCCCAAATGGCTCCACTCTTCATAAGCAGCTCGCTTGCTTTGAACATAAGAGCGCATAATCGGCGACACTCCGTAGGTTACCGCACCGCTGAACCAACTGGTTATAGCCTTCTTCATTATTCCAGCTGCCAAAAGCCAGTCTCCCTCAAAACTGATGATGCTGCGAGATATTGTTAAGTTCTTTTTCTCAGCCCTTATTATCTCCCTAATCGCTGCAACCGGCGTTCTGGAATAATGACACCCTCCCAAGCCCATATGTGAACCATCTTCTACCATTTTGATAGCCTCTACCAGAGACATCCGTTTATCCCGCATACCCTTATTTTTGTTAATTTTCTCTTGCCATAATTCTGTAGAATTCACTATGTCTATGACAATGCACCTCCCTATTTCATAAGTATTTTCCTCAAAAGCTATCCACTCTCATCCTTTCGATATAACAACTATGCAAATTATGTGCCAATTCAATTATCTATTAACAATAGTCAGAATTAACAAATTTTTTTATTCCCGTGTAAATAATTAATTACAAGGTGTTTACAGAGTGTTTAAAATTGGTTACATATTTATGTTTTTGTCCTAATATGATTGATTATCCTACGCAAAGTACTATTCTATCGGAGTTCGTTTCATTATCATGTAGGTTACCATTCCATACGATATGATCTTCCCAGCTTCATCAGTGACTTCACTTGTTCCAATCGCTAACGTCTTACCTCTTTTAATCAACTTTCCTATAGCAATAACTTCACCTTCCTTTATGGGAGCCAAGTAGTTAAGTTTCATTTCTACTGTTGTTGCCCTTTCATCCGGCGCCAATGTCCCTGCTACAGCCGCTGCAACAGAGGCATCAACAATTGAGGAAATTGCCCCTCCGTGAACTTGTCCTTGGCTCTGTAATAGATCCGGTTTTATCGGCATAGCCAAACGGGCATAGCCTGGTTGGAGTGTCTCAACTTTCATACCTAATAGCTTCCAATAAGGGCCACTGCCAATAGGACCTTTATAATTTCCCTCTTGATTAGACACCAAACATTCCTTCTTTTCTTCTCATTACGGAGCAATTGCCAAAAATAATTTTTTCAAGGAGTCTCTATCACAACATTTAGCCAAGGCAACTGATAATAACACTCTTGCTTTTGCTGAAGGTAAATCTCCCGCCATAATACAGCCAAGTTCTGCTACATCTTTAGAACCGCAACCGCCGCCATATACCGGTATCACCCTTCCCTGCGGGCAACGACTGGTAATAACAACATAGATGTCCCTGCTTAAAGCCTCTTTAATACCGTTCATCATACCTAAGGTTACACTTCCAGTGCCGGGCAGGCTTTCAATCACAATACCCTTTGCTCGCTCGCTTATAGAAGCTCTTAGAAATCTATCGTCCATGCCTATGGCCGCCTTGATTAAATCCACATTAGACTCGATATAGTTTACATTAAAGGTTTTCCTCAGTAGGGGCCGCCGGTAAAAAATTACCCTTTCATCAGGATCGACTTGCCCAAGAATTCCATGCTCATAAGATGAAAAGGTATGCAATTGCGTAGAATGAGTTTTCACCGCATCTCGCGCTGATAGAATTTGATTATTCAAGCACACCAAGACACCCATATCTCTCGCGTGTTCATTGGCTGCCACTCTGATAGAATTCAAAAGATTACGGGGACCATCTGTATCCTGATGAGAGGCATTGTACATCGCTCCGGTAAATATTACTGGTTTAAGTGTATTTACTGTTAACTCTGCCATAAATGCTGCTTCTTCTAAACCAGCAGTACCGTGGGTTACAACGACCCCACTAATATCTTCCTGTTGAATTACTTCCCGTATCCGCTTTGATAATTCAAATGCCTTTTCCAGTGTAAGAGTATGTCCACTAACATTGCTAAACTGTTCCATTTCAAGCTTAGCAATCTTCTCCGCGCCTGGGATTGATTTAAGTAGATCATTACCTTCTACCCTGCATTCCCGAGAACCCCTAACGAGGATTCGACACTAACAGCCTCTAAAGCCGCATAAACACTGGATTTCTTCTAAATTTTACTTGAATTATTACTCGTTATGTGTTATTATATACATAACGAGGATGTG
>Ga0209587_1000117_pt1 | contig 37954 bp, 38 predicted proteins | sample NGEPerD_2_FD_184512 | JGI IMG/M metagenome (GOLD analysis project Ga0209587, IMG submission 184512) | Arctic peat soil microbial communities from the Barrow Environmental Observatory site, Barrow, Alaska, USA - NGEE PermafrostL1-D... | ecosystem: Environmental > Terrestrial > Soil > Wetlands >...
CCACCAACACGTCGTCGTTGTCGGTCACCGAGATGGCCTCGCAGCTGGAGCACCCCGGGCGCGTGGTGGGATTCCACTTCTTCAACCCGGTCGCCGTCCTGCCCCTGCTGGAGGTGGTGCGCGGCGCGGAGACCGACGACGCGACCCTGGCCACCGCCTTCGCCGTCGGCAAGACCCTGAGGAAGTCGTGCGTGCTCGTCTCCGACGCGCCGGCGTTCGTCGTCAACCGGCTGCTGACCCGCTTCCTCGGCGAGGTCACGGCGGCCGTCGACGAAGGGACCCCGATCGAGGTGGCCGACTCGGCGCTGAAGCCGCTGGGCCTGCCGATGAGCCCGTTCGTGCTGCTGCAGCTGGTCGGCCCGGCCGTGGCCCTGCACGTCGCCGAGACGATGCACGGCCACTTCCCGGACCGGTACGGCGTCTCGGAGAACCTGCGCCGCCTCGTCGAGGCCGGTCGGCCCGGGATCTGGTCGTGGGACGCGGCCGGCAAGCCGTACCTGGACGACGAGACCCGCGCGCTGTTCGTCCAGGGGGACAAGCCCTCCAGCGCCCAGGAGGTGCGTGACCGCGCGCTCGAGGCGCTGGCGGCCGAGATCCGCCTGATGCTCGACGAGGGCGTCGTCGCGGCCCCGCAGGACATCGACCTGTGCATGCTCCTGGGGGCCGGGTGGCCGTTCCACCTCGGCGGCATCACGCCGTACCTGGACCGCGCGGGCGTCTCCGAGCGCGTCACCGCTCGGCGCTTCCTCGATCCCGGCGTGGCCAGCGTGCCCCGCACCTGACGGCGAGAGCCACCACTGGGGTGCCGCCAAGTGTGTGGTGCCGCCACACATCCAGTGGCGATCGTGGCCTCTAACGTCACGCCATGCCCATCGCCGACGCCGCCGGCCTGGCCGGGCGCCGGGCCCTGGTCACCGGCGCCGCCAGCGGCATCGGGGCGTCCTGCGCCGTCCGCCTGGCCCGGGCCGGTGCTCACGTCGTGGCTGTGGACGTCGACGCGGGCGGCGTCAAGACGCTCGCGCGGGACCACCCCGGGATCGAGCCGGTCACCTGCGACCTGGCCGACCTGGACACCGTCGACCTGCTGCCCGCCGACATCGACGTGCTCGTCAACAACGCCGGGCTCCAGCACGTCGCGGCCGTGCACGAGTTCCCACCGGACCGCTTCTCCCTGATCCTCCGGGTGATGCTCGAGGCCCCGTTCCGGCTGGTCCGCCGCACCCTGCCGCACATGTACGCGAGCGGCTGGGGGCGCGTCGTCAACATCTCCAGCGCGCACGGGCTGCGGGCCAGCGCCTACAAGGCCGCCTACGTGACCGCCAAGCACGGCCTGGAGGGGCTGTCGAAGGTCGTCGCCCTGGAGGGCGCCGAGCACGGCGTCACCAGCAACTGCGTCAACCCCGCCTACGTGCGGACCCCCCTGGTGGAGAAGCAGATCACCGACCAGGCACGCACCCACGGCATCAGCGAGGACGAGGTCCTGGAGCGGGTGATGCTCGCGCCGGTCGCCGTGAAGCGGTTGATCGAGCCGGAGGAGGTGGCCGAGATGGTCGCCTACCTGTGCGGTCCGGCGTCCGACTCGATCAGCGGCTCCTCGTTCACCATCGACGGTGGCTGGACCGCGCACTGACCTGCCCCTACCTCGGTGATCATGGCCGAACGGGGGCTTCCGGTGAGCGGATCCCCCGTCTCGACCATGATCACCGGGGTGGAGGGGTGATCTCTGGGCTGAGAGGAGGTGGCACGATCGACGACGTGCCCCAGACCGCTCTCGAGCTGCTGCGGCTTCTCGCCGACGACGCGCCCGGGGAGCAGCTGGAGCACCAGGCCGCTCTGATCGCCGAGTCCGATCCCGCGCTCGGCGGCCCCGCCCGTGAGCTGGCGCTGCGAGTGCGTTCGGTGATGGATGCCCGGCGGCGGCGCGAGGTCGAGCTGGGCGCACTCGTGGAGGTCGCCCGCGACCTCGCCTCGCTGCGCGACCCGGGTGGCGTCCTCGACGCCATCGTGCGCCGCGCCCGCTCCCTCGTCGGGACGGACGTCGCCTACCTCACCCTGTTCGACCCGGACGCCGGCGACACGATGATGCGGGCGACCGCGGGGTCCGTCTCGGCGCGGTTCCAGAACCTGCGCCTGCCGCTGGGCGCCGGGCTCGGGGGGCTGGTCGCGCAGACCCGCCGGCCGTACTGGACCGCCGACTACCCGACCGACGAGCGCTTCCGGCACACCGGCGAGATCGACACCGCAGTGGGCGAGGAGGGGCTGGTCGCCATCTGCGGGGTCCCGCTGCTGGTCGGCGAGGACTTCGTCGGGGTCCTGTTCGCCTCCAACCGCACCCGCAGGCCGTTCAGCCACGACGAGGTGTCGCTGCTCGGCTCGCTGGCGGCGCTGGCCGCGGTGTCGCTGGCGCAGACCCGGTACGCCGCCGAGCAGGCCACGGCCCTGGCCGAGCTGTCCCGTGCCCACGACACCGTCCGGCAGCACACTGCGGACGTCGAGAAGGCGACCGCCGCGCACGACCGGTTCGCCGCGGTCGTCCTGGAAGGCGGTGGGCTCGCCGACGTGACGGCTGCGCTCGTGGACACGCTCGGGGGGTGGGTCGTCGTCCTGGACGCGGAGGGCCGCCGGGCCGCCAGTCACGGCGACGCCCCCGACGCCCCCGGGAGCAGGGACCCGTTGCGCGACGCCGCGTGCGTCGCAGCCTCGCGGGAGACCGGCCGCCTCGCCGGCGCGGAAGGGCTCTACGCGGTGGTCGCCCACGCGTCCGGGGAGCACCTCGGGACACTCGTGCTGGGCGGACGCGACGAGGTCGACCCGGGCGAGCAGAGGATCGTGGAACGCGCGGCCGTGATCGCGGCGCTGGTGCTGCTGTTCGCCCGGCAGGCGGCCGAGGCGGAGCAACGTGTGCGGACGGACCTGCTGTCGGACGTGCTGTCCCATTCGGGGACCGGGCCCGAGGGCCGGGCCGTCGCCGAGCGCGGACGGGTGCTCGGGTTGTCGCTGCACGAGCCGCACGTGGTCGCGGTGTGCCGGACCGAGGCGCTGTCCCGCCGCGGCCTGGCGCTGGCCGCCTCGACCCTGGCCAGCGGCCACGGCCTGGTGGGGGTCCACCGTGGCGACGTCGTGATGCTGCTGCCCGCGGGTGGTGACGACACCGTCGATCCGGGCCGGCGGGCGGCGTCCCTGTCGAGTCGCCTCGGCCGTGGGGTCGACGACGGCGTCACCGTCGGTGTCAGCGGCCCCGTCGTCCCCGCCGAGGGCATGAGGTCCGCGTACGCCGAGGCGAGGCGCACGGCGGACGCCCTGGTGGCGCTGGGGAACGCGGGGCGCGGCGCGTCCGCCGCCGAGCTGGGGTTCGCGGGCCTGGTCGTCGCCGGCGCACCGGACGTCGAGTCCTTCGTGCGTCGCCAGCTGGGCCCGGTGCTCGACTACGACGACCGCCGCGGCACCGACCTGATGGCGACGATGAACGCCTACTTCGACGCGGGTTCGAGCCCACGTCGGGCGGCCGAGGCGCTGCACGTGCACGTCAACACGATCACGCAGCGCCTGGACCGGGTCAGGGCGCTCCTGGGCGACGACTGGCTGTTCCCGGACCGGGCCCTGGAGCTCCAGCTCGCGCTCCGGCTGCGTCGGCTCAGGGCGACCGTCGACGTCTGACGGCGTCGCGGGCGGTTCCCCAGATCCCACGCCGGAAGGCGAGCACCACCACGATGAAGACGGCTCCGGTGATGATGCCGACGCCCTCGAAGCCGGAGGTCGCGAGCTGGTCCTCCAGCAGCACGACGAGCGCCGCGCCGATGACACCGCCCCACAGGGTTCCGATGCCACCGAGGACGGCGATCAGCACGACCTTGCCGGACGTCGTCCAGTAGAGCTCCCCCAGCGACGCGAAGCCGTGGCTGACGGAGAAGAGTCCGCCGGCGACGCCCGCCAGGCCGGCGGACTGGACGAACGCCATCACCTTGTAGCGCTGCACGTTGTACCCGAGCGCGCGGGCGCGGGCGGGGTTGTCCCTGATCGCCACGAGCACGCGACCGAACGGCGAGTGCACGATGCGCCACGCCAGCCACATCCCGGCCAGCACGATCGGCAGGGCCGCGTAGTAGAAGTAGAACGACTCCGTCTCGACCAGGTCGACGCCGAAGAAGTCGGTCGGGATCGCCTGCAGGCCGTTCTCGCCGCCGGTCACGTCGCGCCACTGGTTCGCGACGAAGTAGAGCATCTGGCCGAAGGCGAGCGTGACCATCGCGAAGTAGATGCCGCTGCGGCGAACGGAGAGCAGGCCGATCGGCAACGCGATCAGCATCGCGAAGACCGCCCCCGCGAGGATGGCCACCGGGAAGGGGACGCCGAGGTGCAGGGCCACCAGACCGGTGACGTACGCCGATCCGCCCCAGAAGGCGGCGTGCCCGAAGGAGAGCAGGCCGGTGTAGCCGAGCAGGATGTCCAGGGCGATCGCGAACAGTGCCCATGCGGCGATGTCCAGGGCCACCGGCGGGTAGACGAACCAGGGCAGCGCCAGGGCGGCCACCAGCCCGATCGCCAGCAGCACCCAGCGGAACCGGTTGCGCCCGGCCCCGGGGCGACGGGTGCCCGCGATCTCGATCTTGGGGGCCTCGGAGATGGCCTCGGTCACCGTGCCTCCTCCTTGCCCAGCAGCCCGGCGGGTCTCACCAGGATCACCAGCGCCATCACGACGAAGATCACGATCTGGGCGAAGGCCGGGGCGTACGCCTGCCCGAAAGCCTCGACCAGGCCGACGAGGAAGCCCGCCACCACGGCGCCCAGGATCGACCCGAGACCACCGATCACCACCACGGCGAAGAGGATGATGACGAAGTTGGAGCCCATGTCAGCGGTGATGGCACGGAACGGCGCCGCGAGGACGCCGGCCAGCCCGGCCAGGGCGATGCCGAAGCCGAACACCGGGGTCACCCAGCGGCCGACGTCGATCCCGAGCGCCCTCGTCAGCTCGGCCCGCTCGGTCGAGGCGCGCACGATCATCCCGATCCTGGTCTTGGTCAGCAGCAGCCACACCGCCAGGCACACCGCGACGGAGAAGGCGAACACGAACGTCTGGTAGACGGGCAGCCGGACGGCGCCCAGCTCGATCTGGCCGTTGAGCACCTCCGGGCGCGCGTACGGCAGCCCGGAGACCCCGTAGCGGCGCTTGACCAGGTCGACCAGCAGGAGCGTCAGCCCGAAGGTGAGGAGGAAGTTGTAGAGCGGGTAGAGCCCGACCAGCCAGCGGACCATCAGCCGCTCGATCGCCACCCCGAACCCGAACATCAGCAACGGGACCACGGCCAGTGCCGCCCAGAAGCCCAGCCCGATGCCGTCGAGCAGCAGCGCGGCCACGACGGCGCCGAGCATGTAGCAGGCGCCGTGGGCGAAGTTCACCACCCCGAGCACCCCGAAGATGATGGCCAGCCCGAGTGCCGCGAGCGCGTAGAAGCTTCCGGCGGCCAGGCCCTGGGCGGTGTACTGGAGGATCTCGTTCATGGCTCCCGTTCCTGGGATCTGCCTGGTCCTGACCGGGTGCCCGGAGGATCGCTCCCCCGGGGCACCCGGTCCGGCCGTCCGTCAGCCGAGGTCGCAGCCGGCGGCCACGGACTCCTCGACCGGACGGAACGCCTCGTCGGCGGGGATGGTCGCGAGGATCTCCTCGTAGTCCCACTCCTCCTCGACGCTGGCGGCGTCCTTGACCTCGGCCAGGTAGACGTCGTGGACGACGCGGTGGTCCTCGGCGCGGATCTTGCCGTTCTTCAGGAACACGTCCTCGACCTCGGCGCCCTCGAGCTCGGCCACGACGTCGTCCGCCCCGTCCGTGCCCGCCCGCTGGACCGCCTCGAGGTACTGCAGGGCGGCCGAGTAGTTGCCGGCGTGCGCGAAGGACGGCCGGGTGTCGGTCTGCTCGGTGAAGCGGTCCGCCCAGGCCCGCGTCTCCTCGTCGAGGTTCCAGTACCAGGCCTCGGTGAACGTCGTCCCGGCGAACTGCTCGACACCGAGGGAGTGGATGTCGGTGATGAACATCAGGCCGACCGCGAGGCTGATGCCCTGCTCCTTCAGGCCCGACTGGTTGTACTGCTTGACCAGGTTGATCAGGTCACCGCCCGCCTGCATCGCGCCGATCACGTCCGGCTCGGACGAGGCGGCCTTGGTCAGGAACGTCGCGAAGTTGTCGTTCGGGAAGGGCGTCGGGATCGACTCGTTGACCGCGCCGCCGGCCTCCTCGATCGCCGCAGTGAACGACTTGTTCATGTCCTGGCCGAAGGCGTAGTCGGGGTAGATGATCGACCAGTTCTCGCCGACCTCCTCGGTCACGGTGGTGCCCGTGCCGTTGGCGAGCATGTACGTGTCGTACGCCCAGTGGAACGTGTACTTGTTGCACTGGGCGCCGGTGAGCTCCGTCGTCGCCGCGCCGACGTTGAGGAAGAGCTTCTTGGCGGCCGCGGCCTGCTCTGCCACCGCGAGGGCGGCCGAAGACGTCGGCACGTCGAGGATCACGTCCGCGCCCTGGCGGTCGTACATCTCCTGCGCCTGGGTGTTGGCGATCTCCGGCTTGTTCTGGTGGTCGGCGCTGATCACCTCGATCTCGCTCGCGACCGCGTCGTCGCCGTACTTCTCCTGGTAGTCCGCGACGGCCATCTCGACCGCGATCACGCTGTTCGGGCCGGAGAGGTCCTTGTAGACCCCGGACTGGTCGTTGAGGACGGCGAGCACGACCTTGTCGTCGGTGAGGCCACCCTCCGCGGTGGCGCCCGGACCGCCCTGGCCGCACGCGGCCAGCAGCAGCGAGCAGGACAGCACCGAGGCGGCGCTGGCTGAGATCTTGTGGCGCATGGTGGTGGTGTCTCCTTGGTGTCGGGCGCCGGTGCGGCGCCAACGGTGGGTCAGGTCGGTCACATCCCCAGGTGCTCGAGCAGCTCCTCACGACGCTCGGTGAACTCGGTGTTGCCGAGGTGCTCGACGACGCGGCCCTGAGCGAGCAGGTAGTGCCGGTCCGCGACCGTGGCGGCGAACCGGACGTTCTGCTCGACCAGCAGGACGGCGACCCCGTCGGCCGAGACGGTCCGCACGATCTCGCCGATCCGCTGCACGATCACCGGGGCGAGGCCCTCGGTCGGCTCGTCGAGCAGCAGGACCCGGGCACCGGTGCGCAGCACGCGCGCGATGGCGAGCATCTGCTGCTCGCCCCCCGACAAGGTCATGCCGGGGGCCGCCCGCCGGTCGGCCAGTACGCCGAACGAGTCGTAGACCCGCTCCAGCGACCAGGCGCCGGGCCCGACCACGGGCGGCAGCAGCAGGTTCTCCTCGACGGTCAGCGTGGCGTAGACGCCGCGGTCGTCCTGGACCCAGCCCAGGCCGGCGCGGGCCCGCTTGTGGGCGGGCCGGTCGCTGAGGTCCCGCCCGTCGAGAAGCACCGAACCGCGCTGCTGCCGGTGCAGGCCCATCACCGACCGCAGCAGCGTGGTCTTGCCGGCTCCGTTGCGCCCGACCAGGGTGACGACCTCGCCGGGGGCGACCTCCAGCGATACGTCGCTCAGTGCCTGGGCCTCGCCGTACCAGGCGCTCAACCCCGTGACCACGAGCCCCGCACCGGTCTCAGGCATCGTGGCTCTCCCCGAGGTAGGCGGTGACGACCCGCTCGTCGGTCCGGACCTGGTCGTACGGGCCCTCGGCCAGCACCCGTCCCTGCTGCAGGACGGTCACGGTGTCCGCGAGGCTGCCGACCACGTGCATGTTGTGGTCGACCAGCACCACCGTCCGGCCCACGGCGACGCGGCGCACCAGCTCGATGGTGCGGCCGACGTCCTCCAGACCCATCCCGGCCGTCGGCTCGTCGAGCAGCATCAGCCGTGGTTCCAGGGCGAGCGCCAGGGCCAGCTCGAGGGCGCGCTTGCGCCCGTAGGCCAGGCGGCCGACCTGCTCGTGCGCCAGGGCGCTCAGCCCGACCTCGTCCAGCAGGTCGGCCGCGCGGTCGGAGTACCGGTGCATCAGGGAGTCGGAGCGCCAGAACTTCAGGCCCTGTCCCGTCGTCCCCTGCAACGCCAGCTCGAGGTGCTCGGTGGGGGTGAGCTGGACGAACAGGCTGGTGATCTGGAACGACCGGGCCACCCCGAGGTGCGCCATCTTCTCCGGCGGGAACCCGGTGACGTCGGAGTCGCCGAGCCGCACCGTGCCGGACGTCGGCACCAGGAAGCCGGTCAGCAGGTTGAACAGGGTGGTCTTGCCTGCCCCGTTCGGGCCGACCAGGGCGTGGATGGTGCCCTCGGCCACCCTCAGGTCGACGCCGTCCACGGCGGTGAAGCCGGCGAAGACCTTGGTCAGCGCGACGGTCTCCAGCAACGGGGAGCCGCGCCGGTCCGGCTCGCTGCCTGGCACGTCGTCCTCCTGTGGTCACCGCCTGGGTACTGCCGCGTCACCCTAGGAGCCCGCCGACCCTCCAGGCATGGGTCGAACCCACACAGTCATCGCCCAGGAAGTGGCGCCTCCCCCCACCCACCCTCGTCGTGATCAAGCTGTCCCCGCCGGGGGGATCGAAGTGCTTGATCACGAGGGGTGGGTGAGGGCGAGCAGCTCCTCGGCGACCACGGTGACGGAGTCGGGGGCGAAGAGGACGTCGTAGTGGTTCGTGTCCGCCACCTGCCGGACTCGGACCCGCGGCGGCAGGTCGAGCGCGGAGAGCCGCTGGTCGTCGTAGAGCCCCTGGTCCTCGTTCATCAGGCCCCGCGGCGCCCACAGCAGCGTGGTCGGGACGTCGAGCGACGTGCCGGCGGCGTGCGCGTCGCCGTCCGAGAGCACGCCGGTGCCGTCCGCGCGCACCGCGTCGACGACGCACGACGACCGCAGCGCGCCGGCGCCGTCGCCCACCAGGTCGTGCAGCAGGTAGTCACGCACCGCGTCGCCCGCGGGCCCGTCGAGCGCCGGACCGACCGCCGGGTGCGGCGCCCAGAAGTCGAGGTAGTCCACCTCGGAGCCGAACGTCATCGACAGCCGTGCCATCGCCGGCCCGAGGACGGCGTCCAGCAGGTCGTCGCCGTCGACGCCGGGAGGCGGGGGGAAGGCGAACCCGCCGTCCACGAGCAGGACGCCGGACACGCGCGAGGGGTGCCGCGCAGCCGCCAGCGCGGCGACGAACGCGCCCATCGAGTGGCCCGCCAGCACAGCGCGTTCGACGCCGAGGTGGTCGAGCACCGCCGCGACGTCGTCCGCATGGGCCGCCAGCCCGAACGGTCCGGCCACCGCGCGGCTGCAGGCCCGGCCGCGCAGGTCCGGCGCCACCACACGGACGTGGCCGGACACGGCCTCGGCCACCGGCCCCCACGACAGCGCGTTCGCGGTGATGCCGTGCAGCGCCAGCACCAGCGGCCCGCCGCCGGGTGCCAGCTCGTGCAGCTCCAGGACGCCACCGGCGACCGTGACGCCGCTCACGCGGCCCGCTTCCGTCGTCGCGCCAAGGACCTGGGGGACCTGGCCCGGCCATGGACCACGCCGGCCAGGCCGCCGGGCGCGAAGAACACCACCAGCACGAACAGTGAGCCGAGCACGAACAGCGGCTCGGACGCCGGCACCCGCAGCACGGCGGGGAGCGACTGGACGCCCTCCGACGAGGCCAGCTCGAGCAGCCGGTTGTCGAGGTAGGTGTAGAGCACGCCGCCGAGCACGGCACCCCAGCGGCTGCCCGCCCCGCCCAGCACCACCATCACCAGCAGCGTGAGCGTGAACTCGGCGGAGGTGATCGACGGGCTCGCCCCGCCCACCACGAGGAGGTGCGCGATCCCGCCCAGGGTCCCGAGGAAGCAGCCGACCACCACGGCCAGCAGCTTGGCCCGGTACGTCGAGATGCCCAGCACCGCAACGCGTTCCGGGTTCTCGCGGATGGCGGCCCACGCGTGGCCGGCACGGCTGCGGCCGAGCCAGACCACCACCGCCCAGCAGCCCACCAGGTACGCCAGGGCGAGCCAGTAGCGGTACGGCGCGTTGACGACACCGGTGAGCAGGTCGGGGACGGCGTCGCGCAGCAGCGGCAGGCCTTCCTCGCCCCCGGTGAGCCCGCCGGGGTTGCGCAGCACCAGGATCGACGCGGCCTGCGCGAACGCGAGCGTCACCATGGCGAACGCGATGCCGCTGACGCGCAGCGCCACCGCACCGACCACCAGGGGCAGCACGACTCCCGCGGCCAACGTGAGGAGGACGGCGAGCCAGAGACTGAGGTCCAGCCGCGCGAGCCCGAGGGCCGTGCCGTAGGAGCCGGCGGCGACGAACAGGGCGTGCCCGAACGACAGCAGGCCGGTCCGGCCGAACAGGACGTCGTAGGAGAGCGCGATGCCGCCGAAGACCAGGCAGAGCGCGAGCAGCTGCATCGACCCGGGCCCGTTCACCCGGTCGGGCAGGACCCACGACACGTCCAGCTGGACGTAGGGGAGCACGAGCAGGACAACGAGGACGGCGACCGGGGCCAGCCGCCCGACCCACGGCAGCACACCCGCAACCCGCTCCGGTGCCCTCATGCCGGCCGCCCGCTCAGACCCTGCGGGCGCGTCAGGAGCACCAGGGCCAGCAACAGGACTACCGAGAAGTCACCGACCCCGGAGGCCGCGTAGTAGTTGGCCAGCTGCTGGGTGACGCCGACGACGACCGCCGCGATCGCCGACCCCGTGATCGACCCGAGTCCGCCGATGACGACGACGATGAACGCGAAGATCAGCAGCGACGTCCCCTGGCCCGGCGTGACGCTGCCCAGGTAGACGGAGCCGAGGACGCCGGCCAGCGCCGCTGCCGCGCCGCCGAGGGCGAAGACGAGCGTGAACGTCCGGCGGACGTCGATGCCCAGCGCCTCGACCATCGACCGGTTCTCGACGCCCGCCCTGATCACCAGGCCTACCCGGGTGAACCGCAACAGAGCCAGCAGAGCCAGCAGGACCACCACCGCGGCGGCCATCAACAGGAACCGGTCGGTGGGGACGCTGGCGCCGAGCAGCGACACGGTGCCCGACGTCCAGCCCGGCCGGGGGAACGGCCGCGGGTCCGCGCCGAAGATCCCCTGCGCCAGCGCGACCGCGGCGAGGCTCAGGCCGACCGTCACGAGCACCTGCTCGATGTGCCGGCGGTAGAGGGGTCGGATCAGCACCAGCTCGACGACGGCGCCGAAGACCGCGCCGACCGCGACGCCGAACGTCGCCGCCACGACGAAGCCGAAGCCGTCGTCCCCGGCCCCGGGCAGGTTCTCGGCCGCCCACCAGGCGCCGTACGCCCCGGCCGTGAGGAACGCGCCGTGCGCGAAGTTGAGGACCCCCATCAGCCCGTAGATCAGGGAGAGGCCGGAGGCGACGAGAAAGTACAGCGCCCCCAGGCCGAGCCCGGTGGCGAGCAGCAGGACGAGAGTGCTCACGCGCTCCTCCTGCTGGCGACGCCGAGCAGCCGCTTCGCCGAGTCGGGGTCGGAGAGCAGGTCGTCCGCCGGCCCGGTGTGCACGACCGCCCCGGCGTCGAGCACGACGACGTCCCGCGCGAGCCGCCGGACCACGGCGAGGTTCTGCTCGACGAGCAGGACGGTGGTCGTCTCGGCGACCCGCTCGAGCAGCTCGGCGACCTCGGTGACCAGCTTGGGCGCCAGTCCCTTGGTCGGCTCGTCGACCAGCAGCACCCTGTTCTCACCCAGCAGCACGCGGGCGATGGCCACCATCTGCTGCTGGCCCCCCGACAGGGTTCCGGCCCGCTGCCGGCGTCGCGTCTTCAGCTCGGGAAAGAGCTCGTGCACGCGGTCGTAGGCAGCGGTGCCGCCGGGCTGCTCGGCGAGCCGCAGGTTCTCCTCGACGGTCAGTGTCGAGAAGACCTCGCGGTCCTCGGGGACGTATCCCACCCCCAGTCGGACGACGGCGGGCGTGCCGAGCCGCGCGATGTCGCGTCCCTCCAGCTCGATCGTGCCGACCCGCGGGACCAGCCCGAGGACCGCCTTGACCGTCGTCGTCTTGCCGACGCCGTTGCGCCCCAGCAGGGCCGTCACGCCGCCGGCCGCGACCTCGAACGTGACTCCCTGCAGCACGTGCGAGCGGCCGAGGTGGACGTGCACGTCCTCCAGGCGCAGGAGGGGCACGCGGGCCGGCGACGTCACAGCTCCTCCCCCAGGTAGGCCTGCTGCACCACCGGGTCGGCGGTCACGTCGGACGGGGAGCCGAGGGCCAGCAGCTCGCCGTGGTGCAGCACGGCGACACGGTCGGCGAGGTCCAGGACGACGTCCATGTGGTGCTCGACCATGCAGACGCTGACGCCGTCCGCCCGCAGTCCGCGGACGAGGTCGACGAGGTCGGGCACGTCCTCCACGGAGACGCCCGCCATCGGCTCGTCGAGCAGCAGCACGTCGGGGCGCCGCGCGAGGGCGACCGCGACCTCGAGCTTGCGACGGTCACCGTGCGAGAGCTCGCCGGCCAGGACGTCGTGCCGGTGCGTCATCCGGACCCGGTCGAGCAGCCCGTGCGCCGCGTCGACGTCCTCGCGTGACGTGGCCGTCCTCAGCACCGACAGCGCCGCGCGGTGCCGGCTCTGCACCGACATCCTGACGTTCTCGACCGCGGTCAGGCCGTCGAACAGGCTCGACGTCTGGAACGTGCGGCCGAGCCCCGCCCGCGCCCTCGCGGCGATGCTGGCCCCCGTCACGTCGCGCCCGGCCAGCTCGACCCGGCCCGCGGTCGGCCGCGTGACGCCGGACAGCAGGTGGAGCAGGGTCGACTTGCCGGCTCCGTTCGGGCCGATCACCGCGAGCAGCTCGAGGGCGCGCAGGTCGAGCGTGATGTCGTCCAGGATGACGGCGCCGCCGACGGTCCACCCGAGGCCGCGGGCCGCGAGCACCACCGGGGCGGTGCCCGCGTCGACGGCGTCGGCGGTCACGGGGTGGCGACGGGGGGTGCGACGGCCTCCGGGTCGAGGGTGTCGATCAGCTCCGCCGTGAGGGCATCGCCGTCGTCGACCAGCTTCGCGGTGAACATCGGCTGCAGCGTCGCATGGTCCTCGGCCCGGATCGTCATGGCGCCCTTGGGACCGGTGAACTCCCAGCCCTCCAGGGCATCCACCATCGCGTCGACGTCGTCCCCGCCCTCCGACAGCGCGTGCACGATCATCTGGGCGGCGACGAAGCCGTCGTTGGTGAAGAGCTCGGGCAGCAGGTCCTGCTCGGCGAGCCCGGCCTCCAGCGCGGCGTAGGCCTCGTTGTCACCCGCGCCCGGGAAGAAGTGCGAGAGGAACTGCAGCTCTCCGACGACCGGGGCGAAGACCGGGTACGTAGCCGTGATGTCCAGGCCGGTCACCACCGTCGAGGCGTCGAACGCGCCCTGCTGGTCGAGCGACTGCCACATCTGGGTGGCGTTGGTACCGGCCCACGCGACGAACAGCAGGTCCGGCGAGGCGTCGGCGGCCTGCAGCGCGAACGGTGTCAGGTCGGTCGCGGTCGGCGGGACCAGGATCTGGCTCACGGTCGCCCCCGCGCCGCCGAGGACGGCCGTGACCGCGGCCGCGTTGGCCTGGCCGAACGCGCTGTCCTGGGCGAAGACGGTGATGGCCTTGCCCGCCGGGTCGCCCACGTAGGACGCCGCGGTGAGGATGTCCTGGTAGGTCTGGCGGCCGGAGCGGAACGTGTAGTCGTTGATGCCGGTGACCCCGTCGGTGGCGGCAGGGCCGGAGACGAAAAGGATCTCGTTCTCCTCCGCCAGCGGCGCGACCTGCAGGGCGACGCCGGAGGCCGTCGAGCCCGCGATCACCTGGTATCCCTGGCCGATCAGGTCGGTGGCTGCCGACACGGCCTTGGCAGGGTCGCCGGCGTCGTCGGCCTCGGTGACCTCGATCGGTCGGCCGTCGATCTCGCCCGTGCCGTCGGTGGCGTAGTCGAGGCCCACCTCGAAGCCCGCCATGTAGTGCTCGCCGTACGTCGCCAGCGGACCGGTCTGGGAGTAGACGAGCCCGACCTTGAAGGGCTCGGACGACGTCTCGTCGTCGGTCGAGGCGCCCTCACCGGACGTACCGGGCTGGCCCGGGGCACCGCACGCCGTCAGGACGGCGGCGGTCAGTCCGGCGGTCACCATCAGCAGCCAGCGGTTTCTGGTGGTCGGCGTCGTCGTCAGCGGCAGCATCATCTGGGTTCGCTCCTCCTCGGCGGGTACGTCGAGCAAGTTACGTCCGGGGACTGCCGGTACCCATGTGGCCCGGCCACACATTCGCGACGGCGGCTATGGCTGGCCCACGGCCGCGGTCGGACCGGTCACCGGGGATGCGCGCCCCGTGACGTCGCTGCGCCGTCCGGGTACGTCCGATCGGCCGCGAGGGCGTTGCCCGGCTACCGTTTGGGAGTGCCGCGCGCCTCCCACGTCCTCGCCCTGCGCGGCTGCGTGCTGGCCGTCAGCGTGCTGGAGGACCTCGACCTCGAGCCCCGGGAGCGGGGCTTGGTGCTGGACGGTTCGCCTCCCGTGTCGGTGGGCTGGCCGGCCGTGCGGGTGGCGATCGGCCGGCACTCCCCGGACTCGGCGACGGCACGCCGCCGGCTGGCCGACTGGCTCCGGCTGCGCCGGCTCGTCGCGGACCTCGGGGCTGACGCGGGGAAGGTGCTGCGCCAGGCCGCGCGGGCTGTCGCGCTGCCACCGGGCCACGCCGCCCACCCCGGCCGCGCGTGGGTGGCCCATCGCCCGCTGGGCGGCGCCATGGAGTGCGGCCTGGGTGTGCTCGGCCTGCTCGATGACCCCGACGCCGTGATGGTCCTGCCCTCCGGGATCGTCACCGCGGCGGGCGCGGACGCCCGCCGCTGGTGGGGACCGGTCCTCGAGCACGCGGAGGGGATGGGGCACCTGGCCGTGCAGCGGCTGCGCCGGGACGCCGACGAGACGCAGGCCGTGCTCAGGCCGATCGGCGGGGTGGACGTCCCGAGCCTCCTGCTGGCGCCGGCCCTGCGCCGGCACCTGGCGTCCGAGGACGGGTCGGGGATGCGCGCTCTGGCGGTGCCGATGCGCACCCGCGGCTGGTACGACCTGGCCCGCATCGACCCCGCGTTCGTCGCGGCCGCGTGGTCGGCGACCGACGACTGGGAACGCGGGTTCTCGCGCCCGCTGCTGGTGACCGCCGAGGAGGTGACCCTCGCGCCCGCCGGCGGGGACGCCGTCCGACAGTCGCTCAGTGACCCTGCCGCCGCGCGGGACTGGCAGCGCGACGTCCGTTACCGCTGAGCCGCTCGTCGCCCGCGGCCACCCGGCCGGCCACGTCGCGGGCCACGGCCTGGGCGGTCAGCCCGATCTCGGTCAGGATCTCCGAGCGGCTGCCGTGGTGGACGAATCGCTGCGGGACGCCGACGGTGTGCACGCGGGCCTCGACGCCCGCGTCCGCCAGCTCCGCGGCGATCAGTGACCCGACCCCACCGGTACGCAGGCCGTCCTCCACGGTGACGACGAGTCGGTGGCCGCGGGCCAGCTCGACCAGCGCCTGGTCGACCGGCACCACCCAGCGTGGGTCGACGACGGTGGCCCCGATCCCCTGCGCCTGAAGCCGTTTCGCGACATCCAGACCCAGTGTCGCCAGGGTGCCCACCGCGACGACGAGCACGTCGGGGTCGGCGGACGCCGACGGCTTGGCCAGCACGTCGACACCACCGACGCGCTCGATGGCCTCGATGTCGTCGGGTACGGCGTCCTTCGCGAACCGGACGACGGTCGGTCCGTCGGCGAACGACACGGCCTCGCGAAGCTCGGAGGCCAGCCGGGCGACGTCCCGGGGGGCGGCGATCCGGATGCCGGGCACGTGCTGCAGCAGGGCCAGGTCCCACATGCCGTGGTGGCTGGCGCCGTCCGGTCCGGTGATGCCGGAGCGGTCGAGCACGAACGTCACACCGGCGCGGTGCAGCGCCACGTCCATCAGCAGCTGGTCGAACGCCCGGTTCATGAAGGTCGAGTAGACGGCGACGACGGGGTGCAGGCCCGCGAACGCCATCCCCGCGGCGCTGGTCACCGCGTGCTGCTCGGCGATCCCGACGTCGAAGACCCGCTCGGGGAACTCCTCGGCGAAGGACTGCAGCCCCACCGGGATCAGCATCGCCGCCGTGATCCCGACGACGTCGCTGCGCTCACGACCGATCCGCGTGATCTCGTCATCGAAGGCCGACGTCCACGACCGCCCGCCGCCAGAGACGGCGACACCCGTCTCGGGGTCGATCACACCGACGGCGTGCATCTGGTCGGCGACGTCCTCCATCGCCGGCGCGTAGCCGTTTCCCTTGCGAGTGAGGGCATGCACGATCACGGGGCCGCCGAACGCCTTGGCCCGCATCAGCGCGTGCTCGACGGCGACCACGTCGTGCCCGTCGACCGGCCCGATGTACTTCAGCCCCAGGTCCTCGAACAGCCCCTGCGGCGCCACGATGTCCTTGAGTCCCTTCTTGACCCCGTGCAGGGTCTCGTACGCGAAGCGGCCGGGCGCACCGCCGCGGGCGAGCGCCTGCTTGCCCCACTCGAGGAAGCGCTCGTAGCCCCTCGTCGTCCGCAGCGTGGCCAGGTGGTGCGCGAGACCGCCGATCGTCGGCGCGTAGGAACGCTCGTTGTCGTTGACCACGACCACGAGCTTGCGGTCCTGCCCCGACGCGATGTTGTTCAGGGCCTCCCACGCCATCCCGCCGGTCAGCGCGCCGTCCCCGATCACCGCCACCGTGTAGCGGTCCGACTCGCCGCGGAGCTGCCTGGCCTTGGCGATGCCGTCGGCCCACGACAACGAGGTCGAGGCGTGGCTGTTCTCGACCACGTCGTGCTCGGACTCGGCGCGGCTCGGATAGCCGGACATGCCGCCGTGGCTGCGCAGTGACGACAGGTCGTGCCGGCCGGTGAGCAGCTTGTGCACGTAGGTCTGGTGGCCGGTGTCGAAGACCAGCGTGTCGCGGGGCGACTCGAAGACCCGGTGCAGCGCGAGCGTCAGCTCGACGACGCCGAGGTTCGGACCCAGGTGGCCACCCGTGCGCGAGACCGACTGGATCAGGTGCTCGCGGATCTCGGCGGCCAGGTCGGCCAGCTGGTCGCTGGAGAGCTGGCGCAGATCACGAGGACCGCGCAGGTCGGTCAGCACGCTCATCGGGTGCGCCGCTCCTCTCGGGGCTGTGCTCGGTCTGTCTTCGGTCTGTGCTCCGCCCCTGCGGGGCGGGCGACCGGACGAGTCTAGGTGCCGACCCTCCGCCCGTCCCGGCGGCGTCCGGAGGGGATTCGGTGCAGATGAGGTGGAGAACAGCACCGGCCGGGGTGACCCTCGTCACAGCCGCGGGACGTACCGCTGCCCGCCCAGCGCCTGCTCGACCAGCGCCACCCCGCGCCGGGCACGAAGCAGCCTCGCGCGCTCGGCGTCGAGTGCCTCCAGTGCCTCCTCGACCGCGGAAGCAGGGACGGCGTCCGCCAGGTCGGCGCGCAGCGTGGCGACGGCGCGGGCGATTCCCTCCAGGGACGCCTCGACGTGGTGCGCCGCGAGACGGGCGAGCACGATCTCGTAGCGGCGCAGCACGGCGTGGCCGCGGTAGTCCGGCGGACACAGGTCCAGCAACCAGGCGGCCGCGTGGTGCTGCCAGCCGGGGTGCCCGGGCGGCGGGACGTGCTCGGGCCAGCCGGGCGGGACGTGCGCGCTCACGCCCCCATCCTCCCCCGCCCGCGGCCCCGTCCTCGTCCTCTGTGCACTCGGCGCTGTCTCAACCTCCCTTGAGACCGCGCAACGTGCACAGCGAACGGTCAGAGCAGGGCGCGGACGACGAGGGCGACGGCGCTGACCGACGCGACGGCGAGGACGGCGGGACGGGTGCGCCCGGCGTCGATGTGGTGGCGCCACCGCCGGGCGAGGTACGCACCGAGCAGGGTGCCCGGCACCAGGAGGACGCCCGTCCAGGCGGCGCGCGGGTCCACGACACCGCTGGCGAGCAGCGCGACCAGGGAGACCAGCTGACCGACCGCGAAGAAGGCGGCGAGCGTGGCCCTGATCGTCGGACCGTCCTGGTGCTGGTAGAGCACCGCCATCGGTGGCCCCCCGATCGCGGTCGCCGTCCCCCCGACGCCACCGAGGAGGCCGGCGACGACCAGGCGTGGCCGGTTGATGGCGACGTGGATGCCGCTGACGCTGACAGCGACGGCGAGCAGCACCATCACCGCGACCGCGACCCCGATCCCGTTGCTGGACAGCACCGCGACCAGCCACACCCCCGCGCCGGTGCCCACGAGCCGGCCGACCATCGCCCAGCGGAACCCGCGCCAGTCGATGTGCCGCCACTCCTGCACCAGGGTCGCCCAGGGGGCGACGCACGAGACGACGAGCATCCCGGCCGGCACCAGCCGCGGGTCGACCAGGATCAGCACCGGCGCGGCGACCAGCGCGATCCCGAATCCGACGACGCCCTGGACCAGGGCACCCGCCACCACCGCGACGCCGCACAGGAGCAGCGCCGCCCACCCGATGTCGAGCAGCTCGATCCCGATGGGCGTCAGCCCGCCAGCAGCGAGCGCAGCACGTACTGCAGAATCCCCCCGTGGCGGAAGTAGTCCGCCTCACCGGGGGTGTCGATCCGCAGCCGCGCGTCGAACTCCACCACCTCCCCCGATTCCTTGGTGGCGCTGACCTTTACCGTGTGCGGCGTCGTGTCGTTCAGCGCTGTGACGCCCGTGATGTCGTACGTCTCGGTACCGTCCAGGTCCAGTGAGCTCGGCGACTCGCCCTCCCCGAACTGCAGGGGCAGCACTCCCATCCCGATCAGGTTGCTGCGGTGGATCCGTTCGTAGCTCTCGGCGATCACGGCCCGGACGCCGAGCAGCGCGGTACCCTTCGCGGCCCAGTCCCGGCTGGAGCCGGAGCCGTACTCCTTGCCGGCCAGGACGACGAGCGGCACGCCCGCCTCGGCGTAGGACTGCGCCGCGTCGTAGATCGACGCCTGCTCACCACCGGAGGTGAAGTCCCGGGTGAAGCCGCCGCGGACGTCGTCGAGCAGCAGGTTCTGCAGCCGGATGTTCGCGAACGTGCCCCGGATCATCACCTCGTGGTTGCCGCGCCGGGACCCGTAGGAGTTGAAGTCCTTGCGCGCGACGCCGTGGTCGGCGAGGTACTGCCCGGCCGGGCTGTCGGGCTTGATCGACCCGGCCGGGCTGATGTGGTCGGTGGTGACGGAGTCGCCGAGCACCGCCAGCACCCGGGCACCCGTGACGTCCTGCACCGGTGCGGGTTCACGTTGCATGTCGTCGAAGTACGGCGGCTTGCGCACGTAGGTCGACCCGGCGTCCCACTCGAACGTCTGGCCCTCGGGCGTGGGCAGCGAGCGCCACCTGTCGTCGCCGGCGAAGACGTCGGCGTAGTCCGTCGTGAACATGTCCTTGGTGATCGACGCCTCGACCACGCGCGCGACCTCGGCGGCGTCCGGCCAGATGTCGCGGAGGAACACCCCGCTCCCGTTCTCGTCCGTACCGATCGGGTCGTTCTCGGTGTCCCAGTCCATCGTGCCGGCCAGTGCGTAAGCGACCACGAGCGGCGGAGACGCGAGGTAGTTCATCTTGATGTCGGGGTTGATGCGGCCCTCGAAGTTGCGGTTGCCCGACAGCACGGAGACGACGGACAGGTCGTGCTCGTTGACCACCGCCGAGACCTCCTCGGGCAGCGGGCCGGAGTTGCCGATGCATGTCGTGCAGCCGTACCCCACGAGGTGGAAGCCGAGCTTCTCCAGATACGGAACCAGACCGGCCTTGGCGTAGTAGTCCATCACGACCTTCGACCCAGGGGCCAGCGACGTCTTCACCCACGGCTTGACGTTCAGGCCACGCTCGACGGCGTTCTTGGCCAGCAGCCCGGCCGCCACCATCACCGACGGGTTGGACGTGTTGGTGCACGACGTGATCGAGGCGATCGCGACGTGCCCGTGGTCGATCTCGGTCTCGGTGCCGTCGGCCATCGTCACCGGCACCTTCTTGCTCGGCCGGTCGGCGACCTCGTGCGGGGACGCCGGGCCGTCGGTCTCGCGCTGGGGCGAGTCGGGGGTCGGGGAGTCCGAGGCGGGGAAGCTGTCGGCCAACGCGTCGTCCTCGTCGGGCGCCACGTAGTCGGCCAGCGCGCCGCGGAAGGCCTGCTTGGCGTGCGTCAGCGAGATGCGGTCCTGGGGGCGCTTCGGGCCCGCGATGCTCGGGACGACGGTCGACAGGTCAAGCTCGAGGGACTCGCTGAACCTGATCTCGCGCGCCGGGTCGTGCCACAGGCCCTGCTCCTTCGAGTAGGCCTCGACGAGCGCGACCTGCTCGTCGCTGCGCCCGGTCAGCCGCAGGTACTCCAGCGTGATGTCGTCGATCGGGAACATCGCCGCGGTCGAGCCGAACTCCGGGCTCATGTTGCCGATCGTCGCGCGGTTGGCCAGCGGCACGGCCCCGACGCCCTCGCCGTAGAACTCCACGAACTTGCCGACGACGCCGTGCTTGCGCAGCATCTCGGTGATGGTGAGGACGACGTCCGTCGCGGTGGCGCCCGCGGGGATCTCGCCGGTGAGCCTGAAGCCGACCACGCGGGGGATCAGCATGCTGACCGGCTGGCCGAGCATCGCCGCCTCGGCCTCGATGCCACCGACACCCCAGCCGAGGACACCGAGGCCGTTGACCATCGTCGTGTGCGAGTCGGTGCCGACGCACGTGTCGGGGTAGGCCACCCCGTCGCGGTCGAAGACCACGCGGGCGAGGTGCTCGATGTTGACCTGGTGGACGATGCCGGTGCCGGGCGGGACGACCTTGAAGTCGTCGAACGCCCCTTGGCCCCAGCGCAGGAACTGGTAGCGCTCGCCGTTGCGCTGGTACTCCAGCTCGACGTTCCTCTCGAACGCGTCCGGGCGGCCGAAGACGTCGGCGATCACCGAGTGGTCGATCACCAGCTCCGCCGGCGCGAGCGGGTTGATCTTGCTGGGGTCACCGCCCAGGCCCTCGACGGCCTCGCGCATGGTGGCGAGGTCGACGATGCACGGGACGCCGGTGAAGTCCTGCATGATCACGCGCGCCGGCGTGTACTGGATCTCGGTGTCGGGTTCGGCCTCCGGGTTCCACGCGCCGATCGCCCGGACGTGATCGTCGGTGACGTTCAGGCCGTCGGCGTTGCGCAGCACGTTCTCCAGCAGCACCTTGAGACTGAACGGGAGGCTCGCCGACCCGTCCACCGCATCGAGGCGGTAGATCTCGTACGACGTGTCGCCGACGCTCAGCGACCCCCTCGCTCCGAAGGTGTCAGTGCTCTTCGAGCCGGCCGAAGCGCTCACGATCGTCTCCTCCACTCGTGGCTAACTATCTTGATGTCAAGATACCATGGGGACCGCAGTGATCGTCGGCGCCAATGGTTGTGATCACAACCCCTGGCCGACGATCACTGGGGTTGCAGCAGGGCCACGCACTCGACGTGGTGCGTCATCGGGAAGATGTCGAACGCCCGCAGCGACGACAGCCGGTAGCCGCGCTCGCCGAACCATGCCACGTCGCGCGCGAGGGCGGCCGGGTCGCAGGCGACGTAGGCGATCGCCCGTGGCGACAGCGCCGACACCTGCTCGACGACGCGCCGCCCCGCACCGGTCCGCGGTGGGTCGAGGACAACCAGGTCAAACACAGCCGAGCTCCCGGCGGCCGTGAGTACGACGTCCACGCGTCCGTGCTCCAGCCGGACCTGCGGCAGGTCGTGCAGCGACCGTCGGGCGTCGCTCACGGCCCGCGCCGACCCCTCGACGGCCACCACCGACCCGGACGTCCCCACCCGCAGCGCGAGCGCCGCCGCGAAGAGGCCCGCGCCCGAGTACAGGTCGAGCGCCTGCTCCCCCGCACGCGGTGCCAGCCCGTCCAGGACGGCGGACACCAGAGCCTCCGCCGCACCGGGGTGTACCTGCCAGAACCCCGAGCCGGTGACGCGGAACTCACGCGTCCCGCTGCCGACGTCCACGCGCTCGGTCACCCAGGTACGGCCGCGCACCCGGTCGACGCCTCCCTCCCGTACCACCGCGACGGACGCGCCGGGTACGTCGGGCACGGCCGGACGGCGGGGCGCTGCGTCCGGCGCCGTCAGCACCACCAGCGGACCGGACCCTGCCGGGGCGACGGCCTCGACGCCTGCCCAGCCCGGCCATCGCCGTCCGGTGACGTCGAGGCCACGCACGCCGTCGTGGGCGATCCGGCAGTCGTCGACACCCACCACGTCGTGAGAGCGGTGCACCCGCAGCCCGGCGCGGCCCGAATCGTCGACGGCGTACTGGACGCGAGTGCGCCAACCCAGCCCCCCGTCGTCCCCGGGGACCGGCTCGACGTCGACCGTGACGTCCAGGCCGGCGAGCCGGCGCATCTGTTCGGCCACCACCGCGCCCTTGAGCGAGCGCTGGGCCGGCACCGCTACGTGCTGGAAGTCGCAGCCGCCGCAACGCCCCGGACCCGACCACGGGCACGGCGCGTCGACCCGGTCCGGCGAGGCTCGCAGCACCTCGACGGCGTCGGCCCGCCAGAACCGCGCACCTTCACCGGCCTCGGTCAGCCGGGCACGGACCAGCTCTCCGGGCAGGGCGTGGCGGACGAAGACCACGCGGCGGTCGAGACGGGCCACGAAGTGACCGCCGTGGGCGACCGGGCCGACGTCCAGCCGGACAGCGTCACCAACCGAGGCACCAACGGAGGCACCAACAGAGCCACCGACCGCGGGGTCGGTCGAGCCGGTCAGTGCGCGCCGTCCTCGGCGTCGGTCGACCGGCCGCGCCGGACGGCGCCGGGCACGTCACCGTCGAACCGCTCCTCCGCGCCGGCGGAGGAGTCGAGCTGCCACGGCACGCTCGCGACGACGACGCCGGGCGTGTAGTGCAGGCGCGCTTTCAGGCGCAGCGCGCTCTGGTTGTGCAGCAGCTGCTCCCACCAGTGCCCGACGACGTACTCGGGCACGTACACGACGACCAGGTCGCGGGGACTGGCTCGGCGGATGTCCTTGACGTAGTCGATGACCGGGCGCGTGATCTCGCGGTACGGGGAGTCCAGGGCCTTGAGGGGTACCGGGATCCCCCTGGCGTCCCAGTCCGCTCGCAGCGCGCGGGTCTCCTCCGGGTCGACCGTCACGGTGAGCGCCTCGATCACCGAGGGCCGGGACGCGCGGGCGTAGGCGAGCGCGCGCAGTGTCGGCAGGTGGATCTTCGAGACGAGCACGATGGCGTGCACCCGCGACGGCAGGACGCGCGTCGCGGTGCCGGTGTCCGACGCCGCCAGCTCGCGGGCCACGTGGTCGTAGTGGGTCCGGATGGCACGCATCACCGCGAAGATCACCAGCATCGCCAGGATGGCGATCCAGGCGCCGTGGGTGAACTTCGTGACCAGGACGACGACGAGCACCGACCCGGTCAGGCCCAGCCCGACGGCGTTGATCACCCGCGACCGCTTCATCCGAAAGACCACGTGCGGCTTGGTCTCCGTGCGCAGCAGCCGGGTCCAGTGCCGCACCATGCCCGTCTGGCTCATCGTGAAGGACACGAAGACGCCGACGATGTACAGCTGGATCAGGCGCGTGACCTCGGCGTCGAACGCGACGATCAGCACGATCGCAGCGCCTGCCAGGGCGATGATCCCATTGCTGAACGCCAGGCGGTCGCCGCGGGTGTGCAGCTGCCGGGGCAGCCAGCCGTCCCGCGCCAGGATCGACCCCAGCACCGGGAACCCGTTGAAGGCCGTGTTGGCCGCCAGCACCAGGATCACCCCGGTGGCCGCCGCCACGAGCAGGAAGGCGGGCGGGAAGTGGTCGAAGATCCCCCGCGCCAGCTGACCGATCACCGGGGCCTGCTTGTAGTCCTCCCCGACCGGGACGCCGTCGCGGAGCAGGTGCACGGCCGGGTCCTCCGCGTAACGAAGCCCCATCATGTTGGCGAGGGTGATCACACTCATCAGCATCGCCACCGAGACCGTGCCGAGCAGCAGGAGCGTGGTCGCGGCGTTGCGGCTCTTCGGTTTGGCGAACGCGGGCACGCCGTTGCTGATCGCCTCGACCCCGGTCAGGGTCGCGCATCCCGAGGAGAACGCCCGCAGTACCAAGAACCCGCCGGCCAGCCCGACCAGACCCTGTTCGAACGCCTCGTCGGGGGCCAGCTCCAGGCCCGCGCTCTCCGCCGCCGGCAGGTCGCCGAAGAAGTACCGGATGAACCCCCACACGGCCATCCCACCGATCCCCAGGATGAACAGGTACGTCGGCAGCGCGAAGGAGGCGCCCGACTCCCGGACGCCGCGCAGGTTCATCCCGGCCAGGAAGAGCACCGCGACCACGGCGACCGTGACCTCGTGGCCGGCCAGCGCCGGGATCGCGGAGGCCGCGTACTGCGACGCCGACGAGATCGACACCGCCACCGTCAGTACGTAGTCGACCAGCAGCGCGCTGCCGACGCCGAGCCCCGCGGTGCGGCCGAGGTTCACGGTGACGACCTCGTAGTCACCGCCGCCGCTCGGGTAGGCGTGCACGTTCTGCCGGTAGGAGGTGACGACCACCAGGAGCACGACGACCACAGCCAGCCCGACCCACGGCGAGACGGCGTAGGAGACCACGCCGGCCATCGCGAGCATCAGGAAGATCTCGTCCGGGGCGTACGCCACCGAGGACAACGCGTCGGACGCGAACACGGGGAAGGCCAGGCGCTTGGGGAGCAGGGTCTGCGACAGCCTGTCGCTGCGGACCGGACGCCCCACCAGGAGCCGTTTGACGGCGTCCGCGAAGGTGAGCACGAGCGACCATGCTAGGCATGCCCCGCGCGGTGCGCGCAGACGTGTAGCGTTCCGCGCGTCGCATGTCGGGGACTCGGAGGAAGGTCGGCGTTCGTGCACTTCGTGATCATGGGTTGCGGACGCGTCGGCTCGTCGCTCGCGCACGGCCTGGAGGACCACGGGCACGGCGTCTCGGTGATCGACCAGAACCCGGACTCGTTCCGCCGCCTGGGCGCCGGGTTCGAGGGGACGACGGTCACCGGGGTCGGCTTCGACCGCGACACACTGATCGAGGCCGGCATCGAGGACGCCTACGCGTTCGCCGCCGTGAGCAGCGGCGACAATTCCAACATCCTCGCCGCCCGGGTGGCCCGGGAGACCTTCGGCGTCGCCCACGTCGTGGCCCGGATCTACGACCCCGGCCGCGCCGAGGTCTACCAGCGGCTGGGCATCCCGACGGTCGCCACCGTGCCCTGGACGTCCGACCAGATGCTGCGCCGGTTGCTGCCGCAGGGCGCGGCGCCCGAGTTCACCGACGCGACCGGCGCCCTGCGGCTGGCCGAGGTGACGGTGCACCCCGACTGGGTCGGCTGCCGGATGAACGCCCTCGAGCTGGCCAGCGGGTCTCGCCTGGCCTACCTGACGCGACTCGGCGAGGGACTGGTCCCGGACGGCGAGACCCTCCTCCAGGAAGGTGACCTCGTGCACGTGATCATGCGGGGCGAGGACGTCGCCGTCGTCGAGCGGGTGCTGGCCGCGCCCCCGGAGGTCACGCCGTGAGGGTCGTCATCGCCGGCGCCGGCAGTGTGGGGCGCTCCATCGCCCGCGAGCTGCTGGACAACGGCCACGAGGTGCTGCTGGTCGACAAGAGCCCCGCCGCCATGAAGATGGGTTCGGTGCCGCAGGCGGAGTGGCTGCTCGCCGACGCCTGTGAGGTCGCGTCCCTCGGAGAGGCCGGCCTCGACAGCGCGGACGTCGTCGTGGCGGCGACCGGGGACGACAAGGCCAACCTGGTGGTATCGCTGCTGGCGAAGACGGAGTACGGCGTGCCCCGCACGGTCGCCCGCGTCAACAACCCCAAGAACGAGTGGATGTTCGACGAGGCCTGGGGCGTCGACGTCGCCGTGTCGACCCCCCGCCTGATGACCGCCCTGGTGGAGGAGGCCGTGTCGATCGGCGACCTCGTCCGCATCTTCACGTTCCAGCAGGGGCACGCCAACATGGTCGAGTTCACGCTCCCCCACGACTCACCGCTGACAGGCACGACGGTCGGCCAGGTGCCGTGGCCCGACGACACCGTGCTGGTCGGGATCATCCGCGAGGAGCGGCCGATCGCCCCCACCCCGGACGACGCCATCGAGGCCCACGACGAGCTCCTCTTCATCACGGTGCCGGAGAACGAGGAGGCGCTCCGTGCGCTGCTCGCGCCCGGCGGAGCGCCCCACCCCGCCCCACGTTGACCAAGGATCTCCCGGCTGATCGTCGCGGAGTTCCTTGATCGTCGCTACGTTCCTTGATCGACGGGGGTGGGACGGCGGGCGAGGGGGACGGACCGCAGCACCAACCACGACAGGTAGGCCGTCAGCCCGAACAGCGGCAGCCCCATCGCGAGCCTCGCGGCGCCCAGTGCCCCGACCAACCCGGCGGCGTACAGCGGCAGCTGGACGGCGAGCCGGATCAGGAACATCGCCACCCACATCCACGTGACCTGGCGGTAGGCCCGCAGCCGCAGGGGGTCCTGGCGCCACGCGAGGCCCTCCCCGGTGAGCGGGCCGATCAGCAGCCCGATCACGGGCCACGCGCCGGGGCTCGTGCGCCGCTGGGTGAACGGCACGCGGAACGACCGGAAGGCGATCGTCGAGAACGCGTAGACGCTCGCGTACCCGGCGTTGATCAGCAGCCCCGGGAGGTAGAAGTCCCTGGCGTCGCCGGTGCGGGCGGACACCAGGGCGCAGAGACCCACGCCGACGAGGCCGGAGATCGCCTGCGCCGGCGTGTCGCGGGTGACCAGCCGGGCGACGACGGCGAGCGCGGCGGCTCCGACCGAGACGACCAGTGCCTGCTCCAGGTCGCGGGTCACCGTGAACCACACGACGAACAGCAGGCCCGGCAGGATGGCCTCGACCACGCCGCGCGGCCCGCCGAGGGCCTGCTGCATCGAGAAGTCCTCCGCGCCGGCCGCGGCCAGCCCCCCGCGGGCGGACCCGGCGCGGCCGGCGCGCGCCGCACGCCGGGGGGACTCCGGGACGACGGGCTGGTCCGGTTCGCTGATGGTCTGCCCGCTCACTCGGCCGGTCCGGGCAGCAGCTGGTACCGGGGGTTGTAGATCACCTTGCGGCCCTCGCTGCAGGCCACCAGCCCGTCCACCCGGAGCCAGCGGCCGGCCTCGACGCCGTGGATCTCCCGCCGTCCGAGCCAGATCACGGACAGGGTCCCGGTGCCGTCACTGATCTCGGCCTCGAGGGCCGGGACGCCGGCTCGCGGCCGCAGGGTCACGCTCCGGAGCGTGCCCGCGACGACCACGCGGCGGCGGCCGGTCAGCTCACCGCACGGGGTGCCGCCCATCCGGTGCGACCGCGCGGAGTCCTGCGCGGCGTCGAGCTCGCTCCGGGACGACGTCAGGCGTGTCAGGGCCGAGCGGAGCCGACCGTGGGCCGGCGTGGAAACGTCCATGGGACCAGGGTAGGTCAGCGGCGCTCGGTTATCTCGGGTCCCCGCTCGAACGGGAGCAAGGGGTCACCGGCGGGCCCGGACCCGCTCTGAGCCGCCTCGCCGGGCTGGGCCGCCTCGCCGGGCTGGGCCGCCTCGCCGGGCTGGGCCGCCTCGCCGGGCTGGGCCGCCTCGCCGGGCTGGGTCGGCCGACCGGGCGGCAGCTTCAGCTGCAGCAGGTCGCGCGGTGCCATCGCCTCGCTGCCCCGGACGACGACGACGTCCCGGACGACCTGCTCGAGCTCGGCCGCGGCGTCCTCGTCGGCGGCGGCCGGGCCGCTGAAGACGCCACGCAGGAACCAGCGGGGGCCGTCGATGCCGATGAACCGGCTGGCGCGGTGGCCGCTGCGCCCGTCCTTCGTGCGCATCGGGAGGCGCGCCAGGATCTCGCGTCCGAAGACGCCGGGGACGTCGTCCGCCGTCCCGCCCTGCTTGGTCACCTGCGAGGCGATCTCGGCCCGGATGTCGTCCCAGATGCCGTCCCGTCGGGGCGCGGCGAAGGCCTGCAGCTGGACGCTCGACCCCGCGAGGGTGATCGTCGCGGCCACCACGCGCTGGGTCTTCTCCTCCAGCTCCAGTCGCAGCTCCATTCCCTCGCGCGGGGTCAGGCGCAGGGCGCCGAGGTCGATGCGGGAGACCCCGTCGTCCACCTCGGTGACGTCGTGCGGGCCGGACTCACCGCGGCGGCGCTCGTCGTCGTCCACGTCCACGGCCACGTCCACGGCCACGTCCACGTCAGCGTCGAGGTCCTCCGCGGGAGGCTGCTCGACCGACGACTCGCCGGCGTCCTCGGCCCCGTCGTCGGCGCCGTCCGCAGCGCCCCGCTTGCGCCAGAACCTGCTCACTGCCGTTCTCCTCCCGGCCCGGTCGGGCCTGTGTGCTCGTGGTGTGCGGCGCCGAAGCCGCCGGTCGACCCGTGCCCGCCCTCGGCCCGGTCGGAGCCCGGCAGGGCCGCCGCGTCGACGAACACCGCGTGGGCAACGCGCTGGACGACGAGCTGGGCGATCCGGTCCCCGCGGCGCAGCTCGCAGACCTGGTCGGGGTCGGTGTTGACCAGCGTCACGTGGACCTCCCCACGGTAACCCGCGTCGACCGTGCCCGGTCCGTTGAGGGTGGTCACCCCGTGCCGGGCGGCCAGTCCCGAGCGCGGGTGCACGAACGCCGCGTACCCGCGCGGCAGCGCCACGGCCACCCCGGTCGGCACCGTCGCGCGCTCCCCCGGGTGCAGCAGCACGTCGACGCGCGTCATCAGGTCGGCACCGGCGTCGCCGGCGTGCGCGTAGGACGGCGGGGGCAGGTCGGGGTCGAGGCGCAGGAGCAGCACCTCGACGTCGTCGGAGGAGAGGTCACCGGGCACGGTGGGCGACTGTAGCCGGGTCCGCTCCACCGACCGGTCCCGTGCGAGGCTGGTCGGGTGGCCGGTCGGGAGTCGTACAGGGAACGACTGTGGCCGTCCGTCGGTGTCTGGCTCGTCGTCCCCCTGCTCGGTGCCACGGCCGCGGTGGCGGTGCTCCCCGTGAGCACCGTGGGTGCCGTCGTGGCCGCGGTCACGGTGATGGCGGCGCTGACCCTGTGGGCGGTGCGGGCGAGCCCCGTCGTCGCGGTGGACGACGGGCAGCTGGTGGCCGGTCGCGCCCGGCTGCCGCTGCGGCACGTGGGCCGGGTGGAGGCCTGGCGGGGCGAGGACGCGACGGCCCAGCGCGGCCCGCTCCTGGACGGCCGGGCGCACCTGATGCTGCGCGGCTGGGTCGGCCCGGTCGTCACGGTGCGCCTGACCGATCCCGAGGATCCGACGCCGTACTGGGTGATCTCGACGCGAGCGCCGGAACGGCTGCGGGACGCGCTCGTCGGCGCGTCCCGCTGATCCTGATGCCTGGCGAGCCGTCAGGCAGCGCACTCCTTGCACACGAGCCGACCGCCCTTGGAGCTGGCCAGCTGGCTGCGGTGGTGGACGAGGAAGCAGCTCGAGCAGGTGAACTCGTCCTCCTGGCGCGGGAGCACCCGCACCGAGAGCTCCTCGTTCGACAGGTCGGCGCCGGGCAGCTCGAAGCCCTCGGCGGCCTCGGTCTCGTCCTCGTCGACCTTGCCGGAGTTCTTGTCGGTCCGACGCGCCTTCAGCTCCTCGATCGAGTCCTCGTTGAGCTCGTCGTCGGTCTTACGCGGCGCGTCGTAGTCGGTCGCCATCGGTGGTTCACGCTCCGGGCTGGTGTCGGGACTCTGGTCACCGCCGAAGCGGCGTCCTCGTAACGTCGTGGACCCGGCGTTTGTGCCCGGACGACGCGGGGATTGTGCCGTATGAGCCGCCGCGACGGCGAACCGACCCGCCGGACCGGCCCCGCGTCGTCGAGGTGACCCTCGCCACAGGCCCTCGCCGTTCACGCCCAGGTCACCTTCTGGACCCTGTTCCGGGGTTGCCAACGTGACCTCGCCAGCACCTAGGCTGCCCGACATGAGCGAGTTCGCCAGCGAGATGACCGACCGTGTGACCGCGGCCCGCACGTCCCTGGCGGACGCCGCGGCACAGGGCGACGACTACCTGGTCGACGTCCGGGTCGGCGAGCTGGAGTCCCTCGCGCGCGTGGCCGCGGAGCACGACGTCGAGGTGCCCGGCCTGGCCGAGACGCTGGCGGCCCAGGCCCCACCGGACGACGTCCCCCTGCCCGGACGCCCGGACACCGCGTAGGGGTTCAGCTGTCGGCGGCTGCGTCCAGGGCGGTCAGGGCCAGGGACAGCTCGCGGGCCAGGTCCCCCCGCGCGGCGACCACCATCGACTCGTCGGCGTCCAGGCCGGCCAGGCCGGTGACGCTCGCCCCCGACTCGGCCGCGACGAGCCCACCGGCCGCGAGGTCCCAGGGCTGCAGGCCCCGCTCGTAGTACGCGTCCAGCCGGCCGCTCGCCACCGCGCACAGGTCCAGCGCGGCCGACCCGGCCCGCCGGATGTCGCGCACCTGGGGCAGGAGCGCGGCCACGACCTCGCCCTGGCGCCGGCGCCGCTCGGTGGTGTAGCCGAAGCCGGTGCCGACCAGCGCCCCGGACAGCGGTGGACTGCCCGGCCCGCCGACCGCACGACCGTCGAGGCGGGCGCCGCCGCCGAGGGTCGCCGTCCAGGTCTCGCCGCTGGAGGGGTTGTGCACGCACGCCGCCAGGACCCGCCAGGCGCGCGGCTCCGGCTCCCCCTCGACCACGGCGACGCTGACCGCGTAGGCGGGGATGCCGTACAGGTAGTTCACGGTGCCGTCGATGGGGTCGACGACCCAGGTGAGCCCGCTCGTCCCCGGCCGCAGCCCGCCCTCCTCGCCCAGCAGCCCGTCCTCCGGCCGGCCGGAGAGCAGGACGTCGGCCAGCAGCGCCTCGGCGGCGGTGTCCATCGCCGTCACGACGTCGGTCGGGCTGGTCTTCGTCGCCGAGACCGACAGGTCCTCGGGGCGCTGGTCGCGCACCAGGTCACCCGCCGCCCGGGCCGCGTGCTCGGCCAACGAGGCCAACTCAGCCAGAGCCGCCCGGTCACCGCTCACCCGGCCACCGCCGGGTCCTGCCAGTCGGCCCCGCACGCGGCCGGCCGGTCGCCCCTCGGGTTCGGGCAGCACCCGACCGGGCAGACGTCGTGGGACGGGTCGAGCCCGCCCGCGGCAACGCGCGTCACCGCCTCGCCCCGGACGGCGGCCGCGCGCTCGACGACGAGGTCGGCGAGGCCGGCGACGAACGCGGCGTGGGTCCCCGCGGTAGCCGCCCTCGACCACGCCAGGCCCGCGGCCGATGCCGCCGCTGCCGCCTCGATGTCCAGGTCGTAGACGACCTCCATGTGGTCGGAGACGAAGCCGATCGGGACACCCACCGCCGCCACCTGCCCGTCCCGGGCCAGCCCCTCGAGGTGGTCGCCGACGTCCGGCCCGGTCCACGGCCGGCTCGGCGGCCCGGACCGCGAGCAGAAGACGAGGTCGTGGGCGCGGTGGACGCCGGTCCTGCGCGCGACCTCGGCCGAGACCGTGGCGGCGACGTCCAGGTGCTGCGCGACGTAGGCGCCGCCGTCCGGCCCGGCGGTCTCCGCCATCGAGGTCGGGATCGCGTGGGTGACGAACACCAGCCGGGCGCCCGCCGACGACGCCCCGAGACGGCCCAGGGCCTCGATCACCGCGTCGACGTTGGCCGTGACGAAACCCGGGTGGTTGAAGTAGTGCCTCACCTTGTCCGCCGACAGGGCACGGCCCGACGCCGCGAGCTCGAGCAGGGCGGCCGCGACGTCCTCCCGGTACTGCCGGCAGCCGGAGTACGAGGAGTAGGCACTCGTCGTCAGGACCAGGACCCGGCGCGCACCGTCGTCGTGCGCCTGCCTCAGCGCGTCGACCAGGTACGGCTCCCAGTTGCGGTTGCCCCAGTAGACCGGCACGTCGGCGCCCCGCGTCGACAGCTCGGCCCGGAGCGCGTCGAGCAGCGCCCGGTTCTGGCCGTTGATCGGGCTGCGGCCGCCGAAGAGGTGGTAGTGCTCGCCGACCTCCTCCAGCCGCTCCGGCGGGATCCCCCTCCCTGCGGTGACGTTCTGGAGGAAGGGCATCACGTCGTCCGGCCCCTCCGGACCGCCGAAGGAGAGCAGGACCAGCGCGTCGTAGGGCATCAGGGGTGTGGCGGTCACCGCAGGATCGTCCCAAACATCAGCGGTCCTCACGCGGCGGGCGTGGGGTCGGAGCCGTCACCCTGAAGCGCAGGGCCCAGACCCGCACCCCGACGACGACGGCCACGCACGCCACCGTGACCGGCGCCGAGACGGCGTCCAGCTGCCAGGCGACCGCGAGCGCCACAGCCCCGATCAGCGCTGGGATGGCGTAGAGCTCGGAGCGACCGAGCACCGCGGGCACCTCGCCGCACAGCAGGTCTCGGATCGCCCCGCCCCCGATGCCGGTGAGCACCCCGACGATGACCGCGGCCAGCACCGGGGCGCCGATCTCGAGGGCCTTGTACGTGCCGGCGACGGCGAAGACCCCCAGGCCGACCGCGTCCAGCAGCAGGACGGTGCGCCGGATCCGCGACACCCGGGGGTGCAGGAAGAACGTCACGACGCCGGCCGCGCAGGCCGCCCCGACGAGGCGGGGGTCGGAGATGTTGACCGGCGGCACCGCGCCGATCAGGACGTCGCGCAGGATGCCGCCACCCAGGCCCGCCGAGCAGGCCAGGACCAGGACCCCGAAGATGTCGAACCCACGCCGGACGGCGGCGAGGCCGCCGGAGAGCCCGAAGACGAAGACGCCGACGAGGTCCAGCACGAGCAGGGGCACGAGCGCCGAGGGTACTTCGCGGCACGCCCGGCGACCTCCCTCATCTGCGCGGATCTCGGTGGCAGAGTCTGCGCAGGCGGCGCACGGGCTCGGAGGCGTCGACGGCACTCGAGGAAGGGACGAGTCATGCAGGACCTGCAGCTCGTCGGGGTCCACGAAGACGGTGAGCACCTGGTGCTCACCGCGACGGACCACCAGGACGGCCAGCGGTACCGCCTGCACATCGACGAGGCGCTGCGCGCGGCGGTACGCCGCGACCGGGCCCGCGTCGGCCAGCTGCAGATCGAGATCTCCGGTGGCGTGCGTCCGAAGGACATCCAGGCCCGGATCCGGGCCGGCGCGACCGCCGACGAGGTGGCCGACGTCGCGGGGATCCCGGTCGAGCACGTCCGGCGGTACGAAGGGCCGGTCCTGGCCGAGCGGGAGCACGTGTGCGAGCTGGCCCGGAAGATGCCGGTGCGGCAACGGGACTCATCGGGCGACAGCCCTCAGCTGGAGGTGTTGGTGGACGAGCGGCTGGCGGCGCGCGGGGTGGCCGACGGGACCGAGTGGGACGCCTGGCGCCGTGACGACGGCGTGTGGACGGTCCAGCTGACGTTCCGCGCCGGATCGAAGGACCGCCGCGCCCAGTGGGCGTTCGACATGGCACGCCGCACGATGGAGGCCTTGGACGACGAGTCCCGCTGGCTGTCCGCGGTCGAGGGGTCCGACGACGGACCCATCCCCGGGCGCCGGCTGTCGGCCGTCAAGGAGCGCGTCTACGACGTCGAGGCGGACGGCGGCGTCCGGGAGGCCCGCCGCGGCGCCCACGGTCCGCAGAAGGCCCAGAAAGCCCAGAAGGCCCAGGTGTCGCGGCCCACGCCGGTGCCGGACGAGGCGCCCGCGCCGCTGGCGCCGGCACGCCTCGGCGCGCCGGTCGACCTGCTCGACGCGCTCAAGGGGCGCCGCGGACGGCGAGAGCCGGTGCTGGACCTCGACGACCTCGACGACGAGAGCGACCCGGAGGGCCACGACGCGGACAGCCCCGTCGAGGACGTCCCGGCGGCGCACCCGCCGGCGTCCCGACCGGACGAGGCCGTCGACGCCGAGATCCTCCAGCTGCCGGAGGAGCCCGTCCCGGCCGGCCGTCGCCGCGAGCGCGCCCAGGCCGGTGCCGGGCGCAGCAAGGCCAAGCGGGCCAGCGTCCCGAGCTGGGACGAGATCGTCTTCGGCGCCAAGCGCGACTGAGGCCTGCCCTACCCTGGTCGGCGTTGATCAAGGACTTCATGCCCGGTGACCGCAGGGGACGGGAACCTACAGTGGTAGCAACTCGTCCCCAGCGCATGGAGGATCACTCATGTCCGACCCGCTGAACCTGTCCGCGCCGGCCGTGGCGCCCCCCGCCAGCAAGCCGGCGACCGGCACCGACCTGGTGCTGTCCGCCCCGGCCGCCGTCCCGGTGGTCGAGGAGGAGCAGGCCGCCGGCATGATCCCGATCGCGGCCGACACGCGCACCGCCCTGCAGGCCAAGGCCGACGCCTTCGTCGCCGACCTGGTCAGCGTCGACGTCCGCAGCCCCGAGTTCTCGCAGAAGGTCGCCGCGATCACGAGCATGGGCAACCGCGAGGTGCAGGAGAGCTCGCAGGTCTCCAACCGGATGCTGGAGCGGCCGGCGGCCGCGCTCGCCGGCGCCAAGGGCCAGGGCGGCGACGCGCAGGCGAAGGTCGCGACCACCCTGGTCGAGCTGCGCCACACGGTGACCGACCTCGACCCCGGCCAGTCGGACCTGTCCGGCGTCCGGAAGCTCTTCAAGTGGCTGCCCGGTGGCGACAAGCTGCGCGCCTACTTCGACAAGTACCAGAGCGCGCAGCAGCAGCTCGACGCGATCATCCGGGCTCTCGCCTCCGGGCAGGACGAGCTGCGCAAGGACAACGCCGCGATCGAGGGCGAGCGCGCCACGATGTGGGCGCTGATGGAGAAGCTCTCGGAGTACGCGTCCCTGGCCTCGGAGCTGGACCGGGCGACGACCGAGAAGATCGCCGAGCTGGAGGCGAAGGGCGAGACCGAGGACGCCGGCACGGTCAAGTCCGACGCCCTGTTCCCGATCCGCCAGCGCCGACAGGACATCCTCACCCAGCTCGCGGTCGCCGTGCAGGGCTACCTGGCGCTCGACCTGGTGAAGAAGAACAACATCGAGCTGATCAAGGGCGTCGACCGGGCGCAGACGACGACGATCGCGGCCCTGCGGACGGCGGTGATCGTGGCGCAGGCGCTGGCGAACCAGAAGCTGGTGCTCGACCAGATCAACGCGCTCAACACCACGACGAGCAACATGATCCAGTCGACGTCGGAGATGCTCCGTCAGCAGGGCACGGCGATCAACGAGCAGGCGGCGCAGTCGACCGTGAGCATCGAGGCGCTGCAGGCCGCGTTCGACAACGTGTTCGCGACGATGGACGCGATCGACACCTACAAGGCCCAGGCCGTCGACACCATGGCCCAGACGGTCGGGGCGCTCGAGCAGCAGGTGACCCGGGCGCGGCCGTACCTGGAGCGGTCGCACGGGGGTTCGGCGACCTGACGTGGCGGGGTTCCTGGACCGGATCTTCGGCGGTGGCGCGGACCCCTCGGCCACGGCGTCCGCGCCGCCGGCCCCCGCCGCGGAGCCGGCCGACGCGCCGGGGCCACCACCGCCGCGCGACGAGGTCGGCGAGCTGACCCGACGCCTGACCGAGATCGTGCGGCAGACCAACCGCGCCGGCGGCAAGATGCCCGAGGGGGGCGTGCCCGGAGTCCGGGCGATCGAGGACCGGCTGCGTCCCCTGCTGGAGTACATGTCCGCGCACCCTCCGACCGAGGAGGAGCTGATCCCGGTGCGCGCGACGCTGACCGACTACGACACGTTCCTCGCCCTTCCCGCCGAGTTCGCGCGCACCCACCGCAACCGCGCCGGGCGCTCGCCCGCCGAGGAGCTGGTCGAACAGCTCGCCCTGCTGGAGTCCGGCGTCGTCGAGTACGCCCAGTCGATCTACGCCGGCGACGCCCAGCAGCTGTCGAACCAGGGCCGGTTCCTGCAGACCAAGTTCGGCAAGACCGACCTCACCCTCTGACCCGCCGTCCTCTGTGCACGTTGCGCGGTTTCGATGCCACTTGAGGCAGCGCAGCGTGCACAGAGGACGCGGATTTACAGGTACCTGACGGGGTCGAAGGACTCGAGCGGGATGATCCGCACCCGCGGCAGCGCGCCGGTGAAGGCCCCGACGCGGTCCTCCAGGTCGAACATCTCCACCCCCGATGCGGCGAGTGCGGAGAAGCCGGCGTTCATGAACTCCCGGAAGCCGAGCATGCCGACCCGCCGGTCCCCACCCAGCAGCGCCTCGACCTGCGGGAGGAAGTCGCCGTCGTGGCTCGCGAGCAGCACGTCCCCGGGCCTCGACTCCAGCGCCTCCAGGGTTCGCTGGATGCCGATGTCGACCACCTTCTCGCCCGGGGCGCCGGCCAGCGGGATCGGCCGGTAGTCCATCGCGAGGAGGGCCTGGACGAACGACATCGGCATGTGTCCCGACGACGCGTTGAGGAAGAACAGCCCCTTCACCGGCTGCCCCCACACGTCGCCGGCGAAGTCGCGGACCTTCTCCCAGCGCGGTCGCTCGTCCGGGTTGGGACGCCGGCCCAGCACCGACGCGCCCAGCGTCGCGTCGATGTTCTCGCCGTCCACGATCAGGTAGGTGACGCCGTCCGACTCAGCCATCCCCGCACCCTAGAGGTGCGCGGTAGACATGGGGGGTGGCCACGAGACGCAGCGCCGGGATCCTCCTGTTCCGCCGGAGCACCGGTACGGTCGAGGTGCTCCTGGGCCACATGGGCGGGCCGTTCTGGGCACGCAAGGATGCCGGCGCGTGGTCGGTGCCCAAGGGCGAGTACGACGTCGACGAGGAGCCCGAGGCCGCGGCACGCCGTGAGTTCACCGAGGAGCTCGGGCTCGGAGTGCCCAGCGGCGAGCTGCTCCGGCTCGGTGACGTCACCCAGTCCGGCGGCAAGGTGGTCACGGCGTGGGCCCTGGAGGCCGACCTCGAACCGCGCGACGTCACGCCCGGCACGTTCGAGATGGAGTGGCCGCCCGGGTCGGGACGCCTCCAGCTGTTCCCCGAGGTCGACCGGGTCGAGTGGCTCGACCTCGACGCCGCCGCGGTCAGGATCGTCCGGAACCAGCGCGTCTTCCTCGACCGCCTCGCCACGTTGCTCAGCTGACCCGCGCCCCGTCCTCCCCCCGGGCAGGCAGCGGTAGGGGACGTGCGCTCGATAGCGTGAGGCCTCGGTACTCGAGACCCAGGAGGACAGTGGTGGGGGCGAGCCTGCGCAAGGGCGGCAACATCCTCCTGACCGCTGCCGACCCACCGGTCCGTCGGGTCCTGGTCGGGTTGAGCTGGAACCCTCACACCGCATCCGGAGCGGGCGTCGACCTCGACGAGACCGTGCTGCTGTGCGGCGAGGACCGCAAGGTGCTCTCCGACGCCCACGTGGTCGGCTACGACGACCTGGAGCCACCCGCGCCCGGCGGCGGCGACCGGGCGGTGGGCGACGACGACGAGCAGGTCGAGATCGACCTGGAGACCGTGCCGGACGACGTCCAGAACATCGTGTTCGCGATGGCGATCCGCGGGGCCGAGGCGCGTCGCCAGACCTTCGGCACGGTGCGGGACGTGGTGATGCGCCTGGTGGACCTGCGCTCCGGCGCCGAGGTCGCCCGCTACGAGATCGAGGCCGAGACGGCGACCGAGACGGCGATCGTCTGCGGGGAGCTGTACCGGCACCCCAGCGGCTGGAAGTTCCGCGCGGTCGGCCAGGGCTGGAGCGACGGTCTGGCCGGCATCGCCCGCGACTACGGCGCGAGGCTCTGACCGTGGCCCCGGTCGACCTGACCTTCATCCGGCACCGACCCCGGCGGACGGCGGCAGCCCCGCCGGCGCCGCCGGTCCCGGCGGACCTCACCTTCATCCGGCACCGGCCCCGCCGTCCGCGGCCCGCGCCGGAGCCGCCGCCCACGAAGAAGCCCGCGCCGGTGAGCAGGCCGCCCAGGAAGACTGCGCCAGCTGCCGACGCGCCACCTGCCCAGGAGCCCCCGCCGACACACGACGGGCCGGCCCTGACCGGCCGCACCAAGCTGTCGTCGTCCGTGCCCACGGTGACGATCGGCGGCAGCCAGGCCCGCGGCGGGGCGCTGCACCTGACGCTGGGCTGGAGCAACCAGCCCATCGACCCGCGCAGCGCACGGGCCGGCCTCAAG
>Ga0209587_1000119_pt1 | contig 37682 bp, 42 predicted proteins | sample NGEPerD_2_FD_184512 | JGI IMG/M metagenome (GOLD analysis project Ga0209587, IMG submission 184512) | Arctic peat soil microbial communities from the Barrow Environmental Observatory site, Barrow, Alaska, USA - NGEE PermafrostL1-D... | ecosystem: Environmental > Terrestrial > Soil > Wetlands >...
GGAAAACCTTCATCAACAGACCAACCGACACCAGATCCGGCAACCGCCGATCCGACTCGGACTTCCTCCAACCGGTACGGGGCATGCCAACAAACTACACCCATGTAACTCTAATTGAACGGTATTGGTGCTAACCGCGTCGCGCTCCCCCCTCAGGTATAGGGGGAACCCTCCCCCTATACCTGAGGGTGAGGGTTGGGGGTCGAGCGTGTCGAGCTCGTCAGAGCGCCGGGTGCTGGCCTCCGCTGCCATTGCCTGCCGTCCTCTCTGTCTGCCCTGCCTTGTGTGCTGGTGGCTGGGGTGAGCCGTGGTGTCGCTGTTGGTCCTGATGTCATCAGGACCAACTGGGGTGAGCCGTGGTGTCGCTGCCCTGCCTTGGTGCTCCCGACCAGGGCAGGGCAGCGAGTTCATTGGGTTAGCTCGCCTTGTCGGTGAGCGCGTGCGCGTTGGAGTGCGCCCAGGCCCGGCGCTCTGCTAGTGCCATCACCACGTCGATGCCGATGAGGTGACCACCGCTGTTGCCGTCGGGGCAGCATTCGATGTGGTGGCACCGCACAGCTACTTGGCCGGTGCTCCGGGTCGCCCATGTGGAGCGGGGATGGCGCTGAGGCCGACCCGCCGGGGTCAGCACGTTGAAGTACGTGATCCACGGTGGCAGCGCGGGCTTCGGGCTCATGCCGCTGGCGGGTCGGTCTTGAGCAAAGCTCCGAACTCGTCGTACTGCCGCTCGATGACCTTGCCGATCGCGTTCCCGTTGGCGTCGACCTTCGGGCGTAGAGACTGCTTGGAGGCGATGGACTCGCGGATGGCGCGGGCGCGGTCTGCGATGTCTGGCTGGTTGAATGGGTTGTCGGTCATGTCAGTTCTCCTCGAATACAGTGGTTGCTACGTTGCTGATGATCTCCCGCGTGCTGAAGGCTGCTCCGTCGAGGTAGTTCCCGATTTCCCGCGTCCGGGTCTGGGGCAGCACCTCTCGGATTTGAACCTGGGATCGTGGGGCATACGCGTTCCCAGCGAGCCAGTCTTGGGCTGCGCCGGCAGCGACGGCGGCCTCGATTGCGGAGGCGAGCTGGCCGGCGAGCTTCTCGATGTTGGCGCGGGCCTTGACCTTGGCTTGGGCTACCCCGTCCGCGAGCTGGCCGTGGAGCTGGTCAGCATGTGCGGCGCCATCCAGCTGGGTGGCTTGGAACGCCGCCTCCTGAGCCGTCATGTTGCGAGCTGCCTCGGCCCTGTCCTCGAGCAGCTTGGCAGCGGCAACGGGCTTGGGGATGGGTTTGCCTGCGCGGGCTGCGACCGCGGCAGCGGCGTCGTCGGCCTGCTTGGCGGCGAGGTCGAGGGTTGCGGGCTCAAGGTCACGGGCAACCACAACGGCTGCGCTACTGGCTCCTGCGAGTCGGTCACGTTCCAGGAGTAGGTCGACCATGCTCTTGGGCAGCTGGTCGTCAGGCGGCCTGCTGCCGGCGTTGAATCGGGCGTAGCCGTCTTGGCTCTGGCCCTGGTTGGGAATGAATCTCATATCAGTACTCCATTTCGATGTAGTCGTCGCTCGGCAGGGTTGCCGTGCGCTTTGACTTGCGGATCTTGGGACAGCGGGTGCAACCGTGGCCCTTCCAGGTCACTGACTCGCCGGGGTGTTCGCGACATCGGTAGCCGCTGACGGCCACCACGACGGGCGGCGATGTGGGACTGGGCTCCGACGCCGCCGCCCTGACGGTCGTGTACTTTCCGCAGCCGGGGCACTCGTGACGGACTCCACCGGGGAAGGCACTCTGTTGCAGGGGTGGCCGTTGGCAGCCGGCGCGGTGGTGGACGCTGGGCTCAGACATCGGCGTTCGCCCTCCGACGTGCGCGCTCATCCGACAGTTCCAGCCACGTCGGGCGGTGTCCGCGCTGCTCGAAGTACCGTTCCAAGCGGATGTGCTGGCGTTGCCGCTGGTTCAGGGTGTCGCCGATGGCCAGGACATCAGCAGGGATATCGCCCATGACTGATGCGGGCGTCATGGCGTCTCGGGGGTCGGGGTCGCCTCAAACACGCTGACGACGGCGCCGTTCTCGTCGACGTAGGTCGTGAGCGAACCGCTGACGCCGGGTGCGCTCATGACGGAGACTGGTGCGACCTCGGGGGGCACGTCGACCACTGGTGCCACGTCGACCGGGAGGTCCTTGTGGAGCGGGTGGTCCGGGTCGGGTGCGACCAGGGGCGCCGGCAGGTCGCCGTAGGGGATCGTGCCGGCGCTGGGGTCCGGCGGGTCGTCGTGGGTGGCCATCGGCTTGGTGGGTGTCGGGGCGGGTGCAGGCATGATGTTCTCCTTCGGGTTGGCTTAGCCGCGCATGAAGGTGATCGCGGCGTCAAGGTTGGCGCTGTTGAACGTGCTGGCGGACCAGTTGGCGATGTCGGTGGACAGGTCCAGGTACACGGCAAAAGTCCCACCGCCCGTCAGCCCGGTCAGCAGTCGAGTGCTTGAGTTCGTCGCTGACCCGTAGTCAGCCGCGACGATGGCCGAACGCATCGCGTAACCGGGGGAGGTTCCGGGTCCGATACCCACCGATGCCCAGAGGTAATCCTGGGCCGCGGTCGGGTTCTTGCAGCTAGCATTGCCGGTCGCAATCACCAGTGCCCGTGTGTACCCCTCAGGGACCGAGGCCGTGATCTGGGCGACGGTGGACCATGCGGGCGTGAGCGGGAAGTTGTAGCCGTCGGCGTGGCCCACGGCCGGCGCGACCGGGCTGTTCAGCGCGGCGTTGTCGATTATGCCGCTGGGAAGCGACAGCGTGCCCGTGATGGCCGCGTTCCCGCCGATGGTCGTGTTGCCGGTCGCCGCGAGGTCGCCGCCGACAGTCAGTGACGAGTCGATGAACATGCCCAAACGACTAAGGCGGATCCCCGCAGTGCCCAGCAAGTTGCTCGTCGACTCCTTGACCTGCAACTCGACGGCCTTGATCTTGTCGAGGAGCTTACGGATTCCATCTGGCTCATTTTTCGGAAACTGATTGCTGACCGGGGTTGGCCCGGTCCACGGATCTACCACGGTCATGCCTTTCGTTTGGGTGGTGCTGGGGGTGTTCGGTGCGGCCAGGACGGCCGTGCCGATGAGTGCGGTTGCGAGGACTGCGGCGGCGGTGCGCTTGCGGATCATGACGCGGCCCTCTTTCGGGTGGTCGGGGTGTAGTCGACGCCTGCCCAGACGCCGAACGAGGCTTTGAGCTCGGTCGCGTAGTCGTGGCAGTAGGTGAGCAGCGAGCAGCCGGCACACAGCGGGATCGCCGCGGCGCGTTCGGTGTGGTCCTCACTGAGAAACAGATCGGCGTCCCAGCCTTGGCAGGGCGTCCGTTCGTCGTGGTGCGCCATGTTGAGCAGTGCGGCGTCTATCGCCCTCGCGGCTGGGGTGCGAATGAGTACGTCGCCCCGCGTCATGACGCGGCCTTCGAGCGGTCCGGCTTCGAGGCCAGGTCGGTGTCGCACTGGGCGCAGATCCCACGACCAGCGAGCGCCTCGCGTTTCTGACAGATCCCACAAGGCGAGCCGAGGGGCAGTTGGGCGTCAGTTGTCGTGGGGTCATCCCCGTGTCTCTCCAACTGCAACAACCGCGATGACTGCGACGACTGCGCCTCAGTTGTAGTAGTTGTAGTGGTTGTAGGGTCTCCCCTAAGCAGATCCGACGACTGACCGACAACTGTCGGTTCTGGCAGCTCCCAGAACGTGGCGCGCGGGTAGCCGCTGCTGGTCACCTTGAGCCGGAGCCGCGTCCTTGCGCGGTGGATGGCGTCGATGGTGTGCCCCGCTACCCTGCATGCCTTCTTGGCGTCGGCGCTTGCGACCTGTCCACCTTGGGATGCCACGTAATCCTCAAGCCAGTCTGCGGCCTCACTGGTGGCGGACCTGTCCTCGTGGCTGTCCGAGGCGCGGCGCATGGCGTCGCTGATGCTGGCGGCCAGCTCTTCGCCCCATTCGAGTCGGCCGGTCCAGGCGGTGCCCTCGTCGGTGTCGATCGCGTGGCTGGCGATAGTGAATGTCAGGGTCGGCAGGTCGCCTCGTCCGAGGTTGTTCTTGGGAGTGCCGAACAACTTGCGGGTGTCGGTGTCGTCGTCGGGGTCGGGCACAACGGTGTGCACTGATCGAGCGACGGCGGTGAACGCCTTGGAGGCCATGATGACCTGTAGTGGGTCGGCGCTGCCGGACTTGTTGTGGTGGATGATGCCGAGGATGGCCATGTTCACCCGGTCAGCGATCGCAACCAGCGGCTCGAGGGCCTGCCGGACTTCGGCGTCTTTGTGGGTGTCGAGGTCACCGAGGCGGGAGACGAGCGGGTCAAGCAACATCAGGGCGGCGTCGACCTCGTTGGCGGCTCTCTCGACGCCTTCGAGGTCGCGGGGCAGTGACATGCCGACCGTGATGTTCATGGCGGTCACGACGTCGACGCGGTACACGCGGGTCAGGTCGGCGCCGGCGGCCATGAGGCGGGGCACGATGGTGTGTTCCCAGCTGTCTTCGGTGGCGCAGACGAGGACGGCCTTGGGTGTGTCAGCGAAGCACCCGAACAGGTCGCCGCGGGTGATGCGGGCGGCGATCCAGTATCCGAGGGTCGACTTGCCGACACCTTCACGACCGGCGAGCAAGCCAAGGGTGCCGAGTGCGAGACGGTTCTTCCAGAGCCAGAAGACGGGCCTTGGCTTGATGCTGTTGGCACTGGTCAGGACGACGTGCCTGAGTCCAGCGCTGGACTCGTCGCCGTAGTCGTGCATGGGTTCCATGTCGTCGGCGGGGGCGTAATTCTCACCCATCGAGCGCCGCCTCACGTGATGGTGCGATGGCGTATATCTCGCTGGGGTCCGGGTACTTGAAGATGCCCAGGAACTCGTCCAACTCGCGCACAACCGCGCGATGGGCGAGCACGTGCTTCCAGTCGAACCGGCGCGCTCCCTTGGCTCTGCGAGGCTCGGGCGGCGTAAACTGATTACGGTCGGTGTTCATGGGTTCCTCCTTCTGAACATTGGGGCGCCTCACTCTCGGTCGGAGTGAGGCGCTTCGCTGTGTGGTCTGAAAGTCGTTGTCCGGCTTGGCAATTGCCGCCACGCGATGAGCGCAGCCGGACGGCGGTCTTGTGTTCTGTCTCCATCAGCGGCCTTGCGGCTAAGACGGAATCTCTGTTCATGGGCCTGGGCTGTTACTTGCACGGCTTGCTAGGCGGGGCTTTCAACGTTCAGGCGCTCTGTAGTTGTGGTGCGGGTGGTGCTGTCTCGCTAACCGGCGGGCGCGCTGGCCTTGAGCCGGTCCACGTAACGCACCAGCTCGTCGTGAGCGATGAGGGTGCGCCGGCCGATATGCACGGTTTGGATCACACCCGCGGCCATCAGTTCGTAGAGGGTGCTTCGTCCGATTCCGAGCTGCTCCCCCGCGTCGGGGATGGTGTGCAACAGACGGGCCATGGTGGTCGTCATGTCTGTCTCCTTCCTGTCCGTGTCCAAGCGGATTTGCTCGGCTATTGACAAAGCATGCCATCGTTGGCATAGTTATTGCCACGCCACCGAGCCGTTTGGAGTGGCGCAGACAGAGAGGGTCACGATGGTCATCAAGGGGATAGATCGGTACGAGAACCTGTCGGCCGTCAAAGTGGCAGAGGATGGATCGGTGGATTACGGGCTACCGCCCGTGCGGTTCGCTGACTTCTCTGTACCTGGGGCTGTTGCTTGGGTCCTTGAGGGTGTCGGGCGTAGCCCGTCGGTCAGGGCCGAGTTTGAGATGCGCCGCGGTTCGCCGGCCTGCCTTTCGGTGACCATCAAGGCAACCCCGAAGGGACGTCCTGTGACGACAGCCGATCTTGAGTCCATACCTGGGCTCGAACGCAAGGGGCTCGATGCTTTCAAGGCGCTAGGAAACCGCGTCTTCGACGATGCCGACTGGCGCGAGGGTCGCAACCTTCACCGAGTAGACGAAATATGGTCGCCTGATCCGAGAGCGCTAGGGGCGGCGTTGCGGAACCGGCCGGACGACGAGCTCGAACGGGTCGCAGCGGTCTATCGGGAGAACATCGCGAACCATCCGGCGCAGGCGGTGCAGATGGCCTTCCCCAAGTTCTCCCGACGGACGGCGGACAGGCGAATCAAGGCAGCACGAGACAGGGGCTTTCTGCCTCAGACCAAGAAAGGGCAGAAGAAGGCATGAGCACTTCGAAGAGGCGCGGTAATCACGAAGGGTCCAACCCGGTCCTGAGGTCTGACGGGCGCTGGCAGGTCCTCATCCGCCACATGGATCAGTACGGGGTCAACAAACGGACGCCGGTCTATGGGAAGACGGCACAGGACGCGCGAGACAAGGCCGGTGAGATTCGCAAGCGGCTGACCGATGGGCTGCCGGCTCGGGACAAGCGGACGACGTTGGAGACCTTCACGCTGGACTGGATCGCATCGGCGCTGGCGGCGTCGGATCGGAAGCGCACGACGAAGGTCATGTATGCCGGGGTCGCTCGCGTTCACATCGTCGGCAGTCACATCGGAGGGCTCGCACTGGACAAGGTGCGACCGATGCACGTAGAGGGCTGGATCGTCGGGCTCAAGGACAAGGGGCTCGCTGAGTCGACGATCAGGTCGGCGTACACGATCCTTCGAGCGGTGCTGGATACGGCAGTGCGGGACGGTGCGCTCGCCCGCAATCCCGCGGCCGTCGTGAAGCGTCCCAAGGTGACCACGAAGGAGGCCGCATTTCTGACCCCCAAGCAGGTCCAGACACTGCTGGAGGCTGGCAAGGGCAGCCGATACGGGCACCTGTTCACCCTGCTGGTCAACACTGGCCTACGCCGCGGTGAGGCCCTCGCGTTGTCGTGGTCGGATGTCGACCTCGGGGCCAAGTTGCTGCGGGTCCGTGGCACGCTCGCCAGGGTCGACGGGAAGCTGATCGTCACGTCGACGAAGACGGCCAAGAGCAAGAGATCGATCCCTGTCTCTGAGGCGACCGAGGCACTGCTCAAGGACATCCGCACCAGGCAGCTCAAGGACCGGCTCAAGGCGGGCTCACAGTGGCACCAGACGGGCTACGTGTTCACCACGGAGGGCGGCATGCCGTGCGACCCCCGTCACGCGCTGCGGGCGCTCAAGTCTGCTGCGACGAAGGCGGGCATGGAGGGCATCGGCCTGCACACCCTGAGGCACTCGGCCGCGACGGCGATGCTGTCCAACGGCGTCCCGCTCAAGGTCGTCTCAGAGATCCTCGGTCACGCGTCCATCGTCATCACTGCCGACATCTACGGCCACGTCTCCCCCGATGTGTCACGCGAGGCGCTGGCAACCCTGAGCGCATCCCTGCTGGCGTAAAGGTGTTCAAGAAAGGTGTTCAAACCGTCTCGGAGACACAGGAGAGGCGGCCCCGGATCTCTCCGAAACCGCCTCTGACCTGCTGTTTCTCCCAGTCGGGATGACAGGATTTGAACCTGCGGCCCCTTGACCCCCAGTCAAGTGCGCTACCAAGCTGCGCCACATCCCGGGACTCTCGCCTGCGTGTTGCTCAGGTGAGGCGAACGAAACCCTAGCCTACGCACACCCTTGGCTCAGAATCGCCATACCTGCTGCGGTATGTCGACCGGGCCCGACGGCGCGTATCGAAGCCCCACGAGCTACTTCTTGCGACGCTTCTCCCTGACCCGTACCGAGACCTCGATGGGCGTCCCCACGAAGCCGAACTCCTCGCGCAGGCGGCGCTCGATGAACCGCCGATAACCCGCCTCGAGGAACCCGCTTGCGAACACGACGAAGCGAGGCGGACAGGTGGCAGCCTGCGTGGCGAACAGAATCCGCGGCTGCTTGCCCGAGCGCACCGGGTGCGGGTTGGCTGCCGTCACGGTGCCCAGGAAGGCGTTGAGGCGGCCTGTGGACACGCGGGTGCCCCATGACTCGAGAGCAACCTCGATGGCGGGGACAAGACGGTCCATGTGCCGTCCCGTGAGCGCCGAGATGTTGACCCGAGGGGCCCACGGGATCTGGACGAGCTCCTTCTCGATCTCGCGTTCGAGGTAGTGGCGGCGTTCCTCGTCCAGGGTGTCCCACTTGTTGTAGGCCACGACCAGGGCACGCCCCGCGTCCACAACCTGCTGCACGACCCGGATGTCCTGCTCGGCGATGGCCTCGTCTGCGTCGATCAGCACCACGGCGACCTCGGCCTTCTCGAGCGCCGTCTGGGTGCGCAGAGAAGCGTAGAAGTCGGCCCCGTGGGTTTGATGGACGCGGCGACGGATGCCTGCAGTGTCCACAAAGCGCCAGGTCTTGCCACCCAGCTCGATCAGCTCGTCAACCGGGTCACGCGTCGTGCCGGCAACTTTGTCGACAACGACACGCTCCTCGCCAGCGAGCCTGTTGAGCAGGCTTGACTTGCCGACGTTGGGACGGCCGACGAGTGCCACCCGACGGGGTCCGCCGCGGGCATAGGCCTCGCCTACCGCCGAGAACTTGGGCAGGACCGCGAGCAGGGCATCCAGGACATCACCACTGCCACGACCGTGCAGAGCCGAGACCGGCCAAGGCTGCCCCAGCCCGAAGGACCACAACATGGCCGCGTCGGCCTCGCTGCGCGGGTCATCGACCTTGTTGGCCACGAGGATGACCGGCTTGCCGGACTTGCGCAGGAGCTTGACCACTGCGTCATCGGTGTCGGTTGCGCCAACGGTCGCGTCAACGACGAACATGATGGCGTCGGCGAGCTCGATGGCGATCTCTGCCTGCTCGGCGACGCGCAGGTGGATCCCGGTGGCATCCACCTCCCAGCCGCCTGTGTCGACGAGAGTGAACCGGGTGCCGGTCCACTCGGCGTCATAGGCGACGCGGTCGCGGGTCACCCCGGGGACGTCCTCGACGACGGCCTCACGCCGGCCAAGGATGCGGTTCACAAGAGTCGACTTGCCGACGTTCGGGCGCCCGATGATCGCGACGACCGGCACGGGGCCCGTCTCCTCGGCGACAAGATCTTCGTCACCCTCACGTTCGAGCAGCGACAGGTCCTCGTCGTCGAGCTCGAACTCTTCCAGACCCACGCGCAGGGCTCGCTCAACCGACAGGTCATCGACCTCGTTGCGATCGACGGTATCGGGATGCTCGCTCACGGCAGGGTCCTTCAGCTAATCAGTGGATGTGTGGTGTGAATGTCAGTCAGGGGTAACAGGGATCGATCAAGGCTCGGGAACTACCCATTGTCCCTTACTTTTGGCCGGTCCCTGTCCGCGAGGGTGATCGCCAGCTCGTCGCGGCCGGTATGAGTGGCGACCAGCTCAAGCACTGCTTCCACGGACTGCTCGAAGCTGAGGTCCGTCGTATCCAGCGAGGTCACGCCCGGCGCGGCATCCATGAACTCCGAAACCGTCGAGTCGTCTTTGTCGCGGCGAACGATCTGGTCGTGGGTGGCGCTCATTGCCGCGTGCCCTGCCTCGCCATGGAGCTCCTTGGCTCGCCGGGCCAGCCGAGCATCCTGGTTGGCCACCAGCAGGATGCGCACGTCAGCACCGGGAGCGACCACCGTGGTGATGTCGCGGCCCTCGGCCACGACTCCCCCACTGTTCGCAGCTGACTCTGCTATCAGGGCCTGCTGGCGATGGCACAGCTCATTGCGCACCGCGAGATTGGTCGCAACCTTCGACACCGACGCCGAGATCTCTGTCGTCCGGATAGCCTCGTCGATCACCACGCCGGCAACCTGTACGGACGGAGATCTCGGGTCGGTCTCCATGTGCAGCGGAAGGTCCTTGGCGGCTTGGGCCACTGCGTCAAGGTCCTCGAGGTCGATCCCCTGCTGTGTGCACCACCACGTCAGAGCGCGATACATCGCACCGGTGTCGAGGTAGGCCAGGTTGAGGCGCAGCGCGACCGTCCGGGAGACGCTGGACTTGCCAGATCCCGATGGGCCGTCGATGGCGATGACAAGGGGCTTGGGTCGTGAGATCACCCGCCAAACCCTATCTGCCGGCTATTCGTGGACGGGCCAGCCCAAAGCGCTCAAGGCCTTGATCAAGGGCTGGGCGGCAGCAGGGAGCACCGACAGCTCGACGATGCCGAACGGTTGGCCCACGCCGTGCTCCAGGTGCAGGTCCTCCATGTTGACTCCGGCCTCGCCGACGTCACGCAAGAGCCGACCCAGTGCGCCGGGCTCGTCCGGGATGACGACGATGACGGTGGCGTATGTCGTCGGCGCCGCGCCGTGCTTGCCTGGAATACGAGCCTGCCCGGCGTTGCCGTCCGCGACGGCCTTGGCGAGGACGGCCCGTGCGCCCACGGCGCCGCCATCAGGTTGGGACTCCAGGTGACGCAGCGCTACCAGCACGGCATCGAGATCCTCGGCCAACGATTCAAGGACCACGCGCACCGCGGGCGCATTGCCGGACAAGATCTGGGTCCACATGCTGGGGTCGCTGGCGGCAATACGAGTCACATCGCGTATCCCCTGTCCAGACAGGGCAATTGCAACGGGCGACAGGTCTCGCAGTCGGCTCGCGACCAGGCTGGCAGCGATCTGTGGAACGTGTGACACCGCCGCGACCGCCGCGTCGTGCTCCTCGGGGGTCATGACGAGAACGGCAGACCCTGCAGCGACGGCGATCTGTCGCACCATGTCGATCGCGCCTTCTGAGGACTCAGGGCCGGGCGCCACAACCCACGAACGCCCCTCGAACAGATCCGCCTGCGATGCGACGGCGCCGGACCTCTCCCGCCCCGCCATGGGGTGCGATCCGACATACCTCGAGAGGTCAGCTTCCACGTCCCGCAACGTCGTCAACAATGAGCCCTTGACGCTGGCGGCGTCGGTCACCACCGCATCCGGCCACTGCCTCAGCTCCTGCGCGACCACGGCCGCCACGACATCCGGAGGCGCGGCAACGACCACCAGGTCCGGGGTGTCTGTGACATCGGAAGCAAGAACACCGGCACCCAGGTCACGAGCCAAAGCGGCTGCCGTGGGTGAGGTATCAGCAAGTGACACTCGAAACCCCTTGCGGGACAGGGCCATTCCCAGGCTCGTCCCGATCAGTCCGGTGCCGACGATCCGGACCCGCAGCCCGTCGGAAGCTGTCGCAGGAGTCCCCGTCCTAGAAGCCTCCGTCGCAGAACTCATTGTGCGAGGTCCCGCCGCAGCGCGACGGCACCGCGAAGGTAGACGTGAGTGATCTGGTCACGGGACAGCGTCGTGTTCACGAGCGCCATCAACCGAATCACCAGGGGCATCGCCCCGGCAATGTCGAGCTCCTGCGTGCACATCAAGGGGACATCCCCGAGCCCCAGCTCACGCGCCGCCACGGCGGGGAACTCACTGTGCACGTCAGGGGTGGCTGTGAACAGGATCGAGATGACGTCGTCCCTCGTCAGTGCGTTCGCCTCGAGAATCGACGAGACGAGCTCGCGTGTGGAGGACAGCACGTGCTCCCGCTCGTCGATATCAAGCTGGATGGCGCCCCTGATGGCGCGAACACTACTCACCGGCACCGGCATACGCGTGTCACTCACGTCCGCAACGGTAGCGACCGAGGCAGGCGCCCGCTATCAGAGTCCAGCAGCTGAGTAGAGCTGGCCGATCTCGGGCCGGTTGAGCGCTCGCATCCGGCCCGATCGCAGGTCGCCCAGCTTGATCGGACCGACATCAGTGCGCACCAACGTGATCACGGGGTGGCCCACCGAATCGAGCATCCGCCGAACGACGTGCTTGCGGCCTTCGTGCAACTGGATCTCGACCAGAGCCTTGCCCGGCGCCGAGTCCACGAGCTTGAACGAATCCACCTTGACGGGCCCGTCCTCGAGCTCGATGCCAGCACGAAGCAGCTTGCCCAGATCACGCGGGACCGGTCCCGGGATCTGCGCCAGATAGGTCTTCAGGACGCCGAATGACGGGTGCTGGAGCCGGTGGGCGAGGTCGCCGTCGTTGGTCAGCAGCAGCAGGCCCTCGGTGTCGACGTCCAGACGCCCGACGTGGAAGAGGCGTTCCTTGCGGTTGCTGACGAAGTCACCGACGCAGGGGCGGCCGAGATCGTCACTCATGGTCGAGACGACACCCAGGGGCTTGTTGAAAGCCAGGTAGACCCGTGACTCGTCGAGCTGGACCCTGGAGCCGTCGACGTGGACCGTCGCCGTGTCGGGGTTGATCCGTACCCCCAGCTCAGTGACGAGGTGACCGTCGACCTCGACCCGTCCGGACGTGATGAGGTTCTCGCAGGTCCGCCGGCTTCCCACGCCGGCCGCTGCCAAGAGCTTCTGCAGGCGCACACCATCGGGGTCATGGACATCAACCGCCACCGTCGGTCTCTCCCGCTGTGGGGGAAGTCGGGTGGGTTGGCTTGGTTTGGTCGTGCCACTGCTGCCCCGCTGAGGCGCGTTGCCCCGCTGAGGGGCACCAGAGCGCGGGGCCCCCGTTCGCGGGGCGCCAGTCGTGCGTCTGCGCGGCGCAGGGGCATCGCCACGAGATTGCTTGCGCTCACTCATGCCCGGCCATCTCTTTGGAAGGCCGCTAGTTCGTCGAGCACATCAACCTCGGGTAGGTAGGGGGCGAGGGCGGGCAGATCATTGAGGGACCTGAGGCCAAGTCGTTGGAGGAAATACGACGTCGTTCCGTAAAGGGTCGCACCATTTTCGCCTTCGGCCGCCACATCGTTGCCAGGAAGGGAGCGAGCCTCGATCAGGCCGCGGGTGAGCAGGGTCCGGAAAACACCGTCGACGTTCACTCCACGAACAGCGCCCACCCGCCCCCGGGAGATCGGTTGTCGATAGGCGACGACTGCCAGCGTCTCCAGCGCAGCCTGGGTGAGCCTCGCCTGTTGACCGTCCAGAAGGAACTTCGCGACAACAGGGGCGTACTCCGGGCGGCTGTAGATCCGCCATCCGCCGGCTATCTCCCTGATGGTGAACCCGCGATTGCTCGAGTCGTAGTCGGCGGCGAGGGCGTGCAGGTGACCAGCCACATCCTCGATCGGCAGCTCCAGTGCGGAGGCCATCGCCGTCTCGGTGACCGGCTCGTCGACAACCATCAGCACAGCCTCGATAGCACCACGCGCCCCACCGGGGAAGTCGTTGATGTCGAAGGCGACCTGCTCGTCCGCGACCTCGTCCAGCTCAGCCTCCACCGCCTCTGCCTCGTCTGGGAGCTCGATCGGCATGTCAGTCAACTGGGTCCACCGTCTCTTCTTCGCTCACGTCTTCTTCATCGAACTCGTCACTGACGCCGATCTCGCCCTCATCCTGCCCGGTCCATCGCACCGTCAGCGCACCGAGAGCCTCAGCCTGGTCAAAGGCGATAGCTGACTCACGGAAGAGCTCGAGCAGGGCCAGGAAGCGCGCGACGATCACGAGGGTGCTGTCGGCATCGGCGACCAGAGAACGGAAGGAACATGTCCTCAGCTGACGCAGCCGCGCCACGATCAGGCCCGCCTGCTCGCGAACGCTGACCGTGGGCGCGTGCAGGTGCTCCAGGCCGATGGTCGGCGCCACCTTCGGCGTCATCGCGCGGGCGGCGATCATGGCCAGCTGTTCGGGTGTGATGCCCATGATCAGCTCGGGCAGCAGCGCGGCGAACTGTGGCTCCAGACCTGCCTGGCGGGCCGTCATACGGCCTGCCGTTGCCATGCGTTCAGCGAAGGCGGTGGCCACATCCTTGAACGCTCGGTACTGCAGGAGCCGGGCGAAGAGCAGGTCCCGCGCCTCGATCAGTGCCAGGTCCTCCTCATCCTCCGGGCCCAGCTGCGGCAACAGACGAGCCGACTTGAGATCCAGCAGTGTTGCCGCCACCAGCAGGAACTCGGAGGCCTGGCTCAGGTCCCACTCCGTGTCAGACGCCTGATGCGCCCTGATATGGGCCATGAACTCGTCGGTCACGTGGGCCAGCGCGATCTCGGTGATGTCCAGCTTGTGCTTGGAGATCAGGCCGAGCAACAGCTCGAACGGGCCCTGGAAGACATCGAGGTGCACCTCGAACGGTCGGCTGCCAGTCCTGCGCAGCACGCCGCCGGGAGTCATGGCCGAACCGTGCGCCATGACCGAGCTCATGGTGGTCAGGCCGACCCACCCCGCGCTATCAGCTCGCGGGCCAGCTGCCGGTAGGACTCGGCGGCCGCGTGGGTCGAGGCGTAGGTCGTGATGGGCTCAGCTGCCAGTGACGAGTCCGGGAACTTCACGGTGCGGCTGATGACGGTATGGAAGACCTGGTCACCGAAGTGGTCGACAACGCTGCGCACGACCTCTTTGCTGTGCAGGGTCCTGCTGTCGTACATCGTCGCCAGAATGCCATCGACCTGTAGTCGAGGGTTAAGGCGATCACAGATCTTGTCGATGGTCTCCACCAGCAGCGCGACGCCGCGCATCGCGAAGAACTCACACTCGAGCGGGATGATCACGCCGTGGGCTGCGGTCAGGGCGTTGACAGTGAGCAGACCCAGCGAGGGCTGACAGTCGATCAGGATCACGTCGTAGTCGTCCACGAGCGGACGAAGGACGCGGGACAGCACCATCTCGCGCGCCACTTCGCCGACCAGCTGCACCTCAGCCGCCGAGAGGTCGATGTTGGCCGGGAGGATGTCGAGATTCTCTGTGGCGGTGTGCTGGATCACGTCGTGGACGTTGTGCCCCCGCTCAACCAGGAGGTTGTAGATCGTGACGTCGAGCTCCTGGATCGGGACGCCCAGGCCGACCGACAGGGCGCCTTGCGGGTCGAAGTCGACGAGAAGCACCTTGCGTCCGCACTCGGCGAGGGCAGCGCCGAGGTTGATGGTGGACGTCGTCTTGCCCACGCCACCCTTCTGGTTGCACAGCGCGATGATGCGCGCCGGACCATGGCTGTGCAGCACGGCGGGCTCGGGGAACTCGGGCATGATCCGGCCCGTGGGCCCGAGCTGTCCGACTCCGGCGCCCTGGGTGCCGGGTAGTTGGGCCGGAGTCCGCAACGGCAACTCGGCCACGGCAACGATCACCGTGCCGGCACCCGTTGGGTCAACGGTGGCTGTGGTCACCTTGTAGGGCACAGGTGCTTCACTCCCAGCGCAATCGATCGTCCATCGGTCAGCCTCTCGCTGATCGCGTTGACAGTAGTCGCGCGAGCGGTCCCTCTTCAAGGCAGGGTGTCGGCCTGTCGGCGGGCAATTATTCAGCGAGCACGCGGATGTGCCTCCGCATAGACCTCGCGCAGGCGCTGGATCGTGACCATCGTGTAGATCTGCGTCGTGGTCACAGAGGCGTGTCCGAGGAGCTCCTGCACGACGCGGACGTCGGCCCCGCCATCGAGAAGGTGTGTGGCGAAGGAGTGCCTGAGCGTGTGCGGGCTGACCGTGGCGCCAAGCCCCGCGCGTTCGGCAGCCGCATGGATCGCCGTCCATGCACTCTGCCGGGAGAGCCGCCCGCCGCGCTTGTTCAGAAACAGGGCCGGTGTCCCCTTGCCCTTGATCGCCATGGACGGACGAGCACGGACCGTGTATGCCGTGACGGCCTGCCTCGCATAGCTGCCGAGGGGCACGATGCGCTCTTTGCTCCCCTTGCCCATGAGCCTCACGGAGCCCTGCTCGAGGTCGATGTCGTCGACGTCAAGACCAACGGCCTCGCTGATCCGCGCGCCTGAACCGTAGAGGACCTCAACGATTGCGCGATCGCGCAACGCAGAAGGGGTGTCCCCCACGCTCGCCGCTGACAGCAGACGCTCGACGTCGTCGAGCGAGATTGCTTTGGGAAGTCGTTTGGGAGCCTTGGGCGGTGCCACCGCTCCAGCCGGATCGGTGAGCGTCTCACCCTCGAGCGCCAGGAACTTGTGGAACCCGCGCACCGCGACGATGGTGCGGGCTGCCGATGACGCTGACAGCGCCGGCCGTTCGTGCGCTCCATCCCGCAGCTCGGCAAGAAAGTCCATGACGTCGGACTCCCCCACCGCGGCCGGATCGTTGATCCCCCGTTCGTCGAGGAACTGCCGATAGCGCTCAAGGTCGCGGCGATAGGAGCTGAGTGTGTTGCCGGCTGCTCCACGTTCGACCCGCAGATGGTCCAGCCATCCACGGGTCGAACGCTCGATAAGCGAGCCTTGGGTCAGCGCAGCACCTCGTCGAGGGTGAGCCAGGACATGCCATGTGCCTCGGCGACCGGTCCGTAGGTCACGGCACCGTCGTAGGTGTTCAGACCGAGCGCCAGCGCGGGATCGGCCCTCATGGCGTCGCGCCATCCGCGGTTGGCCAGCTCCACGGCATACGGCAGGGTCACGTTGGTCAGCGCGTAGGTCGAGGTGTGCGGCACCGCGCCCGGCATGTTCGCGACGCAGTAGAACACCGAGTTGTGGACCTTGTAGGTCGGGTCAGCGTGCGTCGTCGCGTGGGAGTCCTCGAAGCAGCCGCCCTGGTCGATGGAGATGTCCACGAGCACCGAGCCCGGCTTCATCCGCGACACCTGCTCGTTGGTGATCAGGGTCGGAGCCTTGGCACCGGGGACCAGAACCGCTCCGATGACCATGTCCGCGTCGGCGATGGCGCGCTCGATCTCGTAGGCGTTGGAGGTGATTGTCTGGCAGTGGCCCTGGTAGATCGCATCGGCGACCCGCAGCTTGGCCACGTTGCGGTCCAGCAGGAGGACCTCGGCCTGCATCCCCAACGCGATGGCGGCGGCGTTCATGCCGGAGACACCTGCGCCGATGACGACGACCTTGGCGGCATAGACGCCCGACACGCCGCCCATGAGCACACCGCGACCGCCCTGTGCTGCCATCAACGTCTGGGCACCCACCTGCGGCGCCAACCGGCCGGCCACCTCGCTCATCGGAGCCAGCAACGGCAGCGAACGGTCAGGCAGCTCGACCGTCTCGTAAGCGATTCCGGTCACCTTGCGCTTGACCAGCTCATCGGTGAGCAGCCGGTCGGCTGCGATATGAAGGTAGGTGAAGAGGGTCTGCCCCTCACGCATCATGTCGTACTCGGAGGCAACGGGCTCCTTGACCTTCAGGATCAGGTCACCGACGGCCCACGTGTCCTCGGCCGTGCCCAGGATCCTTGCCCCTGCCGCGACGTAGTCCTCATTGGTGATCGAGGAACCAAGGCCGGCATTGGTCTCGACGTGGACCTCGTGGCCGTTGCGCGTCAGCTCGTGCACACCTGACGGCGTGATGGCAACGCGAAACTCGTTGTTCTTGACCTCGCGGGGGATTGCGACCTTCACCTGATATCAGCGTCCTTTTATTGATGTGCCGCCGTCGGCGCAACCCCATTGTTGCCTCGATCGGCCGCCCGAAGGCGTGCGTTTGCGAGTCTAAGCCAGACGATTCAGGCCACGACGCGGGGCCAAAGATCAGCCGCCGGAGGCAGCCACGAGGAGGCATCGGCCACCGTCTGGTCACCGCTGCGAATGTCCTTGACCGAGTCGTTGCTCTGGTCACCGGACGCGGGGAACCATACAAACGGTATGCCGCGTCGCTCGGCGAACTTGATCTGCTTGCCGAACTTTGCGGCCACCGGTGCGACCTCACACGGGATTCCGCGCCGGCGCAGTGCAGCGGCGACGGTCATCCCCTGCGCACGATCGGTGTCGTCGGCGAGTGAGACCAGGACGCACGAGGGCGTTGACCGACTGGCCGACAGGGACGGCATGATCTTCGCGAGCAGTCGCGACAGCCCGATCGAGATGCCGACTCCTGGGTAGGTGTTCCGGCCGTCCGAGGCGAGGGCGTCATAACGCCCACCCGAGCAGATCGAGCCGTAGGACTCCTGCCCGACGAGCTGGGTCTCGTAGACGGTGCCGGTGTAGTAGTCGAGCCCGCGGGCGACCTTCAGGTCGGCAACCATCAGCCCTGGCGCCTCCTCGGCGCCGACACGAATGACCGCAGCCAGCTCAGCTAGGCCTTCGGTGAGAGTCGGGTGCTCCACGCCAAGTGCGTTCACCCGCTCGACGAAGCTCTCGTCCGGCGCACTGATCTCGGCGAGGGCCAGGCACCCCTTGGCCTGTTCGGCGGTCGCGCCCGCGGCCTGCAGCAGCTCGGCGACGTTGCCCGGGCCGATCTTGTCCAGCTTGTCAACGATCCGCAGCACCGACGTGACGTCGGTGAGGCCGATGCCCAGATAGAACCCCTCGGGGATCTTGCGGTTGTTGACCTGGATCCGGAACGGGCCGATCGGCAGCTTGCTGAACGCATCGGCGATCACCAGCGGCAGCTCGGCCTCGTAGTGAGGTGCGAGCTCGCCCACGTCGACGATGTCGATGTCGCACTGCAGGAACTCGCGGAAACGCCCCTCCTGGGGGCGCTCACCACGCCATACCGGCTGGATCTGGTAGCGGCGGAAGGGGAACGTCAGCTTGCCTGCGTTCTCCAGGACGTATCGCGCGAACGGGACGGTCAGGTCGAAGTGCAACCCAAGCCGTGAGTTTGGAGACTTCTCGTCAATGCCCTCACTGCCTCCCGCAAGGCGGCTGACCGCGTAGATCTCCTTATCGGTGTCCTCGCCCAGGCTGGTCAGACGTTCGATCGGTTCCACGGCCCTGGTCCGGATCGACGCGTAGCCGTGCAGCTCGAACGTCTCGCGAATCACGTCCAGGAAATGCTGTTCGACGATGCGTTCACTGGGCAGCCACTCCGGGAAACCACTGATCGGCCGAACTTTGCTCATGACGCCAATCCTTGCAGGTAGGGGTTGGTGGCCCGCTCACGCTCCATCGTGGTCCCCGGGCCGTGTCCAGGCAGCACGAGCACGTCGTCGGCCAGTGTCAGGACGACGTCACGAAGGCTTCGGTTCATCGCAGCACCATCGCCACCGGGCAGGTCCGTGCGTCCTATCGAGCCGGCGAACAGAACGTCACCGGTCAGCACCGAGGAGCTGACGCCGACATCCGGGTCCAGGCCTTCGGGCACGTTCGGAAGAACGAACATCACCGATCCCTCGGTGTGACCCGGCGCGTGCAGGACTGTGATGTCGAACCCGGCGAGCGTCAGGCTCTGCCCATGAACCAGATCGACCACATCCGTTGGTTCCTGCCAGGTCGCCTTCTGGCCGAACTGCTGTTCAAACATGGCGATCAGCGCCGGCCCCACCGCCGACATGGGGTCTTTGAGGCGGTAACGGTCCTCGCCATGGATGTAGGCGGCCACCCCTGCGGACCCGCACACCGGGGTGACGGAGTACACGTGGTCGAAGTGCCCGTGGGTGAGAAGCACGGCCGCAGGCTTGAGCCTGTGCCCGCGCAGGACCTCTGCCAGTTGGGCGGTGACGCCCACGCCGGGGTCGACGATGAGGCACTCCTCCCCCGTTGCGGGAGCGAGAACGTAGCAGTTTGTGCCGGCGACAGCGGCCGGAAATACGATGGTCAACACGGGCGCGAGCCTAACGTGATGGACCAGTGACCATGCACCCGTGCGTGCGCCGCGGTCCATGCCTTCTAGACTGGCCGACGGTCCGGTCATGCGCCCGGTGCCATTGCCTTAGTCCACAGTCCGAAGGAGTGACCTAGTGTCGCCGATCGAGCGCGACCGAGCCCGCGAGAAGCGTCGCTACGAGAAGCATCAGGCCAAGCTGGAGAGACGTCAGGCGGAGGCCCGCCGCAACATGCAGGTCCTCGGCATCGTCCTGGCCATGCTGCTCGTGATCGGCGGATTCGTGGGGGTGAGTCTTGCGCTGAGCAAGGACGGCAAGGCCGCGGCGAGCGGCCAGCCCACCGGCCAGGTGACCGACCAGCCCACTTCCGCTGCCACGACGCCGGACGTGCACGTCGCCGGCTGTGACACCCCGCCGCAGGTCCCCACCGACCAGCGAAAAGGCACCCTGCCCGACAAGAAAACCGCTGCGGGCAAGACATTCATCGCGACCGTCACCACGAACTGCGGCGTCATCACGATGGAGCTGGATGGGGCCAAAGCCCCCCAGACCGTGGCGTCGTTCCTCGGCCTGGCCAAGAGCGGCTACTGGGCCGACAGCCCATGCCACCGACTCACGACGTCGGGGATCTTCGTCCTGCAGTGTGGCGACCCGACCGGGACCGGCAGCGGCAACCCCGGATACGGTTTTGGCGTCGAGAACGCACCAGCCGACTTCACTTTCGCTCCCGGAACGCTCGCCATGGCGCGCAGCACCGACCCCAACAGCAACGGCGGTCAGTTCTTCATCGTCTACAAGAAGACCGTGCTGCAGGACGCGACCGGCTATTCAGTTTTCGGCAAGATCACGTCCGGAATGGATATCGTCGACAAGATCGCCGCAGCCGGAGCCACCCAACCTGACGCCAGCGGCAACACCGCGCCTGTGCAGCCCATCAGCATCCTCACGGTGGATGTCACCGAAAAGAAGGCCTGACAGTGACTGACCAGACTGACCAGACTGACCAGACTGACCAAACCGATCAGACCCCCAAGCCCGACCCGGTGGTCGACACCTCCGCGGAAGTACTGATCGCGGCCGATGCAGCGCCAGCGGCGCCCGAGACTGCCGTCGAGCCCGACTCTGAGCCCGCACTGGACACCCCCGCGGAGGTAGTCATCGCGACGGACGCAGCGACGGCAGTCGAGCCTGAGACGGCTGTCGAGCCTGAGACGGCTGTCGAGCCTGAGACGGCAGTCGAGCCTGAGACGGCAGTCGAGCCTGAGACGGCAGTCGAGCCTGAGACGGCATCCGTGCCGGTGCCAACGCCGCGGCCTACACCCGGGCCCACCGTGCCCAAGCCGCCTGCTGCGCCTGTTCCGAGTCCTGCGTCCCTCGCCGGGCGGCTGCACGGGACGGCGGCGCCGAAGCCCTCTGAGCACGGTCGGGTCGACGACTCAGGAACCGTGTTCGTACGCACCGCCGACGGTGAGCGAGAGGTGGGCTCCTACCCAGGTGCCAGCCACGCCGAGGCCTTGGCCTACTTCACCCGCAAATACGACGAGCTGCTCGCCTCCGCCGATCTTCTCCTGCAGCGTGTGACGCACACGGAACTGCCGGTGCGGGAGAGCGCTGAGGGGCTCGCCAAGCTGCGTGAGCAGACCACCGAAGCCCACGTCGTCGGTGACCTCACCGTCCTGGACGCCAGACTGGCCCAGATCACTGCAGCCGTCGAGGCCAAGAAGGCCATCGAGGGAGCTGAGCGCAGCGCGGCCCGTGAGGCGGGCAAGGCCAAGCGCGAAGAGCTCGTGCTCGAGGCCGAGACGATCGCCGGGCAGCCTGAGACCAAGATCCAGTGGAAGACCAGCAGCACCCGCATGCGGGCCCTCCTCGACGAGTGGAAGGCCATGCAGCGGACCGGCCCCAAACTGGATCGGGAGTCCGAGACCGCTCTTTGGCAGCGCTTCAGCGCCGCTCGCAACTCCTTCGACAAGGCTCGGCGGGTGCACTTCGCCACCCTCGAGGACACACAGTCCGAGGCCAAGTCCGCCAAGGAGAAGCTGGTCAAGGAAGCCGAGGCGCTCGCCGCGAGCAAGGACTGGGCACCGACCGCGACGGCCTTCAAACGGCTGATGGATCGCTGGCGTGAGTCCGGCCGCGCCTCTCGCACCGACGACGACGCGCTCTGGGCTCGGTTCAAGACCGCGCAGGACAGCTTCTTCAAGGCCAAGGACGAGCTCGTTGCGGCTGAGAACGAGGAGTTCAAAGCCAATCTCGTGATCAAGGAGGCGCTCCTCGCTGAGGCCGAGGCCCTCCTGCCAGTGACCGATGTCGAGGCCGCAAAGGCAACCCTCCGGGTGATCCAGGACAAGTGGGAACACGCTGGCAAGGTTCCTCGTGCGGACATGGATCGCGTCGAGAAAGCGATTCGCCGAGTCGAGCAGGCAGTACGGGATCACGACGAAAAGCGTTGGGCCAGCAGCAATCCCGAGGCGGCCGCTCGCGCGCAAAGCTTGGTGGACCAGCTCGAGACGGCGGTCGAGGGCCTGCGCAAGGACCTCGCGAAGGCGGAGGCGTCCGGCAATGCCAAGAAGGTGGCCGACGCTCGGGCGTCCCTCGAGGCCCGCGAGCAGTGGCTGGCCCAGGCTCGGGCCGGTGTCCAGGAGTTCGGTAGCTAGTCGAGCGCGGTCTGGTCGCTCGTCTTGCTTGCCGTCTTTCCAGTGGTCTTGCCGCCGGTGATCCGATAGACGTCAAAGACGCCGTCGATCTTGCGGATGGCCTTGATCACGTGGTCGAGGTGCCCCGGGTCGCCCATCTCGAACGTGAACCGGGACAGCGCCACCCGGTCACGTGAGGTGTGCACGCTGGCCGAAAGGATGTTGACGTGCTGGTCGGAGAGGATCCGCGTGACGTCCGACAGCAGTCGGCTGCGGTCCAGCGCCTCAACCTGCAGCTGCACAAGGAAGACGCTCGCCGCTGACGGAGCCCACTCGACCTCGATCAGCCGATCGGGTTGAGCGAGCAAGGACTCGGCATTGGTGCAGTCCGAACGGTGCACGGAGACGCCGCTGCCGCGCGTGACGAAACCAATGATGGGGTCACCCGGGACCGGCGTACAGCACCGCGCCAGCTTGACCCAGACATCAGCCGTCCCGACCACGACGACACCCGGGTCACCGCTGCGCGGGCGCGGCAGTCGCGATGAGGGGGTTGTGGCTTCGGCGAGGTCTTCGCTGGCGCCCTCCTCGCCGCCGAGGGATGCCACCAGACGGCCAACCACGTGCTGGGCCGAGACGTGGCCCTCCCCCACCGCGGCATACAGGCTGGAGATATCGGGGTAGCGCAGCTCGCTGGCGAGCCCGGTGAGCGTGCCATGGGTCATCAGTCGCTGGAGCGGTAGACCCTGCTTGCGCATGGCCTTGGCGATGTCGTCCTTGCCGGCGTCGATGGCCTCCTCGCGGCGCTCCTTGGAGAACCACTGCCGGATCTTGTTGCGGGCCCTTGGGCTCCTGACGAAAGTCAGCCAGTCGCGCGAGGGGCTGGCCCCGTCGGCCTTTGAGGTCAGGATCTCGACGACGTCGCCGTTCTCCAGCGGGCTCTCGAGCGGAACCAGTCGTCCGTTCACCCGCCCACCGATGCAGTGGTGACCGACCTCGGTGTGCACGGCATAGGCGAAGTCCACCGTCGTCGAGCCAGCCGGCAGCGCCACGACGGACCCCTTGGGGGTGAAGACGTAGACCTCGTTCGCGCTGATCTCGAAGCGCAGCGAGTCCAGGAACTCGCCAGGGTCGGATGTTTCACGTTGCCAGTCGAGCAGCTGGCGCAGCCACGCCATGTCGTTCACCGGCCCGAGATCGCCCTCATGGCCCGTCCGTCCCGCACCGGTGGCCTCACGCGGGGCGTCTTCCTTGTACTTCCAGTGCGCCGCGACGCCGTATTCGGCCCGACGGTGCATGGTGTGAGTGCGGATCTGTATCTCGACCGGCCGGCCCAGCGGACCCATCACGGTCGTGTGCAGCGACTGGTACATGTTGAACTTGGGCATCGCGATGTAGTCCTTGAAACGCCCGGGAACGGGGTTCCAGCGCGCATGCAGGGCACCCAGAACGGCGTAGCAGTCACGCATCGAGTCCACCAGCACCCGCACCGCAACCAGGTCGTAGATCTCGTCGAAGTCACGGCCGCGCACGATCATCTTCTGGTAGACGGAGTAGTAGTGCTTGGGCCTGCCGGTCACCACTGCCTTGATCCGGGCTGCCTCCAAGTCGGCTTTGACCTGTTCGCGTACGCCCGCGAGGTACTCCTCCCTGGCTGGGGCGCGCTCGGCCACCAGTCGGACGATCTCGTCGTAGACCTTGGGGTAGAGGGTCGCGAAGGACAGGTCCTCAAGCTCCCACTTGATGGTGTTCATGCCCAGGCGATGAGCCAGCGGAGCATAGATCTCGAGCGTCTCACGGGCCTTGCGCTGGGCCGACGCCTCTGAGACGTAGCGCCAGGTGCGGGCGTTGTGCAGGCGGTCGGCCAGCTTGATCACCAGGACGCGGATGTCGCGGGCCATCGCCACGACCATCTTGCGGACGGTCTCGGCCTGCGCCGCCTCCCCGTATGTCACCTTCTCGAGCTTGGTCACCCCGTCGACGAGCATCGCGATCTCTTCGCCGAAGTCGGCGCTCAACGCCCCCAGGCTGTATTCCGTGTCCTCGATCGTGTCGTGCAGCAAAGCTGCGGCCAACGTGTCCGGAGTCATCCCGAGCTCGGCCAGGATCGTGGCCACGGCGAGCGGATGGGTGATGTACGGATCACCGCTCTTGCGCATCTGGCCCTCGTGGGCCTGCTCGGCGACGGCGTAGGCACGCTCGATGATCGACAGGTCAGCCTTCGGGTGGGTGGTACGAACGCTGCGCAGCAACGGTTCCAGCACCGGGTTGGCGGCCGTGCGCCCGCCGAAACGCGCGAACCTGGCGCGGACCCGTGAGGACGTCGGGATGGCAATGGTCGGCAGGTCGGTCTCCGGTGACACGACCGTGCCAGGGGTGTCGGAAACGACCTCCTCGCTCATAGGTGCAGTCTATGGGCCTTACAGCGAGAGCATCGCGTGGACGGTTCGACCTGGCAGCTTGCTGCGGCCGTTGAGGAATCCCAGCTCCAGCACCACCTCGACCGCCGCTACGTTGGCCCCCCCGCGCTCGATCAGCGCGCAGGTCGCTTCGGCGGTACCGCCGGTGGCCAGGACGTCGTCCATGACCAGGACCCGCGCCCCAGCGAGGAACGCGTCCATGTGGACCTCGATGACCGCACTGCCGTACTCCAGCTGGTATTCGGCACTGTGTGTATCGCCCGGCAGCTTGCCCGCTTTGCGGACCGGAACGAAGCCGATGCCGAGCTCGTAGGCGACCGCGGCACCGAGGATGAAGCCTCGTGCCTCGATGCCAACGATGACATCAACCTGACCGATATAGCGGCTGCTGATGTCCTGCACGACTGCCCGAAAGGCCGGCCCGTCGCTCAGGAGCGGGGTGAAGTCCTTGAACACCACACCCGGCACAGGAAAGTCCGGGATGTCGCGAAGACGACTGGCAATAACGTCTTCGATCGAGGCAGTCAACGGCACTGCCTTCAGCGGCGCGTCACCCATCAGCGCTTTGACTTCGGCGGACGTTTGGGCTGGTTGCGCGGTCCGGTCTGCGCAGACGGGTGAAGGGGACGTCCGGAGACCGAGGTCCCGTTGCCGGCCGAGACAGCAGCGCGGTCCGGGATGTCATGCCCATCCTGCACGTCGGAGCCGGAGACAGCCGAGGCAGCGCCTGCCTGACGGGCTTGGCCAGCCTGGTAACGCTCGGCGTGCTTCTTCTGCTGCGCCATGGCGGGCTCCCGTTCGCGCAGATCGGCCAGCACCGGGGTGGCGATGAAGATCGAGGAGTAGGTGCCGACCGCGATACCGACGAACAACGCCAGGCTCAGGTCGAGCAGCGTGCCCGGACCCAGCAGGAAGAACCCGATGAACAAGATCGACCCGACAGGGAGCAGAGCCACGACGGAGGTGTTGATCGAACGAACCAGCGTCTGGTTCACGGCTTGGTTGGCAGCCTGCGAGAACGACATCCGACCACTCCCGGCGGCCAGAAGGGTGTTCTCGCGAACCTTGTCGAAGACCACGACCGTGTCATAGAGCGAGTAGCCGAGAATCGTCAGGAATCCAATCACCGATGCCGGCGTGACCTCGAAGCCGGCCAGCGCGTAGATGCCAACGGTGATGACGAGGTCGTGCGCCAGGGCGATCAACGCCGCCAGCGACATCTTCCACGTGCGGAAGTAGGCCGCCAGGACGAGCGAGACCAGGACCAGGAACCAGATGAGGGCCGTGATGGCCTTCTGGCTGACCGAGGCACCCCAGGTCGCTCCGATCGTGGAGGCCGAGATCTTGTTGTCAGCGACCTTGAACTCGCTGGCGAGGGCGGTCTCCACCTTGGCAGTCAATGAGTTCTGGAACTTCTCGGTCTGGATCCTGACCGTGTCCGTGCCGATCTTGGTGACCACGACGTCAGAGCCGGTGTCCAGAGTGCCGACGGCGTCCTTGCCACGGGCCTCGAAGTTGTCCATGTTGGTCACCGAGGAGACCCGGAACTCAGAGCCTCCGCGGAACTCCAGGCCGACGTTCAGTCCACGGCCGAACAAGCCGATGGCGGCCAGGATGAGCAGCGCCACCGACACGGCGTACCACGTCTTCTGGCGTCCAACGATGTCGAAGGAGCGTTTGCCGGTGTAGAGCTCGTTACCGAACTGGGCGAAGCTGCTCATGACTGGTTCCCCTCGGCTGCGGCCCGCCGCGCGGCGATGGTGACTCGACCGCGACCGGCATACGTGACGGTTCTGGCTCCCAAGCGTTCGGGATCCAGCCCGGACCACTTGTGCCCCTCACCGAAGAACTTCGTGTTGGCAAGGATCGAGAGCAACGGGTGGGTGAACAACATCACCACGACGATGTCGATGATCGTGGTCAGCATCAGGGTGAACGCGAAGCCGCGGACGTTGCTGGCTGCCAACACATAGAGGACGATCGCGGCCAGGAAGTTGACGGCGTCCGAGATCAGAATGGTCCGCCTCGCCCGGACCCAACCGGTCTCGACGGCTGCCCGGAGCGCCCGCCCGTCACGAACCTCGTCCCGGACGCGTTCGAAGTAGATGATGAACGAGTCCGCGGTGATACCGATCGAGACGATCAGGCCGGTCACACCGGCCATCGTCAGGCGGTAGCCGTAGGACCAGCCGAACAGCGTGACCGTCGCGTAGGTGATGGACGCCGCGATGACCAACGAGCTGACGGTCACCAGCCCCAGCGCTCGGTACTGGAACAGGGAGTACAAGACGACGAGTATCAGGCCGATGAGGCCGGCGAGCAGACCACGCCTGAGCTGGTCGCCACCGAGCGTGGGGCTGATGGTGTCCTGGGTCTGCAGCTCGAAGGACATGGGCAGGGCACCGAACTTGATCTGGTCCGCCAGCACCTTGGCGCTTGCCGCAGTGAAGCTGCCGGTGATGCTCGCGTTCCCGGCGGTCAGCGCTGCCTGGGTGACCGGAGCCGAGATAACCAGGTTGTCCAAAACGATGGCGAACTGGTTGCGCGGGGGCTGCAGCACCACGAGGCGCGAGGTCACGTCACCGAATGCCTTGGTGCCCGCGGCGTTGAAGTCCAGCCGAACCTCCCAGATACCGGTGGAGCCACCCTGGGTCTGCTGCTGGCCGGAGGTGGCGTCGCTGACCTCGGAGCCCAGCACCTCTGCCGGTCCGAGAATGTACTTGGCGCGCCCGTCCACCGAGCAGGTCACCATCGGTTTGGCCGGGTCGTCGACAATCGCCTCGATGTCCTTGGGGTTGGCGCAGTCCAGCGCCGTGTAGGCAACCTCGACATCGGGGGTGATCCACGCCAGGTCACTTGGGTTCTGAGGGTTGGCAGCCGGCGCCGTGGTGGGATTCGCCGTGGGGGTAGCTCCGGGCGTGGCTGTCCCGGTGGGTGCTGGCGTCGTGGCCGCGGCAAGTGCCGGCGGGTAGCCCGACTTGGCAGTCGGCGTCGCAGTGCCGGTGGCCTTGGCCGTCGCCTTGCTCGTGGCCCCAGCCGTTGATGTGGCCGTAGACGTCGGCGTGCTGGTTGGCGTAGGTACCGCTGTCGGGGCTGCAGAGCCCTCGACGAGCACGGCGCGGAAGCGCAGCTGTGAGGACTTCTGCAGGCTGGCGATGGTGGCCTTGTCGGGGCTGCCCGGCAGTGAGATCACGATGTTGCTACCGCCCTGCGTGGTCACCTCGGCCTCTTCGATACCCGATCCGTTGACCCTCTGGCGGATGATGTCGACCGCCTTGGTGATCTGGCCTTCGTTGATCTTCTGATTGCCGACGATCTTGGGCTGGAGGATCAGCTGTGTGCCGCCCTCGAGGTCAAGACCGAGCTTGGGGGCTCGCTGCGCATCGCCCCAGGTGCTGACGGCGCCCAGAAAACCATAAAGGCCGAAGACGATCACGAAGAGCGCTGCCAGGGTGCGCAAGGGCCCACGATTGCGCGGATTGAATGCCACGGGATGTCCTAGTCAGTGGGACTGGTCGGGTCCGACGGCGTGTCGGTCACCGGGTTGCTCGATGCTGCAACGCTTGAGGTTGATGCGGTGGGCGCAGGGCCTGCGATCGCTCGGCGGTCAAGACGCACGTTCACTCCAGGGCTGACCTCAACCGTGGCGATCCCGTCGTCGAGCGCAGTGATCCTGCCAAGGAAGCCCGAGGTGGTCGTGACCTCGTCGCCGACGGCCAGGCTGGACTGCATGCTCTGAACTGCCCTCTGCCGACGTCGCTGAGTGATGAACATGTAGCCGATCAACAGCACGGGCAGGGCGAAGATCAGCAGGGTGCTGATCCCGCTGCCCGATGTTGCGGCCGCGACAAACGAAGACATGGCTCAGTCCTTCTTGACGAGTTGGCAGGCGCATCCGTGAAGTGGGCCGGACACGCAAGTGCACCGACGCGAAACGGGGCATCGCAGGAGAGTCTAGGTGAGCCACCTGACCGGGGCCAACGCACCTCGCCCATTCGACCCAAAGGTGATCAACGGGTCATGCAGTGTCTCTCGGCTCAGCCGCTGAAACGTCCGTCCCCGTTGCCGAGCGGCAAGGCCTCGGGCACCGGGATTCGTGCTGACGCTGCGGGTGGAGTCAGGCCCAGATGTCTCCAGGCCAACGGGGCGGCTGCCCTGCCGCGCGGGGTGCGGATGATGAAGCCCTCGCGCACCAGGAACGGCTCGGCGACGGTCTCGACGGTGTCGGATTCTTCGCCGACCGCGACGGCAAGTGTACTCAAGCCAACCGGGCCACCACCGAACCGGCGACACAAGGCCTCAAGCACGGCACGATCGAGTCGGTCGAGTCCGCGGTCATCGACGTCGAACAGGGCGAGGGCCGCATGCGCTGCATCCAGATCGGCCACACCCTGGCCATGCACCTGCGCCCAGTCGCGGACCCGTCGCAGCAGCCTGTTGGCGATGCGGGGTGTCCCTCGCGATCGGCGGGCGATCTCGGTGATGGCTGACTCGGTCGCCTCAATCTTGAGCAGCCCCGACGAGCGTCTGAGGATCTGGACCAGATCCTCGACGCTGTAGAAGTCGAGGTGTCCGGTGAACCCGAACCGGTCTCGCAAGGGAGCCGGCAGCAGACCCGAGCGCGTGGTGGCGCCGACCACCGTGAACACAGGCAGCTCGAGTGGAATCGCCGTGGCGCCCGGGCCCTTGCCGACGATCACATCGACGCGGAAGTCCTCCATCGCCAGGTAGAGCATCTCCGCGGCGGGGCGGGCCATCCGGTGGATCTCGTCAAGGAAGAGCACCTCACCCTCAGCCAACGAGGACAGGATCGAGGCCAGATCACCGGCGTGCTGGATGGCTGGCCCGCTGGTGATGCGGATGGGCGCCTCGAGCTCGGCGGCGACGATGAGAGCCAGCGTGGTCTTGCCAAGCCCGGGGGGGCCGGACAGCAGCACGTGGTCGGGTGGCGTACCCCGCCGCTTGGCGGCCTCAAGAACCAGCCCAAGCTGGTCACACACCCTGGTCTGACCGGCAAACCCGCTGAGCGAGCGGGGGCGTAGTGCCGCCTCGACCCTGCGCTCGTCGTCATCGCTGCCGGCATCGACGATGCGAGCGGTTGCGTCGACGGATGAGTCGCCGTAGGTCGAGGACTCGTCGTAGGTGGAGGAATCGTCATGGGCCGCGGAGTCGTCGTACCGATCGTCCTGGATCTCTGGGAAGCGCTCGGTCATCGCGCGAGCTCTCGAAGAGCGGCACGCAACAGCGCGGAAACGTTTGCCGGGTCGTCCGCGTCGGGTCGCACAGCCTCGACGGCATCCTCAGCCTGTTTGGACGACCACCCGAGACCGACCAACGCGTCGCGCACCTGCGCAGTCCATTCGGCTTCGGCGCGCCGCGGTGCGGCAGCGGAGGTGGCGCCCGACGACGGCAGCCCGATCTTGTCGCGGAGCTCCAGGACGATGCGTTCTGCGCCCTTCTTGCCGATACCCGGGACCTTGGTCAGCGCAGCCAGATCACCCCTGCTCACGGCCCGTCGGAGCCCATCAGGGGTGTGAACGGCCAACATGGCCAACGCGATTCGCGGTCCAACACCCGAGACGGTCAGGACCAGGTCAAAGACCACCCGCTCGTCCTCGTCGGCGAACCCGTAGAGCGTCAGAGACTCCTCGCGGACGATCAGAGTCGTGGCCAGCGCCGCCTCGACACCAGGCCGCAAGGAGGCTGCCGTCGCCGTAGTGGTGTGCAACCACAGGCCCACTCCCCCGACCTCGATCACCGCGGCATCCAGACCTACGGACAGGACCACCCCACGCACCGAGGCAATCATCGACTTCCTGCCTTGGCGAGTTGGGCGGCAACGGCGACCTGCAAGCGGTTCTGGGCGCTGCCACGCCAAACGTGACAGATGGCCAGCGCCAGTGCGTCCGCAGCGTCCGCGGGCTTGGGTGGGGTGTCCAGTCGCAGGATACGGGTGACCATCGCGGTGACCTGGCTCTTGTCGGCCCGACCGTTGCCGGTCACCGCAGCCTTGACCTCGGTAGGCGTATAGAGCGCCAGCGGCAGCCCGAGGCGGGCGGCCGCGAGCATCGGGACCGCCGAGGCCTGGGCAGTGCCCATGATCCCCTTGATGTTGGCCTTGGCGAACACTCGCTCCACGGCGACGGCGTCAGGCTCGTAGAGTGCCAGCCACTGGTCGATCTCGGTCTGCAGAGTCAGCAGGCGCTCGGCCGGGTCGTCCGACGGTGGAGTGCGGACCACGCCGACGGCGATCATCCGCAACGGCTTGCCCAGCCTGCCCTCGACGACGCCCAGACCACATCGGGTCAGACCGGGGTCGACACCCATGACACGCACGCTGATGGCTCCTCACCTGTTCCGAACACCTGTTCGGATAGAAACCTACAACGCGGCGCCCCCATGTCGAGGGCGCCGCGCCGTGTGGACCTGTATGCCGGGCCTGCTCAGTCCTCGTCCTCGTCGAGCGCGGCGAGGATCTCGTCGCTCACGTCGCCGTTGGTCCAGACGTTCTGGACGTCATCGCTGTCCTCGAGGGCCTCGATGACCCGAAACATCTTTCGCGCCCCGTCGAGGTCGAGCTCGATCTCGAGGGTGGGGATGAACGATGCCTCGGCCGAGTCGTAGTCGATGCCAGCCGCCTGGAGTGCGCTACGGACGGCGACGAAGTCGGTCGGCTCGCTCACTATCTCGAAGGCCTCGCCGAGGTCGTTGATCTCCTCGGCGCCGGCGTCCATGACGACCTCGAGCAGGTCGTCCTCGCTCTGGTCGCCCTTGGGCACGATGACGATGCCCTTGCGGGTGAAGACGTAGGACACGCTGCCGGGGTCAGCGAACTGGCCGCCGTTGCGAGCGAGGGCCGTGCGCACCTCGGCGGCCGCACGGTTGCGGTTGTCGGTCAGGCACTCGATCAGGACCGCGACACCGTTGGGCGCATAGCCCTCATAGGTGATGGTCTGCCAGTCGGCGCCGCCGGCCGTCGCACCGCTGCCACGCTTGACGGCGTTGTTGATGTTGTCGTTGGGGACGCTGAGCTTCTTGGCCCTTTGGATCGCATCGAACAGGGTCGGGTTGCCGGCGACGTCGCCGCCCCCCGTGCGGGCAGCCACCTCGATGTTCTTGATCATCTTGGCGAAAAGCTTGCCTCGCTTGGCGTCGATCACGCCCTTCTTGTGCTTGGTCGTCGCCCACTTGGAGTGACCGCTCATCGTTTCTCCCTCGCCTGCCAGACCGTCATCGAACCCTGCGACCCTGCAACTCTGTGACTCGTTTGAACTGTGTTCCCCTTTGAGAATGCTGCCGATCCTACTGATCGGTGCCTTGCTCTCAGCGCAGGGCCGTGCGAACCATCTGCATGAAGTACCCGTGGATGCGGTGGTCCCCGGTGACCTCGGGGTGGAAAGACGTCGCGAGCAGGTTGCCCTGCTGGATCGCGACAACTCGGCCTCGTGCCGGCCCAGTCTCCACCGTCGCAAGAACCTCGATGCCGGCGCCCATCTGCTCCACCCAGGGCGCCCTGATGAAGACTGCCTTGAACGTCTGCGCATGCCCTTCTGGCGCAGTCGTCTGCCCGGCGATACGCGGGATGTGGAGGTCCTCCTCGAAGGAGTCCACCTGACGCCCGAAAGCGTTGCGCCGGACCGTGATGTCGAGACCACCCAGCGTGTCCTGGTCCGGCCGGGCATCCGCGATCCGGTCGGCCAGCATGATCATGCCGGCGCACGACCCGTACACCGGCATACCGTCGGCAATTCGCTTGCGCAGCGGCTCCTGCAGGTCGAACGCGCGAACCAGCTTGTCCATGGTGGTCGACTCACCACCTGGGATCACCAGCGCGTCGACGTCGTCGAGCTCGTGCGCGCGGCGTACGCCGATGACTTGCGCACCCAGCGTCGACAGGGCGTGCATGTGTTCCCGCACATCCCCTTGAACGGCCAGGACGCCTATGCGGAGAGTGGAATTGCTCACGCGCCAAGGGTATGCGGCTCGGTCACGGCGCACGTGGCAGGTCCAGTTGCTCGGGGGTGACCGCTCTGCTGACTGCACGCCTCGCGCTCAGGCCGGCTGGCCCTGATCAGCCGTTAACAGGTCTGTTGCATCGATGCCGCCCGCTCGACTGGCAATGGTGAAACAAACCGGCTAACGCACACGCAACGCGCGAGACCCGCGCGAGAGGTGTGCTCACGCGAAGGCTTGTGGCTACCAGCCGCGCTGGGAAAGGCGGTGCGGCTCGGGCAGCTCTTCGACGTTGATGCCGACCATGGCCTCGCCCAGACCGCGGGAGACCTTGGCGATCACGGTGGGGTCGTCGAAGAAGGTGGTCGCCTTGACGATCGCCTCGGCGCGCTGAGAGGGGTTGTCGGACTTGAAGATCCCCGAGCCGACGAACACACCCTCGGCTCCGAGCTGCATCATCATGGCCGCGTCGGACGGAGTCGCAATACCGCCGGCAACGAACATCACGACGGGCAGCTTGCCGGCCTCGGCGACCTCTTTGACCAGCTGGTAGGGGGCCTGGAGGTCTTTGGCCGCGACGTACAGCTCGTCCTCGCTCATGGAGGACAACCGGCGGATCTCGGCACTGATCACGCGCATGTGCATGGTGGCGTTGGAGACGTCACCGGTGCCTGCCTCGCCCTTGGAACGGATCATCGCCGCGCCCTCGCTGATCCGGCGCAGGGCTTCACCCAGGTTGGTCGCGCCGCAGACGAAGGGAACGGTGAACTTCCACTTGTTGATGTGGTGGGCGTAGTCCGCGGGGGTCAGCACCTCGGACTCGTCGATGTAGTCCACACCGAGGCTCTGCAGGACCTGAGCCTCGACGAAGTGACCGATGCGGGCCTTGGCCATGACCGGGATGGAGACGGCCTCGATGATGCCCTGCACCATGTCCGGGTCGCTCATCCGCGAGACGCCACCCTGCGCGCGGATGTCGGCAGGGACGCGCTCGAGAGCCATCACGGCAACGGCGCCGGCGTCCTCGGCGATCTTGGCCTGCTCGACGTTGACGACGTCCATGATGACGCCGCCCTTGAGCATCTCGGCCATACCGCGCTTGACGCGCGAGGTCCCGGTGGCAGGAGCGTTTGCGGGGGTGGTCTCTTGCGATGACAAGACGGTGCCTCTTCCGGGTTTCTTACGGTGTTTGTGATGCTTCGGGAACACTCGCCATATTAGAGCGTCAGTCGCCCCGCCCGAGCATCGGTAGCTCGTCGTCGATCTCGAACGTCTGTGGGAGCTCGGCATGGCCGGCCAGCCGAAGCAGCCGCACGCCCGGCTTGCGCCTCACGCGCTGAACGTCGGTGACGGCGTCGTTGAGAAACCTGCGGGCCAGCTGCACCCGTTGGTTGGCTGCGGTTACGCGTTGGAGCACCGGGGCGCCGACCGCCTCGTCCGCTCGCAGGTGTGCCAGCGCGTCCTCGCCCAGCGCCACCTCGAGGGCCTGGGTCAGGTCGCTCTCGATGGCCTCACGGGACGTCTGATCCGCGGTGTCGGCCTCGAGCGAGTCAGACGCCGCGCTGGCGAGGATGAGGGCACTGGCAGCGTCCAGGGCGCCACAGTTCGCCAGCTCGAGCGTGGCTTCGGCCCGGCGCACCAGCTGGGCGTCGAGGACGCTGAGCGCGCCTTCGACCCGAGAGTGCAACCGGTCGAGCCGTGCGGCCCCGTACGAGACGTACCAGGCGATCAGGACCAGCAGCGCAACGCCGCTGACGACCCAGCTGAGGTCCATCACGTGCCTCCCGAGTTTCTGCCGGTACGAAGCAGTCGTCCCCACCGCGAGTCAGGCTCGCTGGAGGCGCGCACCGGCGGCCGGCCGAAGACGACCGTTTCGTAGACCGCCATCACGTCCTCGGCAACCACGGACCAGTCAAAGGCGTTGGCCCGCTCACGCCCTGCAGCCGCCAGCTGTTCACGCCGTGCCGGGTCGCGCAGCAGCGCAACGACCGCCCTTGCCAGGTCAACCGGGTCCTCGTTCCGGAACAGCTCCCCTGCGTCGCCGCCGTGAAGGACCCTGGAGAATGCCGGCAGGTCGCTGGCCAGCACCGTCGCCCGGGCGCTCATGGCCTCGATCAGGATGATGCCGAAGCTCTCACCGCCGGTGTTGGGCGCCACGTAGACATCCACCGACGCCAGCAGTCTGGCTTTGTCCTCGTCACTGACCGGGCCAAGGAACTCGCACGCCGCCGCAGCCTGGCTGGTCATCTTCTCGCGGACGTCGTCGGGATCGCCAGGACCGGCGATCAGGATCCGGACCCCGGGGATCTCGCGAAGGATGTGCGGCAGGGCCTGCGACAGCACCGGCATACCTTTGCGCGGCTCTTCCATCCGTCCCAGGAAGGCGATAGTGGGTCGTTCGACGGTGCCTTGCCAGTCGGGGCGGCGCGGCGCCGACGCGAACCGCTCGACGAACACACCGTTAGGGATCACCACCGCATCGCCGCCCAGATGCGTGGTCACCGTGCGACGCGCGTCCTCGGAGACCGCGATACGGGCGCTGATCTTCTCGAGGCTGGGCCGCAACAGCGGGTATGCCGCCTGCATGGCTCGCGAGCGCAGGTTGGACGAGTGGAACGTGGCCACGATGGGCCCATCCACGGCCCACAGGGCGAGGACCGAGACGCTCGGGGCCACGGGTTCGTGGATATGGACGAGATCAAAACGGCCGGACTCCACCCAGCGGCCGACACGGGCCGCAGTCAGTGGTCCGAATGAGAGTCGGGCCACAGAACCGTTGTAGCGCACCGGAACCGCATGGCCTGCGTTGACGACGTAGTCCGGCAGCGGAGTGTCGCCATCGGCCGGTGCCAGGACGCTGACGTGGTGGCCCTTGGAGATGAAGTGCTCGGCGAGGTCACGCACATGCAGCTGCACTCCCCCGGGAACATCGAAGGAGTAGGGACTGACGATCCCGATCCTCATGTCAGGTCCGCAGATCTGGAGTCCGCACGGGGTGCGGATACGCGGTCGCCGTCGAGGTCCTTGGTGAAGACGCGTTGCATCATGTGCCAGTCGTGGGTGTGCTCGCGGACAGCCTGCGAAAGTGCGTCGGCGCAAGCCTGGGTCATCGCCTGGACCTTGTCCCGGGGCGTGCCCTCAGCGGGTACGGCGACAGCGTCGTGGAACGTCACGACCGTCCGCCAGCCGTGCCCCCGCGGATGGGGTTCGTAGTGGACCATGCACGGGAACAGGGCTGCGCCGGTATTGACCGCCAACGCTGCGGGCCCGATGGCCATCCTCGCCCGCTGGCCGCAGAAGTCGACCTCGACGCCGCCCTTGGTCAGGTCCCGGTCGGCCAACAGTGCGACGAGCGCCCCGGAACGGCAGGCTTTGGTCAGCTCGCGAAAGACGTCGGAGCCGCCGGTCAGCGGGATGATCCGCATGCCCAGACCCTCGCGGAACGCGAGGAACTCGTCGAAGAGCTCCTCTGGCTTGAGCCGTTCAGCGACGGTGGTGACAGGCGCAAGCTGGGTCGTGGACCAGGCGCCGCCGAAGTCCCAGTTGCCCATGTGTCCCAGGAAGATGACCGCGGACCTGCCGGACTGCAGCTGGGCACGAACCGCGTCGTCCCCGACCCCCCGGACCCCGTCGATCAGCTCTTCGATGCTGCGGTCGGGAAGACGGAAGGAGTCGCACCAGTAGCGCAGGTAGGAACGCATCCCGGCCCGTACCAGGGCGTCGAGCTCGGCGGGGCTCAGCTCTGGCCGGACGGTGGCGTAGTTGCTGCGCATCCGCTCGACGTTCTTGCCGCGTCGCCGCCATGTGACGTCGGCGATGAGATCGAACGAGGCGTAGGCCAGACGATTCGGCATCCGGCGTACGAGGGACCAACCCGCGCGGTAGGCGGCGAGGGTGGCACGTTCGGACAGCTTGCTCACGCGATCTCGAACGCCTGCCGGCGCACCTCGAGCATCCGCTGGATCACGGTGATCAGGCTGGCCAGTGCCAACAGGGACAAGACCACCGTCAACAGCACCTCGGGCAGCCCCAGCCCGACGAAGCCGGTGGCGATGAGGACCGCGACCAGTCGATCTGCCCGCTCGGCGATGCCGACGTTGGCCGTCATGCCCAGGCCCTCGGCCCGGGCCTTGGAGTAGCTGACGACACTGCCCAGGATCAGACAGGCAAGCGCCAGAGCTGCGAGGTATGGCGTGCCGCCGTCGCCGGCATACCAGAGGACGAGTCCGCCGAAGATGGCGCTGTCGCCCACCCTGTCCAGGGTTGAGTCCAGGTAGGCGCCCCACCTGCTCGAGCGACCGGAGAGGCGGGCCATGGCGCCGTCGAGCGTGTCGAAAAGCGCAAACACCGCGACGATGAGCGAGCCCCAGAAGAACTCATGACGCGGGTAGAAACCCAGCGCGCCCACACAGACCCCGGCGGTGCCAATGATCGTCACGACGTCGGGGCTCAGGCCGAGCTTGAGGAACAACCGGGCCAGTGGCGTGAAGAGCTTGTTGATGAAGACTCGTGCGAATCGGTTCAGCATGGTGGCCCCAGCGTACCGACCTGCCGTACGGGGTTGTGCCCAGCGCTCTGAGACGACATCGTTTTCGCCATGAGCACCAAGCCGTCCACGAGCGCACCCGTCCAGCAGGCCACTGCCCCCGGTGACATCCGCAATGTGGTGCTCGTCGGGCACAGCGGAGGCGGCAAGACAACACTGTTCGAGCATCTCGTTGCCGCAACGACCCCGGGCTATCGAGCCAAACCGATCCTCGATGAGCGCTCCGTGCAGCTCTCTGTGGCCTCGGTGTCGCATGACGGCGTGGTGGTCAACCTCATCGACACCCCCGGCTATCCGGACTTCGTCGGTGAGCTGCGGGCGGGTCTACGGGCCGCGGATGCGGCGCTGTTCGTGGTCTCGGCCGCCGACGGCGTCGATGGCGCCACGATGTTGTTGTGGGAGGAGTGCGCGGCGATAGGCATGCCCCGGGCGGTCGCGGTGACCAAGCTCGACGCCGGACGGGCCGACTTCGAGGACACGGTGGCCATCTGCCAGCGGGTCTTTGGCGACGGTGTCATGGCGCTGTACCTGCCGCTGCACGGCGACGACGAGTCGATCGTCGGCAACGTCGGGCTCTTGTCGCAGCGGATCTACGACTACAGCTCGGGCGAGGTTGTGGGCCGTGCCGCTGACTCCGAACACCGTGAGCTCATCGAAGGTCACCGGTCGGATCTGATCGAGGCGATCATCCAGGAGTCCGAGGACGACACACTTCTCGACCGCTACCTCGATGGTGAGGACATCGACCTCGACCTCATCATCTCGGACCTTCTGACTGCAGTTTCACGCGGCCGTTTTCACCCGGTGATCCCCGTCTCCACCGAGACCGGCGTCGGCACCCTCGAGC
>Ga0209587_1000120_pt1 | contig 37358 bp, 33 predicted proteins | sample NGEPerD_2_FD_184512 | JGI IMG/M metagenome (GOLD analysis project Ga0209587, IMG submission 184512) | Arctic peat soil microbial communities from the Barrow Environmental Observatory site, Barrow, Alaska, USA - NGEE PermafrostL1-D... | ecosystem: Environmental > Terrestrial > Soil > Wetlands >...
ATCAACGTGGCGAAGTAGCTCACGTCGCCGGTGGTCTCCAGGGCCTGCTCCTCGGTGAGGCCCCTGTTCTTGCGCATCTCGTAGTAGGCCTGGGCATAGACCGCGCGCAGGGGGGACGTCTCGGGGTCCACGATGTTCACTCCGTCGAGATCGAGCCCCAGGGTGGCCTTGCGCGACGCGATCTCGCTCGGGTTTCCCAGGATCGTCAGCTCGACGACCCCACGCCGCAGCAGGATGTCGGCCGCCATCAGGACGCGCTCGTCGTTGCCCTCGGGCAGCACGATGTGCCTGCGATCCGCCTTGGCGCGCTCGACCAGGTCGTACTCGAACATGGTCGGCGTCATGCGCGCAGGCCGCTCGATGGCGAGCTGCTGCTCGAGCTCGGAGGCGTCGACCCCGGACTCGAATACGGCCAGGGCTGAGGCGATCTTGCGCTCGTTGCCGGCGGTGATCGCCGGCCGCACGGACTCCACGAGGGCGGCGGCCTTGAAGGTTGGCCAGTCGGTCTCGAGCACCGGGAAGGGCGCCACCTCGAGCAGCCGCCGCACGGAAGGGTTGAGCTCATAGCCCCCGCTGAGCACGATCGCGGACACGCTCGGGAAGGCGGAGGAGAGGGTGCACGTGATGCTCGCCACGAGCACGTCGGGGCGGTCGCCCGGCACGATCACGAGCGTGCCCTCCTCGAGGTCCTCGATGAAGTGCTCCACGCTCATGGCGGCGATCCGGACGGCCCGCACGTCGCGCTGGAGCAGCTCCTGGCCCGATCCCGGCAAGGACAGCGAGGCGCCCGCCCAGGACGCGTCGCGCGGGTTGCCCAGCTCGAAGAGGGGGCGGGCGTCGAGTGCCGTTGCGACCTCGGCCACGGTGGCGTAGGCCAGCTCGGGCTGCTCAGGCAGCACGTAGATCGGTCGCTCTCCATCGTGACCATGGAGGCTCGCGGTAACCTGGGCGAGAACCTCGATCGGCACGCGATTGACCACCACGCCGAACAGCTCGCAACCCTTCCGGCGCAGGGACTCGCGCGCCACCCGGGCCGCCTCGACGGCCTCGTCGGGCGAGCCCCCGCTCACCACCACGAGCACCGGGCAGCCCAGCTCGTTGGCCAGATCGGCGTTCAGCTCGAAGTCAAGCGCGGGCGACTGCCCGGCAAAGTCGGTGCCCTCGCAGACCACCACGTCGCAGTCCGCCTCGAGCTTCCGGTAGGCGGCCACCACCCGCTTCTTGACTTCGTCGGAGTCACCGCTCGCGATCGCGGCCTGGGCCTCGTCGTCGGTGAGCGCGAACATGTCCTCAGGCGGCACGTCGAGCCCGTAGCGCGCGCGCATCAGCTCGATCTGCGGATCGATCCCTCCCCCGGAGACCAGGGGGCGGAAGAAGCCAACCCGGTCCGTGCGCGCGGAGAGGAGCTCCATCAGGCCGAGGGCCACGACGGACTTCCCGCTCTGGGAGCCCATCGCGGTGATGTAGACGTTCCTAGCCACCCCGAGACTCGCCGGATGTCGGGTTCGCGAGCCGGCCGACCCCAGCCCCGACTAGGCCGGGGCCGTTGTGGGCCGGTGCCAGCTCCATTCGAGGATCTCCGGCGGGTCGTTGCCCTCCTCGACCACGTAGGCGCGCAGCTCCGCGCGGCGGGACTTGAGCGCCTCGATGGCCTCGTTCGCCTGCCCGATCTCGCGCACCGCGAACTGGCCGGACATCGCGCCGAGCCCTTCCGCGATCCCCACGTCCGCCCGGCCGATGGCGTCGATCGCGAGCTGGAAGCGGTCGACGCCGTTCATCGCCAGCAGCTCGAACGGGGTCGTGGTGGTGCCCTCCTCGGCGTAGCCCCGGACGCTGAAGCGCTCCTGGGCCGGGCGGCGGTGGATCAGCTGATGCACCGCCGACGCGTAGCCGTGGAAGTTGAAGATCACCGGCTTGTCCGCGGTGAACAGGGCGTTGAAGTCGCCTTCGGACATCCCGTGCGGATGGGCCTCCGGGCGCGCGAGCGTGAACAGGTCGGTCACGCACACGAAGCGCACCTTCAGCTCCGGCGCGTGCTCGCGCAGCAGCGCCGCGGCGGCCAGCAGCTCGATCACGGGGATCGTGCCGCAAGCCGCCAGCACGATGTCCGGATCGCCGGGCTCGTTGCCGGCCCACTCCCAGCTGCTCGCTCCTCGCGCCACGTGCTCGCGAGCCTCGTCGATCGTCAGCCACTGCGGCAGCGGATGCTTGGAGGCGATCACGAGGTTGATCGTGCGCTTTGACTGGAGCACCTGCTCGAAGGTGGCGAGCATCGTGTTCGCGTCCGGCGGCAGGTAGACCCTCGCGGTCTCCTCCTTGCGGTTGAGCATCGAGTTGATGAAGCCCGGCATCTGGTGCGAGTAGCCGTTGTGGTCCTGCCTCCATCCGACCGATGTCAGGAGGTAGTTCAGACCGCCCACCGGCTCCCGCCAGGGGGCCTCGTCCTTGGACATCTTCAGGAACTTCGAGTACTGGTTGACCATCCCGTCGACGATCGGGATGAACGCCTCGTAGCAGGGAAAGACGCCATGGCGCCCGGTCAGGACGTAGCCCTGCAGCCAGCCCTGGCAGTTGTGCTCCGAGAGCACCTCCATGATGCGGCCGTCGGGGGCGTGGCCCACGTCGATCTTCGGGTCGAGCGGCCACTCCCACGCGTGGTCGGTGGCCTCGAACACCGCGCCGAGGCGGTTCGATGCGACCTCGTCCGGGCACATGATGCGGAAGTTGGCCTCGTCGGCGTTCAGGCGGAAGATGTCGGCGAAGTACTCGCCCAGCTGACCCAGGGCGCTGCCGGTCTCCGCGCCGGGAGCGCTGACGTCGATCGCGTGCTTGGCCAGCTCGGGGAGCTTGAGGTCCTTGCGCATCTTGCCGCCGTTGACATGCGGGTTGGCCCCCATCCGCAGGTCGCCCGTGGGGCAGCAGGCAAGGATCTCCTCATTCGGGCCGCCGTTGTCGTCGAACAGCTTCTCCACCTCATAGGAGCGCAGCCAGTCCTCGAGGATCTTCAGGTGCTCGGGGTTGGACTTCGCCTGCATGGCGGGCACCTGGTGGGCCTTGGACGTGCCCTCGACCTGGATCCCGTCCACCTCCTTGGGGCCCGTCCAGCCCTTGAGCGACTTCACGACCAGCATCGGCCAGCGCGGGCGCTCGGGGCGGTTGCCGTTGCGCGCCTCGCCCTGGAGGTCGCGGATCTCGGCGTAGGCGGTGTCGAGCGCCCCGGCCAACTCACCGTCCAGGTCCTCGCCCTGCACGATCATCGGATGCCAGCCGTAGCCCTCGAACAGCTTCGTCAGCTCCTCGTCGCTCATCGACTTATAGATCGTCGGGTTGGCGATCTTGTAGCCGTTGAGGTGCAGCATCGGGAGGACCGCGCCCGAGGTCACGGGGTCGAGGAACTTGTTGGAGTGCCAGGCGCCCGCCGTGGGGCCGGTTTCCGCCTCACCGTCGCCGATGATGGCGGCCGCGATCAGGTCCGGGTTGTCGAGCACCGCGCCGAAGGCGGTCGCCAGCGCGTATCCCAGCTCGCCGCCCTCATGGATCGTGCCCGGCACGATCGGGGCCACGTGGCTGGGGAAGCCACCCGGCCAGGAGAAGTCCTTGACCAGCTTCGCGAGGCCCTCGCGGTCACGCGTGAGCTCGGGGTAGACGTCCTCCAGGCAGCCGTCGATCCAGAGGTTTGCGAGGTTCGCGGGCGCGCCATGGCCCGGGCCGGTGAGCAGCAGCATGCTCGCCTGGGTGTTGAGGATCAGCCGGTTGAGCCCGGCGTACATCAGGTTGAGGCCGGGCACCGTGCCCCAGTGGCCGAGCAGCCGGTGCTTGATGTGCTCGGGCTTCAGCGGCTCCTCGAGCATGTGGTTGCCCTGCAGGTAGATCATCGCCGCGGCGATGTAGTTCGAGGCGCGGCGATACCGGGCGAGGTCCTCTATCGAGATGCTGGACTGAGCCGCTTGGCGAGCTTCCACGTGTCGGGCCTCCGGGGGTTAGCTGGATCGACGCGCTGCAGTGCGGAACCTAGCCGCGCCCCTGCGTCAATGCAAACCGATGGGGAGGAGCGCAGCCCGATCGTTGATCGGGCGAGCACCGCACCCCCCTGCTCAGCTCAGGTCCGGCCGCGCTGGCGGGCCAACTCGCGGTCCCAGGACAGCGGGCCCGGGCCGCCGGACTCCAGACCCTGATCCGCCCGGATCACGTGCATGACCGCATTGATCAACGCGAGGTGTGTGAATGCCTGGGGGAAGTTGCCCATGTGCCGGCCCGAGCGCGGGTCGATCTCCTCCGCGTAGAGCCCCAGCGGGCTGGCGTAGGAGAGCAGCTTCTCGCACAGCGCCCGTGCCCGCTTGACCTCACCGATCTCCACGAGCGCCGAGACCATCCAGAACGAGCAGATGGTGAACGTGCCCTCCTCGCCGGGCAGGCCGTCGTCGGTCTCGTCCACCTTGTAGCGGAGCACCAGTCCGTCGACGGTGAGCTCGTCCGCCAGTGCCAGCACCGTCTTCTTGATGCGTTCGTCGTCAGGCGTCAGAAAGCGGACCAGCGGCATCAGGAGCACCGACGCGTCGAGAGCGTCGGTGTCGTAGTGCTGGCAGAACACGCCCCGGTCGTCGAGGGCGTTCTCGCAGATGTCGGCCTCGATCTCGTCGGCGGCGGACTGCCACCGAGACGCGCACTCGATGTCCTCGCGGATCTCGGCGAGCCTGGCGCCGCGGTCCGCCGCCACCCAGCACATGAGCTTCGACGAGGTGAAGTGCTTGGGATCGCCGCGCACCTCCCAGATCCCGCGGTCGGGGTCACGCCAGTTCTCGAGCGCGGTCTCCACCTGCTTGACGAGGATCGGCCATATGCGTTCGGGCAGGTGGTCGCGTGACTTGGTGTGGAGATAGAAGGAGTCGAGGATGGCGCCCCAGACATCGTGCTGGTCCTGGTTGTACGCGCCGTTTCCGATTCGCACCGGCTGGGCGCCCTCGTATCCCGACAGGTGGTGAAGCTCCTCCTCCTCCAGCTTCGCGCGGCCATCGATGCCGTACATGATCTGCAGCTGGTTCTCCTCGGCTTCCGCGACGTCCGCGATGAAGTAGAAGAAGTCGTTGGCCTCCCAGTCGTAGCCGAGGGTGTAAAGGCCCCAGAGCATGAAGGTGGCGTCGCGGATCCAGCTGTAGCGGTAGTCCCAGTTGCGGGTGCCGCCCGGGGTCTCGGGCAGGGACGTGGTGGCGGCGGCCAGCATGGCGCCCGTCGGCGCATATGAGAGGCCCTTCAAGGTGAGCGCGCTGCGCTGCAGGTAGGTGCGCCAGGGGTGATCGGGAAAGTCGCCGTGATCGAGCCAGTGCTGCCAGTGGTGCGCGGTCCAGACGAGCCTCTCGTAGGCCTCGTCATAGCTCTTGGGCGCAGGGTGGTCCGAGAATGCGAGAGCCACGAACGCGGTGTCGCCCTCCTTCATCAGCGTGCGCGCGGTGGCGCGGGAGCCCTCGAAGCCGACGTTCATGTCGGTGGTCAGGTACAGCTCGACGTCGGTGCTGTCGGCCGTAGCTCGGGCCTCGTGGTACCCGGGTCCGCTGTACTCCCAGGACGCGGCCTGGCGGCCGTAGTCGAACACCGGCTCGCAGTCCAGCAGCACCTGCACCTCGCCGTTCACACACCGGACGCAGCGCAGCAGGACGTGGTCGGAGTCGTAGTCGGTCGGCGAGCGCCGGTGGGTCTCCGAACGGTCGCCCTCGTGATGCCAGGGCCCGATCAGCAGAACGTCGCGCACCACGATCCAGCCGCCGCGGCAGCCCCAGCTGGTCTCGAGCACCATCGTGCCGGGCAGGTAGCGGCGGTCGGCGGGCACGTCGACGTCCGCGGGGCCCACGCGAAACATCCCGGCGTCTCGATCGAGGATCGCACCGAACACGCTCGGTGAGTCGAACCGCGGCAGGCACAGCCACTCGACCGCTCCGCTCGGGGCCACCAGCGCGCACGTCTCGCAATCCGAGAGGAAGGCGTACTGGGCGATCGGGGGGAACGGACCTGCACCGACGGCACTACCGGCCATCTGCCTGATCCGCCAAGCACCGGAGTGCGCCGGAGTCGGGATGTTCGGCGTCACGCGCCGCCCTCCAACCGGCCGGCCGCCGCGGGGTCCAGCGCCAGCGTCAGCGCTCCGGAGCAAGGCCGCACGAGGCTCGCCGGCGCAGCCGGGTCGGCGGGCCCGGAGAAGGCACGCGCGACAGCTTCCGCCTTGTCCGCTCCGGAGACCAGGAAGATCACCTCGCGCGCCGCGTTCACGACCGGGAGCGTAAGCGATACACGAGACACCAGGGGAGCCATGCCCGGCGTCTCGATGCCCACGGCGAGCCGCTCGCTCTCACCCAGTGCGGCGGCGCCGGGAAACAGCGAGGCGGTGTGCGCGTCGGGGCCAAGCCCGAGCAGCATCAGGTCGAGCTCGGGGAGCCCCTCGCCGAAGTCCTCGCGTAGCACGTCCTCGTACGCGGCGGCCGCCTGGTCGGGACCGCGCTCGCCCTCGATCCGCCGCACCCGCGGCTGGGTATCGATGCGGTCGAGCAGCGCCGCCCGGGCCATCGCGTAGTTCGAATGCTCGTGGTCCGGGGGCACGCAGCGCTCGTCGCCGAACCAGATCGTCGCCCGCGACCAGTCGACGTCAGCTGCGGCAGCCTTCTCATAGGCGGCGCGCGGAGTCGAGCCCCCGGCGAGGGCGATGTGGCCGCCCGCAGCCGCGGCTTGAACCAGTCGCTCCGCGGCGACCGCGGCCGGATCCTCAACCACCAGTTTGCGAAGCAGCCGGCTCGGCCGGCTGCACACGATCCCCTTCCGCTCGGTCATCCGAGCATTGCTTGGGCAGCGGAGAGCGCCGGGCCGTAGGTCTTGTCGCGCAGCATCGCCTGACGGATGCCCTCCCCGAGAATGCCCGCCTCGCCCCGCGAAGCGCCCATCACGGTCCACTCCCGCTCGAGCCCATCGCGCAGGCGCCGTCGTGCCGTCAGGCCGCCGGAGCCGCGATCCAGCGAAGCGGAGAGGCCGGACGCCGTCTCGATGGCGACCCCGGCGAGCCCGGGGGCGTTGATCGTCTCGTCGGGCTCCAGCCGCAGCTTCACGTCCTGTCGCCGGGCATGGGCGATCCCGTGCAGGGCTCCGTTCTGGCTCAGCATCGACCCGGGCTCCCACCCGAGCCGCTTGGCGAGCCAGCCCAGGAAGAGCAGGCCGGCGGCCCTGGAGTCGGGGCGGTGCTTGACGGTCACCGAGCTGATCTTCCACAGCTCGCCACGCCACTGCATGGGGTCGAAGGCGAACGCCACCCGCTCGCGCCACGGCGTGGACCGCAGCCAGGCGAGATCGACGACGTAGGCCCGCTCGGACAGCTGCTGGGCGCGCCGGAGGGCGCCGGCCGGGTCGGGCTCGTGGACCGAGTCGATCAGCACGATCTGAGCCAGGTCGAGCATCGCGTCGACGGCCTCGGGGTGCCCGTGCGGAGACCAGACGAGCGTGGGCAGGTCGGTGACCACGAGCGGATCGACGATGGTCTCGAGGTGCTCGAGGTGCTTCGACCCGATGTCGAGCACCACCTGCTCGTGGAGGATGCTGACGTCCGTCGGGCTGCTGGCACGCTCGCCCTCCGCCGTGGCCCAGGCGTCGATGGTGTCTTGGCCCGGCTCCACGCAGCAGAGGATCGTGCGCGAGGCGTGGTAGCGGCCGACTTGGTCGAGGCGGTTCTGGATCTCGCCGCGCCACTCGCGGTCGGCCACGACGACCAGGTTCAGCACGCGGGCGGGCACGTACGCCTCGCTGCGGGCGTGCCGCTCCCTGAGCAGGTCGCGCAGGCCGGTCTCGATCTGCGCCGGTGTGGTGTCCTGTGCAGCCCAGACGCTGCCGCTCATCTGCATGGCGTCACCTCAGATCGCTCTCCAGGAGTGGCCGGGCTCCAGTAGCGCGTCCGCTTCGCCGGGCCCACCCGAGCCGGCCGCGTAGGTGGCGATCGGGCCGGACTGGGACCCCCAGGCTTGGACGATCGGGTCGATGATCGTCCACTGCGCCTCCACTTCGTCGTCGCGAGTGAAGAGCGTGGCGTCGCCGCGCATCGCGTCCATTATCAGCCGCTCGTAGGCCTCGGGCGACTCCGACATGAACGCGGTGCCGTACAGGAACTGCATGTTCACCGGCCGGATCCGCATCCGCGTGCCCGGGATCTTGGCCCCGATGGAGATCGACACGCCTTCGTTGGGCTGCATCGTCAGCACGATCTGGTTGGGCTGAACGCCCACGGAGCCCTCGTGCTGGAAGGCCAGGTGGGGCACGGGCTTGAGCGTGACCGCGATCTCGGTGACCTTGCGTGCCAGTCGCTTGCCGGCGCGCAGGTAGATCGGGACTCCGGCCCAGCGCCAGTTGTCCACGCGCAGGCGAAGCGCCGCGTAGGTCTCGGTGCTGGAGTCCTCGGGCACGTCGTCCTCTTCGAGGTATCCCTTGACCTCCTCGCCCGCCACGACCCCGGAGTCGTACCGGGCGGGAACCGCGATCCGCGACACCTGCTCGGGCGTCGGCGGATCGATCGCATGGAGGACCTTCACCTTCTCGTCGCGGACCGCGTGGGCGGAGAAGGAGACCGGCGGCTCCATGCACAGGAGGGTGAGCAGCTGGAGCATGTGGTTCTGCACGAGATCCCGGAGGGCTCCGGAGGTGTCGTAGTAGCCGGCGCGGGAGCCGATGCCGATGTCCTCGGCGGCGGTGATCTGCACGTAGTCGATGAAGTTCCGGTTCCAGATCGGCTCGAACAGGCCGTTGGCGAACCGGAAGGCCATGACGTTCTGGACAGTCTCCTTGCCGAGGTAGTGGTCGATCCGGAACACCTGGTCCTCGTCGAGCACGTCGAGCACCGCGGAGTTCAGGTGCCTGGCCTCGCTCAGGTTGGTGCCGATCGGCTTCTCGATCACCACGCGCACCTCGGAGCCCTGCTTGTGGTCGAGCCCGTGTGCCCCGAGCTGTCCCACGATCACGGGGAAGAAGGACGGTGCGGTCGACAGGTAGTAGGCGCGGTTGTAGACGATGCCCGCCTCGTCGTCGAGCTCCTTGGTGGCGGCGTCGAGCCGGTCGTAGACGGTCCCGTCGTCGAACGACCCGGTCACGTAGCGGGCCCCGTCCAGCAGCGCCGAGAGAACCTTCGGATCGACCTTGCGCCGCGAGAACTCCTCGATCGACTCCTTCGCCTGAGCCCGAAACTCCTCGTCCGACAGCTCACCGCGGGAGACGCCGATCAGGTTGAAGCGCTCCGGCAGCGCACCCTCGTGGGCGAGGTTGTAGAGGGCGGGCAGCAGCTTGCGCTTGGCGAGGTCCCCGGTGGCCCCGAAGATCGTCAGGATCGTGGGGTGTACGGGGAGTCGCTCGAGACCCTCGGCAAGCGGGTTCTCCTGCTCGGACTCCTCCGCCTTCGAGGGGGCCGTGGCCATCAGGCGGACTCCCCTTCGTCGGCCCGGGTCTGCATGGAGTGCCCGCCGAACTGGTTGCGCAGGGCGGAGAGAACCCGGCCGGTGTAGTCGCCGTTTCCGCGGGTGTAGAAACGCGCATAGAGGGCAGCCGTGATCACCGGCGTGGGGACGTCGCGGTCCATGGCGTCCTCGATGGTCCAGCGGCCCTCACCCGAGTCCGCGGTGTGCGCCGTGAGGCCGCCGAGGTCGTTGCCCTCCTTCTCGAAGGCGATGGCGGCCAGCTCGCACAGCCAGGAGCGCACCACCGAGCCCTGCATCCAAAGATGCGCGACCTTGGCGTTGTCGATCTCGAACTCGCTCTTGTCGAAGAGGTCGAAACCCTCGGCATAGGCCTGCATCAGCCCGTACTCCACGCCGTTGTGCACCATCTTCACGTAGTGGCCGGCGCCGGAATCGCCGAAGTGGGCCCAGCCGGGCCCGTGCTCGTCTGTCGCAGGCGGCGCGAGCACGTCGAGGATGGGAGAGAGGCGCTGCACCGCCTCGTCGGGGCCCCCGACCATCATGCAGTAGCCCACGTCGATGCCCCAGACGCCGCCGCTGGTGCCCACGTCGACGTAGTTGATGCCCTTCTCCGACAGGGACTCCGCGCGGATCTTGTCGTCCACCCACTTCGAATTGCCGCCGTCGACGATCGTGTCGCCCTCCTCCAGGAGCTCCGCCAGCGCGTCGACGGTGTCCTGAGTGGCCTGGCCGGCGGGCACCATGATCCAGACCGTGCGCGGAGCAGCGAGCTTCCCGACCAGGTCCTCGAGCCCGCTCGATCCGCTGGCACCGTGCTCCTCGGCCTGCTTGACGGCGTCCTCGGAGAAATCGAAGGCCACCACCTCGTGGTCGGAGTCGCGGTGGATGCGATGGACCATGTTCCCGCCCATCTTCCCGAGACCTACGAAACCGAGCTGCATGTGTTCTCCTCTCATGGGGCTCAGCCCCGGTGTGTCCTCTGGAGAGGCATTCTTTCCGGCATCGGCGGGGGTTGCAACCTAAGCGCTCCAGTGCGATGGGTCAGCCAGCAGCCGAGAGCAACCCGCGCACCCGCTCGGTGAGCTCGCGCACCGCCTGCGCCGGATCGCCGTCCAGGCGCGCCCGCTCGGCCGGCAGACCGTGGTCGCGCAGCGTGAGAATGTCGCCCGTGGCCTGAGCCTCCTTCAGCGTCTGGAAGGAGTAGCCGGCCTCGGGGATCTCGATGTCCTCGCCCGGCTCGTGCAGCAGCTGAAGGAACAGCCCGCTGGGCGGGCCACCCTTGTGGAACTGCCCCGTTGAGTGCAGGTAGCGCGGTCCGTAGCCGAACGTGGTGGTGGCCTTCGTCGCGTCGCGGATGGCGGCGCGCAGCTCGGCCACGGCCTCGTCGAACTCATCCGACGGCGCCACGTAGCCGAAGATCGCCACGTAGCGGGGCGGCTCTGCCTGCGCGAGCAGCTCGCGCAGGGCGTCGTCGTCCGCGTCCTCGATCACGGGTGCCTCGTCGGCCTCCAGCAGCTTGGCGGTGTTGTCCTTGGCCTCCTGCACGTTGGGCTGGTCGAACGCGTTGATCCCCAGCACCCAGCCGGCCACCGCCGTGGCGAACTCGGCGAAGAAGAAGATCCGGCCCAGGTCCTCCGGCCCCTTCACCGGCACCACGAGAACCGGCTGGCCGGCGGCGCGCAGGGCGCCGGTGGCGGCCTCGTGGTCCTCGTCGGGGTCTTGCTCATTCTTGAGGTAGGCGAACACGCGGTCGTCCCCGTAGGACTCGGGATCGCCCAGTGGCTCGCCGGCCACGGGCAGGATCCCCGTGCCCTCCTTACCCGTGGACTCGGCGATCAGCTGCTCGGCCCACAGGCCGAAGCTGGACACGGGGTCCGAGACCACAAAGGTGAGCTTGTCGCGCCCCTGGCGCGCCAGCTCGCCAATGGCCAACCCCATCCACATCCCCCTGCTCTTGAAGCTGTCGTCGAAGGAATTGCAGTTCTCCTCCGCCTCGCGGGAGGACTGCAGCAGCGCCTCCACGTCCACGCCCATCAGCGCGGCGGGCACCAGCCCGAAGTAGGACATCACCGAGTACCGCCCGCCGATGTTCGGGTCGTTCTCGAACACTCGCCGGAAGCCACGCTCCCCCGCGATCTCGACCAGGCCGCTGCCCGGGTCGGTGACGGCCACGAACTGCGCGCCGTTGCCGCCCGTGCGCTCGTAGAAGTAGCGCATGTGCGACAGCGTCTCCACGGTCCCGCCCGACTTCGAGGACACTACGAACAGCGTCTTGTCCAGGTCCACCGCTTCCTCGAGCGCCCTCACGGCCTCGGGGTCGGTGGAGTCGAGCACGTGCAGCTCCAGCCCGCCCTCGCGCTTGCCGAAGCTGCGCCGGATCACCTCGGGGCCGAGGCTCGAGCCGCCCATGCCCAGCAGCGCGGCGTGTGTGAAGCCATCGGCCTTGACCTCGTCAACGAAGGCACCCAGGTCGTCCACGTGCTCGAGCATCGTCTCGGAGATGGTGAGCCAGCCCAGGCGGTCGCCGATCTCGGGGCCGGGCCCGCCCCACAGCGTCTCGTCCTTGCGCCAGATGCGCCGCGCCACATTCTCCTCGACCGCCGTCTTGACCCGCTCGGCGAGCGGCCCCTCGAGCTCGTCGGGAATCGACGAATCGACCCTGGGCGGGCGGCCCATGATCGCCGCCTCCTTGCTCGACTCCACGCCGGCTATCAACTGGTCGAAGGGCTCTACGAACTTCGCGATGCCGTCCTCGAGCAGCTTCTTGGTCACGTCCCCCATGTCGATCCCGGCCTCGGCCAGGGCTTTGAGCGCCTTGGACGGATCCTGGTCGGCGGTCGCGCCCTTGATCTCGGCCTTCTCGGCCGCCGCCAGCAGCGTGGGCATGGGCATGGTGTTCACCGTCTCGGGCGCCACCAGGCCGTCCACGTACTTGGTCTCGGGGTAGTTGGGGTCCTTGACGCCGGTGGACGCCCACAGGGGCCGCTGCACGTAGGCGCCCGCCTCGCGCAGCTCGGCGAAGCGCTCGCCGTGGAAGATGCGCTTGAAGCTCTGGTAAGCGGCCTGGGCGTTGGCGATCGCGGCTTGGCCCTTGAGGTCCTCGCGCCCAAGCTTCTCCAAGCGCTTGTCCACCTCGGAGTCCACGCGCGAGACGAAGAAGCTCGCCACGGAGTGCACGTCCAGGCTGTCGCCGGCCTGGTGGCGGCGCTCCAGCCCCGTGATGAATCGCTCGGTGACCGCCTCGTAGGACTCGACCGAGAAAAGGAGCGTCACGTTCACGTTGATCCCGTCCGCGATCGAGTCCTCGATCGCCTCCAGGCCGGCCTCGGTGCCGGGGATCTTGATCAGCACGTTGGGACGGTCGACGGCGTCCCAGAGCTCGCGGGCCTGCCTGCGCGTGCCGTCGGTGTCGTGCGCAAGCGATGGCTCCACTTCCAGCGAGACGAAGCCATCGGCGCCGCTCAGCTCGTCCCACACCGGCCGCAGCACGTCACAGGCCAGCTGCACGTCCTTGACCGCGATGTCGAGGTAGATCTCGTCGGCGGTCAGCCCCTCCTTCGCCAACTTCTCGATGTCCTCGTCGTAGTCGTCGGAGCCGAGGATGGCCTTCTCGAAGATCGCCGGGTTGGAGGTCACGCCGCGAAGCGAGTCCTCCTCAACCAGCCGCTGTAGCTCGCCCGACTCGATCAGGCTGCGGCGGATCTGGTCCAGCCAGACTGCGGTTCCGGCCTCGGTGAGCGCCGCGAGCCGCTCGTTCTGCTGGGAGGTGACTGCCATCTCGCTCTTGGTCTCCTTTGTCGATTCAGTTCCGGGCGGCGGCGCCCTGGCGCTCCAGCGCTGCCTTGGCTCGCTCTGCCACGTTCTCCGCGGTGAAGCCGAAGTGGGCGTAGAGGTCCTTGGCCGGGGCCGACGCGCCGAAGCCGTGCATGCCGACCGACTCGCCGTCCTCGGTCACCCAGCGCTCCCATCCAAGGGTAGCTCCGGCCTCCACAGACACCCGTGCGCGGCAGGCGGGAGGGAGGACGCCGTCGCGGTAGCCCTCGTCCTGCTCGAGGAAGCGGTCGAAGCAGGGCATGCTCACCACGCGGGTTGCCACGCCGTCCGCCTCCAAGACCTCGGCCGCCTCCAGGCACAGGCTCACCTCCGAGCCGGTCCCGATCAGGATCACGTCGAGGTCGCCGTCGCCGCCGTCGCGCAGTACGTAGGCGCCCCGGTCGATCGCGTCAGTCGGGATTGAGTCGGGGTCCAGGATGGGCAGGTTTTGGCGGCAGAAGATCAGGATGCAGGGGCCGTCGGTCTGCTCCAGCGCGAACTTCCACGCCAGCGCGGTCTCGTTCGCGTCGGCCGGCCGCACGGCGTTCACGTTCGGCGTGGCGCGCAGGTGGGTGAGCTGCTCGATCGGCTGGTGGGTGGGGCCGTCCTCGCCCAGGCCGATCGAGTCGTGGGTGTACACCTGGATCACCGGCAGGTGCATCAGCGCCGCCAGCCGCACCGACGGCTTGTTGTAGTCGAGGAAGTTGAAGAACGTGGACCCGAACGCGCGCAGGCCGTGCAGGTTCAGCCCGTTCACCACCGCCGCCATCGCGTGCTCGCGCACGCCGTAGTGCACGTTGCGGCCGGAGTAGTCGTCGCGCGTGACCGAGCCGCCGTCCTTTATCTCCGTGTTGGTGGAGGGCTCCAGGTCGGCGGAGCCGCTCACCAGGTTGGGGATCGCCGCGGCGGCCCACTGGATCACCTGCTCGGAGGCCTTGCGAGTGGCGATCGCGTCGTCGCCCGGGTCAAAGCGCGGCAGGTCGGCGTCCCAGCCCGAGGGAAGGCGGTTCTCCATCACCAGCTCGAGCTGGTCGCCCAGCTCGCGGTGGGCGTCGCGGTAGGCCGCAAGCCGACCCTCCCACTCGCTCTGCGCCTCCTTGCCACGCTCGATCCCCGAGGCGAACGCCTCAGTCACCTCGTCGGGCACGAGGAACTGGGCGTCGGGATCCCAGCCATAGGCCTCCTTGGTGAGGCGCACCTCGTCCTCACCCAGCGCCGAGCCGTGCGCCGACTGGGTGTCCTGCTTGTTGGGCGAGCCGAACCCGATATGGGTGCGCAGGATGATCAGCGAGGGGCGCGACTCGTCGCGCTTCGCCGCCTCGATCGCCTCCTCCAGCCGTTCGAGGCTGATGTCCTCGCCCAGGTCCTGGACGTGCCAGCCGAAGGCCTCGTAGCGCGCGCCCACGTCCTCGCTGAAGCCCATGGAGGTGGGGCCGGCCAGCTGTATGTGGTTGTCGTCGTAGAAGGCGATCAGCCGGCCCAGGCCCAGATGGCCGGCCAGCGAGGACGCCTCGCCGGAGACGCCCTCCTGCATGTCGCCGTCGCTGGCGACGGCGTAGGTGTGGTGATCCACGATCTCGTGGCCGTCGCGGTTGAAGCGGGCCGCCAGCATCCGCTCGGCCAGGGCGAAGCCCACGGCGTTGGAGATGCCCTGGCCCAGGGGGCCGGTGGTGACCTCCACGCCGGGCGTGCCCTCCGCCTCGTACTCGGGGTGGCCGGCGGTAGGGCTGTCCAGCTGGCGGAAGTTCTTCAGGTCGTCCAGCGAGAAGCCGTAGCCGGACAAGTGCAGGATCGAGTACAGGAGCATCGAGGCGTGCCCGGCGGACAGCACGAAGCGGTCGCGATCGAACCAGGCGGGATCGGCCGGGTTGTGCTTCATCGTGCGCGTGAAGAGCTGGTAGGCGAGGGGCGCGAGAGCCATGGGGGCGCCCGGGTGGCCGGAGTTGGCCTTCTGCACCCCGTCGATCGAGAGCGTCCGGATGGTGTTCACGACCAGCTCGTCGAGGGCCTGGCGGTCCATCGTCGTCTCGGTCATCGGTCTCCTCGTTCGCTCACTTGCACGTCCTTACCCGGTATCCACCGAGTCACCTCCGCGAGGCATCCTGCCTCGCCTCAGCTTCCGACCGCGTAGACGGATCGGTAACGAGTGTGGAGGCGGCCCGGTGCCCGCGATGGCCTTGCCCAAGGGGGCTTGGTCCCGTTCGGACAGGATGTGTCCGTTCTGGGCCAGACCCCCTCCATTGGCGGATCGTCGCTCCCGAAAACGTTACGGCACAACAGCACTTTGCACACCCTTAGTGCAATCTGTGGGACGCGGCGCATCCCGCCGCGCGTCACGTCTCGGCTCCAAGCTCCCGCGCGGCGAGCAGGCCGGCCCCGACCACGCCGGCGTTCGAGCCGCCCTCGGCCAGCCGCACCTCGGTGCGCTCCCACAGGGCCGGCAGGGCGTGGCGGGCCGCCTCCTCGCGCGCGGTGTCGAGGAACAGGTCCGCCGCGCGGGAGAGCCCGCCGCCGATCACCACGTACTGGGGCTCGAAGACGTTCACGAAGCTCGCGATCCCCAGGCCCAGCCAGCGGCCGAGGTGGTCGAACAGCGCCAGCGCTTCGGAGTCGCCGTCCTCGGCCGCAGCCACGGCGGCGCGGCCCTTGACGCGCCCCTCGGCGGCCAGGACCCGCCCCAGTGCCCCGTCCGGGTTGGCCCTCGCGGCCGCCGTCGCGGCCCGCTCGAGGCCGGTGCCACTGCACTTGAGCTCCAGCGACCCAGGGCGCGGAAAGCCCTCCTCGGTCGCCGCCAGCGCCTCGCGGCCGTTGACGATCACGTGCCCAAGCTCGGCGCCGAGGCCGGTATGGCCGCGCTCGATGGCGCCGTCGATCACCACACCGCCCCCCACGCCCGTGCCCAGCGTGAGCATCACCAGATGCTGTGCCGGTGCATCGGGCACCAGCTGGGCTTCTGCCAGCGCGGCGCAGTTGGCGTCGTTGTCCACGTAGACGGGCACGCCGAGGCGCTTTCCCAGCTCCTCGCGGAGGGGGATCCCCTCGAGCGGGATGTTCACGCTGGAGAGCACCGTGCCGCTGGCGAAGTCGATCTGCGACGGCACTCCAACGCCCACCGCGTCTGGAGGGCCGGAGCGCTCCACCACCTCGGCCACAGCCGCCTCGATGCCCGCCAGCAGCTGGTCGGTGCTGTCCACGTCAGTGGGGTGCTCCACCCCGTCGTGGGCCGCGGAGCCCTCGATCCGGGCCACGGCCACCTTGGTCCCCCCCACGTCGATGCCCAGCACGCAGCTCACCGCGGCATTCTGTGCGAGTGAGGGCTCGGTATGCAAGTCCGGCACGCGATTACGGAGCAGTGAACGCGGGGGCCGGCCTTAGATGCGATTGAGGACGCTGCGCTCGTGTTCCGTGTGATCGTGGTCTTTGCTCTGCTCGCCGTGCTGGCCGGCGCCGGTGCCGTCACGGCGGTGCTCCAGCGCCGAGACGAACCCGATCGGGCGGTCCACCCCTCCAGCCCGCGCTCGCAATCTCAGGCCGTGAACGGCCCGAACTACCCGCGCGTCCGCTTCCGGGCCTCGCGGGCGATCGGCCTCCCCCACGCCGGCCGGCTCGTGCGCGGCACGCAGCTGCCGTCCCGCGGACCCGGCTTCACCACCTGGGATCCGATCACGCGCGAGTCGCCCAGCCGCAGCCGGCGGCGCTTTGGCACCGATGACCTCGTGCGGATGGTGCTGCGGGTGGCACGCTCCTACCGCGCGGCCGAGCCCGGCGCGCCGCCAATGCTCGTGGGCGATCTCAGCCGCCCGCGCGGCGGCGTCTTCGGGCCGCAATACGGGTTCATCGGACACGCCACGCACCAGAACGGTCTCGACGTGGACGTGTACTACCCACGCCGCGACGGGCGCCGGACCGTGCCCGAGACTCCCGCCCAGGTGAACCGCCGGCTGTCCCAGCGACTGGTGAACCTGTTCGTGGCCGCCGGGGCTCAGACCGTGCTCGTGGGGCCCAACGTGGCGCTGCGGGGCCCGCCCGCCGTGGTGAAGCCCTTCCCCCGAGCCACGACAACCACCTGCACGTGCGCATTGCCCCCAGATAGGTGGGTCCCTCAGGCTCAGGCTCAGCCCACGTGGCCGCCCGGCGCCCGGTCCTCGTGGCCCTTGCAGTCGTCGGGCTGCCCCGGGCACGGTGTTGCCCGCCGGCGGGATCGGGGTCTGGTCGAGCATCCGCGCCAGGTGGACCATGTTGTGGGCCATCCAGCTCGTGGTCTTCTGCGTGTAGGGGTGGTTCTCGCCGCCCGCCTCGATGTAGGAGGGCCCCGGCCCGGCGTCGCCCAGCCAGTAGGTGTCGGCGTTCGGGGGGATCGTGCAGCCGAGGTGGGAGAGGTTGAACAGGGTGTTCGACGCGGCGTCGTGGGCGCCGTCCTCGTTTCCGGTCACCACCACCCCGCCAACCGTGTTGTAGAGCGGGTACTGGCCCACCTCGTTGGTGTCGTTGTAGGTCCCGTCGAGCCGCTCGATCACCATCTGGCAGACGCTGGAGCGCACGCCAAACCAGATCGGCGTCCCGATGACCAGGATGTCCGCACCGAGGACCTTCTCGAGGATCTCCGGCCACTCGTCGCCGTCGCCCTCGTCGCTGGAGACCCCGAAGCGCACGTCGTGGTCAACGACCCGCACGGTCTCGCACTCCACGTCCAGCCCCTCGAGCACCTCGATCACCCGGTCCATCAGCGCCTGGGTGTTCGACACCTCCGGCGACTTCTTGATGGTGCAGTTGAGCAATACGGCCTTGAGTCGCACGAGCCCGTCTCCTCGGGTGGTTTTCGGGGCGACCCTAAGCGCTCCGCCAGGGACTGACCATTGCGGGCGGCTTTCGATCTGCCAATATCCGCGGCCCGTGGACCGCCGCCTGGCCAGCCGCAACATCCGCACCGCCCTCATCGCCGGCGCCATCGCACTCGCGGTGTTCGCCGCGTCGTTCGCGGTCGGGTTCGTCTACTGATGGCCGCCACGCGCGGCGACGGACAGGTCCCGCAGGCGGGCGAGCCGATCCACCTGCCCGAGCCCTCCTACCTTCCAGTGATCGTCTCCCTGGGCGTGACGATCGCCCTCGTGGGCGTGGTGATGAGCTGGTTCGTGTTCGCGCTCGGCTTTGCGATCACGCTCGTGGCCGTCGTGCGCTGGGTGCGAGGCACCCGCCGTGACATCTCAGAGCTCCCCCTTTCGCACGACCACTAGCCGCGCGGAAGGCCGCTAGGGCCCGGGCATATCCGACGTCGCGCCGTCGCGCACCCAGCAGCGCACGATGTCTCGCATCGAGAGCACGCCCACGAGGTCGGCGCCGTCCACGACCACGAGGTGGCGGAAGCCACCGCGAACCATCGCCTCGGCAGCCCGCTCCAGCGACCAGTCGGGGGCGGCGAACACGAGGCCGGAGCTCAGGTGGGCGCTCACCCGCTCTCCCTCGACGTCCTCATCCGCCCCCACCGCCTCGAGGATGTCGCGCTCGGTGATGATTCCCGGGCCCGGCTGCTCGGGATCCACGACCACCGCCGCTCCTACGCCGCGCTTGGCCATGGCGCGAGCGGCCTCGCGCAGGGAATGGCCCGGGCGCACGGTCAGAACGACGTCGCTCATCCCTTCGCGAACCTGCAAGTTGGCCTCCTGGAGTGTGCCGCCCGACGGTCGCCGGATGCTATTACGAAATTCGATGAATCGGTTTTGACGCCTTGTCCGTAAGCTAGGGAGAGATGCTCCAAGAAGCCAAGCGTCCCGCCACCGCCATCCGCCGTCGCGCGCTCTTTAACGACGCCGCCCGCATCCTCGATGAGGAGTACGCCGGCCGCGTGCAACTCGACGACATCGCGCGACGCGTGGTCACCTCGCGCCGCCAGCTGCAGCGCGCCTTTGCGGAGGCGGGCGAGACCAGCTTCCGCTCCTATCTCCAGCGTGTGCGCATGGAGCGGGCGGCCGAGCTGCTCCGCGAGGGCAGCTCGCCGGTCAACCAGGTGGCGAGCGCCGTGGGCTACCGCCAGCCCGCCCAGTTCGCCAAGGCCTTCCGGCGCCACCACGGCGCACCGCCGTCGAGCTTCCGCAGCGTCGGGCGCCAGCCCCTCGCGGCCTAGCGACCCGCGGCACTTGTTCGGCGGCGCCAATCGGGCTTGCCCGAGGACTGATCGCGTCGCGCACGTCGGCCGACTGAAATAGAGTCCCGCGCCGTGATCGGGCCGAGGGAGAGCCGTGCGCGTATTCCGTAGGCGGCCCATGCTCGGGATGGCGCTGGTGAGCCTCGTCGCCACCGCCGTCGGCATCGCAATCTCGCTCGCCATCGACTGGTTCCCGCCCCAGGCGTCCACGGCGGCGGAGGACATCGACCACCTGTGGGACGTGCTTCTGATCGCCTCGGTGCCGATCTTCGTGCTGGTGATGTCGGTCGCCATCTACTCGGTGCTGCTCTTCCGCGCCAAGCCCGGGGACCTCTCCGACGGCGCCCCGATACACGGCAACACCAAGCTCGAGATCGTCTGGGTGACGATCCCCTTCATCATGGTCTCGGCCCTGGCCGCCTACGGCTGGGTGGTCCTCAACGACATCGAGAAGAAGCAGGCCGACGACATGGTGGTCAACGTGACCGCCCAGCAGTTCGCGTGGCGCTTCAACTATCCGGATGAGGGCAAGGTGAAGTCCAACCAGCTGGTGCTGGCCAAGGACCGCCCGGTGGAGTTCCACGTGCGCACTGAGGACGTGCTCCACAGCTTCTGGGTCCCGGAGTTCAGGCTGAAGACCGACGCCGTGCCGGGCCAGACCACCAAGATCCGGGTGACCCCCAGCCGCCTCGGCGAGTACGAGGTGGTCTGCGCCGAGCTGTGTGGCCTGGGCCACTCCACGATGCGCCAGAACGTACGCGTGCTGAGCCCGGACGAGTTCGACCAGTGGCTGGCCTCCGAGCAGAACGAGGAGGGCGGCGGGGACGCGGCCGCCGGCGGCGGCGGTGACCAGGCGGCGGCGGGCAAAGAGGTCTTTATCGGCGACGGCGGCTGCACCGCATGCCACACCCTCGCCGACGCGCAATCGGCGTCTGCGATCGGCCCGGGACTGGACGAGCTGACCGCCAATGCCGAGAAGTTCGGCAAGCAGGAGGGCCAGTCGCCCGAGGAGTACGTCAGGACGGCGATCGAGGATCCCAACGCCTTCCTGGTGCCCGACTTCAACGCGGGCGTGATGCCCACCGACTTCGAGAAGCGCCTCTCTCCGGCTGAGATCGACACACTCGTGAAGTACCTTCTCAGCGTGAGCGGAGGAGGCAAGTGACCCTCGCGGCCAGGCTCCGCGGCCCAGGCTGGTACCGCGCAGCGCTGAGCCAGCCGCTGTCCTTCCTGGTGGCGCTCGTCATCACCGTGGGCATCAGGGCGGCGTACGGGTACGAGCCGCTGTTCGACTGGGACGCGATCACCACCGTCGCGCTGCTCGCCATGCCGCTCGGCTTCATCGTGGGGATCGGCTGCTTCGACTACTGGTTCCGCTGGGCCTCCGGCGCGCCCACGATCCCCGAGGACCACTCGGGCCACGGGGCCAAGACGTGGAGGGACTACTTCCGGGTGAACACCGATCACAAGGTGATCGGGATCCAGTACATCATCACCACGTTCTTCTTCTTCATCGTCGGCGGGCTGATGGCGATGGTGGTGCGGGCGGAGCTGGCTCAGCCGGGCACCCAGTTCGTGGACCCGAACACCTACAACGGGCTGTTCTCGGTGCACGCCTCGCTGATGATCTTCCTGTTCATCATCCCGGTGTTCGCGGGGATCGCCAACTACGTGATCCCGCTCATGATCGGCGCGCCGGACATGGCGTTCCCGCGGCTGAACGCGCTGTCGTTCTGGATGCTGCCCACCGCCGGTGTGATGATGATGGCCTCCTTCTTCGCCGAGGGCGGCGCGTTCGCGACCGGCTGGACCGCCTACGCGCCGCTGTCGACCGAGACGCCGATCGGCCAGCAGTTCTTCACGATCGGCGTGCAGTTCGCGGGCGCGTCGTCGATCGCCACCGCGCTCAACTTCCTGGTCACGATCATCACGATGCGCGCGCCGGGCATGACCTTCTGGCGCATGCCGCTGCTGGTGTGGGCCAACTTCACCACCTCGCTGCTGGTGGTGATCGCCACCCCGTTCATCGCCGGCTCGCAGTTCTTCGTGCTGCTCGACCGCTCGCTCGGCACCCACTTCTTCGACCAGGCGGCGGGGGGAGACGTGCTGATGTACCAGCACGTCTTCTGGTTCTACTCGCACCCGGCGGTCTACATCATGATGCTGCCGGGCTTCGGGATCGTCAGCGAGGTCATCTCCACGCACGCGCGCAAGCCTGTGTTCGGCTACCGGATGATGGCGTTCTCCCTGGTGGCGATCGTGATTCTGGGCTTCACCGTCTGGGCGCACCACATGTTCGTGTCGGGAATGTTCGACTGGCTGCGGGTCCCGATGATGGTCACCACCATGCTCATCGCCGTCCCGACGGGCATCAAGATCTTCTCGTGGCTGGCCACGCTGTGGAGGGGCGTGATCCACCTCACGACGCCGATGCTGTTCGCGCTCGGCTTCATCACGATGTTCACCCTGGGCGGGATCAGCGGGATCATCCTCGCGGTCATCCCGGTGGTGATCCACGTGTCGGACACCTACTTCATCGTCGCCCACATCCACTACGTGCTGTTCGGCGGCAGCGTGTTCACCATCTTCGCGGGCCTGTACCACTGGTTCCCGAAGATGACCGGGCGCATGTACGACGAGCGCCTGGGCAAGGTCCACTTCTGGCTCTCGTTCATCTTCTTCAACCTCACCTTCGGCCCGATGCACTTCGTGGGGATCGACGGCATGCCCCGCCGCGTCGCCGACTACGCGGACCAGTTCGCCACGCTCAACGCGCTGATCTCGGTGTCGAGCTTCATCTTCGGGCTCACGTTCCTGATCTTCCTCTACAACATGATCACCAGCGCCCGCAATGGCCCAAGGGCCGTCGCCAACCCCTGGCGCGCGCACTCGATCGAGTGGCAGGTTTCCTCCCCGCCGCCGGTCTTCAACTTCGACGAGATCCCCACGGTGGTCGGCGGGCCCTACGAGTACGGCGTGCCCGGCGCGGTGCACGCCGTCTGGGGCGACGACAAGGCGCCATCGAAGACCAAGGTCTCCCACGACGCCACGCCCCAACCGGCCGGCGGCGGAGCCCCGCCACCGAATGAGTGACGCCCAGAACATCCTCGTGGTGGCGAACGAGACCGTGGTCGGCCGGGAGCTGATCGACGCGGTCAAGCGCCACGCCGATACCCTCAAGGGCACAGGCGAGGGCGAGGTGTCGGTGCACGTGATCTGCCCCCAGTCGGCGCCCCGCCACGGCTACGTGATCCACGAGGGCGACGTCCGGATGGCGTCCGAGAACCGCGTGGCCACTGCTATCGCACACCTGGCCGAGGTCGGTATCGAGGCCACCGGCGAGGTGATGGACCCCGACCCCTACGCGGCTATCACCGACGCCCTGAGCGAGCGCCGCTACGACGCGATCATCGTCTCCACGCACCCCGAGACCCGCTCGGGCTGGCTGCGCGAGGATCTGATCACGCGCGTGACGAACGCGGTGGACTGCCCCGTGGAGCACGTGGTCGTGGACCTCGACGCCGAGAAGGACCAGGCCACCCGCACGCTGGTGGTGGCGAACCAGACCGTGGGCGGCCAGGCGTTGATCGACCAGCTGCGCGAGCTCTCCGAGGAGGGCCCGCGGCGGTTCATCGTGATCTCCCCCCAGTCGGGCGAGGACACCGACGAGGCCCACGAGCGGCTGGCGGCCACGATCAGGCGCCTCGAGGAGGAGGGCATCCGGGCCATCGGCCAGGTCACCCACCCCGACCCCTACACCGCGATCCAGAACGCGCTGGACTTCTACGGAATCGACGAGATCGTTATCTCCACCTTCCCCGAGACCCGCTCGGGGTGGCTGCGAGGCGACCTCGTGGGCCGCGTGCAGACGGCCACCTCCAAGCCCGTGCACCACGTGGTGTCCGAAGACGACGGCGAGACCGCGGAACCCCAGGAAGCGCACCCCGCCTCCGGAGGGGACAGGCAGAGCTGATGGAGTCGGCCTCGATCGCCGCCGGCGCCCACACCGCCGAGCACGACCACCACGGGCCGCCGGAGGCCAACCAGAGCTCCCGCGTGGAGGCCCAGTTCCTCGGGATGCTGCTGTTCATCATCTCGGAGATCATGCTGTTCGGAGCGTTCTTCACGGCCTACTTCTTCATTCGGGTCGTGGCCGACGACGGCTGGTTCCCGATGGACGGGAACGAGCTGCCGAAGCTGATCGCGGGCGTGAACACCGCGATCCTGATCTCCTCGAGCTTCACGATGCACTGGGCACTGGAGGGGGCGCGCAACGAGAACCGCGCCGCGCTGCGCACCGGCATGCTGACCACCCTGCTGCTGGGCGCCACGTTCCTGTCGGTGCAGATCAACGAGTACGTGAACGTGGGCTTCGCTCCCGCCGACAGCGCCCAGGGGACGATCTTCTACGGCCTCACCGGCCTCCACGGTGCGCACGTGTTCATTGGCCTCACGCTGCTCTCGTTCGCCACCATCCGTGCCTACCGGGGCCACTTCACGCCCAAGGAGCACCGCGGCGTGGAGGTGCCCGGCATCTACTGGCACTTCGTGGACGTGATGTGGATCGTGGTGTACACGACGATCTACATCCTCTAGCCGGCCCGGTGCTCAACCCACTCCGATCAGAGCAGGAGGCCTTCCGCTTCCTGCTGTACGTGGCGGCGGTGTTCCTCGTGATCATCGCCGTCGTGCTGGTGGCGCGGGCGCTCTGAGGGCGCTCTCGGAAGACCTGGACCTGGCCGAGCGCGCTGCGCGCGCCGCCGGGGAGCTGCTGCTGGAGCGCTTCCGCGAGCCGGCCCGCAGGGTGGAGCGCAAGAGCTCGCGCACCGACATGGTCTCCGACGCCGATCGCGACGCCGAGGCCGCGATCACCGGGCTGCTCGCCGCCGAGCGGCCGGACGACGGCCTGCTCGCCGAGGAGGGGTCCGAGAGCGAGGCCTCCAGCGGCCGCCGCTGGGTGATCGATCCGCTCGACGGGACCACGAACTTCCTCTACGGCCTGCCCGCCTGGGCGGTGAGCATTGCCCTGGAGGACGGTGACGGCGTGGCGGTGGGGGTGGTGCTGGACCCCGTCCGCGACGAGCTGTTCACCGCCGTCCGCGGCGAGGGAGCGTGGCTGGGCGAGGAGCGGCTGGCCGTGAGCGGCTGCGAGTCGCTGGACCGTGCCCTGGTGGCCACCGGCTTCTCGTACGAGCCCGAACGGCGGGCCGCCCAGGCCGAGGTGCTGCTGCGAGCCCTCCCCCGCCTGCGCGACATCCGCCGGCCGGGCGCCGCCGCGCTGGACCTGTGCTCGGTGGCCGCAGGGCGAGTGGACGGCTACTTCGAACGCGGCCTGAAGCACTGGGACTGGGCCGCGGGCAGCCTGATCGCGGCGGAGTCGGGCGCGGTCGTGCGCCCCCTGCCGGGCGACCCGGCCGGACTGGTGGCGGCCGGACCGGCGATCGTGGACGAGCTGATGGCGCTGGTGGGGTGATGGCTCGGTTCTGTGCTCTACTCGCAATATGACGCGCGCGCTCGCGCTAGGCGCCCTCTTCGCAATGGCCTCTGTCGTGCCGGCAGCTGCCGGGAAGGTCGACTCGGGCGTGCGGGGGACCGTTACGTTGGGGCCGACGGCGTCGGTCTGCAGGGTGGATAAGCCCTGCTCGCGGCCGTACGCCACACGCATCGTAGTCCGCAACGCGCGCACCGGGCAGCGGGTCAGCGTGGTGCACAGCGACGAGCAGGGTCGGTTTCGCGTGCGCTTACGCCCCGGGCGTTACCGCCTGCGCGCCATGGGTGATCGGCCGTTTCCGTCTTGCCAGGAGGTGACCGCGCGGGTGCACCGCCACCGCTTCAAACAGGTGTCAATCGACTGCGACACCGGCATCCGCTAGCAGCAGCGCGATGCGCGGCAGCGCCTCGGACCGCCGCTTCGCGCGAGGAGCAGGCGCGACTGCTTTCACGCGAAGCGCTCCCGGCCGGCCGGCTACTTCTTGACCGTCAGCTCGCCCTTCATGCCGCCCTCTTCGTGGCCGGGCACCGTGCAGACGTAGGTGAAGGTGCCGGCCTTGAGGTTGGCCGTGAAGGTGGAGGCTCCGCCCTGGCCCACGACATCGCCTTCGCCGAGGATCTGGCCCCCCTCGTCCTTGAGTGCGATGTTGTGCTGTACCGAGGACTCGTTGGGCATGTTGAACTTGATCGACCCGGGGGGCGCGGTGGCCTTCGTGCTCGCGAACGCCAGGCCGCCGCTGGGATTGGCCGGCATCTCGACCGTCCCGCCCTTGGCGGCGATCGGCTTGGTGGAGACCTGCACGCCCGCCTCGGCCAGCGCGCCCGTGTCCTTACCCGGCTGGCCGGCCACCGCCGCCACGTAGGCGGCCACGGCACGAGCGTCCTCGCCCTTGACCAGGTTTGCGGGCATGACGCTGTTTCGCCGCACGTTGGCGATCTGGCGCTCCACCACGCCCGCCACCGTGCCCTCGCCGAGGCCGTCGCCGCGGGCGGGCCCGAAGGCCTCGTCGAGGTCGGGGCCGACGTTGGCGCCGCCGCCCGCGCGGGCAAGCGAGTGGCAGCGCTGGCACTTCTCGACGAAGAGCGTCTTGCCCTCGACCAGATCGGGCTCACTGCGCCCGCAACCGCCCGCGGCGAGTGCCACGACGACGGCTGATCCGAGCACTGCGAGCCTCTGCGAGCCACCCCTCACGGGCGGGAACACTACCCGCTCCGCTCCCCGGAAGCCCGCGCTGATGCGCCAGGCTTCCCGAGCCCTTCGAGGCGGCCCTGGGCGGCCGCGATCACCCCCTCGGCAACCGCCTCCCAGCCGTAGGTCCGGCGGCCCGCGGCGGACAGCGAGGCCGCCGCCCGCTCTCGCTCCGCGGCCGGAAGCGACAGCCAGCCGAGCAGCTTCGCGGCGATCTCCTCCACCGCCCCCGGGCCCCGCTCGAAGCTCAGCAGCGGCCGGATCGCCGGCTCCACGGCCTCGGCCAGCGTGGCGGTCACCTCCGCCAGGCCCGAGTGGGAGGCCGACAGCGGCAGGGCGCCGCAGCAGGCCGCCTCCGCGGCCACCATCCCGAATGCCTCGGGGAACGTGCTGGGCACCACCTGCGACTCGCAGGCGGGCAGCAGCAGCGGCAGGTCGCCATGCTCCAGGCGGCCCGTGAACACCACCCGCTCGGCCGCCCGGGGGGCGGCGGCCAGGTAGGCCTCGCGCCGGGCTCCCTCGAGGCCGTCCAGGAACGAGGCCAGGTAGGTGAGCTCACCAACCGGGCCGCCCTCCGACTCGCGGCCTCGCCTGGCGATCTCGCGCACCGCGTCCAGGTCGGCGCGGCCGAGGGCGGCCACGATCTCGGCCAGCGTCTCGCGGTAGGTACCGAAGCCCACCACGCACAGCCGGGCGTCCGGCACCCGGCCCACCACGAGCGGCCAGGCGGCCAGCAGCAGGTCCACGCCCTTGGACACGATCAACTTGCCCACGTAGGACACGATGCGGTCGCCGCGCGTGGGGTCGAGCTCTCGCAGCGCCAGCGCCGCCGCCGGGTCGCCGCCCCAGCCCGCCGCCTCACCCTGCTCCAGGCGGTCGGCCAGCAGCTTCAGGCCCTCGGCGGCCTCGTCGGGCGACCGCGGGCGGAACTCCTCCACGTCCACCCCGGGCGGGCCGAGCCGGGTGCGCTGCGGGAGCTGGGGGTCGCCTGTCACCTCCCACAGGCTCTCCGCCGTGTGACGAGAGCCCACCAGCACCCCGCCCGCCTGCTCGAGGCCCTCCAGGGCCCACGGCAGGAACCGCTCGCGGTGCGGGCGCACGGTGTACTCCAGCGCGCTGCCGTGCACCTTCACGGCGTAGGGCACCCGGCCTCCGATCGCACGGGCCAGGATCGCCGGCCCGAGCACCAGGTGGTTGGCCAGCGCCACGTCGGGCTGGACGCGGCCGGCCACTTCCCGCACGGCGTCCACGTTGGCCTGCACGTAATGCTCGATCGCGGCGTCGTCCAGCTCGGGGAGGGGGACGGCGTCGAACCCCTCGTACTCGTCGGCCACGTACACAGGCAGCGTGCGGCCGATGTCCGGGTTGTAGACGGTGACCCCCTCCGGAAGATCGACGGCGTGGCGCTCCTGACAGAGCAGGTGAACCTCGTGCCCGAGCGCCGCCAGAGCCCGTGCCAGGCTGGCGTTGTAGATGTTGCTGCCGGTGCCGCGCAGCAGGTAGCCGTGGAACACGAGTACGCGCATCGCGTCCGATAGATTGCCGCACCGATGGCAGAGCGTCAGAGATACCGCCTCCGGGCCCGGTCGGACCGCGAGGTGATCCGCGAGGTGGAGCCCGGCAAGACCTACGTGGACTCAGAGACCGGCGAGCCGTTCGAGGTGGTCGGCAAGGTGACTCCCCTGGCGCCGTCCCCGAGCGACCTCCCCTACTCCGTGGAGAACCTGCGGCTGTGCGGGTGCTCGCTGGAGCAGCTGGTCCAGCGCGACCTCAACGACTGTCCGCACTGCGGGCGCCGCCTGCCAGCCCTCGGGAGCTGACCCCTCTTGCGCAGGCTGGCCGTGGCACTGATGTGCTTGGCGCTGGGCGCTGCCGGCGCCGGCTGCGGCGGCGACGATGAGCCCACCGACACCACCGAGCCGCCCCTGCCCTCGCTGCCCCAGGGCAGCCCCGCGCCGGACACCGGAACCGACACGAATGGGGACTCCACCGACGGAGCCACGGACACGACGCCCTCCACCGACACCGCCCCCACCGAGCCGAGCGGCGGCGCGCCGGCCCCTGCTCCTGACGCGCCGGCGGACAGCCCTACGAACGACGTAGCACCCGAGCCGGGCTCGCCCGAGTCGCGCTTCGAGGACGCCTGCGAGCAGAACCCGGCCGCCTGCGGCTAGCCGACGCCGGCTAGGACCGGCGGGTGACCCGCGCCGGCGACCCGGGCGAGCGCACGCGTGCGGGCAGCGGGCTGGGTACGGGCGGCACGTGGCGTCTGGGCTGGGGAGTGCGCGGGGTCCTGTGGCCGTCGCGGGCGCGGTCCTTGCCCGTGGGCACACGGCCGACCGGAAAGCGAAGGCCTCCGCCACCACCCGGACTGCGGGGCTTGTCGGGGCCCTTGGCGCCGCCACCGCCGCCGCCCTCGTCCTCCGGCTGATCGTCGTCGGAGTCGCGCAGACGGAAGAACCACACCAGCCACAGCACCAGCAGGCCTACATCGAACACGCGGAAGCCGACCATGAAGATCCATCCCTCCGGACTCACAGGTCAATGCTACCCCGCTCCCGAAGCGCCTAACAGAGGGATGCGCGCCAGTCGGGCGCCGCCGGCTACTCGGGCTTGGAGGTGCGGTTGGCCGGCACGTAGGTGGCGGTGTAGAGCAGCCGCGCGCCGGTGTAGTTGCAGCCCCAGGTCACGAGCTGGCCCACGCGCTGCTGCGCGGAGCGGGGTGCCAGCCGGGTGCCCTCTCCGCAGCGGTTCTTGACACGGGAGCTGCGCCACACCGTCTGCCTGCCCTGCTCGCCGGCCAACACCGGCGCCCACGTGGGCACGGTGAGGGCCACCACGCTGCCCAGCGGCGCGTTCAGCGGCTTGTCGAGCACGAAGGTGGGGCTGTTGCCGAAGTAGTTATCGACCTCGAACACCTCGCTCTGGGCTAGCACGCGGTGGTCGTTGCGGCGCGAGCGCTTCTTGCCGCGGCGCAGGATCGTGAGCCGCACCGACGCCGGGGCGCCGAACTGCTGGTCGAAGGTCTGGACCTGGTTGGCCGACAGCTTGCCGAGCTTGACCGTGAACGCCACGACCTTGCCGGAGCGCTTGATCAGGAAGCGGTTCTTCTTGTTGTCGGCGCTGTCCTGGTAGCCGGTCACCTGGTACGCGGCCAGGCAGGGGTCGTTAGGGCACTTGGACGACGGCAGGAAGGGGTCGCCGTCGCCGAGCTGGACGATCTTGCCCGACGCCACGCCGGCCAGGGCAAGGACGAGCACCGCGCTGAGGATGAGGGCCAGTCGCTTCACGCTGTGAATTCGAACACTTCGGGCGGACAGAGTTGCGCTGCGCTCACTTGTACCTGCTCCGCCGCATACGCCCGGCTTCGCCGGGCATGGCGGCTTCGCTAACTACCGGTGTGGACAAGGAGCTCACTTCGTTCGCTACTTGTACCGGTAGGTGATTCGCCCGCGATCCAGGTCGTAGGGCGACAATTCGATCTTCACGCGGTCCCCGGGCAGGATGCGGATGTAGTGGCGGCGCATCTTGCCCGAGATGTGCCCAAGCACCTCGTGCTCGTTGTCCAGCCTGACCTTGAACATCGTGTTGGGGAGGGCCTCGAGGATCTCGCCCTCCATCTCGATCTTCTCTTCCTTCGCCAAAACGCTGCGCAAGCTAGAGCTTGCGGACGCTCACCGCCTTGGGTCCCTTGTCGCCGGCCTCTTCCTCGTAGGAGACCTTGGCGTTCTCGGGCAAGGTCTTGAAGCCCTCCTCCTCGATTCCCGAGAAGTGGACGAAGAGGTCACGGTCGCCGTCGTCGGGCGTGATGAAGCCGTAGCCCTTGTCCTCGTTGAACCACTTGACAGTTCCGGTCGGCATAGCGGGTGCAAGCTAGCAGTCAGCGGCGTCTGAAGGTGGCCTTGCCGGGCCCCTCGTCGAGAAACGAGCGCACCGCGCCCTTGAGATCCTCGGTCTCGAACAGCGGGGCGGCGATGTCCGCGGTGGCGGCGTCGGCGCCGCGGGTGCCATCGTCGGTCTGGGCGCGGACGATGCGCTTGGTCGCGGCGTTGGCCAGCGTGGGACCGGCCGCCAGGCGACGGGCGAAGGCCATCGTCTTGTCCGCCAGGTCGGCGTCGGGCAGCACCCGGTTAACCACGTTCCAGCGCTCGAGCGTCGCCGCGGTGTACAGGCCGCCCCTCATCACGAGCTCGCGTGCGCGGGCCGGTCCGGCGCGCTCGGCTACTCGCTGGGTGCCGCCCATCAGTGGCGTGAGGCCCACCACGATCTCCACGAGGCCGAACTGCGCGGATTCCGAGGCCCAGATCATGTCGCAGGCCAGCGCCAGCTCGAACCCGGCGGTCAGGCATAGGCCATGCACGCACGCCACGACCGGAAACGGCAGGTCCTCCAGCTCGTGGGTGATGGCGAGCAACTCCGCCGTGAACTCGCGGGCATCGGCCTCGGAGAGGCCGTCGAAGGCGTGCACGTCGGCACCACCGGTGAAGATCTCGCCCTCGGCCCGCACCAGCAGCGCGCGTGGGTCGTCGGCCTCCGCCTGGTCCACCGCAGCGACCACGGCGGCGGTGAGCTCGCGGCCGAACAGGTTCAGCGGCGGGTCGTCGATCGTGAGCACTCCCACGTCGCCGTCGCGCTCGTAGTGCGCCCGCTCGCTCATGCGCGCAGCTCCGCCGCCACCTCGGCCAGCTCGCCCTCCTCGGGCTCGCGCGGCGTACCCGGCAGCCTGAGCGGGTCGTCCTCGAAGCGCGGGATCACGTGCACGTGGAAGTGGAGGACGGTCTGCCAGGCGGCCGGCTCGCAGGAGTTGAGCAGGTTCACGCCGTCGCAATCGAGGCTGTCCCGCATACGCGTTGCCAACCGCTGGGCCGCGCGCATGGTGGCGTCAAAGTCCGCTGTATCGATCTCGTAGAGGTTCTTCGAGTGCTTCCGCGGGATCACCAGCGCATGTCCCCGCGTCCACGGGTTGATGTCCATGAACGCGACGGTGAGCTCGTCCTCGTCCACCCGCTCTGAGGGCAGCTCCCCCGACCCGATCTTGCAGAAGATGCAGTCGCCCTGCGACACGGGCGCGTACCCTACTGCGCCCCGTGGGCCTGTTCTCACAAGCCGAGCTGCGCGACCGGGTCGAGCGCCTGGCCCGGATCGAGCGGCCGTCGGCGTCACCGGGGGAGGCGGAGGTAGCCGAGCTGATCGTCACCGAGCTGCGGGAGCTGGGCGCCGACGCCCGGGTGGAGCGCGAGAGCGCCCACGGCGGCTACTGGTGGCCGATCGGGCTGCTCACGGGCGCCGCCGCGCTCGCCGGGGCGCTCTTCGGGCGACTGGCCGCCGGGCTTGTGGGCCTCGCCGCGGCAGCCGCTGTGACCGACGACATCACCGGCGGCTCGCAGTGGTTCCGCCGCAGGGCGCTGCCGTCGCGCAGCACCGCAAACGTGGTGGCCGAGATAGGCGCGGCTGACGCAGATCGCACCGTGCTGCTTGTGAGCCACCACGACGCCGCCCACTCCGGACTGGTCTTCCACCCCGCGCTGCCGCGTGCGATCGCGCGGCGGTTTCCCGCCTTCTGGGAGAAGCAGGAGACCACGCCCGGCACGATGTGGGGCGCCGTCGGCGGGCCGCTGCTGATGGCCGCAGGCGCACTGCTCGGCCTGCGCCGGCTGCGCACGGCCGGCACGGTGCTCAGCGCCGGCTATGCGGCCGCGATGGCCGACATCGGGGCGCGGCAGGTGGTGCCCGGCGCCAACGACAACCTCACGGGCGTGGCCGTGCTGCTCTCGCTGACGCGCTCCTTGCGCGACGACCCGTTGCCCGGCGGCACCCGCGTGATCCTGCTCTCCACCGGCTCCGAGGAGTCTTTCATGGAGGGAATGCAGGCGTTCGCCCGCCGCCACTTCGGCCGTCTGCCCACCGAGAGCACCACCGTGATCTGTGTGGACACCGTGGGCTCGCCCCACCTGCTGGCGCTCGAGGGCGAGGGGATGGTGTGGATGAACGAGTACCCGAAGGACCTGCTCGCCGAGGTGAACGACGCCGCCTCGGAGCTGGGCATCTACCTCCATCCCAACCTCCGCCTGCGCAACGCCACGGACGGCCTGATCGCGCTGCGCGCGGGTTATCCGACGGCGGCGCTGGCATCCGTGGATGACCTCAAGGTGCCGGCCAACTACCACTGGCCCACCGACACGCCCGACAACGTGGACTACGGCACCGTGGCCGACTGCGCGCGGCTGTGCCGGCGGGTGCTGGAGCGCCTGGCCGGCTAGCGGGGGCCAACGGGCAGGCCGACCGGCGACTTGGGCAGCTCGACCGGCGACTTGGGCAGGTCGACCTGAACGCCGGGGAGCTGGATGACGGGAGCCTCGATCCCTACGCCTCCCGGTAGCTGAACCTCCACCTCCGGGGTGGAGGTGCCCGGCACCGAGACCGAAGGGGGCACGGGCGCCGCGCCGCCGGGAACGGCGGGGCCTGATCCGCCGCCTCCTCCCGAGGTACCCGCTTCACCCGCTGACTGGCCCGACCCGCCGTTGGCCGGTGCGGTTGGGGACGTGGCGCCGGGACCGCCCGAGCCTGTCCTCGAGTCGGGGCCGGCGGGAGACCTGGGCCCTACCACGAGCCGGCCGCCGTCCGGCGCTCGCCTCGCGCCGCCGGCCACCGACCCAGGTCCCAGTCCGTTCGCGGAGGACCCCGGCGAGGTCCCATCGGAAGTACCCGCGGCCCGGGTAGCTGTCTGCGCCCCACGGCCCTCGTCGGTCTCCGGCCCGGCCAGTCCGCCGGGCACGCCGAGCGAACCGGTGACCAGCGCGGCCGCGGCCACCGCCGACACCGCCTTTGCCGCCCCGACCTCGAGCACCCAGGTGAGCAGGCGTTGGGGCGCCGCGATGCCCAGGGCCGACCAGGCCACCGTGCGCCGGCCCGTGTAGTAGGCAAGGAACACGCTCACGGCGTCGGCGTCGAGCTTCTCCCCCGCCTCGCGCGAGAGCGTGTCGAGCGCGGCCTTGTGGCTGCGAGCGCGCCTGTATGGCCGCGAAGAGGTCATCGCATCGAAGGTGTCGGCCGCCGCCACGATGCGGGCGCCGAGCGGGGTCTCCTCGCCGCTTAGGCCGTCGGGGTAGCCCGAGCCGTCGAGCCGCTCGTGGTGATGGCGGACGATGGCGGTCAGCTCGTCGTCACCGAGGGTGTCGACCATCTGGGCGCCGTCGCCGGGATGGCGCTTGACGACCTCGAACTCCTCGTCGGTGAGCGCGCCGGGTTTGGTGAGGATGGCCCGCGGCGTGAGCACCTTGCCCACGTCGTGCAGGGCGGCTGCCGTGCGCACCCTGGCCACCTGCTCTTGGGAGAGTCCCATGCCGCGGGCGATCGCCTCGGAGTGGCGGGTCACCCGCCGCGTGTGCCCGTGGGTGTAGGGATCGCGCGCCTCATGGGAGGAGGCCAGCAGCTGCAGCGCCTCGATCCGCTCGTCGCGGTCGAGGTCGGTTGCCTCGCCGGCCTCTTTCAGCAGGTCCGAGGTGCGCGCGAGCCGCTGCTCGGCGCGCAGACGGCGGATGAACCCCCACAGCATCAGATCGCCGAACACCAGGTCTCGCGATCCGGGCCGCCTCATCCAGTAAGCCGAGCCGGCGGTCGACACCGCCACCGACAGCGCAACGGCCACCACCATGTACAGGACCGGCGAGCGCAGGCCGCCGTTTATCTGGATCGCGGTTACGGCGGCGAGCGGCAGCGCCACCACGGCGAGCGTGGCCAACGCTACCTGTGGCAGGTAACGCGACGGATAGGGCTCAGGGCTGTCCGCTCCCAACAGTGGCACCTGTGATCCTTATCGGCCGCAATTAGCGAACTTTAACGCGCTATTGGGGCCCTGGCGCCGGCTACAGCCAGCCGACGCGCTTGAAGTAGCGGTACATCGCCGCGCACAACGCCACCATCACGCCCACCACCAGGGGGTAGCCGTACTGCCACCCCAGCTCGGGCATGTGCTCAAAGTTCATGCCGTAGATCCCCGCGATCATGGTCGGGACGGCGATGAGCGCCACCGCCGCCGAGATCTTGCGCACGTCCTCGTTCTGCTGGACGGTGACCTGGCTGAGGTTGGCGGCGAGCACGCTGGTGAGCAGGTCGCTGAAGGCCTCGAGTTGTTCGTGCACGCGCGCGAGGTGGTCGTCCACGTCGCGGAAGTAGGGGTGCACCTCGGGGTGCACGTGCTCGTAGCGGCCCTGGGCCAACCGGTTCACCGGCTCCACCAGCGGCGCCGTGGCGCGGGTGAACTCCAGCACCTCCCGCTTGAGGAAGTAGATGCGCTGGGCGGAGCTGGTGCGGTCCGGCGAGAACACGTCGGTCTCGACCTCCTCGGTGTCCACCCGCAGTCCCTCGATCGCCGGCATGTAGTCGTCCACGACGCGGTCGACGATCGCGTGCAGAACGGCGCCGGGGCCGCACTTCAACAGCTCCGGGTTGCGCTCCACGTTCTCGCGCACGTCGTGCAGGGCCGTGGCCTCGCCGTGGCGCACGGTGATGATGAAGCCGTGGCCGAGGAACACGAGGATCTCGCCGAACTCCACAACCTCCTCGCGGTCGAGGTAGCGGGCCGTCTTGAGCACGAGGAAGAGCATGTCCCCGTAGACCTCGAGCTTCGGGCGCTGGTGGGCCTTGATGGCGTCCTCCACGGCCAGCTCGTGCAGCTGGAACTCGCGGCGCACCGAGTCGAACTCGTCCTCGCTGGGCTCGTACAGGCCGATCCACGCGAAGGTGTCGTTGCCGTGGCACTCCTTCAGCGCATCGTGCAGCTGAAACTCGCCGGCGCGGCGGCGGCCCTGGTCGTAGACGGCGCAGTCGACGAACATCGTGTCAGTGATTCTGGCGCAGGCGCCGGGCGTACGCGACGGCTTCCTCGCGCGTGGACACCTCGCCCGCGTACACGGCCGACTCGAGCTCGGCCAGCAGCTCACCCAGCTCCGGGCCGGGCGGCATCTCCAACTCCCGCGCCAGCTCGTCGCCGGGCAGCGGGGCGCGCGGCGGGCCCTCAGCGCGCCAGCGCAGGGCCGCGGCCATCACCTCGCGCGCCAACTCCAGGTGCGCCGCGATCCACTCCTCCTGGCCCGGCGCCGCGGTGGCAATGCGATCGGCGCACGAGAGCACGGTGACCTCCACCTCCACCGGCTGGCAGCGGCGCAGGTAGTCGTGCACGGCACGCGGTGGCAGCGGCCGCTCGTGCACGAGGAAGCCGAGCCGCAGGTGCTCGCGTGTGAGCCGGCCAACGAACGAGCGCAGGCGCTCGCTGGTGCGCAGCCGCCGGAACACCTCCCGGACAATCGCCTCCCCCACCCTGTCGTGCCCGATGAACGTGACCCTGCCGTCGTCGCGCCGGCCGCGCGTGGCCGGTTTGCCCACGTCGTGGAACAGCGCGCCGAGGCGCAGGGCCTCCCCGCGGGTGAACTCGTCGGCCAGCGGCTCGTCCAGGACGGCGGCTACCTCGGGCGCCAGCTCGCCGAACACGGCCGCCGGGTCGGCCTCGATCGCCACGAGCTGCCGCAGCACCTCGATGGTGTGGTCCAGCACGTCGAGGTGGTGGAAGTGGCTCTGCTCGACGCCCTCCAGCTCGATCAGCTCGGGCAGCACGGCGGCGAGCACGCCGAGCCGGTTCGCCAGCTCCAGCCCCGCCAGCGCGCCGTCGGACACCACCAGGCGACGCAACTCGGCGAACGTGCGCTCGGGCGAGGGCTCGGACAGGCGCGGGGCGGCCTCGGCGGTGAGCCGTTGCGTCTCGGGCTCTGGCTCCAGGCCCAGCTCCGCCGCGAGGCGCACCAGCCGCAGCGGGCGCAGGGGATCGTCGTCGTAGCCGCTGGGCGAGACAAGCCTCAGCACGCCGGCACGCAGGTCGCCCCGACCGTCGTGGGGGTCTACCGGATCGCCTCCCCCCACAGGGACCGCGATCGCGTTCACGGTGAAGTCCCGCCGGCCCAGGTCCTCCTCGATCGTCGCCCCCTGAAGGGCCGACACGTCCACGTGGAACCGCCGCTCGCCATCGAGCGCCCGCCAGGCGCCGAAGGACTCCGACAGCGAGAACGCCGGGCCGCCGAGAGCCTTCGCCACCGTGCGGGCCGTGGCGCGGGGGTCCCCGTCCACAGCCACGTCGAGATCCGCCAGCGGGCGGTCCAGCAGCGCGTCGCGCACGACCCCGCCCACCAGCCACGCGGCCGGGCCGCCCGCGAGGGCGTCGCGCAGCTCGAGCACGGCCTCGGAGGTGTCCAGCGCGGCCAGGCTCACGCGTGCTCCCGGCGCACCCGCTGGGTGAGCCCGCAGGTCACCTCGTAGTTGATCGTGTGAAGACGCCGCGCCACCTCCTCGCAGAGGATCCGCTCGCCGTCCTGCTCGCCGATCAGCACCGCGGCGTCACCCACCTCCACATCGGTCTCGGGGCCCAGGTCCACGGTCAGGTTGTCCATGCTCACGGTGCCCACCAGCGGGTGGCGGCGGCCGCGGATGAGCACGTCGCAGTCGTTGGTGAGCGCGCGGCGCCAGCCGTCGCCGTAGCCGACGGGCACGGTGGCCACCCAGGTGGGCTCGCCGGCCGCCCAGAGTCGCCCGTAGCCGGCGCTGTCCCCCGGCTGGAAGCGTTTCACGGCCGCCACCCACGACTCCAGCGAAAGCGCGGGCTCCAGCCCCTCGTCCGCCGGGTCGGACTGGAACGGGTCGAGCCCATAGATCCCCACGCCACAGCGCACCATGTCGAAGTGGCTGGCCGGATCGCGCAGCGTGGCCGCACTGTTGGCCGCATGGCAGACCAGGCCGTCGTGCTCGGTCCGCATCCGCTCCACGAACTCGGTGAAGCGGGCCAGCTGGACGGGGAAGTGCTCGTCGCCGCGCTCATCGGCGGTGGCGAAGTGGGTCATCAGGCCGACGAGGTCGAGGTCGTCACGCGCGGCCACTTCGGCGGCCACCGCCCGGGCCTCCTCCGGGTCCCTGGTGCCCAGGCGTCCCATGCCCGTGTCGAGCTTCACGTGCACGCGCGCGTCAGAGGACAGCGAGCGCGCGAAGCCGGGGGTCCAGGCCACCATGTCGATGGCGCACTGGACCAGCGCGTGGGCCTCCTCGGCGGTGAGGGCGCCCATCACCAGCACCCGGCCCTCGACGCCGGCGCGGCGCAGCGCCACCGCCTCCCCCGCGGTGGCCACCGCCAGCCAGGCGGCCCCGCCGTCCCTGGCGGCGCGCGCACACTCGAGCGCTCCGTGTCCGTAGCCGTCGGCCTTCACCACCGCGCACAGCTCGGCCCCGCCGGTGAGCCGGGAGCGCAGCTGCG
>Ga0209587_1000121_pt1 | contig 37334 bp, 37 predicted proteins | sample NGEPerD_2_FD_184512 | JGI IMG/M metagenome (GOLD analysis project Ga0209587, IMG submission 184512) | Arctic peat soil microbial communities from the Barrow Environmental Observatory site, Barrow, Alaska, USA - NGEE PermafrostL1-D... | ecosystem: Environmental > Terrestrial > Soil > Wetlands >...
CGGACACCGCACGCGTCGCCGACGCCCGAGCCTCGGGCTCGTCTCGGATTCCCTCCCGGCGACGGCCCAGCCTTTAGCCGCTAACCCCCGCCCCTAGCCCATACCCTGGGCCCATACCCTGGGCCCCTGCCCCGACCCCCGGGGTCCCGGCGCGCCTGGCGGGGCACGGCCGCAGCGGCTAGCATCGGCCGCTCCCGGGTTGCGGCACGCTTTTTCGTGCCCGCCCATGTACACCATGTACACCATGTACACCATGTACACCATGTACACCATGTACACCATGTCCACCATGTCCGCCATGGTCACCGTGTCCACCGGATCCCGAGCCCCGAGGAAGTCGCCCATGTCTGCCGTCTGCGAGGTCTGCGACAAGCGGCCCACCTTCAACTACCAGGTGAGCTTCTCCCACAAGCGCTCTCGTCGCCGCTGGAACCCCAACGTCCAGCGGATCCGCATCTGGGACGGGGTGCGGACGCGGCGCGCCAAGGTCTGCACCTCCTGCATGAAGGCCGGCAAGGTGCAGCGCCCGCCGCAGCGCACCGCCGCCGACCAGTAGCGCCAGAACCGGCAGCAGCAACGGCAGCCATCGCCGGCCGCCGGATCTTGGACCTCACGGCCCCTCCGCGCCGCGGAAGTGGTCGTAGCCCAGCGCCGTGAGGTCACGGGTCGAGCCGTCGGGCATGCGCAGGGTCACCTGTGGCGCACCACCGTCGGGCTCCTCCGGCAGCACCTCCCCGACCACGGCCGCGGGCACGCCCTCCGCGGCGCCGGCGGCTCGCGCCAGCTCCTCCGCGATCCCGGGCGGCGCGGCGGCGAGCAGGGCGTAATCCTCACCGCCGCCGCACACCAGCGACACCGGGTCGACGCCCAGCTGCTCGGCGGCCGCCAGCACCCCCTCGGCGATCGGCAGGGCCGTCCAGTCGACCCGTGCCTGCACGGCCGACGCCGCGCAGACGTGGCCGAGGTCGGCACCCAGGCCGTCGGAGACGTCGATCAGCGCCGTCGCTCCGCCCTCACCGAGCACACGCCCGGCCGCCAGCAGCGCGACAGGCCTGCGGTGTGCGGCGAGGTGCCGCGGATCAGGCTCCAGCCGGGCCCTGACCTGCGCCAGCGCGGCGGCCCCCGCACCGAGCGTGCCCACGAGCAGCAGACGGTCGCCTGGCCGTGCTCCGGAGCGACGCACGACCCGGTCCGGGTCGACGTCGCCCATGACCGTCACCGACAGCGCCAGGGCCTCGGCCGCCACCGTGTCACCGCCGACCAGCCGCAGTCCCCAGCGCTCGCAGGCCTGCGCCATGCCGGCGTAGAGCCGCTCCACCCCGGCGTCGTCCAGCGACGCTGGCCGACAAAGGCCCACGACCGCCACGCTGGGAGTGGCGCCCATCGCGGCGATGTCGCTGACGTTGGCGGCCACCGCCTTCCAACCGACGTCGTCCAGGGCGGACAGGTCCCGACGGAAGTGGACGTCCTCCACGACCACGTCGACGCACAGGCACACCGCCCGGTCTCCCACGGACACGACCGCCGCGTCGTCGCCGTGCCCGACCAGCACGCCATCCCCGCCGCCTGACAGGAACGGCGCCAGCTTCGCGATCAGATCGAACTCACCGGTGGCCATGGTCGGCCAGTCTGCCACCACCGCGGTCGACGGCGCCGCCCCGCAAGGTGCTGCAATAAGGGGCTACCATGCGCCGCGTCCCGGCGGGTCACCGCCCGAGGTCGCGACGCGAAGGAGCTGGCGTGCCCGTCCTGAACACCATCGAGCTCGAGGGTGTCTCCGATCGCAGCTGGAACGCAGCGGCCGAGGAGGCACTGCGGGAGGCTGCCAAGACGCTGCGCAACATCCGCCGGATGGACATCCTCGGCACCAGCGCCTCCGTCGACGAGGGCGGCGTGCGGGAGTACCGCACGCAGGTGCGCCTGCTGTTCGAGGTCGAGCCGCGCTGAGCGGGCTCTACGCGGTGCGCGCGCCGGCCAGCGCGGCCAGCACCGCCTCGTCATCGAGCTGGTCGAAGCTCGCATAGGCCTGGCCTACGGCGAGGAACTCCGCCGGCTGGTGCAGGATGACCACCACGTCGGCGAAGGCGGCGAGCGCCTCGGCCGTGGCCCGCGGGGCGACGGGCACCGCGAGGATGACGTGCGCGGCGCCGCGCCGGCGTGCGACCGCGCAGGCCTCCTTGGCTGTGCCACCGGTGGCGACGCCGTCGTCCACGACGATCGCCACGGCGCCCTCCAGCGCGGCCGGGCGCAGCCGCCGGCGGTACAGCTCGACGCGCTCCTCCATGGCTGCGCGGCGGTCGGCGATCTCGGCATCCACCTGCTCCGGGGAGAGGCCCAGCCTCGCAACCATGTCGTCGTCGATGCGGATCTGCCCGTCGGAGGCGATCGCACCGATGCCCAGCTCCGGGTTGTACGGCGATCGCAGCTTTCGGACCACGACCGCGTCCAGCGCGGCACCGAGCTCCTCGGCCACGGCCGCGCCAACCGGGAGGCCGCCGCGCGGGATGGCCAGGACCACGATGCGCCCGGACAGGTCCACGCGCGCGTCCTCCCGCAGGGCGCGGGCCAGCCGGCGGCCAGCCTCGGCGCGGTCCTCGAAGATCTGCACGGTGTCCCCTTCCGGGTTGATGGCCGCTGTCCCGGTCGAGCCCCAGCGTCTAGGATGCCCAACCCCGCCCGCAGCACCGACAGGGTTCCCATGGTCTCGGCATACATCCTGATCCTCACCGAGGTCGGCAAGGCCGCGCAGGTCGCCACGGCGGTGGCCGAGGTCCCGGGTGTGGAGTCTGCCGAGGACGTCACGGGGCCCTACGACGTCATCGTGCGCGCCAAGGCCAACGACGTCGACGAGCTAGGCCGGATGGTGGTCGCCCGCATTCAGGCTATCCCCGGCATCGACCGGACCCTGACGTGCCCCGTGGTGCACCTGTAGCGACGGCGGCGGGCGAAGGCTACGGTGAGTAGCGCTGGTGCGCGCGCGCAGTGCGCAGTGCCAGCGACAGCAACCGGTCCACCAGTGCGGGCCCATCCACACCCTCGGCAGCCCACACCGCCGGGAACATGGACTGCGGCGTCAGACCCGGGATGGTGTTGATCTCGTTGAGCAGCAGCCGGCCGTCGCCGGTGTAGAAGAAGTCGACTCGGGCCATGCCGCGCGCGCCGATCGCCAGATATGCCTCGCGGGCGAAGGTCTTGCAACGTTCGATGACGTCGTCGGGCAGGTCGGCCGGACAGCGCAGCTCGACCGGCGACACGTACTTCGCGTCGAAGTCGTAGAAGTCCCCGGAGTGGACCATCTCCCCGGGACGGGTGACCTGGATGTCGGAGTTGCCGAGCACGCCGCATTCGATCTCGCGCAGACCGCGCTCCACGCCTTCCTCCACCAGCACCACGCGGTCGTAGGTGAAGGCCTCCTCGATGCCGGCGATCAGCTCGGCGCGGTTGCCGGCCTTGCGGATGCCGATCGATGAGCCCTGACGGATTGGCTTGGTGAACACCGGATAGCGCAGCGCCGCCTCGACGTCGTCGAGGGCCGGGCCGCGGTCGGCGTCCCAGGTGTTCCGGCGCACGGTCAGATACGGCACGATCGGCAGGCCCCGGGCCTTGAACACGTTCTTCATCTGGCGCTTGTCGACCCCGACGGCGCTGGAGGCCACATCGGCTCCGACGTAGGGCACCCCGTAGCTGGCGAGCAGGCCCTGGACGGTGCCGTCTTCCCCGTAGGGGCCGTGGAGCACGGGGAAGCACACATCGACACCGCCGAGCTCCGTGCAGGCGAAGTCATCCGCGACGGACAGCAGGCGCGGGCCCTTGCGCGTGGCGACGAGCGCTACGGTCGGACCGTCGTCGGACACGGAGGGAAGCACGTCCTCCGGGGTGTCGGGCACCCCGTCCACCAGTGTCCAACGCCCGTCGCGCGTCAGCCCGACCGTGGTCACGTCGTAGCGGCTGCGGTCGATGTTGGCCAGCACCCAGCGGCCCGACATGCACGACACCTGATGCTCGCTCGAGCGGCCGCCGAACAGCACCAGCACCCGGGTGCTCAATGGTGCACCATGCCGTCCAGCCCGACGCCGTCCAACCCGTGGAACTCGGCCTTGGGGTCGCGTCCCATCAGGGATTGCACCATCGCCTTGGGGTCCATGCCCTCGTGCACGACCCGCACCACGTGCTCGATGATCGGCATCTCGACGCCGTGCTCGGCCGCGAGCGCGAGCATCGCCTTGGAGGACCTGACGCCCTCGGCGACCATGTTCATCTCCGCGATGACCTCCTCCAACGATCTGCCCCGACCCAGCTGCTCGCCGACGTGGCGGTTGCGGGACTGTCTGGACATGCAGGTGGCCACGAGGTCGCCCATGCCGGCGAGGCCGGAGAAGGTCAGCGGGTTGCCGCCGTGGGCGATGCCGAGCCGGCTCATCTCCGCCAGCCCGCGGGTGACCAGCATGGCCTTGGTGTTGTCACCGAAGCCCATCCCGTCGGCCATCCCCGCGGCCAGGGCGATGCCGTTCTTGACCGCGCCGCCGAGCTCGACGCCGATCACGTCGGGATTGGTGTACACGCGGAAGTAGGCCGTGTGGCACATCGCCTGGACGCGCTTGGTGATGCGGGACTCCGGACCCGCGACCACCGTCCCGCCCGGCAGCCGCCTGGCGCACTCCCTGGCCAGGTTCGGACCGCTGACCACCACCACATGGCTGTAGGGGGCGTCGAGGACCTCCCGGACGACCTGGCTGGCACGCTGCCGGGTGTCCAGCTCGATGCCCTTGATGAGGCTGACGAAGATGCCGTCGCGAGGGACGAGGTCGACCCAGTTGGTCAGGCTCGCCCGCAGCGCGTGGCTCGGCACGGCCAGGACGACGACCTCCGCGCCAGTCAGCGCCTCCTCCGCGTCGCTGGTCGCGCGCAGCCCGGGCCCGAGGTCGATGTCACCCAGGTAGTCGGGGTTGCGGTGGGTCGTGCTGACCTGGTCGGCCACCTCCTGTCGGCGTGCCCACAGCAGCACGTCCTCGCCCGCATCGGCGCACATCATCGCGTAGGCCGTGCCCCAGGAGCCCGCACCCATGACCGCGACCTTGCCGCCCGCACCGCGCGTGGTCGTGCCTCGTGGCGTGCTCATGTCGGCTCCTCACCCTGTCGCCGGCCGGGCGCGCCCGGCTCCGCCCGCGGTGGTCGGAGTCTAGTGGCCAAGCCCCCTCCCGGCCGTCGCCGCGCGGTGCCTGCGGGGCGCAGTAGCCTCTCTCAGGGACACGGCGGTGCGCCGCCTCGACGAGCACGCGGAGTGAGGCATGCCCCAGGGCACGATCAAGCAGTTCAACATCGACACCAACACCGGCATCGTCGTCCTCGACGACTCGCGGGAGCTGCCGATCACCGCACAGACCTTCGCGCGCTCGGGGTTGCTCGAGCTGCGGCTGGGCCAGCGGGTGCGCTTCGAGGTGACCGGGTCTGAGGAGACGCAGCAGGTGCGCAACCTGACCCTGGTCAGCCTCTGAGCGCAACCTGTGTCGCGATTCCTGCCTTTTGATCCGTGGTTGCTCGCAGGCGCGAGCTCACGCAGCCGTCTCGCGGCGGAAGTCGTCCTCGTAGCGGTCGAGCTGCCGAGCCGCCCGGCCGAGGTCGTCCTTCGCGGCATCGGTGATGGCGATGAGGCGGTGCTGCCAGCGGGCACGCCGGGGCCCGGGCAGCTGCGCGTTGATCAGCTCCGTGAACGCGGTCTTCAGGCGCAGGCTGAGTGCGAGGAAGAGCTCGGCATCGACCTGCCCGGTGCCGGCCGTGGTCGACAGGCGCGTCGCCCGACGCGACATGGGGCGCGCCGGTCGGTCGGCAGTCGAGCCGGTGACCGGTTCCGTCTGTTCCATCTGTCCCATGGGACCCTCTGCTGTCGGCGGGGGCGACGTCCACCCGGCGGGGCAGGACGGATTCGGCCCGCAAATGGGCTCTTGCAGACGTGATCGGACGGCGACCGGCTGTGGTTGAGCAGGTCGTCGTGGGCTCCGCCGGCCGGGCGCGGCATCATGGAGCCTGCATCCGCTGAGGGGACCACCGATCAGCAGACCACCGAGCAGGGGAAATCAACCGTGACCACCGCACGTACCGGACCCTCCACCGCGGGCGGCCCGGGCTCGACCGGCCGGGGCTCGAGCGGCCCCGAAAGCGCCCGCGGAACCCGTCCCGCCGCGGCGGCGGCGGCGGTCGGCTGGCTGTCGGTGACGAGCGTCGTGGCTGCCGCGCTGATGGCCATCGGCCACGCCGGCGTGACCATCCCGCTGGTGTCGGCGATCGGGCCTGGCGGCGGCCGCCCGGTGTGGCCGGCCGCCGTGGTGTTCGCCGTGGGCGCGCTGGTGTTCACCGCCCTGGCCACGGGCGCGTTCCGCGCGGCGCGCTGGACGTGGCCGGCCGCCCTGGTGGTCAACGCCCTGGCGGCGCTTTCAATGGTCCGGCCCTTCCGCGGCCTCGGCAGCGTCCTCGGCCTGGTGCTGTTCGGCGCGACCCTCCTGGTGCTGGCGTCCCCAGCCGGACGCCGGGCCTTCCGCCGGTGACCGACCTGCCCATGCACGCCGTGCAACCCGTGCAACCCGTGCAGCCCGAGGCAACCGACGTCTACACCGAGGTCGGTGGCGAGGCGGGCTTCCGGCGCCTCGTGGCCGACTTCTACTCGCGGGTGAAGGTTGATCCCGTGCTGCGTCCGCTGTACGTCGACGAGGAGCTGGAGGCCGCCGAGGACCGGCTGGCCATGTTCCTCATCCAGTACTGGGGTGGACCCAGGATCTACAGCGAGCGGCGTGGGCATCCGCGTCTGCGCATGCGCCACGTCCCGTTCGCGATCGGCCCGGCGGAGCGCGACGCATGGCTCGCCAACATGCGCGCCGCCCTGGACGGCGCTCAGCTGCCACCCGAGCACGATGCAGTGCTGTGGGACTACCTGCACCGGGCGGCCCTGTCGCTGCAGAACCGGGCCTGAGACCGGAGCGTCAGAGCGCTCGGCACGGGCGAGATCCGATCAGGTGGGCAGAGCGCCTCCGGCGCGGTAGTCGGCGAAGGCAGGACGCTCGACGACGGGCATGTCGACGCTGCGTGGTCGCACCGTCCCCCCCTCACGCACGAACTGCAGGTAGGTCGGGTCCGGCTCGGCTGGCAGGGCCAAGCGGCCGCTCTGGCACAGACGGCGTGCCGCAACCTGGCCGACGCCGAACGCCATCCGCGACAGGGCGTCCAGGGATTGGTGTCGGTGGATGCGCAGCTGCAGGTCGACCTGGGCGATGCCGGTGGGGCCCAACCGCGCCAGGAGGTCCACGAGCAGCCCCAGCTCCACCCCGTAGCCGGTGAAGAACGGCACGGACTCCAGCAGCGTTCGCCTGCCCGCGTACTCACCCGACAGCGGCTGCACCAATCCCGCCAGCTCCGGCCAGAAAAGGTTCAGCAGTGGACGTGCGGTGAGCTCGGTGACGCGGCCGCCGCCGACCGGGTGCAGCACGTCGCCCACCTGAAGGGGACGCTCGTAGAAACCCTTGACGTAGCCGACCTCCGGCACGGTCAGCAGCGGACCCAGCAGCCCGACGACGAAATCGGGGCTGGGATTGCGGATGTCGGCGTCGATCCAGGCGATGATGTCGCCGGTCGTGGCGCCAAGGCTTCGCCAAAGCGCATCTCCCTTGCCGAGCACCGGCCCCAGCTCTGGCGCGATCTCCGCGGCACCCACGACCCGGGCACCGTGCGCGGCGGCGATCACCGCCGTGCCATCGGTGGAGGCGCTGTCGATGACGACCAGCTCGTCGACCAGCGTGCCCATCAGCGGCGTGACGGCATCGATGACGCCGCCGATCGTCTCGCGCTCGTCGAGTGCCGGCAGCACCACGCTGACCGAGAGGCCGGCGGTGCGCTTGGCGCCGGACAAGGCGTCGATGTCGAAGGCCGACGCTGCGAAGGTGCGGGAGGTGAACCAGTCAGCCATCCCGGCGCACCTTACCGGCGACCGGCGTGGGGAGGAAAAGACGGCGCAGGCCCCCCGCCGGGGCGAGGGCCTGCTGATCGCGTACTCCCGATCGGATTTGAACCGACGTTACTGCCGTGAGAGGGCAGCGTCCTAGGCCGCTAGACGACGGGAGCATGCTGCGGTTGGCGAGAGGCGGCAACCGCCTCGCTCCGGGGCAAGGAGTCGAACCCTGAATAACTGGACCAGAACCAGCCGTGTTGCCAATTACACCACCCCGGAAGGGCGCAGCCGAGGTTAGCAGCGGCATGTCGGCCCTGCCAACTTGCGGACGCGCGCGGACTACCTCGCCATGTCCACGGCAGCGCGGATCCTGGCGACCACGACGGCGCGGTCGAGCACCGCCAGGGTCTCCGGCAGCGGTGGGCTGACATCGGTGCCGGTGACCGCCACGCGCACCGGCTGAAAGGCCTTGCCGCGACCGATCTCCAGCCGCGCGGCGATGGCGTCCAGGGCCTGCATGATCGCCGGCGCACTCCACTCCTGCAGGCCTGCGAGCACCTCGGCCGCGGCCTCCAGCACGTCACGCGCCGGCTCCTTGAAGTGCTTGGCGACCGCGCGCTCCAGGGGTTGCACGCGCTCCGTGAAGGCGAAGGCGAGCAGCGGAGGGGCTTCCGCCAGGGTCTGGATGCGCTCGCGCACCAGCGGCACCAGGGAGAGCAGCAGCGTCTGCTGCTGGCGATCGAGGGTGTCGCCCACCACGCCGGTGTCCTGCAGGTAGGGCTGGATGCGCTCGGCCAGCTCGGCGTCGTCGAGCTCCTTGATGCGGTCGCCGTTCATCGACCGCAGCTTGTCGGGGTCGAAGAACGCGGGGTTGCGGCCGACGCGCTCGAAGCTGAAGCGCTCCACCAGCTCGTCGACGGTGAACTTCTCCGTGGTGGCGTCGTAGCTCCAGCCGCACAGGGCCAGGAAGTTCACCAGCACCTCCGGCAGGAAGCCCTGGCGGCGGTACTCGTCGATGGCGACCGAGCCGTGGCGCTTGGACAGCTTCTTGCGGTCCGCGCCCACCAGCAGCGGCAGGTGGGCGAAGGTCGGCACAACCGCGTCGGCCGGCCTGGCGGGGATGCTCGCTTCGGCCAGGGCGCGGTCGATCAGCCCGTCGCGGCTGAGCAGGTCGTACAGCAGCAGCTGGCGCGGGGTCGCCGAGAGCAGGTCCTCACCCCGGACGATGAGGTTGACGCCCATGGCCAGGTCGTCGGCGGTGTTGGCCAGGAAGTAGGTGGGCGTGCCGTCGGCGCGCTGGATGACGAAGTCCGGGATGTCGCGCCAGTTGAACGTGATCTCGCCACGGGTGACGTCGGCGAAGGTCACCTCGCCCTCGTCGGGTGTGCGCAGGCGCACAGCGGGTCTGCGTCCCTCGGCCAGGAAGGCGCCGCGCTGCGCGTCGGTGAGGTCGCGCTGCGCGCCGTCGTAGCCGGGCGGCGCGCCGGCGGCCTGCTGGGCCGTGCGCATGGCCGCGAGCTCCTCGGGGGTCTCGTAGGCGTCGTAGGCAACCCCGGCCTTCAGCAGCAGGTCGGCGCTGGCGGCGTACAGCGCACCTCGCTCGCTCTGGCGGTAGGGACCGTGCGGGCCGCCGACCTCCGGACCCTCGTCCCAGTCCAGGCCGAGGAAGCGCATCGACTCGATCATGCCGGCCTCTGATTCGAGGGTGGCGCGCTCGGCGTCGGTGTCTTCGATGCGGAAGATGAAGCTGCCGCCGGTGCGCCGCGCCCACAGCCAGTTGTAGAGGGCTGTGCGTGCGCTGCCGACGTGCAGCCAGCCGCTCGGAGCCGGGCTGAAGCGCAGCCGGGGCGCCGGTGTCCCCTCCGGGCGGTCGGGCAGGGGGCTCGCGGACGACGCGGGCAGCACGGACATCAGGACTCCTCGATCGATCAGCCGCTGGCCAGGCCACAGGCTAGCGGCTGGCCCCGGGCGGCCCTGCCGCCGGCGTCGCTACGACCCGCTCGATGCAGGCGCGTTCGCGCCTGCCCACACCTTCTGGGCGTGCAGCGGTGCCCGGATCGACCGTTCCCACGCCCAGTTCGAAGCACCGGGTTCGCAGACCCGTCCGTCAGGGCGGGCGGCCAGTGAGCAGAACTTGCCGATGATCAGTCGCTCAGGGCCGTAGGCGTACAGCATCCGGTCCTGCTCGAAGCTGCCCTGGTCTTGCGAGGCGTCGTAGTAGGTGTAGTCCCCGACTTCGATCTTGTCGGAGGTGACCGTGGGGCGAAGGAACATGCACCGACGGTCTGCCTCGCCAAGCGGGAACGGCTGGGTGGGGTCAGGACCGGTCAAGGGCAGGCCTCCTGCTCAGTCCTCGGCGCGGCAGATGTTGGTCAGCGTGCCGATGCCCTCCACCTCCACCTCGACCGTGTCGCCGTCGGTCAGGGGGCCCACGCCCGCCGGGGTACCGGTGAGGATGACGTCACCCGGCAACAGCGTGGTGAAGGCGGCGCAGTAGGCGATGAGCTGGGGGATGCCGAAGACCAGGTCGGCGGTCGTGCCGTCCTGGCGCGTCGCGCCGTTGACCCGCGCGCGCACGGCGACGCCCGCGGCGACGTCGAGCTCGGTCTCGATCACGGGCCCGAGCGGGCAGAACGTGTCGAAGCCCTTGGCCCGGCTCCACTGTCCGTCGGCGCGCTGCAGATCGCGCGCGGTCACGTCGTTGGCCACGGTGTAGCCCAGCACCGCCTGCATGGCGTCCTCGACCGCCACGCGCCGCGTCACGCGGCCGATGACCACGGCCAGCTCAGCCTCGTGGTGGACCTCCCGGGACAGGCTCGGCAGCACGATGGCATCGCCGTCGCCGATCACGGATGTGGCGGGCTTGAGGAACACCAGCGGGGCGTCGGGCACGTCACCGCCCATCTCCGCGGCGTGGTCGGCGTAGTTCTTGCCGATGCCGAGCACCTTGGTGGGCAGGACCGGGGCGAGCAGGCGCACCTGGTCCAGCGCTGCGATCTGGTCGGTGACCTCGAACGGCGCGAAGGGGTGGCCGTCGAGCAGCACGACGTGGCCACCGCGCAGCACGCCGTAGGCCGGTCCGGACGGGCGGGCGACGCGAACGATCTGCATGGCGAGCGACCTTAGCAGCCGCGCTCGGGCGATCGTCGAACGCGCTAACCGGCGTGCAGCAAGCCGTAGTCGTAGGCGTCCTGCATCGCCCGCCATGAGGCCTCGATGATGTTGGGCGACACCCCCACCGTCTGCCATTCGCGCTCGCCGTCGGTGGAGGACACCAGCACGCGCGTGGTCGCGCCGGTGCCGGAGCCGGCATCGATGATGCGCACCTTGTAGTCGGCCAGGTGCACCTTGGCGAGCTGCGGGAAGTGGGGTCCCACCGCGGCGCGGAAGGCTTGGTCGAGGGCGTCGACGGGACCGTTGCCCTCACCGGTGCCGATCACGCGCTGGTCGCCGATCCACACCTTCACGGTGGCCTCGGCCACCACGCGTTGATCGTCGCCACGCTCCACGATGCAGCGGAACGACTCCAGGCGGAAGTGCTCCCGCGTCACTCCGGTCTCCTCGCGCACGAGCAGCTCGAAGGAGGCATCGGCGGCCTCGAAGGTGTAGCCGGCGTACTCGAGCTCCTTGACGCGTTCCAGGACGCGCGTGACCGCGCCGGCGTCGCCGGTCAGGTCCAGGCCCAGCTCCTCGCCCTTGAGCACGACCGTCGAGCGACCGGCGAGCTCGCTGACGAGCAGGCGCAGGTCGTTGCCGACATCGTGTGGTTCGACGTGCTGGTACAGGTCCGCGGACTTGGCCAGGGCGGACACGTGCAGCCCCGCCTTGTGCGCGAAGGCCGCGTGCCCGACGTAGGGGGCATGGGCATCGGGTGGCAGGTTCATGACCTCGGCGACCTCGTGGGCAACGCCGGCGAGGCGGAGGAGGTCCTTGCGATCCACCACCTCGCGGCCCATCTTGAGCACCAGGTTCGGGATGATGGACATCAGGTTGGCGTTGCCGCAGCGCTCGCCGACGCCGTTGATGGTGCCCTGCACGTGCGTCGCTCCGGCGGTCACGGCGACCAGGGAGTTGGCGACCGCGCAATCGGTGTCGTTGTGGACGTGCACGCCGACCTGCGTGCCGGCCAGGGCCGCGACCACCTCGCCCACGACGCGTGCCACCCGATCCGGCATGGCGCCGCCGTTGGTGTCGCACAGCACGACGCACTCAGCCCCCGACTCCGCCGCGGCCCGCACGACCTCCAGGGCGAACGCCGGGTCTCCGGCGTGGCCGTCGAAGAAGTGCTCGGCGTCGAAGAACACGCGCCGTCCCTCCGACACCAGCAGCGCGACGGAGTCGGCCACCATCGCGACCGCCTCAGCGGTGGTGGTGCCCAGCGCCTCGGTCACGTGGCGGTCCCAGGACTTGCCGACGATGCACACCACGGAGGTCTCGGCTGCCAGCAGCGCGCCGAGAGTCGGGTCGCCGGCAGCGTCCGCCCGGGGGCGGCGGGTCATGCCGAAGGCGGTCAGCACGGCGCGCTCAAGCGCCAGCTCACCGCCGGCGGCGCGCTTGAAGAACTCCGTGTCCTTGGGGTTGGCGCCGGGCCATCCACCCTCGATGAACGCGACCCCGAGGCCGTCGACGGCCCGTGCCACCCGCAGCTTGTCGTCGACACTCAGCGAGATGCCCTCGCGCTGCGTGCCGTCGCGCAGGGTGGTGTCGTACAGGTCGATGGTGGTCACGCCATGCCTCCTGCGGGTCTCGCGTCCTGGGTGCTGCCCGGATGGATGTCCGGGTCGTCGGGCGGCGAGGGCCTGGAACGAGGCACGACCGTGCCGGCGGCGCTGCGAGCCGGCCGGGGTGCTCCCGCGCCGACCGTCGCCAGCTACGGGAGCGGTGCGATGATGATGATGGTGCGCGCCGCGAAACCCGCGCCCGCCGCGAAGCGGGTGCCGGTGATGGCGGCGGTGGTGTCGGTCATCATCACGCCCGAGTCTGCCGCTTTGGTCGTGGCGGCACAACCCGGCGGGCACAACCCCGGGTGTCAGCGTCGCTGGGGATCCCGTTCGGCTAGGGGGGCGGGTTCGGTGATGAGCCGTGCAGCCCGGTCCCAGGTGACGTAGTTCCAGGCCCAGTTGATCAGCACCGACACGCGGTTGCGGAAGCCCACCAGGGTGACGATGTGCAGCAGCAACCACATCAACCACGCGAGCGTGCCGCGCAGCTGCACACCGAACGGCAGCTGCGCCACCGCGGCGCGCCGGCCGATGGTGGCCATCGTCCCCTTGTCGCTGTAGGTGAACGGCTCGGTCTCCAGACCGCGATGGCGCCGGCGGATCTGCCGCGCCACGTGACGCCCCGCCTGCTGCGCCACGGGTGCCAGCTGCGGCAGCAGCCGGCCATCGGCGCCACGGGCGGCGGCGATGTCACCGATCGCCCAGATCTCCGGATGCCCGGGCACGGACAGGTCCGCCGCCACGCGGATGCGTCCGGCCGCGGCCTGCTCCAGACCGATGGAGTCGGCCAGCGGTGACGCGCGCACGCCCGCCGTCCACAGGGTCGTTCGGGTCGCGATGACCTCTCCGCCGCTCAGGCGCACGTGCTCCGGGGTGACCTCCTCCACGGAGGTGGCGAGCCGCAGCTCGATGCCGCGCCGCTGGAGCTGCGCGATCGCGTGACGCTGCAGCTTGGCGGAGAATGGTGCGAGCACGGTGTCCGCCATCTCGACCAGGACGACGCGCGCGCGGGCGGTGGCCAGCCGTGGGAAGTCCCTGGACAGGACCTTCGAGATCAGCTCGGCGAGGGCACCGGACATCTCGACGCCGGTGGGGCCTGCTCCCACCACGACGACGGTCAGCAGACCCTGCCCGATGAGCGCCGGATCCTGGTCGCAGCGCTCGAACTGGGTGAGCAGGTGGCTGCGCAGGGAGACCGCCTCGGCGAGCGACTTGAGCCCCAGGGCGTGCTGCTCGGCGCCGGCGACGCCGAAGGTCGCCGTCACGGATCCGGCGGCGAGCACGAGGTCGTCGTAGGGCAGCCTGCCGCCGTCTGCCAGCGCGACCGTGCCGGCAGCGATGTCCACCCCCACGACGCGGCTGTGGCGGAAGGTCACGCTGCCGGCGCGGCGGATGATCCCGCGCACCGCATGCGCGATGTCAGCCGGTTCCAGACCGGCCGTGGCGACCTGGTACAGCAGGGGCTGGAACAGGTGGTAGTTGTGCTGATCGACCAGCACGACCTCGACGGGCTCCTGGCCGTCCGCTCGGGCGTCGAGCGCGCGGGCGAGCGTCAACCCCCCGAAGCCGGCGCCCACGACGACGACCCTGCGCGGAGCCGTCACGCCGGTCCCGGCCATCGGCCCATCAGCCGATCACGCGCGGACGTAGTCCAGGAGGTGGTCGTAGCGCGGCTCCTTGCCCTTCACGACGTTGAAGAACAGATCCTGCAGCTGCTTGGTGACGGGCCCCGGAGGGCCGATCTCGCGGTCGTCCACGGACCGCATGGGCACCACCTCGGCGGCCGTGCCGGTGAAGAAGGCCTCATCCGCCAGGTACAGGTCCTGGCGCAGCAGCGTGGTCTCCACGCAGGGGATGTCCAGGTCCCGTGCGAAGTTGATGACCGTGTCGCGGGTGATGCCCTTGAGCACGCCCTCCGACAGCGGCGGGGTCATAAGGACACCGTCCTTGACGATGAAGAGGTTCTCCCCTGAGCCCTCCGCGATGTGGCCCTGCTCGTTGAGCAGGATCGCTTCCTCGTAGCCGGACTTGAGCGCCTCGACCTTGGCCAGCGAGGAGTTGATGTAGACCCCGGTCGCCTTGGCGCCGGTCGGGATCATGTTCGAGCCGATGCGCTGCCAGGAGCTGATCTTGCCCTTGACGCCGTTGGCGATTCCCTCGTCGCCCAGGTAGCTGCCCCAGGGCCAGACCGCGATCGCGACCGCGACCCGGCTTGGCAGCGGATTGAGCCCCATCTCGCCGTATCCGAGATACACCAGCGGTCGGATGTAGCACGACGGCACCTCGTTGACCCGGATCAGCTCGCGCGTGGCCTCCATCAGCTCGTCGACGGAGAAGGGCACGTCCATCTGCAGGATCCGGGCGGAGTCGTGGAGGCGCTCCATGTGCGGTCGGTGCTGGAACACCGCCGGCCCGCGCGCTGTCTCGTACGCCCGGATGCCCTCGAACACGCCCCAGCCGTAGTGCAGGGTCGGCGTGAGGATGTGGATCTGCGCGTCGTTCCAGTCGACCAGCTCGCCGTCCATCCAGATCTTCGCGACTTCGGGGACCGGCATGGTCAACGCTCCTTGCGTCGGGTGCGGCGTGGCGGGGGCGGTGCGGCGCTCGGTTCAGCTCGCCGCGACGACTCGGGCGGCGATGCGGTCACCGAGCTCGGTGGTCGAGTATCCCATGTCGGGACCGCCCATGGCACCCAGCTCCGGCAGCACCCCGGCCGCCGCCTCCTCAAGTGCCGCCGCGGCCTGCGGCTCCCCGAGCGAGGCCAGGCACATGGCGGCCGACAACACCGCAGCCACCGGGTTCGCCCAGCCCTTGCCGGCGATGTCGGGGGCCGAACCGTGCACCGGCTCGAACATGCCGATGCCCCCCGCCGGGTTGAGGTTGCCGCTGGCGGCCAGCCCAAGGCCGCCCTGCACGGCCGCGCCCAGGTCGGTGACGATGTCGCCGAAGAGGTTGTCGGTGACGACGACGTCGAAGCGCTCCGGGGTGGTCACCATGTACAGGCACATCGCGTCGACGTGGACATAGTCGGTGTCCACGCCGTCGTAGTCGTGGGCAACCTCGTCGACGGTGCGCTGCCACAGGTCTCCGGCGTAGGTCAGCACATTGGTCTTGTGGCACAGCGTCACCCGGCCGCGCCGGCCGCGCTGCTCGCCGCGCTCGACGGCACGGGCGAAGGCGTCGCGCACCACGCGCTCGACGCCGCGGCGGGTGTTGAGCGACTCCTGCGTCGCCACCTCGGCGGGCGTGGCCCGGTACAGCGTGCCGCCGGCTCCGGCGTACAGGCCCTCCGTGTTCTCTCGCACGATCACCATGTCACAGCGCTCCGGCGTCAGACCGGCGACCGGTGAGGAGACGCCCGGGTACAGCTTGACCGGACGCAGGTTGACGTACAGATCCAAGCCGAAGCGCAGCGCCAGCAACAGGCCGCGCTCGAGGACGCCGGGCGGCACCTCGGGCGTGCCCACGGCGCCCAGCAGGATGGCGTCATGGGCCCGCAGCTCCTCCAGCGCCCCCTCCGGCAGCACCTCACCGGTGGCGGCGTACCGCCGCCCGCCGAGGTCGTAGGAGGTGGTGGCCACACTGAAGCCGAAGCGCTCCGCAGCCGCCTGCACCGCCTTGAGCGCCTCCGCGGTGACCTCGGGTCCGATGCCGTCGCCGCCGATCACCGCCAGGTGATGGCTGCGCCGCCCCGCGCGCTGCGTACCGCTCGTGTCTGCCATGGCGGGGAGTCTACGCAGGGCCCGGACGAGGGCCGGCGTCCGGCGCCCGCGTGCGCTGCGACGATGATCGCGGGAGGCTCAGGCCGTGCTCGGCGAGCGCCGCACGCAGCGCCGGCGCCCCGCTGAAGAGGTGCACGGCCATCCCCCGGTCGGCGGCAGCGGCGCAGTTGTCGTCGCGGTCGTCGACGAACAGGCACTCCGACGCCGTCCGACCCGTCAGCTCCAGGAGCCGGTCGAAGAACTCGGGGTCCGGCTTGCGCACGCCCAGGTGGTGGCTGGTCACCACGCCTTCGAACAGCAGGTCGAAGTCGAAGCGCGTCTCCAGCTCCCGGATCCAGACGGGGTAGTTGGAGGCGACCCAGCGGTCCACGACGCCGTCGAGGTCGACCAGCAGCTCGCGCATGCCCTCGATGAACCGATAGCCCGCCCGGCGGGCGTGCGTGAACGCGTCCAGGTCGAAGGACCGCCCCGAGGCCGGCTCGGCGTAGAAGCCGGCGGCGAAGGCGGCCTCGTCGATCTCCCCGCGTTCGAACGCCGGCCAGGCGCCACGCGCCCGCTGCGACATCAGCTCGGCCAGCGGCAGGCCGCAGCCGGCCTCGAGCGCCTCCCGGTAGGGGTCGTACAGGACCGTGTCCATGAGGTCGAACAGGACGGCGCGGAGCATGGCCGCATCCTGCCCGACGCGCACCGCGGACTCCAACATGCCCCAAGCGGCGGGGCCGGAGCCGACACTGGGGCGCACCCGGCGCCATCTGGCACCATGGGCCGCAGGAGGGACTCTCAGATGTCGATCATGCTGCACGGAACCGCCACCACCCTGCGCACCGCCACCGCCGCAGACGCGGAGGTGCTGGCGGAGATCCTCGCCACGCCCGAGGTCGCTCGCTGGTGGCCCAACTACGACGTCGAGCGCGTGCTGTCGAACATCTCCCTGGAGAGCGACACGGCGGTGTTCGTGATCGAGGTCGACGGCGAGGTGATCGGGTCCATCCAGTACGTCGAGGAACCGTCGCCGGACTACCGCCACGCCTCCGTCGACGTCTACCTGCACCCGGACTGGCATGGCAAGGGCCTTGGCACCGACGCCGTGCGCACCCTCGCGCGGCACCTGCTGCACGACCGTGGGCACCACCGCCTCGCCATCGACCCCGCCGTGGACAACGAGCGCGCCATCCGCACCTACAAGCGCGTCGGCTTCCGCGTCGTCGGCGTCATGCGAGCCTACGAGCGTGGTTCCGACGGAGAGTGGCACGACGGGCTGCTGATGGACCTGCTCGAGCCAGATCTGGCGTAGCGCCGTGCACGTCGTCGCCGCCCGCGTGCTGCTGCGCCCGGCCGACATGGACGCCGCGATCGCCTTCTACGAGCAGGCGGTCGGGCTGGTGCGGTTCCGGGAGTGGGGCGAGCCCCCGAACCGGGGGGTGGTGTACTTCCTGGGTGGCGGCTACCTCGAGCTGGGCGAGACACCCGCCGGCGATCCCCGCCCCGAGCGGCCGCGAGGCGTTCGGCTGTGGCTGCAGGTCCCCGACATCGGCGCCGCCCGTGCGGAGCTGGCCCGGGCGGACGTGGCCATCGGCGCCGAGCCGGAGCGAAAGCCCTGGGGACTGCTGGAGATGAGCGTGCTCGACCCCGACGGTGTCGAGCTGGTGATCATCGAGATCCCCCTGGACCACCCGCTGCGCCGCCGCAGCTGACCGCACCGCGGCCGCGGTGTCTACAGCGCGAAGCTGGCGGTGACGGTCGTGCCCGCCCCGGGCGCACTGTCGACGCGCAGATCACCGCGGGACAGCGCCACGCGACTGGACATCAGCGCCAACCCGTGGTGGCTCTCGTCGACGGCGGAGGGATCGAAGCCGACGCCGTCGTCGGTGACCGCGACGACCAGCCGGCCGTCTCCCGGCGCCACGGTCACCGCCACCGAGGGAGCCATCGCGTGGCGCACCACGTTGGCCAGACAACCGCGCACGACCTCGTAGGCCAGGATCTCCACGGCGTGCGGCAGCGGCGGCAGCGGGTCGGGGCAGTCCAGGACACCGGACACGCCACCGGTCACCTTGATCTCCTCGACCAGGCCGGCCAGCCCCTCGCGCAGCGTCCCGGGTGTGACGATCTGCTCGCGCAGCGACGTCAGCACCTCACGCAGGCGGCGCACCCCGTCCTGCATCGCCGCGCCGACCGCTCCGGCCAGCTCCAGGGCCTGGTCGCCGCGACCGAGCGCGAGCGCCGAGGCGACGTTGTCAGCCTGGATCTGCGTGGCGGCCAGGTAGGGCAGCACGTCGTCGTGGATCAGCAGGGCCACCCGGCTGCGCTCGCGGGTGCCCTCCTCGAGGATCTCCTCCGACAGCCGGCCGCGGGCGACCTCAGCCTCGCGCAGGTGCTGCTCCAACGCCACGCGTTGAAATGCCATCCCCGCCAGCCCCGCGGCGGCGGTCAGCACATCGATGTGGCGGCTGGCCAGGCCACCGTCGATCACCAGCGCGGCGCCATCCATGCCTGGGATGGCGACCTCGGTCGTCATCGGTTCGGGCTTGGCGGCGCCGCCATCGGACGCGGCCGGCTGCCGGACGTCGCGTGCGTCGATCTCGGCGGCGTCGGCGGCAGCATCCGGACGCAAGCCCTCGGCGTCACCCAGCACCAGCGACACCGCTGCCTCGCCCGTCCGGCGCATCCCACCCAGCGCCGCCTCCACCGCGCTCACCACCTGTTGCGTGGTGGCCACGCTCACCAGCCGCTCGCTCAGGCTGTTGAGCAGCTCCAGGTCGGCGACCCGGTCAGCCAGCTCTGCGGCCTTGTCGGCGCTCACGCCGGCGTGGCGCAAAGCCGAATAGCCGAGCCACATGGGCAGCGCCACCACCACGGCGGCGATCCCCGCCACCTGGCGCGCCGCCAGCACGATGAGCAGCGACAGCAGCGCGATGACGGCGAAGTTGAAGGCGAAGCCGCGGAATGGCGCGGCCGAGGCCTTGGCCGCCTTCGGCAGCCGCACGGAACGACGCGTCCACAGGGCCACGGTGACGAAGAGCGTGTTCAGGATGCTGTAGACGGCCGCAGCCGCAAGCGTCGGTGCGATCAGGCCCTCGGCACCGATCATGTGCGCGACGTAAGCGGCCGCGCCAGCCGACAGCGCCGCCTGAGCGCGGTTGAACAGAATGGGCATGACGGTCGTCGAGCGCTTCCACTCGCGCTCGTTGGTGAAGCCGATGAGGTTCACCACCACCGCAAGCGGCGGGGACAGCACGATGGCGGAGGCCACGGAGACGGGTGTCGCCACCGAGGCGTCGAGGACCGGCAGCACGCGGATGGACAGCATGTTGGCGGCCGCGATGAACGCGATCCACAGCAGTGTCACGGTCGGTGAGGCGACGACTTCCCGCACCCCAGCGGGCAGGGTGGCGGCCACGACGGCGAGCAGGATGAGCACATACGCGCCATACGCGATGCGCCGATTCCTGTCCCCCGTGCTGGCCGTCATCTGGATCAGTGTTCCCGGTGCGGACCAGAACCTCCACTCAACGCTTCCCGGGGATGCGACCCGCAACGGCCGACGCCAACGCGACGGCCTGCGCGACAGACTGTGGGACTGCGCGCTCTTGGAGCTCACCAGGCGGACTTGGTCAGCATGCGAACCTTCCTTTGACCGAACGTGGGGAACGGCGACCTGCGATGGGCAACAACCGGCTACCAAGCGGACTTGGTCATTTGAGAACCTCCCTAGCGACACGAACCACCGACACCGGCAACCGGGCTACCAAGCGGACTTGGTCATCGGAACCTCCTTGCGACACGCGATCGATGCGATCGAACCGGCACAGCGCTCCTACCAGGCGGACTTGGTCATCTGGACGACCCTTCTCGTGAGCTCCGGCGATGGACAGAGGACGGGGCTACCACGCGGACTTGGTCATGTGACATTCCTCCCCAAATGGTCGGGTTAGGCCGGGTGAGCGATCCTTCACCACGCCGACTTCATGGCCATGGCAGCAGCGAGCACGGACGCCACCGTGGTGAGCAGGCGGGCGGCCCCGGAGCGATCGGCCCTGGAGCGATCGGCCCTGGAGCGATCCCCGGGATAACGCGGGGCCCGGGACGAGGGGATAGCGGTCATGAGCTTGACCTCCTTCATGAGTGCGCCCCCCGACACAGGCGGAGGGGCGGACGCGAGCGAGCAGTAGCCTTGGAACAACTTGCTCAAGGTGTTGCTCGATGCAACCGAGCGTAGTGGTGATAGCCCGGACGGGCTAGTCCCCGAGGGGGGGATGTCGACCTCCCCCGAGCAGTCTCACCGCCCAGGCGATCGATACTGGGGGCAGGCTCAAGGCCGTGGCGGCTCAGCCGGGCGCGTCATGGGAAGGGGTCGCAACCCGCCGTCCCCCCGGACTTCGCCCGTTGGCTCTGACTTCGCTGGTCGTTATCGAAAAGCTGTGGTGCGCATCCGAGCCACACGGTCGCCTACGCCGTCGACCCACTCCGTCGCGGCGAGCGGTGGCGGCCGTTGCCGGCGCGAAGCGCGTCGCGAGCAGCCTCCGCGAGCGGCGGGGGAACGGCGACGCCGTAGCGCTCGCCCGGCGTGGCCAGCGCCCCTGGATCACGGCGCGCGAGCCAGGAGCGCGCCAGCCGCGAAAGGGCCGTGTGGTCGTGTGGTCCGCCGTCGGCGGCCCGCACAACGGCGAGGCGCTGCGCGTCGAGACCGATCGCGGCCAACCGTCCACGTGCCTGCTCGGCAGCGGAGGGTGTCGGATAGGCGCCGATGACGGCCGTGCCGTGTGGCGGCGTGGACAGGACTGGCGAGCCGTTGCCGACGCCCACCGGACTTGGCGCCAGATTTGGCGCCGGAGTTGGCGCCGGGGTTGGCGCCGGGGTTGGCGCCGGCTCTGAGCGGCCAGGGTCGGTCGTCGGCTCCTGATCGGGCTCGTGCCCTGCTTCGCGGCGGTTGCCACGGGTGCGCAGGCCATCGACCAGCGTGTAGACGACTGGGATCACGACCAGCGTCAGGGCGGTCGAGGACATCAGCCCCCCGATCACGACGGTGGCCAGCGAAGCCGACAGCAGCGCGCCCTCGGACAGGCCCAGCGCGAGCGGCACGAGGCCGAAGATGGTCGTGAGCGCCGTCATGATGATCGGCCGGACGCGGATCTCGGCGCCCTCGATGAGCGCGTCGCGCGGGGATCGGCCCGCCGCACGCAGCTGCTCCACGAACTGCAGGAGCACGATGGCGTTGGTCACCACGATGCCGATGAGCATGAGCAGCCCGATGAGCGCCGGCAGCCCCAGCTCGCGGCCCGTGAGCGCCAGGAGCGGGAAGGCCCCGACGGCGGCGAGCGGCAGCGACAGCAGGATCACCAACGGCAGGACGAGGCTGCCGAAGGACCCGACGAGGATGAGATAGGTGAGGGCGACGGCGATGCCCATCGCGACGAACATCGACGTGAACGTCTCGCCGATCTCCTGGTTGCCGCCGGTCTGCTGCACCTGCACGCCTGCGGGCAGATCCAGGTCGGTGAGCACGGCGTCGACGGCGGCGGTGATCGCGCCCACGTTGGCGTCGGTGATCGTGCCCGTCACCTCGGCCGACCGGCTCCCGTCGTAGCGGCTGATGCCCGTGGGCGACTCCACCTCATCCACAGCGGCGACGTCGCCGAGGGCGACGCCGGGAGCCAGCGGAAGCGTCCGGAGCTCCTCGATGCCGTCCACGCTGTCCGGTGTGAAGCGCACGACAAGGTCACGCTCGACATCGCCGACCGGCACGGTCGCGACGGTCGACTCCGACAACCCGATGCGCAAGAGCTGCGCCAACGCGCTCGGGGACAGACCGCGGGCGGCGAGGGCCTGCTCGTCGACGCTGATGGCGAGCTCGGTGCGGCTCTCGGCGAGGTTCGAGGTCACATCCTGCAGACCCTCGACGTCGGCGAGCGCGTCGGCGACCTGTGTCGTCGCCTGCTCGACGGCGGCGAAGTCGTCGCCGGCCACCTGCACCAGCATGTCGGTGCCGCCGGGCACGAGCTGCTGCCCGCTCACGACGCCATCCAGGCCGCTCGCCTCGAGGGCGCCCTCGAGGCTGGCGATGACATCGTCGGCGTCGGCGTCGGCGCTGATCGCCACCGTGATGCGTGCGTCGCCGCCGGCGCCGAGGAGCCCCAGACCGCTCCCGGTCGAACGGCCGATGCGCGTGGTGTGGAACTCGATGCCGTCGATGTCGGCGACCAGCGTCTCCAGCTCGGCGATCAGCTCGCCCTGCCGCGACAGGCTCAGGTCGGGTGCCATGTCCACCGCGACGTTCGCCGTGGTCGGCTCGGTGCTCGGGAACAGGTTCACGGGCACCACCGCGAAGCTGCCGAGGCTGCCGGCGACCGCGAGCGCGGCCAGGCTCAACGTCGCGGCGCGATGGGCCAGCGCCCAGGACAGCGTTCTGCGCGTGACGCGCCGCAACGGGCTGTTCTCCGGCTCCGCCTTCTGGGCCTCGGCGCGGCGCAGCAGCAGGGAGCTGAGCACCGGCACGACGGCCAGCGCGACCAACAAGCTGGCGAGCAGCGCGAACGTGGTGGTGAGAGCGAAGCCGATGAACACCTCGCCGGCGAGTCCGGAGATGAAGCCCAGCGGCAGGAACACCGCGATGGCCGCAAGCGTGGCAGAGGTCACCGCTCCGGCGACCTCGGCCGTGCCCTCGCGTACCGCCCGGGCGCGGGGAACGCCGAGCTCGAGCTTCCGGTAGATGTTCTCCAGCACGACGATGGCGTCGTCGATCACCCGACCGGAAGCGACGGCCAGAGCCCCCAGCGTGAGGATGTTCAGGCTGATATCGAAACCGCGCATGAGCGCGAGCGCCGCGATGAGCGACAGCGGGATGGAGACGCCCGCGACCACCGTGCCACGCCCGGAGCGCAGGAAGAACGCCACCATGATGAGCGCGAGCAGCGCGCCGAACAGCGCGTCGCGCGTGACGTCGGAGATGCCGGAGCGGATCTCCGGAGCCTGGTTGACGACCGTCGTGAGATCGATGCCGCCGGGGGCATCGAGATCGTCCAGGACCTCCTCGACCGCGGCGACGGTGTCGACGGTGTTGGCGTCCTGGTCCTTGAGGATCTGGATCACGGCGGCCGGCTCGCCGTCGAGGCGGGAGATCGTCTGTGCGCTCGGGTCGACGGCCTCATCGACTGCGCCGAGGTCACCGATTTGGATGGGCTCGGGCGGTGTGCGCGGCCCCTCGGCGGCCGGCCCGGCCGCTTGCCCGGCCGCTTGCCCGGCCGCTGGGGCAGACGCGGCCGCGGCCACGCCGGGGCGCGGCACGGGGATTCGGGCGATCTGCTCGACGGTCCCCCGCACGCGCACCGGCAGCTCGTTGTCCCCCGCGACCACACTGCCGACGGGCACCGACAGTCCGGCGCCACCCAGCGCGGTCGTCACGTCGATGATCGTGACCCCGTTGTCGGCCAGCGCCTGCGGATCGAGGTCCACCCGCACGATCTGCTGGTCGGCGCCGCTCACGTCGACGTTGGCGACCCCGTCCAGGGCTGACAGCTCCGGAACGAGCTGGTCGTTCACGAAGTCGCGCACCTCCCCGGCGGGCCCGGAGACGGACAACGTGTACACGGGCAGCGTGTCGGGTGACAGCGCCTGGACCACGGGGTCGGTCGCGCCGTCGGGCAGATCGGCGTCGGCGAGGCCGTCCAGGATCTCCCGCTCGCGCGCGTCGATGTCGGTGCCGTAGGAGTACTCGGCGAACACCAGCGCGACGCTCTCCCGGCTGGAGGACTGGACGTGCTGGAGTTCGGTGGTGGCCTCGACGACCGCTTCGAGGGGCTCGACCAGCTCGTCGGCGACCTCGGCGGGTGCAGCGCCGGGCAGAGCGGCGGTGACGACCAGATACGGCGGCTGGATGGGGGGGAACAGCTCCTGCTTCAGCGCCCCGGCCGACAGCACGCCGGCAGCGAGCACCAGGCCCACGACCAGCAGGGTGACGGTCCGGAACTCAAGCGCGAGGCGTGAAAGGGCGGTCATCGGTCGGTCTCCAGTGGCGCTGCGACGGCCGACAGCGCGGTCATGCGCCGGACGTAGGCGGTGAGCTCGACGGCGAGCGCGTCGACGTCAGCGGAGTCGTCGCCGAACAGCAGGTCGACGGCGCAGGCGTTCACGGCGCCGACGATGGCCAGGGCAGCGGTGCGCGGGTGCACCACACCGACGCGGCCGGCGTCCAGGTCGTCGCTGAGCCGGGCGGCGAGCGGGCCGACCAGCGCGTCGATCCCCAGGTCGCGAAGCCGGGCCAGGTCCAGACCCGCGTCGACCTGCTGCAGGAGCAACAGCCGGGCGAGGTCGCTGTTGCGGACGTAGAACCGCAGCAGCAAGCCCACGATGCGCTCGACGGGCCCCTCGGCGAGCCCCGCGCGAACCTGTATGGCGAGCTCGGCAAACCCGCCGCGGATGAGCTCCCCGGCCAGCTCGCGCTTCGAGTGGAAGTGGTAGTAGAGCGCCTGGCGCGACACATCGGCGGCCTGCGCGATGTCGCCCATCCGTGCGCGCTGCCATCCCTTGGTCGCGAACACGCCGCGTGCTGCCGCGAGCAGGCGAGCGCGGGTGTCCTCGGCAGCGGGTGGGGAATCCACACCCGCGACTGTACAGCCTGTCTTTACAGCGTGTCAGGTGCGCTGGTCGGCGCGCCCGGCTGCGGCGCCACGCGGTCGTCATCGCGTTCCTCGAGCTCCGGCATCGTGGCGCGGGATCCGACCACCGCCACCAGCCCCACCCAGACGGCCTGCGTGATGCTGAGGCTGATCAGCAGCCGCGACCAGACGTCCGGCAGCAGGCTCGTGGTCTGCGACGCCGCCAAGGCGGGCAGGTAGAGAAGCCCCTGGCCCACCAGGATCGAGGCCGCGCCCACACCCAGGGCCGTGAACGCACCCTCGCCGGCCTGCCAGCCCTTGTAGGCGCCAAGGAGGCCGATGCCGATGAACAGCGAGGTCTGCACCGCGGCGAGGGCGAGCGTGCCCGCCGGCAGCGGGACGGCGAAGAGGTCGTCGACGAGGTGGGTCGTGTTGACGAGCGCGACCACGCCCAAAACGACGGCCGCAGGGCGCGCCGCTTCCGGCCAGCGCTCCGGCCAGGCCTTCTGCTCCGGCCAGGCCTCCTGCTCCGGCTCCGGCCCGGGCGTCGGGGTGGGCCTGCTGCGCAGGCCGAGCACTGCCGGGACGGTCAGCACCAGGCCGAGCGCGAGCCAGGGAAGCCAGTTCGGTGCCGGCACCCACGTCAACGTGCCGACCACCAGCTGCAGGTCTCCGTCGTAGCGCACCGGCACCTCCCAGCGCTCGTAGACCTCCACCGGCCGCACTGCGCCGTCCGTCTGCCGCGGTGGCTCCGGGGCCATCCAGTGGATGCGGTGGTCATGCCACAGGGCCTGCTGCCCGTCGCTCAGCCTGCGCCACTGCGGAGCAGCGGATGGGTCGACCGTGACGCCGGCGGGAACCTCCGTGCCCAGCCGGTCGTCGTTGATGTAGGCCGCCGGTGACAACGCGTTCTCGAACACGCCGTCGGGCCCGACTCGCAGATACGGCTCATCCTCGTAGCCGAGCACCACCAGGTCGGTGGCCGAGGTGTTGGTCACGGCGAGGAACTCGTCGCCACCGTAGACCTGCCACCGCACGCCGGAGATGTCCGGGGTATCCGTGATGGCGCTGCGAAAGTTGGTGGCATCGCTGGAGCGTCCGTGCGCGAAGGCCCAGGGGGCGGTCGCGAAGACAAAGCCGGCGCACAGCAGCACGCCCATGGCGACCCTTGCGAGCGCCGCGGCGCTCGGAGACAGTCGCGGCGCGAAGCCGGCGCGGGAGCTCATGGCCCCAACGGTAGCGGGGCTGTGGGTGGCGGGTAGGCGCGGAAGCGGCGGGCTCAGGCGGCGGTGTCGGACAACGCACGCCCGCGCGAGGGGTGGCGCAGCTTGGACAGCGCCCGGGCCTCGAGTTGGCGGATGCGCTCCCGCGTCAACCCGAAGTAGCGACCCACGTCGTCCAGGGTGCGCGCTTCGCCGTCGAGCAGGCCGAAGCGCAGCTCCAGGATGATGCGTTCGCGCTCCGGAAGCCCGGCCACGACATCCAGGAGCTCCTGGCGAGCCAGACCCTTGGCGGCCATCTCCAGGGGGTCGTCGGCGTTGCGATCCTCGATGAAGTCACCCAGCTCCGCGTCCCCGTCCTCGCCCACCGGTGTCTCCAGGGAGGTGGGCGTTCGCGCGTAGGTCAGCAGCTCCTCGACGGTGGCGACGTCCTCCCCCAGCTCCTCGGCGAGCTCCTCCATCGTGGGTTCGCGCCCGAGCGCCTCGGCGAGGTCACGCTGCATCGACAGGGCCCTGCGCACGCGCTCCATCATGTGAACAGGCAGCCGGATCGTCCGACCCTTGTCCGCCACGCCGCGCCCGACGGCCTGGCGGATCCACCACGTCGCGTATGTGGAGAACTTGTAGCCGCGGCGGTAGTCGAACTTCTCGACCGCGCGTAGGAGGCCGAGGTTGCCCTCCTGGATGAGGTCGAGCAGGGGTAGTCCCTGGCCCTGGTAGCGCTTGGCGACGGACACCACCAGTCGCAGGTTCGCCTGGACCAGCCGCTCCTTGGCGCGCTTGCCGTCGCGGTCGACGAGGTTGAGCTGCCGCTTGCGCGTCCGGGTGAAGCCCTTCACCTCGGCCAGCAGTCGCTCCGCCTCCAGACCCGCCTCGTAGCGCTTGGCGAGGTCGACTTCTTCCTCGGCGGTGAGCAGCGCAGTGCGCGCCATCTCGCGCAAGTACAGCTGCACGTGGTCATGCAGCGGCATCTCCTCGACAACCTGGGCCACGGGGCCTCCTACCTCTCGATGAACTGCCGGTCGGGTTTGGGCACGGCGCGCACACCGAACACTCGTCCAGCCCCACCGCAAGAGCTGCGCGAAGGGCAGGCGTGACGACGATTGCGCTGCGTTCCCGCTCCCTCCCTCGCTGGCTCCGGCTCGTCGGACGTGCGATCTCGGCGCTGCTGCAGGGTGTTCGGCATCCCGACCCACATCCCACGTCCACATGGCCCACATGGCTGCAACGCTGCATTGGCTTGCATTTGCTCGGTGAGGGCTCCAGCACAGGAAGACCGGTGTCGTCGCTGCCGTCCGGCGGCGAGGCCCTCAGTCAAGGGTACGACAAGTGGCCCTGCGGCGGGCAAGCACTTTTCCCGCCACTGTAGCGCCCGCACCCTCGCCTGCGACGTTCCCGGCGCAAGGAGTGACCGGCCACGTGCGTGCCCTGCCGTGTCAGCGTCGGGAGCCCGGGGTAGGGGAACCGCCAGCCCCCAAGCGCCCATGCCCCATAAGCGCCCATGCCCATGGATGCCACAGCGACGAGCCACGCAACGCACGAGGAGTGAGCGATGACCACCACCGCCCCGGGAGGCGGGCGCACGCCGCGGACGCCCTCGGCTCTGCCCGAGCCCGGCGCGGCCGGGCGCTCGGGTGCACATCCCGCTCCCCCAACCGTCCCGGATGGCCCGGGCACCGCGGGGCCACCTCCCACAGCGCCGCTGACCGCGGAAGCGGCGCGTCGGATGGGCAGGACACCCGGCAGCCGGTTCCATCCGGATGAGGGCAGGGCCACGATGGGGGCCGCGGCCGCGGCCAAGGCGGTCGCCGAGGACCTGCAGGGACTCGTGCGCGCCGAGATCGCCTACGCCAGGTCCGAGGTGACCGACGCCGCCAAGGCCAAGGGCATGGGCATCGGGCTGTTGGTGGCCGCCGGGGTGGTGGCGTGGCTGGCGCTGCAGGGCGTGCTCATCACCATCGGCTTCGGGCTGGCCGCCGCAGGCTTGCCCGGGTGGGCGGCCGCGGGCATCGTGACGCTGGTGCTGCTGATCGTGGCAGCGGTGGCGGCGCTGGTCGCCAAGCGCAAGCTCAAGCAGCGGCTGTCGCTGGAGCCGGCCAAGGAACGCGTGGAGGAGGACGTGACGTGGATCAAGTCACATCTGCCAAGCCGGTAGGGCGGAACGCCGCCGGTGCCAGCGCGGGCTCAGGCGACGGGATCGCCGACCCCGCCGCGGCCCGTGACGCCGCCAGGGACGCGCTGGCGCGGGACCTCGAGCAGTTGACCGTCGAAGTCAGAACCCAGATGGGGCAGACCGTGGACAAGACCGTGTGGAAGGTGGGCGCGACGCTCGCCGCCGTGGTGGCCGGGATCGTCACCCGCCAGGGCCTGACGGCGATCTGGAAGGCCGCCCGCAAGAGCGACCCGCCGACCAACCCTGCCAACCCGGGGACGCAGTGGAGCGAGGCGATCGCCTGGACCATCGCCAGCGGCATCGCCGTCGGCGTCGGGCGCCTGCTCGCCACACGCGGAGCCGCCGCGGGCTGGCGCCGCTACACCGGCGCACTTCCTCCCGGCTTGGAGGACGTCAGCGCCTGAGGTCGGTCTGCGGCTCGTCGGTCCGCGGATCGTCCGGGCGTTCCTCCGGGGAGGGGGCGGCCGCGACTTTCGTCCACCGTCGGGCCTGCTCGGCCCCGGCCTCGACCAGACCCCGGAACAGGCTCCACGCGGTGACGCCGCCCGCCCACCCGGGCGGGTCGCCCAGCAGCTTCAGCGCCGCCGCCGCCGTGGGAGCCGCCACGCCGGGCTCGATGATGACGTCGGCGAGCGAGGTCCGGGCACGCGTCCAGCCGGCGACATCGAGGGCGGCGACGTCCAAGGAGGACACGGCGACGCCCGCCCTGACCGTTCCGCCGCGACCGCGCCGCCGCGCCTCGGCCAGGTCGGCGAGCATGCGTTCCCGTCCGCGTCCCCGCAGCCGCAGCAGCAGGAAGGGGTCATCGACGAGCGCGTCGGCGAACCCCTGCCCGACCGCGATGGCGTGCACGCACAGCTCCTGGCCGCAGGCGCAGTCACTGTCAAGGCGCGGCGGGAACAGCTCGACGCCGACCGCGGACAGCTCGTCCTCGAAACCCTCGGGGATCTGGCCGGCGAGGAGACGGGCCCCGTGGCGCACCTCGCCGGCGAGCCGGTCCACCACGGTCTCCCATGCGGCGTCCGACAGCGGCGCCGCGGTCAGGGCCGGGGCGTACGGGGTGGCGTGCGATCCCTGCACCCGGGCCGTCAGGAGCCCGGGGCTGACGCGCAGATCGCTGACCCGCCCCGAGCGCTGCAGCGCCGCGGCACGTTGGCGATGTCGACTGGCGGATTCACCCGAGGACTCCAGCAGATCCTGCCAGCGCTCGACCCAGCTCACGATGCCACCTCCTCCACGCTGCCGTCGTCGTCGTCGAGCTCGGCGATGGTGGCGTCGGCGGCCAGGGTGACCAGCTCCGCAAGCTCGTCGTCGCCCAGCTCCGTGACCCACGCCTCGCCGGCCCCCACCACGGCGTCGGCCAGCTCGCGCTTGCGCTCCAGGATCGTGGCGACGCGCTCCTCGACCGTGCCGGTGGTCACCAGCTTGTGGACCGACACGGTCTTGCGCTGGCCGATGCGGTGGGCGCGGTCCGTGGCCTGGTCCTCCACCGCCGGGTTCCACCAGCGGTCGTAGTGCACCACGTGGCTGGCCGCGGTCAGGTTCAGCCCCGTACCGCCGGCGCGCAGGCTGACGATGAGCACCGACGGCGGGCGGTCGAGGTCGAGCGCGGCCACCGCCTCGTCGTCTCCCTGGAAGGCGGCCACCAGCCGGTCGCGGCTGGCGGCGGGCACGCCGCCGTGCAGGAACGGCACCTCCATGGCGAGATCAGCCGACAGCTGCCGCGCCAGCAGCCGCCCCATCTCGACGTACTGGGTGAACACCAGCAGCTGCTCGCCGGCGTCGGTGGCCTCCTCGATGATGTCGCGCGCCACGGCCAGCTTGCCGCTGCGTCCGAGCAGCGTCGGGTTGTCTTCGCGCAGGTACTGCGCCGGGTGGTTGCAGATCTGCTTGAGCTGGGTCAACAGGGCGAGGATGCGCCCGCGGCGCTCCATCGATCCGACACGCGCCAGGGCTGCGCCGGAACCCGCTTCGGAGCCGTCCCCATCCCCGTCGCCCGCGTTGCGGCCCAGCGCGGCGTCCACGGCGGCCTGGTAGAGCCCGGCCTGCTCAGGGGTCAGGGAGCACACCAGCGTGCGCTCGATCTTGTCGGGCAGGTCGGCGATGACCGTGGGATCTGATTTCTCCCGCCGCAGCACGAAGGGCGCGATCAGCCGCCGCAGCCGCCGCGCGGCGCGCGGGTTGCGGTGCTGCTCGATGGGCCCGGCGAAGCGCCGGCCGAACGCCGCGCGCGTGCCCAGCAGCCCGGGGTTGGTGACGTCGAGCAGCGACCACAGCTCTGCCAGCCGGTTCTCCAGCGGCGTGCCGGTCATCGCCACGGTCTGGCGCCCATGGAAGCGCCGCACGGCACGGGCGCCGGCCGTGGCGGGGTTCTTCACATGCTGCGCCTCGTCGAGGGTCACGACGTCCCAGTCCACCGCGGTGAGCACCTCGACATCACGCCGGGCGGTCCCGTAGGTCGTGACGACGACGCCCCGGACCCCGGTGAGGTCGCGGGCCCGATCCGGTCCGTGGTGGCGCCGAACCGGCAGATCGGGTGCGAAGCGGTTGATCTCGCGCTCCCAGTTGCCCAGCACCGAGGTGGGGCAGACGATCAGATGTGGCTCCCCCGCGGGCCGCGCCAGCAGGTGCGCGATCAACTCGATGGTCTTGCCGAGCCCCATGTCGTCGGCCAGCACGGCCCCGAGCCCCAGCTGGCCCATACCCTGCAGCCAGGCCACCCCGCGGCGCTGGTAGTGCCGCAGCTCGCCGGCGAACCCCGGCGGGGTCTCCGCGACCACGGGCCGCTCGCCCGCGTCGCGCAGGCGCTCGATCAGCCGCGCGAGCCCGCCGTCAGCCACCACCTCCACATCGTCGAGGTCGCCCAGATGGGCCTCGGCGAAGCGGTCAGCCGCCCAGGCCTGCCAGTCGCCCTCACCGCCGGAGCCGGCGAGGCCCAGGGCGAGGGCCTCCGCCAGGGGCATCTCGCCGCCCGTCCCGAGCGCACGCAACCGCTGGGCGCGCTGCGGATCCACGCGCACCCAGCGATCGCGGTAGCGCACCAGAGGCGCCTGCGCGGACACGATGACGTCGAACTCCTCCTGGGTCAGGGTCTCCCCGCCAAGGGCGTGCTCCCAGCGGAAATCCGTGAGCAGTCCGGCGAGCAGGCCAGCCCCCACGCCACCGCCGCGCCGGCCACCATCGCCGCCCCGACCGCCGTCGCCAACCCGGTGCACCCCTGGCAGCTCGGCCACGGACAGCGGCGCGCCGGCGGCGAGGTCGCCGGCTTCGCGGGGCGCGCCCGCGTCGCCAGCTTCGCCAGAGTCGTCGGGCTCGTCGAGCGGCGAGCTCGCCATGGCCTCATCGGCATCATCAGCGCCGGCGCCAACGCGCAGCCGGACCGTCAGCTCGCTGGAGGCGAGCTCTGAAGGCAGGGTCACCAGCACCCCGCCCTCGTCGAGCACCGGGGCGACGTCGCGGATGAAGCGCCATGCCTGCTCCAGATCCAGGTCAAGCCCCTCCGGGGCGGGATCGCGCAGGGCCGCGTCGACGGGTTCGAACAGCCGCGAGGCGCGCCCCAGCCCGGCCAGCAGCGCCTGCTGCAGGGCGCCGTCGGCCTCCTCGGCGTCCTTGCCCCAGACCTGCGCGGCGGGGATGGCGGTGCCGTCGTCGGCGCGGACGCGGAACTCCAGCCGCCACCAGCCGTCCTGGGTGTCGGGGGCGGCCAGGACCAGCTCGGCCGTCCCCCCCTCGCCTGCCGCCGACGTCGACTGCCAGGCGGCGACGCCGGCGAGCAGCTCCTCGGCGTCGTCGCGCACCGGTACGCCGGCGTCGTGGTCGTCGGTGAGCGCCTCCGCCCAACGCGCGGTCCAGGGCAGCAGCCGCTCACGTGGTCGGGAGGACCGCGGGTTCTCCACGCCCCGCCGCACCGCCAGGTCGGCGACCGCGTCGAGGTAGGTCCCGAGCAGCGCCTGCGGCTCCCACACCGCCCCGGGGCCGCGTGCGATGGCGTGGGCGGAATGCGGCATGGCGGCGGCCAGCCGGACGAGCGCGCCGCGAGCCTCGTGATCGCCCTCGACGAGGGCTCGCCAGACGCCCAGGAGGGCCGCATCGCCACGCACCAGGGTCGGCGCGATGCGCTGCGCGGTGATGAGGCGCAGCGCGAGGCGCGTGGCCAGCTGCCAGGTCGCCAGTCCGTCGGAGGCCATGACGCCGGCGGCGGTGCCAGCAGCGGGGCGGGCAGGTGCCTGCAGCAGCACGGGCACCGCCTGCGCCAGCGGCACGGCGGCGGCCGTCACCTCCCGCAGCGCGATCCCACCATCCGCCGGCAGCGCGAGGCAGACCTGCAGCGGGCGGCCGGCTGGCAGACCGAGACGACCGGCGTCGGGCTGGCGACCGCTGAGCTCGTAGACGAGCAGATGCCCGTCAGCGGGCACCTCGGCAGGGAGAAACGTGAGCTGAGGGGTGGACAGAGCGGCCTCCGCCGTCGGAAGTGAACAGCCCTACCACGCTACCCGCACGGGACCCCCCGGTCGCAACCCGGGTCTGCGCCGGCCTCAGTCGCCCTCGAGCTCCGCGAGCAGCCCGCGGACCGATTCCGCCGGCACGGAGGCGCCATCGGACGCGGCCAGCAGCGAGCGCAGCGCGGCAGCCAGCGCCGCCCGCTCACCCCGGACCGGCACGGTCCGGCCGGCGCGTGGACGGCCGGCCCGCTGCGGGGTGCCGTCGCCGAGCCCGTCGGGCCGGCCGGAGGCGTCGTCGCCGGCGGGGAACAGCCGTGGCTGGGCGCCGGCAGCGGGCCGACGGTCGTACTCCGCGGAGGTCGTGCCCGAAAGGGTCGCCGCCCACCACACCAGGCCCCGATCCCACGACGCCCCGCTGGGACGCTGCGGCGGCACCCGCCCGGAGAAGGCGACCTCGGCGATCACGTCGCAGACGATCGCGCGCGTGAAGGCGTCCTGGGCGAAGCGGTCGGGGAGGGCGTCGACGAAGGCGGCCGTCGGGGCCTGTCCCGACAGCCGCTGTGCGACCTCGGCGAGCACCGGGCGTGAGCGCTGCAGCCAGCTCCACGCATGGGCCGGCACGCGTGGAAAGGACGCAGGCGAGGGCGGGCGGGGTTCGGAAGCCGGAGGTGCCACGATCCCAGCCTCCGCGTTCGTCTCGCGAGGGTCAAGGATCCCGGTTGTCGTCAGGCTCTGCGGGCCGGCGTCGTCGGCAGAAACGCCGGGCGCTGGGCCTCGAAGGCATCGATGTCGTCGGCGTGCTGCAGGGTCAGCTCGATGTCATCGAGCCCGTGGACCAGCAGGTGCTTGGTGAACGGGTCGACGTCGAAGGCCGTGTGGACGGCGCCGGTCACGACCTGCTGCTCTGGCAGGTCGATGCGGATCGGGGCCTGCGGGTCCTCGATCGCCGCGGCCACCAGCTGCTTGACCACGTCGGCGGGCAGCTCGACGGTGAGCAGGCCGATCTTGGCGCAGTTGTTGCGGAAGATGTCGGCGAAGCTCGGTGCGATGATCGCGTCGAACCCGTACTGCTGCAGCCCCCAGGGGGCGTGCTCGCGCGAGGATCCGGAGCCGAAGTTGGGACCCGTGACCAGCACGTTGGCGCCGGTGTAGCGCGGATCGTTGAGCACGAAGTCGGGGTCGCTGCGCCAGTCGGAGAACAGGAACTCGCCGAAGCCGGTGCGCTCGATCCGCTTGAGGTGCTCCTTCGGCATGATCTGGTCGGTGTCCACATCGGCCCGGTCCAGCGGGACCATGCGGCCGGCGATGACGTTCACGGGGTTCACGCGGTCACCTTCCGGACGTCGACGAAGTGCCCATGGACGGCGGCGGCTGCGGCCATCTCCGGGGACACCAGATGGGTGCGGCCGCCCTTGCCCTGGCGACCCTCGAAGTTGCGGTTGGAGGTGGAGGCGCAGCGCTCGCCCGGAGCGAGGATGTCCGGGTTCATGCCCAGGCACATCGAGCAGCCCGGCTCGCGCCACTCGAAGCCCGCGGCGGTGAAGACCTCGTCGAGCCCCTCCGCCTCGGCCTGCATCTTCACCGGGTAGGAGCCGGGCACGACCATGGCGCTCAAGTGATCGGCGATGGTGTGGCCCTTGACCACGGCGGCTGCGGCGCGCAGGTCCTCGATGCGGCCGTTGGTGCAGGAGCCGATGAAGATGCGGTCCAGCCGCAGGTCGGTGATGGCCTCGCCGCCGTGGAGCCCCATGTAGTTCAGGGACCGCCGGGTCTGCTCGGGGTCGCGGGTGTCCTCGGGGCGCGGGACGTGGCCGTCGACCGTCGTGGACATGGCCGGCGTGGTGCCCCAGGTGACGGTCGGACGGAAGGTGGCGGCGTCGAAGGTGACGGTCTTGTCGAAGGTCGCCCCCTCGTCGCTGCCCAGATCGCGCCAGACCTCCAGCGCGGCGTCCCAATCTGCGTCCTGCGGGGCGTGCGCACGCCCCTTGAGGTAGGCGAAGGTGGTCTCGTCGGGGGCGATCAGGCCGGCGCGTGCACCGGCCTCGATCGACATGTTGCAGACCGTCATGCGCCCTTCCATCGACAGCGACTCGATCGCCTCACCGCGGTACTCGATGACGTAGCCCACCCCGCCCTCGACGCCGATCTCGCCGATCACGGCGAGGATGAGGTCCTTGGCGGTCACGCCGAACGGCAGGCTCCCGTCGATCTGCACCGCCATCGTCTTGGGCTTGGCCTGCGGCAGGCACTGCGTGGCCAGCACGTGCTCGACCTCGGAGGTGCCGATGCCGAAGGCGAGCGCGCCGAAGGCTCCGTGCGTGGCCGTGTGGGAGTCGCCGCACACGATGGTCATGCCCGGCTGGGTGAGCCCCAGCTCAGGTCCGATCATGTGCACGATGCCCTGCTGGCGGCTCAGCATGTTGAACAGCCGGACGTCGAACTCGCCGCAGTTCGCCTCCAGCACATCCATCTGCTTGCGCGACAGCTCGTCGACCACGGGCAGGGACCGGTCCGTGGTGGGGACGTTGTGGTCCATCGTGGCCAGGGTCAGGTCGGGCCGGCGCACCGGCCGCCCGGCCAGCCGCAGGCCCTCGAAGGCCTGTGCACTGGTCACCTCGTGGACCAGGTGCAGGTCGATGTAAAGCAGGTCCGGCTCGGCCTCCGCGCTGCGCACGACGTGGCGCTGCCAGACCTTCTCGACCAGGGTCTTGGGTGCTGCCATCAGCTCTTCACGCTCCAGTGGTCCTGCTCGTTCAGGGGGTGTCGGTGGTCGCCCGGCTGCGGTCACCCAGGCGGACGGCCCTGTTCAGGGCGTTGAGGTACGCGCGCCCGCTGGCCTCGACGATGTCGGTCGACATGCCCCGTCCGGTATAGCGCTGGCCGTGCACGTCGACCTGCACGGTGACGTCGCCCAGGGCATCGATGCCACCGGTGACGGCAGCGACGTTGAAGTTGACCAAGGTCCCGCCCGGCAGGCCCCAGCTCCCGACCGCGCCGCGGATGGCCCCGCAGACCGCGTCAACCATGCCGTCACCGGTGGCGGACTCGTCGACCTGTGCGCCGTCGGCGACCCTGCGGATGCGCACCGTTGCCGTGGGCGCGCCAACCTCGGCCACCGGGGTGCCGCCGGACACCTGCATCCACACCAGCTCGAAGGCGTCCTCCTCGTGCGCCTGCACCTGCCCGGCGACGATCGCCTCCAGATCGGCGTCGGACAGCTCGATCTTGCGGTCGGCCAGCTCCTTGAACCGCGTGAACGCGCGTGCGATGGCTTCCCGGTCAAGGTCGTAGCCGAGGTCTTCGATCGCCTTGGTGAAGGCGTGGCGGCCGGAGTGCTTGCCCAGCACGATCTGCTGCCCGACCGCGCCGACGTCGGCGGCCTCCATGATCTCGTAGGTCAGGCGGTCCGCCAGCACGCCGTGCTGGTGGATGCCGGACTCGTGCAGGAAGGCGTTGCGGCCGACGACGGCCTTGTTGTACTGCACGTGGTAGCCGGTCAGCGATCCCACCAGGCGGGAGGTGCGGGTGATCTCGCGCGTGTTGACCGCCGTCCTGCCGCCGATGAGGTCAGGCCGCGTGGCCATCGCCATCACGACCTCTTCCAACGAGCAGTTGCCGGCGCGTTCGCCAAGGCCGTTGACCGCCACCTCGACCTGCCGGGCACCGTGGCGCACCGCCTCGATGGAGTTGGCCACGGCCAGTCCCAGGTCGTTGTGGCAGTGCACGCTCACCACCACCCCGCCGGGGCGATCCGCCCCGACCCGTTGGACGACCTCACCGATCATGGCGCCGAAGTCGTGCGGCACGGCGTAGCCGACCGTGTCGGGGATGTTGATGGTGGTGGCGCCGGCCTCGACCACGGCGTCGACGATGCGCAGCAGGAAGCCGACATCGGTGCGCGTTGCGTCTTGCGGGCTGAACTCGACGTCGTCGGTGTAGGTCAATGCCCGCTGCACGCCCTCCACGGCCTGGCGGACGATCTCGTCCTCGCTGGCGCCGTGCAGCATGACGTTGCGGTGGATCTCGGAGGTGGACAGGAACACGTGGATGCGCTGGCGGTGCGCGGCCTTGAGCGCCTCGGCCGCGCGGTCGATGTCACCGGCGTGGCAGCGGGCCAGCGCCGCGATGACCGGGGCGTCGACCTCGGTACCGACCGAGTCGGCGATGACGCGGACGCTCTCGAAGTCGCCCTGGGACGTGATCGGGAAGCCGGCCTCGATGACGTCGACGCGCAGCCGGTGCAGCTGCTCGGCAATCTCGAGCTTCTCGCGGACGTCCAGGGAGATGCCGGGCGCCTGCTCGCCGTCGCGCAGGGTGGTGTCGAAGATGCGGATGTCCGGCGCCGATTGCTCCGCCGCGGAGCTGCCGGCGGACGTGGCGGACGTGGCGGACGTGGCGGACGTGGCGGACGTGGCGGAGGTGTGCGGGGTGGTGGGGTCGTTCACTGCGTGCGGCCTTTCGCTGCTGCTCGACGTGCACCCTCGAAGAGGTTCCTCCGCGGGGGGCTCGAGTGCGAGCTTGGTCCG
>Ga0209587_1000122_pt1 | contig 37082 bp, 34 predicted proteins | sample NGEPerD_2_FD_184512 | JGI IMG/M metagenome (GOLD analysis project Ga0209587, IMG submission 184512) | Arctic peat soil microbial communities from the Barrow Environmental Observatory site, Barrow, Alaska, USA - NGEE PermafrostL1-D... | ecosystem: Environmental > Terrestrial > Soil > Wetlands >...
CGCTAGTAGGGCGGCGACCGGGGAGGATCGCACAAGGGGAACCAATAGGGCGCAGCGGCGTGAGATACCTAGGGCACGCGCAGGAATGAGCCGCCGGCAATTCATTAAGCTGAGGGGCGGCGGTATCGCCGGTGTCTCGCTGCTAAGCGCCTGCGGTGGCTTCGGAGGAGGCGGCGACAGCGGCGGAGGGGGCGGGGGCGAGACCGTTTTCTCCTTCGGGCCCGACGACTCCGGGACGCGCACCAAGGTGCTCGATCGCTACAACAAGCAGGCCGACACCAAGGCGAGCTACCAGCTCATGCCGGCCGACACCGGCCAGTACTTCGACAAGATCAGGACTCAGTTCCAGGCCGGGGGCGGCGACATCGACGTCATCGGGGGCGACGTCATCTGGCCGGGCCAGTTCGCAGCCAACGGCTGGATCGCAGACCTCTCCGACCAGGTTCCCGATAGCGAGCGATCGAAGTTCCTCGACGGCCCCATCCAGTCCAACACCTATGAGGGCAAGCGCTACGGGGTGCCCTGGTTCACGGACGCAGGCATGCTCTATTACCGCGTCGACCTGCTGGACAAGGCAGGTTTCTCAGAGCCTCCGACGACCTACGACGAGCTCATCGAGATGGCCACGAAGATCCAACAGGACGAGGGCATCAAGTTTGGATATGTCTTCCAGGGCGCCAACTACGAAGGCGGCGTGGTGGACGGCCTCGAGTTCATCTCGAACGCGGGCGGCGACGTCCTCGACCCGAACGATGCCACCAAGGTGGTCATCGACAGCCCGGAGGCGGCCGCGGGCTTGGCGGCCGAGCGCCGATTCGTAGAGAGGGAGTGACTCCTGAGGCGATCGTCAACTATACCGAGCAGGAGTCTCAGGTCGCATTTACGAACGGCGATGCAGTGTTCATGCGCAACTGGCCCTATATCTTCGGCATCGTGGGGACGCCCGACTCCAAGATCACGGCCGACCAGTTGGGCGTGGGCCCCTCTGCCCACCCTCGATTCCTCGATCCAGAGCTCGAGCGGGCTCGGGGGGTGGAACTTCCTGGTCAACGCTCAGACCGACGACATGGACGCCGCCTTTGAGCTGATCGACTACTTCATCGCTCCCGAGCAGCAAAAGTACAGAGCGTTGACGGGAGGCTTCCTGCCGACGCTAAAGGCGCTCTACGAGGACCAGGAAATCCTGGACAAAGTGCCTGTCGTGAAGCTTGGCGGCGAGGCCCTGGCCAATAGCCGCTCTCGCCCTGTCTCTCCCTACTACTCGGACATGTCGCTCGAGATGGCCGAGCAGTTCAACGCCAGCCTGAAGGGCGAGATTCCACCGGAGGAGGCGATGGGCACGCTGCAGACCTCGCACGAGGAGATAGTCGCCGAAGGCCAGTAGTCAAGGAACTGAGGAAAAGGGGGGAGGGTGGCCCAGATCGCGGCTGCAGCGACAGAGGCACCCCGGAAGGCTGTCCCCGGATGGCTGAAGAGTCTGCCGAGGGAGTTCCGGGATCCGGAGCGGCGCACCGCCTACTGGATGGTGCTCCCGACAGTGATCACGATCGTACTGATCGCTTTCTTCCCAATCCTCTACGCCATATATCTGAGCTTCTTCGGGTCACCCCATCGGCTGTTGGAGGCTTCGTGGGCGTCGAGAACTACGCCGAGCTCGCCGGCGATGCGGACTTCCGCGAAGCCCTCGTTAATACGACTGTGTTCACCACCGTCAGCGTGGCGCTCGAGCTGAGCTTCGGCATGCTCGTAGCGCTGGCGCTCAACCGCGTCTTCCTGGCGCGCGGGCCGGTTCGGGCAATCTCCCTGGTTCCTTACGCGTTCCCGACGGTCATCTCGGCCGCGATGTGGCGGCTCATGTATCAGGATGAGGTGGGCATCATGAGCTATCTCGCGGAGCGGATAGGCCTCGTCTCAGGGCCCATCCTGGGAAACGACACGCGGCTCATGGTCGCAGCGATCGTGGTGGACGTGTGGAAGACGACCCCGTTTATGGCCATTCTGCTGCTGGCGGGCCTGCAGGTCATATCCCACGACGTCTATGAGGTCGCGCGCGTGGACGGCGCCTCGCCGTGGCAGCAGTTCTGGCGGGTAACACTGCCACTCGTGAAGCCGGCCATGGTGGTCGCGCTGCTGTTCCGCACTCTCGACGCGTGGCGCATCTACGATCTCTTCTGGGTCATGTCGAACCGCGAGCTCAAGTCTCTGTCGACCTTTGTCTACGAAGGGGTACGTATCAGCCAGCTGAACTTCGCAGTCGGTAACACGGCCGCAGTCTTTGTCTTCCTCTCGTCGCTGCTGATCGCCGCGGCGTACATGAAGTTCCTGGGCGCGCGCACAACCTAGTGGAGGATTAAAGGGATGATTCTCAGGGCGGGATTTCGATCAACTTGGGCGGCGGTGGCGTTCTATGCAGGGATGCTGGTGTTCGTCGTTTTGACTCTGTTCCCGCTCGTCTGGGTCTTCAAGATGAGCATCGTCACCCAAAGTGAGTTGTTTCAGACTCCACCCACGATCTTGCCGCAGAAGATAATCACCGACAACTACGAGCGCGTCTTCAACGACGTTCGTTTCCAGAAGGGCGTGATCAACAGCGTCGTGATCGCCGGATTCACCACGGTTCTCCATAGGCTCCATAGCCGCTTACGCGATTGCTCGGATCAAGTTTCTCTTCAAGGCGCCCGTGCAAGGCCTTGTGCTGGCGATCGCTTTCTTCCCCGGCGTGGCCATCCTGGCGCCGTTGTTCCTGCAGTTCACGAGCTTCGGGATCGTCAACACGTACTGGGCGATGATCATCCCCGACCTCTTGTTCGCTCTCCCGCTCACCGTGTATCTGCTCGTTGCCTACTTCCAAGAGTTGCCGGCCGATCTCGAAGAAGCGGCCAAGGTCGATGGTTGCACGACCTGGCAGGCGTTCTGGAAAGTGACGGTGCCACTGTCGCTGCCGGGAGTGATCACGACCGGCATCCTCACCTTCATCTTCGCCTGGAGCGAGTTCCTGTTCGCCAACACCTTCGCGTTCGATCAGACCACTCAGCCGGCGACGGTGGTCATCCCCAACTTCGCGACCCAGTTCACGACCGATTACGGCGCTCAGGCGGCCGGGGCCATTGCAGTCACGGTCCCGCTTGTTCTGCTGGTACTGATCTTCCAGCGCCGCATCGTGTCTGGGCTCACCGCCGGCGCAGTCAAGTAAGCCGGAAGCTCCCAGGCGCTGTGCGGGTAGTCGATGGCGCACCTTGTGGGCCTGTCTGCCTCCTCCGTAACCCATCGCGCACCTTGGGCGCTTTACCAAGCTGCTCGACATCGGCCCCTCTTCGGCCCAGTCGGTAATCGATTTGCACCCTTTGTTAGGGTCTTGCCATTGTTTGGGAGGTTTTTGCTATCATCTAGGGGGATGAAGCGGCATTTGGGGGCCGCGACGGCGAGGAGGACTTAAGTAATGGCTTTCCCACGACGGCCCCTGTGGCTGGTAGGCGCCCTGTTGGTGACGATTGCATCGGCCCTGGTGGCTCCCCCGGCCGGTGCAGCAACTCTGACGTTCGCGCCCGCCGCCGACGCCTACGTCGCCAAGCCCACACCCGGCACCAACTTCGGGACCGCACCCACTTTGAGGGTGAGAGATGGGCGGCTTCAATCGTATTTGCGATTCGAGGTGGCCGGGATCCCCCAGGGGGAGTCCGTGAGCTCGGCGAAGCTGCGTCTCTTCTCCGGCGGGGGCGACGCTTGTGGGACCGCCGGTGCCGGGGTCGACGCCTATCGGGCCGCCTCGGATACCTGGACCGAGTCCGGCATAACCTTCAACAACGCCCCGGGCAAGTCCGGGGCACTTCTGGGAAGCGCCGACGGTTTCGCCGCGGGCTCTATTGCCGAGCTGGATGTGACCGGCGAGGTGGCGGCCAACGGCACCGTCGGCTTGTATCTCGAGATGCCGGCCTGCTCGACGGATTCTGTGCCGACCCGCTTCAACAGCGACGAGGCCTCGTCCAACCGGCCCCAGCTCGTGGTCACGACCGCCGGAACGACGCCGCCTCAATGCTCGGACGGGCTGGATAACGACGGGGACGGCGTCACTGACTTTCCCGGCGACCCCGGCTGCACCGACGCTCAGGACAACGACGAGACCGATCCGGCTGCCGGCGGCGTGACGGTGGCGGCCGCAGGCGACATCGCATGTGACCCCAACAGCACTTACTACGACGGCAGCAATCCCGCTCGTTGCCAGCATCGCCTTACGGATGACCTCCTCGCGGGCAGCGACGCGGTTCTCGCCCTCGGAGACCTCCAGTACTCCAATGGGTCGCTGGCGAAGTTCAACGCTTCCTACGACCCCACCTGGGGTCAGGCCGCGGGCAGGACCTATCCGGCCCCCGGCAACCATGAGTACGAGGACGGGGCCGGCGGAGCGCAGGGCTACTTCGACTACTGGGCGTCGAAGGGTCGCCCGACCGGAGGTGCCGGAGCCGGCTACTACAGCTTCGATCTCGGGGCCTGGCACCTGATCTCGCTCAATACCAGCGACGGCGCCAATGAGGTGCCCTGTGAGCTCGGGCCCTCGTGCGCCGAGGGTTCGCCTCAGAACGACTGGCTCGAGCAGGACCTCGCCGCGGTGCCTCAGTCCTCGTGCGTCCTCGCCTACTGGCATCATCCCCTGTTCAACTCTGGCGGCTCCAACGGCAACAACGACACCACTCCGGTGCGGGCGTTTTGGGACGATCTCTACGCCGCAGGCGCGGACCTCATCCTGAACGGGCACGAGCACAACTATCAGCGCTACGCCCCCCTCACGCCCGGCGGCGTACAGTCGGCCTCTGGCATCAGGGAGCTGATCTCGGGCGGCGGAGGCAACAACCTCACCGGCCTTCTTTCGGCCAAGGACCCTGGTTACGAGTTCGGAGTTCGTAGCTTCGGAATGCTGAAGCTCGAGCTCTCCTCCGACAGCTATTCCTGGGAGTTCGTGAACCTCTCCGGGACAGTTCTCGATAGCGGCGGACCGGTTGCTTGTCATGGAGCCCCTGCAGCATCTCAAACCTTCGCCGGTGATGCGGTTTCACACAGCGAGCGGATGCCGAGCGTCGCACAGGCTGCGGCCGTGAGTTGCGGAGGTCGGAAGGCGACGATTATCGGAACGGACGGCGACGACTACCTCGAGGGCACCAGCGGAACCGATGTCATCCACGGGCTCTCGGGCGACGATGTGATTGAGAGCTACGAAGGAGACGACATCATCTGCGGAGGACGGGGCGACGACTCTCCCACCCTTGCGGATGACCTGCGCGGTCTGTTCGGAGGCCCGGGCCACGACCGCATCCACGGGGGCAGGGGGAGTGATCTCATAGGCGGCGGCAACTCTCCAAGCGCGCTGTTCGAAGACGGGACCGGGTCCGACGTGATGATGGGTGGCATGGGCCACGACACCATCTGCGACGAAGGCTGCATCCGCCAGGCGGTGGCACGGGACCAGGGCAACGACCGGCTCATCGGAGGCCCCGGGGTGGACGAGATGGTGGCGACGGATGGTCAGGACACCTGTCAGCAGGACGGGGATCAAGCCGAGGCGCCCTGCGACGACTGACCCGTCATTCTTGGCGCAGGACACCAAGTAGGACTCCAGCCGACAACGACTGGAGCCTCAGCAGCGGCTATGGGGACGGGGGTTTGGGACGGCGCGCGGAGGGAGATGTTGCTCACGAAGTAGGCTCTCGAAGACGCGTGCGGTAGCCTGCCGGGAGGTCTCGATTTTTTTGGGGGAGGAGAAACGATGGGGGGAGACTTATCTCGCCGAGAGCTGCTCAAGCGAACTGGCATAGCCGGAGCGGCCCTGCTGGCGGGAACCGCTTGTAAGGATCTGGCGTCGGGGTTCACCAAGACCTCAATTGCCGGGCCAAACGACATCATCCTTTCCAAGGGACCCGACACCACGGGCACCCTGGAGAAGGTCCTTGCGATGTTCAACAAGGAGAACCAGAGCTTCAAGGTCGTGTTGGAGATCGCATCGGCAGATACCGGTCAGTACTTCGACGAGATGCGCACCCAGTTCCAGGTCGGCGGCGGGGAAATCGACGTTATCGGGGCGGACGTCATCTGGCCGGCCCAGCTTGCCGCCAACGGCTGGATCGAGGATCTCTCCGACCTGTTCACCGAGGAGATGCAGCAGGACTACCTCGAGTCCACGATCGAGACCAGCACTTACAAGGGAAAGATCTACGGAGTTCCCTGGTATTCGGACGCGGGTCTGCTCTACTACCGCAAGGATCTGCTCGACAAGGCGGGGTTGAAGCCACCGAAGACGTGGGACGAGCTCCTCAGCCAGGCCCGCAAGGTCCAAGAGCAGGAGGGCATCCCGTACGGATTCGTGTTTCAGGGGGCCGAGTACGAGGGCGGTGTGTGCAATCAGTGCGAGTACATCTGGAACGCGGGAGGCGACATCCTTGCCCCCGACGATCCTTCAAAGGTATTGATCGGAAGTCCGGAGGCGACCGCCGGCTACGAGAGTGCCGTGAAGAACATTTCCTCGGGTGTGGCACCCGTTGCTGTGGTGACCTACAAGGAGACGGAGTCGCTCACCGTGTTCATCGCGGGCGAGGCAGTGTTCCTGCGCAACTGGCCCTATGCCTACTCGGTCGCCACCGGAGGCGAGGCGGCGGGATCGGTGCTCAAGCCGGAATGGGTAGGAGTGGCTCACCTCCCGGTGGTAAACGAGGGCGATCAAGGCTACGCCACTCTGGGAGGTTGGGACTTCTGCATCAACTCCTTCTCGGACAAGAAAGAGCAATCGTGGGAGTTCATCCAGTGGATGAGCCAGCCCAAGATCCAGAAGATGTTCGCCATCGACGCCGGCTACATCCCGGGTCGCAAGTCGCTGTTCGAGGACGAGCAGTTGCTCAAGGAGCAGCCGGTCATGGAGCTTGGACGATCTTCGTTTGAGTCCACGAAGCCTCGCCCCAGCGCCAACCCGTTCTACTCGGATATGTCGTTGGACATGGCTCAGGCTTTCACCGGGACTCTTAAGGGAGACATTCAGCCGCAGCAGGCCATCAGCACCTTGAATAACAAGCTGGAGCGCATCGCCGACGTCGCCGAACAGATTTTCAATCTCGGCGGCTAGCGACGCCGAAAGGGGGGACAGGACTATGAGTGTAGCTAGTGAGAGGGCACCATCCCGGGGAATAGCCACTCCCTGGCGGTCCATCAAGGGCGAATTCGGGGATTCGGACAAGCGCACCGGATACATCATGGTGCTGCCGACCCTGATCATTGTGCTGCTGATCGCGGCAGGCCCGATCATGTACGCGATTTATCTGAGCTTGTGGCGCATCCTCCCCGGCCAATGGACGTTTGTGGGACTCGGCAATTACGCCACCCTCTTCGCGGACCCCGAGTTCTACACGGCCCTGTTCAACACCGCAACGTTCACAATCGCCAGCGTCGCGGGCGAGTTCATTCTCGGTCTCAGCATCGCCCTGGTGCTGAACCGAGGCTTCGCGGGACAGGGCGCTGCACGCGCCATAGCGATTGTGCCGTGGGCCTTTCCCACCGTGGTGTCGGGAATCATGTGGCGCCTGATGTACACGGACCAGGTCGGTATCTTCGCCTACATCGCCGATTCGCTCGGGCTCGTCGACGGGCCCATCCTGGCCAACACGACCGCGGTTCTGATCGGCGCGATCATCGCGGATATTTGGAAGACGACGCCGTTCGTGGCACTGCTGCTGCTCGCCGGACTGCAGGTTATCCCCTTGGACGTCTACGAGGCCGCCCGAGTCGACGGCGCCACCAAGTGGCAGCAGTTCACGCGTGTGACGCTGCCGTTGCTCAAGCCGGCCATCATGGTGGCACTGCTATTCCGGACGCTTGATGCATGGCGGGTCTACGATCTCTTCTGGGCGCTCACCGACCGCTCGCTCGACTCGTTGTCCGTCTATACGTTCAAGTTCGTGCGCATCAGCCAGCTCAATTTCTCGCTCGGAAACGCAGCAGCAGTGTTCGTTTTCGTTAGCTCCTTGGTGATCGCCGCCGTTTTCATCAAGGTACTTGGCACCCGGTCACAGGAGGCATAGAGGATGCGAAGAAAACCCTTCACGAGCCCGCTGCACGCGATCGGCTTCTATGTCACCGTCGTGTTGTTCGCCTTCGTCACCCTCTTTCCGCTGTTGTGGGTGCTCAAGATGAGCCTGATCTCGAGTGGCGAGTTGTTCAAAAGTCCGCCGACGATCTTGCCGGAGAGCATCTCGTTCAAGACTCTGACCGCGGGAAAGTGCCCCCTGTTCGCCGGAATCGAGGTGCCATGCCCCGTCAACTTCGAGACGGTGTTCATAGACCCCATCTTCAAGGCGGGCCTCGCCAACACGTTAGTCATCGCGGGTATAACAACGGCGATTTGCCTTGCGGTGGGCAGCATTGCCGCCTACGCCTTGGCCCGTATCAAGTTCTACGGCAACAAGCCCACGCTGAGCCTGGTGCTGGCGATTAGCTTCTTCCCCGCGGTCGCCATTATCGCTCCGCTGTTCCTGTTGTTCCAGAACCTCGGCCTCATCAATACCTACTGGGGGATCATCATCCCCGATGTGCTGTTTGCTCTTCCGCTGACGGTGTATCTTCTCGTCGCCTACTTCCGGGAACTTCCCGAAGACCTCGAAGAGGCGGCAAAGGTGGATGGGGCCAACATATGGCAGGCGTTCTTCAGGGTCACGGTGCCGCTGTCGATACCCGGGATCGTCACCACGGGTTTGCTGACCTTCATTTACGCCTGGAATGAGTTCTTGTTCGCAAACACACTGTCGTTCGACGAGACGGTCCAGCCGGCCACGGTCGTGATCCCTCAGTTCGCGTCCACGTACACAACCGACTACGGTGCTCAGGCGGCGGCATCGATGATCCTCACCGCCCCCCTGGTCATTCTGGTCCTGTTCTTCCAAAGAAAGATCGTCTCGGGCCTCACCGCAGGAGCGAGCAAATAGCGACCTGGCCCGAGAGCTTCATCTGGGGCACCGCGACCTCGGCCCACCAGGTCGAGGGAGGAAACACCAACTCCGACTGGTGGGCCTGGGAGCATGCTCCCGGCACGCCGTGCCGGGAGCCCTCCGGCGATGCCTGTGACCACTATCATCGCTATCCAGAGGACATAGCGCTGCTCGCCGAGCTGGGGTTCAATGCCTATCGGTTCTCGATCGAGTGGGCCCGCGTCGAGCCTGAGGAGGGCGAGTTCTCCAAGGCGCAGCTCGAGCACTACCGGCGCATGCTGTCCTGCTGCCGCGAGCACGGCATCACCCCCGTGGTCACCTTTCACCATTTCACTTCACCCCGATGGGTGGCCGCCCAAGGCGGTTGGGAAAACTCATCCACCCCCGATTACTTTGCCCGTTTCTGCGAACACACCGCGGAGCATCTGGGCGATCTCATCGGCATCGCTTGCACTATCAACGAGCCAAATATCGTGGCTGAGATGGGCTATGAGATGGGACGCTTTGCTCCCGGAGTTGCCAGTGCTGCGGCGCGCGACCGCGCTAACCACAACTTCGTGCTCGCTCATCAGCGGGCTCGCGAGGCGATCAAGTCCGTAGTTCACGATGTCCCAGTCGGGTTGACGCTGGCGATGCGTGACTATCAGCCGGTCGACGGCGGGGAGGACAAGCTCGATTCTCTCAGGGCTCGCTCCGAGGACATCTTTTTGGCAAGCGTTGTGGGCGACGACTTCATAGGGGTTCAGACCTACAGCCGCGAGCGCGTCGGTCCACAGGGCCTGGTGGGCCCGGAGAAGGACGCGGAGTTGACGCTCATGGGTTACGAGTTCTACCCGGACTCCCTTAAGGCAACGATCAGGCGAGCGATCGAGGTCGCCGGCAACATGCCAGTGCTGGTCACGGAGAACGGAATTGGGACCGATGACGACTCGAGAAGGATTGCTTACGTCGAGCGGGCGCTCCAGGGTGTGCGCTCCTGCATCAAGGACGGAATCGACGTTCGCGGCTACATCTATTGGTCGGCTCTGGACAACTTCGAATGGGCACTCGGCTACGAGCCAACGTTCGGCTTGATCGCAGTCGACCGCAACACTCAGAAACGCACCCCCAAGCCGAGCGCTCGGTGGCTGGGCGATATCGCCCGGCGCGCAGAGCCGCCCGCTTGACCACTCGATAGGGAGGGACGATGGCCTCGGAATCTAAGGTGTGGTGGCGCGACGGCGTCTTCTACCAGATCTATCCGCGCTCATTCGCCGACTCGAACGGCGACGGTGTCGGAGACCTGCGAGGTATCATCGAGCGCCTCGATCATCTCCAATGGCTCGGAATAGAAGGCATTTGGATCAATCCGGTGATGTCGTCGCCCAACAAGGACTGGGGCTACGACGTCTCCGACTACAAGAATATCCACCCCGAGCTCGGGACTCTGGATGATTCCGATGAACTCGTTCGTGAAGCTTCGGCGCGCGGGATAAAGGTCCTCTACGACCTCGTCCCCAATCACACGAGCGATCAGCATCCCTGGTTTCAGGATTCCCTCTCCGGGCGCGATTCGACCTACCGTCACTATTACGTGTGGGCGGATCCCAAGGCCGATGGGTCCCCACCCAACAACTGGGTGAGCGTGTTCGGTGGTGAGGGGGCGTGGGAGCTGGACGAGCGCAGCGGTCAGTACTACTTGCACAACTTCCTGCGCCACCAGCCGGACCTCAACTGGTGGAACGACGCCGTCCGCGACGAAATCGACGACGTTCTAAGATTCTGGTTCGACCGCGGCGTTGCTGGGTTCCGCATCGACGTGGCGCACTCCATGATCAAGGACAAGGAGCTGCGCGACAACCTCCCCGCCACCGAAGCTGACCCGGAGAGGGTAAGACGTGTAGGGCAGCAGCCTCTGTACAACATGAATCGGCCCGAAGGCCACCACGTCATCAAGCGCTGGCGTTTGTTGAGTGACGACTACGATCCTCAGCGGGTTCTCGTCGGTGAGACATTCGTGCTCGACGTGGCTAAGATGGTCTCCTATTACGGCGACGACGATGAGCTGAATCTCGCGTTCAACTTTCCCTTTGTCTTCTCGGACTTCGAATCCTCTGAGCTCAGAGAGGTGGTCGAGCTCACTGAGTCCTTGCTTCCCGGAGGGAGCTGGCCCGTGTGGACGGCATCGAACCACGACGTCGGCCGCCTGGCCACGCGCTGGTGTCAGGGGGACGAGAGAAAGGTGCGCTGTGCGCTCATGCTTCTGCTGACCATGCGCGGCACTCCGTTTCTCTACTACGGGGATGAGATCGGCCTCTATGAGGTCGATCTCGAGAGAGAAGACCTGATGGATCCGGTGGGCATGAGGTTCTGGCCTGAGAACAAGGGTCGCGACGGGGCCCGCACCCCTATGCCGTGGGAGCCTGTGCCCGGAGCGGGTTTTGGCCGTCCCGATGTGCAGCCGTGGCTGCCCTTCGGGGATCATGAGGCGCAGAACGTCGCAACCCAGCGGGACGACAAGGATTCGGTGCTATGGCTCACCAAGGACCTCATCGCGCTGCGCAGGGAGTCCGAGGACTTGACTCGCAGCCCTTATGAGACGCTGGCCGCCGACGGCGATCTGTGGGCCTACAGACGCGGCCCCCGTACAGTGGTGGCGCTGAACCTCTCCGATGAGCCGGGAAGGCTCGATGGAGTCTCCGGCACGGTGGCGATTTCGACAGACCGGCACAGCGACGGAGACAAGCTGGACGGCAGGCTAGAGCTCGAGCCGTGGCAGGGCGCGGTAGTCGTAACGCGCTAGAACGGCGCCGAGTGGTGGATATTGGTCACTACGTAGCCACTGAGCACCACTCGGCGGAGGAAGTGCTCTCTTAGGTTCGCTGGGCGTTGGCGATGAAGCTGTAGGGATAGAGCGGCGGCGGCTGGGAGGCCTCGTTTAGTTGCTGCATCTGCTTGTCGTCGAGTTTCCATCCACTCGCTCCCAAGTTGTCCTTGAGCTGGTCGAGCTTTCTGGCCCCGAGGATGGGCGCGGTTACGCCGGGCTTGTTGAGGAGCCAGTTGAGCGCCACCTGCGAGTAGGACTTGCCGGTCTCCTCGGAGATTGATCCGAGAACGTCGATGGTCTCCCAGTTGCGCTCGTTCGCCCGCCGCTCCCATGACTCCTCCATGTCGGAGCTTGCTCCCGCAATGCGGGAATCCTGGGGCGGCTGCTCCCCCTTGCGGTACTTGCCGGATACGAAGCCGCCGCCAAGCGGCCCCCATGGGAGGATGCCGATTCCCTGATCGAGGCACACCGGCATGAGCTCGTATTCGAGGTTGCGCTCGACCAGAGAGTATTGAGGTTGCAGGGACACGAAGCTCTCGAAGCCGTGAGCGCGGCTCAGAGACATTGCCTTCATGATCTGCCATCCGCTGAAGTTAGATATGCCGATGTAACGCACTTTTCCCTGACGCACCAGGTCGGTGAGGGCCGACAGGGTTTCTTCCAAGGGAGTAATAGCGTCCCAGCAATGAACCTGATAGAGGTCTATGTAGTCGGTGCCGAGCCGCCTGAGGCTTGCCTCGGCGCCCGCCATGATGTGCTTACGAGAGATGCCGACATCGTTGAGGCCATCCCCCATCGGGAAGCGAACCTTCGTCGCGATGACGAGGTCATCGCGCTTGTGCTGCACCGCCTTGCCGGTTATCTCCTCCGAGCTACCCTGCGAATAGACATCGGCCGTGTCGAGAAAGTTCCCGCCGGCATCAATGAAGAGGTCGATCAGCTCTTTGGAGCCCTTGTCATCGAGTTCGCGGCCGAAGGTCATGCATCCGAGGCAGAGCTCGGACACAATCGTGCCTGAGCGCCCCAGCGGGCGATATTCCATGGTTCGTCAGACTCCCTTACCCGGTTGGAGCAACGGCCCTGCTAGCGGCTGTTGCCGTGAATGCCCTTGCTGTTCTCCGGGTCGAAGAAATGCACCCTCGTCGTGTCGACGACCAACTCGGCCTGCGACCCCTCTTTGATCTTCGAGCGGGGATCGACCGTCGCCACGAACTCGTTCTTGCCTTCCTTTGCGCGCTCTTCCAGAGTTCGAGCGTCGGTCCCGGCGTCCTGAGCCAGCTCCCTCATGTCATCGGTAATCGCGATGGGGGCGTCCATCACAAAGTGAATGAGCGTCTCGGTTCCGATTGCCTCGACCAGATCCGCCTTGGCCTTGAGACGAGTGTCCTGTGGCGCGTCGGACGCCAGCTCGGCATCCTCGAAGTCCTGCGGGCGGATACCGACGATGATGTCCTTGCCGGCATAGTTCTTGAGATCGGGCCTTTCGGACAGAACCTTGTCTTCGAGCTTCAGCGTCTGGTCTCCGAGCTTGAAGCTGTAGTTTCCGCCCGATTCCTCGAGCTTGCCGGAGGCGAAGTTCATCGACGGGCTCCCGATGAAACCGGCGACGAACAGGTTGAGCGGCTTTTGGAACAGCTCGGTGGGAGAGCCCACCTGCTGCAGCTCTCCCTTCTTGATAACCGCCACCCGATCACCCATCGTCATTGCCTCGACCTGGTCGTGGGTCACGTACACGGTCGTTACTTCGAGGTCGTGCTGGATGCGACCGATCTCCGAACGCATCTGGACGCGCAGCTTGGCGTCGAGGTTAGACAGCGGCTCGTCCATCAGGAAAGCCTGGGGCTCCCGGACGATGGCTCGCCCCATTGCAACTCTCTGACGTTGGCCGCCGGATAGGGCGCGCGGCTTGCGACTCAGGAACTCCTGCATGCCCAACACCTTGGCCGCTTCCTTCACCCGCCGGTCGATCTCCGACTTGTCGGTCTTGGCAAGCTTCAACCCGAAGGCCATGTTGTCGTACACGGTCATGTGGGGGTAGAGGGCGTAATTCTGAAACACCATGGCGATGTCGCGGTCCTTCGGCGGCACGTCGTTGACAACCCGGTCGCCAATCCTCACGTCGCCTTCGCTCACAGACTCGAGGCCGGCGATCATTCGGAGGGCCGTGGTCTTGCCGCAGCCCGAGGGTCCGACGAAGACCATGAACTCGCCGTCGTTGATGTCGAGCTCCAGTTCTTTGACCGCTATCGTGTCGCCGGCGAAGCGCTTCGTGATCTTCTCGAGTTTGATCTCGGCCATTTTTCCCCCTTGTCGAAAGCCGGCGGCTGCCGCCGGGATCGCACGATTGTACCGCTGCCCACTAGGGTCTTATCTTCCCTGGCTTGGATCGCTTCAAACGCGCTCGACGATCAGGGCCATGCCCTGACCGCCGCCGACGCACATGGTTTCGAGCCCCACGGGCTGGTCCGAGGCGCGCAGGTCGTTCAGGAGGGTCGCCACATCCGGGCGCCGGTCATGCCGTAGGGGTGGCCGAGCGCGATCGCCCCGCCGTGCGGGTTCAACATCTCGGAGAAGGGATCGACACCGATCTGGTCGCAGACGGCCAGGACCTGGGCCGCGAACGCCTCGTTGAGCTCCACGACGTCGATGTCCGTGATGGCCATGTTCGCCTTCTCGAGGGCTTTGCGGACGGCCTCGACGGGCCCCACGCCCATGATCTCGGGGGCGACCCCGGAGACCGCCCTGGACACGATGCGAGCGAGAGGTCCGATGCCCGCCGACCGTGCCTTGGGCTCGCTCAGCACGAGCACCGCAGCGGCGCCGTCGTTCAGCGGGCAGGAGTTGCCCGCAGTCACCGCCCCTCCCTGCTTAAATGTGGGTTGAGCGCTTCCAGTGACTCGAGAGTCGAGTCCGGGCGCGGCCCGTCGTCGTGATCGACCACCGTTCCGTCGGCCAGGTCATAGGAGCTGATCTCGTGCCGCCAGAAGCCTGAGCGCTGGGCCGCGACGGCTCGTTCCTGGGAGCGCTGGGCGAAGCGATCCATCTCCGAGCGAGGGACTCCGTAGAGCTCGGCCACGTTCTCAGCGGTCATACCCATCGAGATGTAGGCGTCGGCGATCGCCGGGCCCGGCGAGGCGGGGATGCAGCTCGGTTTCTTTCTTCGGGTAGCCGTCGACGCGCGAGATCGATTCCACGCCGGCGGCCACGAACGCATCGCCTTCGCCGGCCGCGATCGCGTGGCACGCCATCCGCACGGCCTGAAGGCTCGATGCGCAGAACCGGTTGACGGTGGTTCCCGGCACGCTCGGAGGAAGCTCGGCGAGCAGCGCCACCCTCCGCCCGAGGTTCATGCCCTGCTCTCCTTCGGGGAAGCCGCAGCCGACGATGACATCGTCGATCTCAGCGGGATCGAGGCCCGGGGCCTGTTCGAGCGCCTTCTTCACCGCGAAGGCGCAGAGGTCGTCGGGACGCGCCGACACCAGCGAGCCCTTGCGGGCGCGGCCAATAGGGGTGCGGGCAACGGCTGTGATTACGGCTCGAACCACGTCTTCCTCCTGACCTTCTCAGGGACCCAGGCTAGTCCTCCCCGGCGGGAAAGATGGCCCGTTCGGGCTCTGTTGAAGGCTCGTCCGGGTGCCGATACAAGGAGGTACACGGGCGTCCGAGTGGTTACTTCCTCAGGTGCCGGGCGTCCATCAGGACGGGGGGCCGTCAGCCCCCCGTCTCGCGTTTTGAGCGCCTGCGAGTGCCCTTTAGGGCACTCTGAGTCCCATAAAAGATCGGGAGCCGCGTTTGCGCACTCCTGCACCCATACGCCCATAGAAGATTTAGCAACCGCTTGGCATGGTACGCAGCCGGAGGGGACCCGTGAAGCCGCAAGGTCATTCAAGAGGGCTTACTCGCCATCCACTACCGCTCGAAACGATCTCGGCGTGTGGCGCGCGCCACTTCTCGCCCGGCTTGTGCCGGGCATGATCAAGCGATGCGCTCATTGGCGGCGGGGGCCGCGCTCGCCCTCTTGGTCTCCTGCGGAGGCAGCTCGGTGTCGCTGGGCCTGCAGGCTCCGGCGACATTGCGGGCGGAGCCGTCGGGGTTCGAGCGCGCCCGTGTCACCCGCGTGATCGACGGTGACACCGTCGAGGTCGTGATTCTGTCCCGCTCCGAGGGCAGGGGCGCCGGCTGGGCCCGGCCCGGGGATACCTATTCTGTCCGCCTGACCGGCATCGACACTCCCGAGTCGGTAAAGCCCGATGCCCCCATCGAGTGTTTCGGCAAGGACGCGTCGGCCGCCCTGGAGGCGTTCCTGGGCAATCGTGTCGTCCGGCTCGTCGACGATGTTGAGAACGTCGACGGCTACGATCGCCTGCTACGCTACGTCTACGTGGGCGAGGAGATGGCCAATGCCCGCCTCGTGGTCAACGGTTATGCGAACGCGTACCCGTACGCTCCCAATTTGCGCCACAGCAAGCTTTTCGAGCAGCTCCAGAGCGACGCCCGCAAGGCGGACCGGGGTCTGTGGTCGTCAGACACCTGCAACGGGGAGCCGTAGCACCCAGGCTGGGTCGTGAGGGGGAGGTCACGTTGCGAAGACGAGGAGTACTACTCAGGCGACGATCTCATGGTGAGTATCAAGGAAGCGTTGCATCAGCATGACGTTCACGCGCAAGCGTGCGGGCTTGATCTTGGCCCAGCCGTCCACCAAGCGGGTGAGCAAGCTCAGGGCTTCCCACAACGCGCACCGCTCGCGAGAGAGCGAGCGGTGACGCTCGTACCCGGCGAGGAACAAGTAGCTGAGCTGGTCCGCGCGGGCGAGCAGGGCCGGCAGCTGCGCGTCGTCAACAACGTCGTCCTCGCCCTTGCCGACCGTGAGACTAACGCTGCGTAGCTTCCCGAGGAACTCGGCCACGTCGTGTGCGGGCTCAGCCTGACAGAAGCCATCGAAATCGACGAAGCCGATTTCGCCATGCGACAACAGGACCTGATCGGGCCGGAAGGCTCCGTGCGATGACACTGGTGGGTCGACTGGGAATCTCATCGCCAGGTCCTTCAGGCTGGCGAGCAAGCGGTCGGCGGCTCCTTGCAACTGCGGTGCGACTTGAATGAGTTCCCGCAGTTCCTCCCGCTGCTCGTCGAATTCGTGGTCGAAATCGACCGTCGGGCCGACGTGTACGCCCGAGCTGTGAAGGGCTGCCAGCGCGGCACCGGTCTTTTGCACGTAGTCGTCCACTTCCGCGGCGCGCTCGGGAGTGCTTGCGCGGCGACTCTCGCGGATCAGCTCGCGCAGTATCCCGGTATTGGGGATGTGGCTCTGGACCAGGATGCGCAGATCCTCCTCGAATGCCAGGGGCTCGGCCAGCTTGAGACGATGGGGATCGACTAGGGGTGACTCCCACAGGGCGCGCATCGCCTGGTAGGTCGCGGCGCCCCGGAGGTCCCGGTAAGTCTTGACCACCACGCGGTCGGGCCAGCCCCGATCCTGATAGGACCGCGCGTAGCCTAGGTGGAAAAGGACTGTGGCACGGCTTCCTGGTTTGTAGCGCAGGATCTGCGGGTGGCATGAGGCAAAGCGCACAGATTCGTAGGCTGGCGAACTGCCCCGGAGGACGCGCTCCAGGAGATCGGCGGCCTGTGCGGGGTCGGTTAATGGGTCCAGCTCGCTCAGCGCCTGGTCGGGCGGTTGAGGCGTGAGCGCCAGACGCAGCGCGGGCACGAACCCGCTCCAGCTGTCCCCGCTGAGGGGGCCTTCTCCGGGCTCCGCGTCAGGTGGTGGGATCAGGGTGCCCTGGAGCGCCACCTCCCTGCGGATGCCGGCCTGGTCGGTGACCGTCAGCCGGTACAAGCCAGACCATCGCTTCTTTTTCAGGCGCAGTCGACCGATCTGAACGGCTTCGAGCTTCAGCGAGCCTAGCGCGAATACAGGGCAGCTTCGTAGCGCTTCCGCGACGAGGTCGGTGTCTGCGATCGCGCTGAGCCACTCGGGAACGTTCGTGAACTTTCGCAGTTCACCCAGTATGTCAATCGCCATTCTGTGAAGTCCTCCTCAGGAACCCCTAGCCTATCTAGCCGGCTCCCAACTTGTTGGGCACTGGCAAGAACACGGCTGAAAACCCGTGAGCAAGGCACCACTGGCAAGTCGGTTGGAAGCTCAAGCGAGAGCAGCCGGGAGGTTGTTTGTAGCTGCATCGTCCTTTCGGACGGAATGTCAGAGCTCGAGTCCAGCCCGGCCCACAAATCGAAACCAAAGACCAGAGGCAGTTTGTTTCTGGGTAGATCCTGGCGCTCGCGCAGTGCACCGGACCCCACTCAACTGGACGGCCCGGTTTCGGCACGGGAAAGCCGATAGAAGATTGAGCTACGCTGGTAAATAACGCAGCCGAAGGGACCCGTGAAGCCGTAACGTCGCGTGGCCGACGATGACGACCGGGATCCGCTCGGTCACGGGCTACGGACTGCCGCTCGTCCCGACCTTCGCCCGCCTCTTCGTAGCGGTTTCGGGACCCCCGTTCCATGTCGGAAGGGTGCGACAGAGGTCGCGCGGCCCGCTTACCTGGATGCCGCCGGAACGGAGGGCGGCGGCCCATCCCACCAGCCCGAGGTGCCAGCGCGCGAACATGAGCGCATCGGTCACCACCACGACAACGTCGTCGCCGAAGCCCGGATCGATGCGGCAGACCTCGCCGTCGCCGAAGCCCGGATCGATGCGGCAGACCTCGCCGTCGCCCCGTTCGATCAGAAGCCAGTGCTTCACCCGCCGCCCGCGTTGATGGAACTCGAACCGGACCACCACTCTCCCGTCGGGGAGCAGATCGCGGCGCAGATAGGTCCGGCACCACGCCCACAGGACGTAATCGGGCTCCGCGTGTTCGTTTGTCAGTTCCGTCCACTTTTCGGCCCAACCGCCGCGCATCCAGAACATTCGACAAGTCTCTGCCTGCGGACGTCGGCTCGTACAGCGACCCATGCCCGCCTGGTTTCGGCCGGATGTCGATGACGCCGGCCCGCTCGAGCTCGTGGAGGCGCCGGGTAAGTAAGGCGCGCGATAAGCCGGGAGCACCCGCGGCGATCTCATTGAAGGTGTGGCATCCGAGAAGGATGTTGCGCAGGATGATGGGAGTCCAACGCTCCGCGACGACCTCGGAGCCTCGCGCGATCGGACAGTACTGCCCGTAAGTGCGCATGCGGGGAGCCTACATCTCAAGAATCCTGGACGACAAGCTCTGTTTGTGAACCCGTAAATAGCTGCCAGGTTCATAAATTGTCCTAGCCGCTGCCGCCTCCGGCGGGCGACGATGCGAGGCAGTGGGCATTAGGTATAATCGAGGTTACGAGGAGGTCGGCATGGGCATGGAGTTGCGTCAAGGGGGAGCCGCGGCCACGGAAGACGCCCGCATCCAGCGCTACAGAGGGGCCGAGCGACGTTTCTGGAACCACTGCGGCCTCGAGCCCAAAGAGCGGTTCATCGAGTTGAACTCGCCGGCTGCCCGGCTGCGCGTGCTCGAGGTCGGATCCGGAGAAGCCATCCTCTTTGTGCACGGCACCGCCGGCGCCGGGCCCGTCTGGGCGCCGATTGCGAAAGAGCTCGAGGGCTTCCGCTGCTTCTTCCTCGATCGTCCGGGATGGGGCCTCAGCTCGGCGATCGATTACTCGAGGAGCGAATACAAGACCCTGGTCGCTGATGTGCTGACCGGCACCCTCGATGCGCTCGGTGTCGAGAAGGCCCACGTGATCGGCGGCTCGATCGGCAACCTCTGGGCGCTTCGGCTCGCACAGGCGCGGCCCTCTCGGGTTGAGCGCGTCGTTCTCATGGGCGGCGGTCCCCTTGTTTCCGGGATCGAGGTTCCCCCCTTCATCAAGCTGCTCTCCTCACCGCTCGGCGCGGTCATGGCTCGGCTCCCGGAGAAGCCGGCCAGGGTGCTTTCGATCGTCCGCGGGAACGGGCATGGGGCAAGCGTGGACGCCGGTCGCATGGACGAGTTCATCGAATGGCGCGTCGCCCTGGGGCGGGAGACCGCTTCGTTGCGACACGAGCGCGACATGGTCCGTTCCATTGTGGAGTGGCGCCGGGGCTCCTTCCGGCCGGGACTGCTCATGGGAGATGAAGAGGTTGCCGGGATCGAGCCGCCGACGCTGCTGGTCTACGGCACTGAGGATCCTGTGGGGAGCGTCGAGAGATGGAAGCGTTTCGTCGCCCTCTTACCCCAAGGCGAGCTGCGCGTCGTGGACGGCAGCGGCCACATGCCGTGGCTGGATGATCCCGGTCGAGTTGGGGGATTCGTTAGAGGTTTCCTGCGCCACTAGGCGCGTCGGATACCACTTCGCTAGCCCCAGTCTCGACGACGCCGACAGGTCGTTTCACCTCAAGCCGGTAAGTCATCTGACGCCATTCCTACCTTGGCGGCGATTGGATCTTGGAACGCGGCCGGATCGAGGTCTGAAGGGTTGACCCCATCTTTCCACCATGCCACCTCGGCCCACGTGCCATCGGGGTCGGTGAACGAGAAGCTCAACGACACGCCGAAGTCGTTGACCTCACCTTGTGTCGCACCCTCATCAATCAGCCGACGGCGCAACTCTTCAAAGTCGTCGTCGGTCTTGGCTTCCAGAGCAAAGTGGTCGACACGTCCTCTGTGGAAGATGTCGCTCCCGAAGTCGCCGGGATCACAGCCGTCGACTTCCCATACATGAGCGTGGTCACATGAAGCGTTGCCGGACCCCCGATGGATATGAATGCGTGCCTGCCGAGCCGAGGGATCTGTATTTCAATCACCTTGGGCGAATCGAAGATCCTTCCGTAGAAGTCCGCCAGGCGATCGAGGTCTCCCGTTATTGTCGCAACATGATTCACTCCCTTGAGAAAAGACATACTCGCTTCCTGATCTAGTCGAGCCAAGTTAATAAGATAGCCTGATTATCAGGTAGGCGAAGTAATCTGTCAAGTGAAGGATCCGATTCGTGCCTGCGATGCCGCTCGAGGAGATACCAACCGTTGGGTTGTTGGGGCGCGCCTACAATCAGCTGGGCGCAGTCATCTTCAGGCGGCTCGCAGCTGATGGCCCGGCGGACACACGCCCAAGCCACGGGAACGTTCTGGAGCACCTCGAGATAGAGGATGGACTCCGCCTGACGGACATCGCCAATCGGGCGGGCCTCACTCCTCAGTCAGTGGGCGCGTTGGTCGACGAGCTCGAGGAGCTGAGCTACGTCGAGCGGCGGGTGGATCCGCAGGATCGCCGTGCCAAGCGTATCCATCTCACCGCTAAGGGCCGCAAAAACGCCCGGCGCTCCTGGGAGGTGCTGATGGCCCTCGAACAGGAGCTGTCGGAGCATCTCGGTGCTCGTCGCCTTGCACAGCTGAGGAAGGTTCTTCTGGAGATCCTCGATTCGTCCGCGGGTAAATGAGACTTGCGAAGCACTTAGCATCGAGGCGTGAAGATGTCGCCGGTCATGAAGGGCTTGCTGGTGGCCGCCGGGGTAGTGATCCTCGTCGCCTACGTGGCCGTCGTGGAGCTGGGAATCAACGCCGGCCGCATCCATTTCGGCGTCACGGTTCGTGGCATGGACGTGGGAGGCCTCACCGTCGAAGAAGCGGTCCAGCGGTTGCAGGGACGCGCTGCGCTGCTCGATTCGAAGCCGATCGTTTTCGGCTCACAGGGCCTGGGGAGGGTGTCGGTGTTCCCCTCCGATTTGAGCTGGATGGGGAAAGCCGAAAAAACGGCCGAAGAGGCAGCCTCGGTCGGCCGCGACGGGGGTCTGTTTACCGCCGTCTCCGATCGCGTCGGCGCCTATCTCGACGGAGTCAACGTCCAGTGGGAGGGGGGACCACAACCCGCTAAGGTCTCGAGATTGATCAACCGCATAGAGAAGAGGGTGGTCGAGGAAGGCTTGGAGCTCGACGAGGCTCGCCTGCGCGGCAAGATCAAGCGGCTTTTGCAGAGGTGGCCGCGCGCACGCTGGTACCGAATTCCGGTTGCGCGCTAGTGCTCCGCACCGGAAATACGGCCAGCACCAATTGAATCCCAATTCCGACCTCGGCGGAGCCGTGAGCGTCACTGCGCCTCGGTCGCTAGGCGCGAGGAGTGAGCGTACCCGGAGGGTACGTGAGCGACTAGTAACGACGCGAGCGGGGATGCAGGGGCGCTCGAATGCGACCGCATTTACGGGGAGGTGCGCTTAGATGGCCGAGTTCATCGATCCCCTGAAGCTTCCCGATATGCCAGAGCTCATGATCGCGGGTCCCGGGGAGCTGCACGAGGAAGATCTAGATGCCCTCAGCCACCAGGTCATGGCCCACTACGGGGACTTCTGGACCCAGCTTCACTCTGAGACAGTTGCCCTGGTGACAGAGGTAATGGGTGCTACGGATCCCGCCTATCTCGTTCCCGGCACCGGCTCGGCTTGCCTCGATGCCGCGGTCATGAACCTGTTCGAGCCGGGACAGCGAGTGGTGGCGGCTGATACGGGGTTTTTCGGGCAGCGCCTCATCCAGATAGCCCGAGCTCAGGGCCTGGAGGTAGACGTCGTGGATGTCCCCCCGGGGGAGGCGATCGATCCGGCTCGCATCGCAGACGCCGCTGCGGGCGCCGACGGGGTCCTGACCGTCCATGTGGAGACCGCCACCGGCGTGCGCCACCCGATCGAGCAGATTGCCCGGGCCGCACACGAAGCCGGAGCCGCTTACGTGGTGGACGGAGTGGCATCGGTGGGCGCAGAGATCGCCTCGGTCGATCAGATGGGGCTCGATGCTCTGGTAACGAGCAGCCAGAAAGGTTTGGACGGCCCTCCAGGCCTCGGCATGGTGGCGTTGTCGGCATCAGGCCGTGCTCGCGTGGAGGCCCGCAGCACGAGGCCGCCTTCCTGGTATCTGGATCTCAAGACGTGGGATTGGTTCAGGAGCGAATGGGGGGCCTGGCACCCGCATCCGGTGACGATGCCGTCGAACCTGGTCGTGGCCCTCAACTCGAGTGTCAGGCGCATTCTCGAGCGGGGGCTCGACACCTGGGTCGAGGACCGCCGTGCGCTGGCGCAGAGGTGCCGCGAGGGCCTCCAAGACCTCGGCTTCGAGCCGATTCCTCCGCCGGGCTGCGAGGCCAACCTCGTGGTGGCGGCATGGTGCGAGGACCCCGTTCCGATCCTCACATATCTGCTGGAGGAGGAGCACCTGATGATCTCGGGCGGCCTGCCGCCCACCCAGGGGCGAGCCATCCGTGTAGGCCTTATGGGCAGGACTGCGACTGAGGAGAATGTCGAGCGCGTCCTTCAGGGCATCGAAAGGGCGCTCGCGAGCCCGTGATCAGGAGGCCGTGATCAAGAGGTACTCGATCACGCCTCGGCGGCGCAGCAGCGACCACTGAGCCAACATCAGCCGTGCCCCGGCTCGATAAAGCAGGGGCGCGGCGCGGTGAGTATCCAGGCGGGAGCTCAGGTAGGCGATGGCCGGATCGAGCACTTCCGCCGTGCAGCGACGCACCTCGACCTGAGAAAAGCCCGCGGCTCTGATCTGGGCTTCGATTGTGGCCGCGCTTGTCATATTGCTCGCCTTGAGTCCCCACAGGCGCAGGTTTGTGGCCCCCGCTAAGGCCTCGTCGGGCCACAGCGGGAAGCGCTCCATCGAGACATCGGACATGCTCAGGACGCCGCCTACAGAGAGAACGCGTCGAGCCTCGGCGAAGAACGCGGGCCGCGAGGGGAAGTGGAACGCGGCTTCGACGCTGATGATGCCCTCGGCACTCGCATCTCGCAGGGGGAGCCGGGTGGCGTCGGCGGCCAGCGGCGCGGCCTCTGCCCGCTGGAGCCGCTCCGCTCCGTAGCGAAGCTGCGCCTCCGTGATGTTGACTGCGATCAATGAGCGCGCCTGCGTGACCTCCCTGATTACGGGGTCCTGGGCCCCCAACCCGTTGCCGACGTCGACCACCGTCGAGTGTTTCGGCAACGGCCCGGCTAGCGTGGCCACGAGATGCTCGGACGCCTTGGAGGCGTCGTGCTGGCCCGGTTCCCACAGCCCCAGGTTGAGCCACCCATCGGGCGGAGCAATGAAAAAGTCTTCCCCCAGGCTCTCGTAAACGGTCGCGGCCGGGTTCTTCCCGAGCCTCAGAAGCAGAGACAGGTGCTTGAAGTTTTGGGGGGTCACTCTCGGCATGGTCGGCATAGTCAGCATGGTGGAGATGCTATGTCGCCCCTCACGTCGATCTAAGCTGCATTAGGGGCGGACTCCGCCCCTTTATGCGGCACAAAGCCGCGTTGGGGCGGGCAGGGGCGGCCGGGTGGTCGGGTGCGGTCGGTTGGAGCGTGAAGTTGGCCGCCGCGGGTAAAAGGGGAGTGAACCCGAACACCACCCCAACAATTTGGAGGGATGCCGAATGCGCACGCGCGCGATCGCCGGACACAAGGTAAGCGCCATCGGACTGGGCGCCATGCCCATGTCGCTCGAGGGCCGGCCCGACGAGGATCAGTCGATACGCACAATTCACGCCGCTCTCGACGGTGGAGTCACGTTCATCGACACCGCCGACGCCTACTGCATCAACGCCAAGGAGATCGGGCACAACGAACGTCTCATCGCCAAGGCCATCTCCTCGTGGCCGGGGTCTGAGACCGTTCATGTCGCCACCAAGGGCGGGCACACGCGGCCCGGCGACGGCTCGTGGCAGCAGGACGGCCGCCCCGAGTATCTGAAGAGTGCCTGCGAAGCGAGCCTAAGAGCACTGGGCGCGGAGTCGATCTGGCTCTACCAGTACCACCGCCCGGACCCCAAGGTGCCTTTCGCCGAAGCGGTCGGCGCCCTCAATGAGCTTCAAGACGAGGGCAAGATCCAGTTCGCCGGGCTCTCCAACGTGAGCATCGAGCAGATCGATGAGGCAAGCGAGATCATCGATGTTGCGAGCGTCCAGAACGAGTTCTCTGCGGCCTTTAGAGACTCGGAGCCGGAGCTTCGCCACTGCGCCAAGCGCGGAATTGCGTTTCTTCCGTGGAGCCCTCTGGGTGGCATCGGGAGCGCAGGCGAACTCGGCGACCGGCACCAAGCCTTCTCGGAGGTAGCAGATGAGTGCGGCGTCTCGCCACAGCAGGTGGCACTGGCCTGGGAACTCGCCATGGCGGGCAATGTCGTCCCGATCCCGGGCGCAAGCCGCCCCGAGACGATCCGCGACAGCCTGGGGGCCGCGGAGCTTCACCTATCCGACGATCAGCTCCGTCGCCTCCAGAACTAGAAGGTGCGCCTAGAAAACCAGAGCCTTGTCCGCTTCCTCCATGAGCCGGGCCGCCTCGGGTGGACCCACCCAGGTCCCGTTGAGAGTGGCCAGGTCGTCGTCGGTCGCCCCCCGGGCGACCGCGCACCCCTTTCAGACGTATACGGGGATCTGATGCTCTTTCAGCTTGGACAAGAGGTCGGCCATGGGTGGCAGCCCCACTCCGACTATGGCTGCTGCCTTGCTCCCGATCACGACGTCGACGCCGTCGCCTACGAGCAGAACCTGAGTGTCGTGGCCCACCTCGGCCGAGCCGTTTACGGCGAGATGAAGAGGGACCGAGGCCAGGGTGGGGTCGTCTTCACCCTTGCTGACCAGGTAGAGGAATCTCACGAGGGTCTCCTTTCGAGCCGAATCCGCTTGTGCTGCTGACTATAGAGCAGCGACTACAGCATCTCGAGGCTCGCCTGAAAGAGCTCGCCCTGTGGCGGGTGCGAGAGCATGCCGAGCTCACCGAGTGGCGCTTCGACGGCAGCCCGCTATCCACGGGGGCGTCGTGGCCCACGCTCGAGGGCGTACGTACGCTGACGCACCCCCTCTGTCGCGTCCCCGACGAGTGGCCGCTCGAGGAGGCGCGACTTGATCTTGCTCTGGGCGGCGAGGGGTTGCTGCGCATCCGCTACGACGACGGCCGCGACGAGCACTGTGGCCTCGACCCGTTCCACCGGCTCTTCAAGCCCTCCGAGCGTGCCTTCGAGCTTGAGATCGAGGCGGTAGCGCGCTTGCCTCTCGGAGTGCCCAATCGCAGCGCCCGGATCGAGAGGGCCCGGCTCGTGTGGCTCGACGAGGCGCTCGAGGACTTCGAGCGCCGCCTGGTGCTGATAGCAGAAACGCTGCGAGCCGTCGGCGCCGCCGATGTGGTGGAAGCGCTGTTGGCAATTGCAGAGGAAGCGCTGATCGGGCTCGAGTGGCCTTCTCGTAGCGAACCTTACGTGGCGCGCACCGCTCCCGCCGAGTTCATGCAGCAGATCTGGGAGCTGCCCGAGGGCATTGAGGAGCATCCACCGGGACTGGATGACGCGGCGCGCGCCTCGATTCGTTCGGCGGCCGAGCGCCTCGATCGGGATCTCGCCTCGCTGCGCGAGCTCCACCCGCCGCGGGGAGCCGTGCACATGAGCGGCCACGCCCACCTCGATCTGGCGTGGCTGTGGCCGCTGGAGGAGACTCGCCGCAAGGCTCGGCGCACGTTTCACACCGTGACCCGTCTGCTGGAGCACTATCCCGAGCTGACCTTCAACCAGTCCTCGGCCCAGTTCTACGCGTTTATCGAGGAGGACGACCCCGAGCTCTTCGAGCAAATCCGTCATCGAGTCGATGAGGGGCGCTGGGAGCCGTTGGGCGGCATGTGGGTCGAGCCGGACCTCAACATGCCTTGCGGAGAGTCGATCGCCCGCCAGCTCCTCTACGGCCAGCGCTATTTTCGATCGACCTTCGGGCACACCTCTCCGGTGTGCTGGCTCCCGGACTGCTTCGGCTTCAGCCCCGCGCTCCCGCAGCTGCTGTCGTTGGCCGGCATCGACTCGTTCTTCACCCACAAGATGAACTGGTCAGAGTCGAATCCATTTCCTTACGACCTCTTCTGGTGGGAGGGACTGGACGGCACCAAGGTCCTGGCACACGGGTTCAACAACCCCGACGGCGGCTACAACGGCAAGCTGGGGCCGCTTGCCCTTGCCGGCACATGGCGCAACTTTCGGGGCAAGCAATTCCACCCCGAGACGCTTCTCACGATCGGCTACGGCGATGGGGCGGGGGGGCCGACGGCCGAGATGCTCGAGCGTCACCGCGAGCTGCAGTCGTTCCCTGCGCTGCCGAGCGCCCACTTCGGGCGCGTGGACGACTACTACGAGGAGATTCGCTCCGGGCTCGGCGACACCCGCCTGCCGGAGTGGAGCGGCGAGCTCTATCTCGAATTCCATCGCGGGACGCTGACGTCACAGGGCCGCATCAAACGCCTGCACCGGCTCGCCGAGCGCAATCTCGTGGCGGCCGAGACCGTCGCGGCCCTGAGGGCGCTCGTTGGAGGGCCCGCGCCGGAGAACCTCGAAGACCAGTGGCGGATGTTCCTTCGCAACGAGTTCCACGACATTCTGCCGGGGAGCAGTGTCCGCGAGGTCAACGAGACTGCCGAGAAGGAGCTGCTCGAGGTGACGAACGACGCGGCCGAGCGGCTCGACGCCCAGCTTCACGCGCTGGCCCGCGAGAAGGTCGTCGGTGGAGCGAAGGACGGAGTGCTGGCCGTCAACCCAGACGCCTCCAGCAGGCCGCTTCGGCTCGAGCTTCCATCCGGCGTGGAGGGGGCTCAGGAGGTCGAGGGAGGCAGCGTTGTTGCGACTGCGGATTCGATCGCGCCACTCTCGATCGCGGTGGTGGCCGACCTGCGGCCTCAGGCCGGACTAGATGCAGCGAACGACAGGCTCGAGAACGAGCTCGTGAGCGTGGGCTTCGGCGACGATGGGACGATTGCCTCGGTGTTCGACAAGGGGGCCGGCCGCGAGGCCCTCGCCGGGCGGGGAAACCAGCTCTGGGCCTTCGTCGACAAGCCGCGCGCCTGGGACGCATGGGACCTGGACGCTGCCTACGCCCTCGACGGCGATGAGGTCACGGCGCTGGAATCGTTCGAGGTCGTCGAGCGCGGCCCCCATCGCGCCGCCCTTCGCATCGTCCGCGCGTGGCGCAACAGCCGCATCACCCAAGACGTCCGGCTGTGGGCGAATTCTAAGCGCCTCGATTTCAAGACGACGCTCGAATGGAACGATCGCCACTTCCTGCTGAAATGCCGCTGGCCGTTGGCCGTGCGCGCCCGGGTAGCGTCCTTCGAAACTGCGTTCGGGATCGTGCAGCGGCCGACGCATCGCAACACATCGTGGGACCAGGCTCAGTTCGAAGTCGCCGGCCATCGCTTCGCGGACCTCTCCGAGCCGGGTTACGGCGTCGCCTTGCTGAACGACGGGCGCTACGGGCACCACGCGCTCCACAACGAGCTGGGGCTCAGCCTCCTGCGCTCTCCCGCCTACCCGGACCCGCTTGCCGATGAGGGCACTCACGGATTCACTTACTCGTTGTTCCCCCACCAGGGGGGCCTCATCGACGGCGGGGTGCTGGCGGAGGCGGAGGACCTCAACCGACCACTGCCGGCCCTCCCGGTTCTGGCGGCGGGCGCGGCAACGTGGCAACCGGTGCGGCTTGAAGGAGTCGCTCTCGGCCTCGGCGCGCTCAAGTGCCGGGAAGACGGCGACGGTATCGTGTTGCGCGTCTACGAGCCTCAGGGCGCACGCGGCCCTCTGATGGTCCAGTTACCCGAGCCCTGGAAGGTGACGGCCGAGGTCGATCTGCTCGAGGAACCCATCGGCCCCCCCCCCGATCGAATGGGACCCTTTCAGGTTCGCACGCTGTTGCTCGAGCACGACCCGCCGAGTGGTCATTAATGGCTACTGTGTGACCATTATCCACCACTCGGTAGCCAAGGGGGCATGATCTAGGGCATGGAGCCGGGCATCATCGAGGTCGTCGTCGAGATACCAAAGGGCAGCCGCAACAAGTACGAGTACGACCACGAGCGCAACATCATCAGGCTCGACCGTCGCCTGCTTTCGGCGACGACCTATCCGGCCGATTACGGCTTCGTTCCCGACACCCTGGCCGGCGACGGGGACCCACTGGATGCAATGATCCTGTGCGAGGACGCCACCTTCCCGGGCTGCTGGGTGCGCGCCCGGCCCCTGGGTATCTTCTGGATGGAGGACGAGGGGCGGCCCGACGCCAAGATCGTCTGCGTCCCGGCTCACGATCCCTTCTGGGACCCGGTCGAGAACCTCGAGGGCCTTCCCAACCCACTCCTTGACGAGATCCAGCACTTCTTCGACATCTACAAGACGCTCGAGAAGAAGAAGACCGCGACGCACGGCTACGAGGGCGTGGAGGCGGCGTGGAAGGAGATCGAGGACGCGCGCAAGAGGGTCGCGGAGGGCCACTCGGAGGACTGAGCTCACTCCCCCCACTAATGGAACTGGAAGTAGATCTCCCATCCGCGTGCGGTGCGGCCGAGAAAGATCGTGTTCGAGGCGAGGCTGGCGCTGCTACCGACTCCTGAGCCCTTGGGATAACGCCAGTGGACGATGGCGACCCAGGTGCGACGCCACGTTTGTTTTCTGGTGGTGATTCTGCGCGGGTAGCACCCTCCCTGAGGAGTTCCGGAAGCGGGCGCGATCTCGATCCCAAATCTCGTTCCCGAGGGCTGTCGCTTCTGGACACGACGAGCCCACCGTCGAGCTGCAGCTCCGGCTTGGCGGCGCGCATGCCGACCCGGGCGAAGCAGTATTGGACAGTCCTTTGTATCCGTGGCGGTGACTTCGCTCCGCTGACTCTCTTCTCGCACATAGACCGGGACGCCGTCCCTGCATTCGTAGTAGTCGTCGAAGCGCTCGATGCGCCCGCAGGCACCGGGGAAGCGAATGCCAATCAAGCCTTCCTCCGGGAGCCCGCGCCACAACAGCTCGGCGTCCTCCCCAAGCTCCGGAAGCTTGAGGTCGTGGTCGCCGGTGAGCGACAACCTGTCCGGGGTGGCGCGGTCCCAGACGACGTGCTTCGCAGTGGAGAAACACAGCTCCGGGTCCCGCGGCTCCGACATTACCAGCGGGCAAGTGTGCTGCACCACCCCTTCGAAGAAGAGGTGGTAGACGCCATCGTCCCTGTAGAGGAGCACGAGCCCCGGTTCGATCCAACTGTCCAGCTTGTCGGGGACTTGCTCCCGAAGCGAGTCGGGCGGGGCCGGTAGGTTCTCGGGCCCGGCCGGTGCGATGGTCGACGGCGATCGAAGCGCTCCTGCCGCCATGACCCCTGCCATGACCCCTGCCATGATTAAGGCAATCATCGCGACGCCGGCAACCGTTGCCGTCACCAACCTTCTGATCCTGGTTGGGCTACCTCTCGCCCGAGACACTAGAGGAGTGTGCGATGCACCAATAGACCGTTGGTTCAGGGAGGGCCGCGGTCGCCCACAGGCCCCGATGGGATGCGACGCTCAGGTCTGTGGCGATGCACGCCGGATCATCTCGGCGGCCAACCTCACAAGAGCTGCGTTGTCCGGCGCGAGTTGCCCGTCCGGCAGCCTTGTCGTGTCCTCGAGGCCCGCCCGTGTGCCGTGTCCACGCCGCAGCCCTCGAGCCATGACGTGCCACGTGGCGATGTCGTCGCCATGATGAACCTGTTCCAAGCTCACGCCTGCGTCCGCCAATACTCTTTCCATCGCCTCTGCGTGTGCGACGGCCGCGGCAGGCTCCGCATCCAACGGCTCGACGAGAACGCGCACGCAACGATCTACGAGCCCCGAGCTCACGAAGCTGTGGGCGTCGTCGACGTGGAGAAGGCCCGCCTCGATCCCGACCCCGCGCGCAATCAACAACTCGCACAGCTCGACGATGCCGGCCTCTCCCTGGTTAGCGGTGACAAGCTCGGGCAACTCGGTCCATCGGGCTATCGCCTCCAGCCGCCCAGGATGGGGCACGATCGCCTCCGACGTGCTCAAGGAGATCGGGATCCCGGGACACGCGGCCCGGACCGCCCGCAGCGTCGCCGCGCACGGTACTGCGGCGAATGTCTCGGCACCGCTCTCGTCATACGGATGAAGGTGCAGCACTTGGGCCCCTGCCTCGACTGCCGCGCTTCCTTCGGCTGCAAGCTCGGCCGGCGTGCGCGGTATCGCCGGGTGTTCCTTGCTGGTTCGGGAGCCATTCAGGCAAGCCTGCAGAAGCATCAGTCGGGGCAGGGGGTCAGGCCGCCGCTACCCGAAGGTCCCTGTAAAGCAGGGCTGCATCGCCGAGGCGCCGGCGCAGCTCGCGTTCGAGACCGGCTATCGGGTAAAGGTTCTGCGGCGCGCGTGGGTCCTTGTGGGGTTTGGAGGAGAAGCGGGGGAGCGCGGCGGCGACGGCGTCGGCCAGCGCGATCACGTCTGAGGTCTCGTGATCGGCCGACGCCTCACAGCGCACCACGCCGGCCCAGGGATGACCGATCGAACCGGGAAGGCGCAAATACCAGGAGAAGCGGCTCCACGAGCTCATCATGAGGAACACCGGCGTGCGCTGTCCGGCTCCGAGGGCTGCGACGACTTGTTCCTGGGCTCCCTTGAGATAGGAGACGTGATGAGTCTTGATGTAGCCGACCGCGCCCGGCACGCTCTGGCGTCCCCGCAAGGGACCGTCTACGATCACGAGCGGTGCATCGTGGGCTGCGGCGAGGGTGATCTCGAGCTCGCCCATGCGCTGCTGCAGCGCCAGGCTGAGCACATCGGGGTCGCCCGACGGAGCGCTCCGCACCGGGTAGGAGACGTGCCGGCACATGATCGCTTCCGCCTGGGGAGCCGCCGTGAACAGGCCGCGCCGCACCTCTGCGGAGACCACCTCCGCCCGTCCATCGCACAGGACGGCGCCCGCCGCATAGGTGGCGCAGATCCCCGGACAGCTTGCCGCACCGTCCTCGATCCACACCTGGGCGTCGACTCTGCGGACGCCATCGGTGAACAGGATGCGCTCGGGGGCGGCCCCGAGCGATGGGGGAGTGATAGGCGCCCAGCCATCGAGGTCTCTTTCGATCTCGGCGTCGACGGTGGCGCCGGTCTCGGGGAGCTCGTGATCGGTGGCCGCGCCGTACTCGGGGGCCCAGGTTTCGATCGCGAACCTCATGCCGGCTGTGCCTCCAGTTCCGAAATCCTTTCAACAGTGGAGGTGATCTGGTTCTTCCGCACCCGAAACTGCAGAGGGACGCGCTCGGCCAGCTCGCGCACATGAGTGACTATGCCCACCATGCGTCCGGTGGCGGCAAGGTTCTCGACCGTAGCAGCCACCGTCTCGAGTGTGTCGGCATCAAGGGTGCCAAAGCCCTCGTCCAAGAAGATCGCGTCGAGGCGGGCGGCGCCCCGTGTAGCGAGCTCGGACAGCTGATCCGAAAGCGACAACGCCAGAGACAGCGACGCCAGAAATGTCTCGCCTCCAGAGAGTGTCTTCGCGGAGCGAGTTTCATCCGCGTTGTGATGATCGATCACCAGAAACTCACCGGTGTCGCTCAGGGTCATGGAGTACTGACCTGTAGAGAGCTCGTTGAGGGTCTGAGTGGCGCCCTCGACCAGCCGCCGCAGCGCTTCTTCCACGATCCAGCTCTCAAACCGACCCCGCTTGGCCGAAAGTTCCAGGGCGAGCCCGGACGCTAGCTTGGCTTCGGACCGCCGCCGTGCGACGACGGCCCGAAGCTCTTCTGCCGTGGCGATGCCCTGCTCGATACCTCTTACCGCGGTTGAAGTGACGGCAACGGCACCCGCGACCGTTTCGAGGATGCCCCCCTCCAGCACTTCGAGCTCGCAGTCGCGACAGGAGCGCTCGAGGTCCTCGGTCAGAACCGTCTGCTCCTTGGCGGCTTCGGATGCGCTCGCTTCGCACGCGGCGGCCTCCTCGGCGAGCTCTGGTGCCCTCCTCGCCGCCCACAGTGCAAGGCTGCCCCAATCCCCGGCAAGATCCGGGCCCTCGGTGGGAGGCGGGCGGTGCGCGGCCACGCGGTCGCGCCGTTCGTCGAACTGCCGGCGGAGTTTGCGCTCGGCTGCCTGTAGGCCTTCCCACTCCTTACGAGCCGCGCGAGCGTTGCGGATCGCCTTGGCCTCGGCGGCCCGCGCCGCCTCGACCCCCTTTTCGGCTTCGTCGATAGAGGCGAGCACCTCGGCCAGCGTCACTTCATCTCGCTCCTCGGCCAGCTTCGCATCCAGAAGGTCCCGCTGGTGTTCCAGCACGTTCATGCCGGCCTGGGCGGCGGCCATCTCTTTGGCCGCTGCCCCCAGCTCGGAGGCGGCCTTGATCCCGTCTGCGCGCGCGCTCATCAACTCGGCGCGCGCCACCTGGAGGTCGGGCGGGACCTCGTGCGCGGGGAGCTCCGTGACGAGTTGGAGGCATACCGGGCAGTCGTTGCCTACGGTTAGATCGGAGGCGAGAGCGTGCGCGGCGTGTTCGCCGCGCGCGGCCTCCTCAGACACGGCCGCGGCTTCAACTCGGGCGGTCGCCTCGTCGTGCGCCGACTGCGCCCCATCGAGCCTGCTGCCAGCGGCCCCCACTTCCGTCGCCTTCTCGGCGACGGCTTGGGCCAGCTCACCGCGGCTGCGGTGAGCGGCGATCGCTTCGAGCACCGGCTCTCGGGGGCCGCGCTCGGCGCGCGCCGCTGTTTGCACTGCCAACTCATCACCTGTGCTCGCGATCCGTGCCTCCGCATCCGCCAGGTCGGATGCGGCCAGGCTGAGGCGCGCCCCCAAGGCCGTCACCTCGGGGGGAATCTCGAGCGAGTCCAGCAGGGAGATCGCCTTGAGCGCCTCCTCGGCCGCGGCCTGAGCCGTTCTTTTTTTCTCCGCCAGCTCCGCCAGGCGCGGAGTGGCTTCTCTCACCGTCCGTTCGAGGGCCTGCAGGCGCTCGAGGCCGGAACGGGCACGCCGGAGGGCGTCGGGAGTGGCGTCGGCGAAGTCTTCTTCGAGGCGCCGGTCGTTGACCTCGCAATCTATCCGGGCATCGTTTGAGAGAGCCTGAGCCCGATGGCTCATGCGCTCGTAGACACCGAGGTTCAGGAGCTTCACGATCATGCCCTGGCGGTCCTTGGGCCCGTCGTGCAAAAAGCGGGAGAACTCACCTTGGGGGAGGACCACGCAGCGCGTGAAATGATCGAAGGACAGCCCGAGGAGCTCTGTGATCGCGGCCGTGAGCTCGAAGGCCCCCCGCGCAAGCACCTCCCCCCCGCACTCGAGCACCGCTTCCTTGGTCGTCGCGTTCCCCTTGCTAAGCTGCCTGACCACTCGCACGGCGCTGTACTCACGCTCGCCGAGGGCGAAATCGAGGCGGACCTTGGCCTCGAGCTTTCCGTGGCTGATCACCGGCGCAACCAGGCCCTTGTGGTCGTAGCGCGGCACAGAGCCATAGAGCACAAAGCAGATCGCGTCGATCACGGTGGACTTTCCGGATCCGGTAGGCCCCACCAGCGCGAACAGCTCGCAGTCCGAGAAATCGATCTCGGTTCTGTCGCGAAAGCTGGTGAACCCTTGCAGCTCGAGCCGCAGTGGCCTCATGCGCACTCCTCGTAGAGGGTCCCGAACAGTCGCACTAGCTCGGGATCATCGGAGTCTCGTTCGCTTAGGTATTGGGTGAACAGTTCGTGGGGCGAGTTGTGTGAGCGCTCCGCCCTGGCCGGCTCGGCCTCCTCTAGCTCGGGCCGCACCAGGACCTTGACGGCGTGGGGGAACAGAGCGCGTACTTCATCCGCCAGCCCGACGCGGATCTTTTCCTTCACGATGACGCGCAGGAGGTCGTCTCCGGTCTTGTGCAACGACTCGAGCGATTCGAGCGTCCCTTCGAACGTGCGAAGCCGGCGCCCGGAGCGCAGCGGCACTTCCTTTACCGTCGCCGGGTTGGTCTGGCTCGCCTCGATGACGAGCACCTGCTTGGACTCGGAACCGTCGTCGGAGAAGTCGAGCTGAAGAGGAGATCCGCAGTAGTGGACCGGGCACAGCCCCGGCATGCGCTGGGGCTTGTGGAGATGGCCGAGCGCGACGTAGTGCGCGGCGGCTGGAAAAGCGCCTGCGTCGATCGAGTAATCCCAGATCGTTTGTGCCGTGCGCTCGCCGCCTCCGATGGTGCCTCCGACGATCGTCAGGTGAGCGAGGACGAGGTTCACGGCGGATTGATCGAAGCCCGCGGTAAGGGTCTCGACGATGCGGTGCAGACGGGCGCGATAGATGCCTCCATGCTCGACCGCTTGCAGGCCCATGAGCTGGTCCGCCTTGACGATGTGGCGCTGCGACAGCCAAGGGATCGTGGCAATCCGTGCCCGCTCGCCCGAGGAGGTTGTGATCTCGAGCGGGGCCACGTTGTTTACGAACGCCCTGATCCTCACTCCGGCACTCTCGAACAGAGGTGCCACGGCGTCGAGGCGCCGCTCGTTGTCGTGATTGCCGGGCACCACCACCACGGGGGCCAGACGCCCGAGATCGAGCAGCGCTCGGTAGACGATGCGCTCGGCCTCGGGTGACGGCGACGCAGTGTCGAAGAGGTCACCGGCCACGAGGATGAGATCGACGGCCTGCTCTTCGGCGACTCTCGCTATCTCCTGAAGGACCGCGTGGTGCTCGTCGGTGCGAGGCGTTCCGGCGATCCCCTTGCCGACGTGCCAGTCCCCAGTGTGCAGGATCCTCACGAGCTAGGGAGCCCCTCGAACGGATCTTCGGGCTCGTCGAAAGCGGCAGGATTGGCACCGGCCTCCGAGGGGCGGCTGGCCCACGCCGGGAACGGGAACTCGACCAGCAGGGGGACGGGGATCTCGGGCTGGGACACCATCATCGAGCCCGGCTTGAGGATCGTGGCGCGGTCGCGCACCGCCCCCTTGAGGAAGCCGTACTGGCCGCGCTCGGCCTCGGCGGAGTCGAGCCGGCCGACCACGCGGATCGAGCTCTGCCCGACGATGCGATCCTCTACCTGGCTCGCGGTCTGCTGGGCCCCCACCAGGATGATCCCCAGCGAGCGCCCCCTTTCGGCGACGTCGAGCAGGATCTCCTTGATGGGGCTGCTGCCCTCCTTGGGCGCGTACTTGTTGAGCTCGTCGAGGACCAGGAACAGTAGTGGACGAGCCCGGCCCGAGCGCTCCTTCTCCTCAAAGGTCTTCCTTATGACCACGCCCACGACGAAGCGCTTGGCGCGGTCGGGGAGGTTGTGGAGGTCGACCACCGTGACCTGCTTCTCGAGCCGCACGCCGTGGGCCTTGGCGTCCGGGATGTCGCCGCGTATCAGCCGCTCCAGGGGCCGGATCGTGCCGTGGAGGCGGCGAACGAAGGCGTTGATGGTCCCGAGACCGATGGCGGGGCCGGCCCACTCGGTGCCTTCCTGAACCTTCGAGGTGATTACCTCCACGAGCTCTCGGAAGGTGCGTACCTCCGCGCCCTCGATGTTGACGCCGCCCTCGCCGATGGGGGTGGCGTGGCGTAGCTGTGCCGCGACATTGAATACCACCATCGTGTAGTGCTGGCGGTCGTCCTCGGCGTCGGCGAACAGAAACGGCAGCAGCTCGTCGCGGCAGAACTCCTCGATGGTCCAGAAGAACGAGGTGACTCCCTGGGACCGGCTCGACACATCGGGGGCCGCGTTGCGGTCGCCGACGCGCGGCGGCGCGTAGAAGGCGGCGCTTGTAAAGGGGCCGGGCGGCATACCCAGGGACCGGTAGCGGTCCTCGTCCTGCTCGGTGAGCTGAATGTTGGCATGGTCCAGGAACAGCAGGTCTTCGCCCTTGACGTTGAAGATCAGCGCTTTGGTGTTGAGCGCCTCGGCCCCCAGGACTCCGGAGTTGAAAAGGCTGTAGAGCAGGAAGGTCGCGTAGGTGGTCTTCGTGGCCACGCCCGAGATGCCCGAGATGTTGACGTGCGCCCCCCGGGTGCCGTCGAGGAACTCGAGGTTCAAGAACACGGGCTCGCCGCTCCTCGATACTCCCGCAGGCAGGCGCTTGTCCATGCCGTCGAAGAACAGAGCCTGGTCCCGGTCCTTGCCCTCGGCTCGCATGACGGCGGCGCCGGGCAACGGAGGGATGAATACCTCGGGCTCGACCCTGGTCGTGCTGATCTGTGCCGCTTCGCAGACCTCGCCGGGCAGCACCCCGTCCTCGATCAGGAACACGTCGGAGTCGAAGCGAGCGCCCTCGTAGCGGGCCCTGACCTGGGACACGATGCCGTAAAGGCTGACCGGTTCGCCCCCGGGGGGTCGCCGCACGGTGGCGACGACGTCGTCGAGCTGCAACGAGCGCCCGGGCTCGAGCGCGACCCAGAACTCAAGGGGGGTCGAATCGACCGTTCCGAGTACCCGGCCCACGAGACGTGCCTGGTCTTCGTTCATCCCATCCCTTCCATCGCCACTTTCGGCCGGCCCTGTTCGCATGTTTGCGGCCCTCTTTTCAGCTATCGACAGCGTACGCGCGGGGTGTGACACATTGGCTGATATCCGGGGGTCCACTCTGCCCACCGCCCTCCAGTCTCGGTCCCTCGGCCACGACCACCGCCCTCCAGTCTCGGTC
>Ga0209587_1000123_pt1 | contig 36998 bp, 37 predicted proteins | sample NGEPerD_2_FD_184512 | JGI IMG/M metagenome (GOLD analysis project Ga0209587, IMG submission 184512) | Arctic peat soil microbial communities from the Barrow Environmental Observatory site, Barrow, Alaska, USA - NGEE PermafrostL1-D... | ecosystem: Environmental > Terrestrial > Soil > Wetlands >...
CAGTCTATTTTGCGCCATACTGCGTTGGCATATTCCCCTAATAGCCCCGCTATGAGGGGAATATACCGCCTTGTCTGGCACAAAATATCCTTGGTATCTTTGACTTGTTATTTTCTTTCATATGCCTTCTTAATAATCCTAAAACGCATAAGTGGGTGAATGCTATGTCTCAATTTACTTTAATCACAGGCGGTGCCCGTAGCGGCAAAAGTAGCTTTGCCGAACTCCTTGCCGCTCATACAAAACGTTCCGTCATTTACATTGCTACTGCTCAAATATGGGACGATGAAATGGCTCTGCGTGTCAAAAAGCACCAGCAGCAACGGCCTACCAAATGGCGACTCATCGAAGAACCTCTAAACATTCACGACACTTTGCTTCAACTTAAAGATCAAGAGGGGGTCATTCTGCTTGATTGTGTCACACTCTGGTTAACAAATCTTCTCTTAGCAGGACAACCAACGGCCCCGTCCTCCCCTAGTGGAGAAGAATTACCGTTAGCCCCACAGAAGGTCGATGCTTTATTCAACAACGAGCTAGAACCTCAGATCTTGGATATTGTGAAGGACGTCGCTCAACTTGCCCAAGCGATTAAACCTCAAGTCATCTTTGTCACTAATGAAGTAGGCCAAGGAATTGTTCCTGAGTACCCTTTGTCCAGAGCTTATCGAGATTTAGCCGGACGCAGCAATCAAATTCTGGCTCAGAATGCTGAACAGGTTTATATGGTTGTGGCAGGTTTCCCCATGGAGATTAAACACTCCGGCGAGAAGCTGCTCGCTTCCCTACTTAAGGAGTGAATAATTTGCGTGGATTCCTAATTGCCCTTGCATTTCTGACGCGTATTCCTTTACCTGCACCCAAAGTCGAAGTCACCTCGGAAGAATTTTCACGAAGTTATCTCTACTATCCCTTGGTCGGACTTGTCTTAGGTCTACTCCTCTGGCTTCTGGCGAAAGCCTCAATTCCATATTTTCCCCCCTTAGTTCTAGGTGCTCTCATATTGATTGCACAGTTAATACTCACTGGGGGAATCCATCTCGATGGGTTCATGGATAGCATGGATGGTTTATTATCCGCCCGAAGTCCCGAACGCATGTTAGAGATCATGAAGGACAGTCGAATTGGAGCTCATTCCTGCATGGCACTCGTTGGCTTACTACTTCTAAAATTCTCCTTACTTGCTAGCTTAACTCCCACTCAGTTTTCCATTCTCCTTGTGATGCCTATGCTTTCACGCTGGGTATTTCAGATTGGGGTGATCGGATTTCCGTATGCACGCCCTCAAGGACTGGGAAAGGGTATTCAAGAAACGGCCCACTGGATTCCGTTTCTTTTCAGTGGAGGCTTAGTTTTAGCAGCCTCCTTTTATCTCGCCGGATTTGCTGGACTTATCGCCTTTGGAGTATGCGTCCTCACTGTGACCCTGCTTGCTTCTAGGATTACCACCCTCTTGGGGGGATTAACTGGAGACTTGTACGGAGCGTTTATTGAGCTTTCAGAAGTTGTGTGTTTACTGGTCGCTCTTCCCCTTTTACGCTAATAATTTTAGAAGACAATCTTTCAGAACGTGTTTAAAACGTGAGGTTAATGACTATAGTCACTAACCTCACGTTTTAAAACTATTGCCCTATAAATTCTATCGAATCGCTCGAGCTAAACGTTGGATACCCTCATCGATAATCTCGGGAGTTGAACAGGAGTAATTCAAACGCACCTCGGAGGTCACTCGCCCATCCGGGTAAAATAACGCACCAGGTACATAGAGTACATTCTGACGAATTGTTTCCTGAACAAAGTCAAAACTGTTATTTATCTTTTTAAAGCGTGCCCATAGAAAGAGCCCTCCCGAGGGGATAATCATCTCCACCTCGTCCCCTAAGTATTTTTGAATAGCTTGAACCATTGCGTTTCTGCGTTCTTTGTAAACCGTACGCAACTTTAAAATATGCCCAGGAAGCAAACCTTCCTCTAAAAATTCGAGTACAGCACGCTGCGTGAGGTTATTACTATGCAAGTCCACACCTTCTTTGGTTTGACAAAGATGGTTAATGATATCGGGGTGCGCAATAACATAGCCCACTCTAAGTCCCGGAGAAAGAACTTTGGAAAAAGTACCCAAGTAAATTACATCATCACCTAATTCCAATAAACTAGGGATTCTTTCTCCTTCAAACTGTAATTCGCCATAGGGATTGTCTTCAACAACGAGCAAACCATAAGCCTTCGCCACACGTAGCAGGTTAATCCGTCGTTCAAGCCCCATAACCTTGCCTGACGGATTTTGATAATTTGGAATAAGGTACAAAAACTTTGGTGTGGTTAACTTCAACATTTTTTCCAGTTCTTCTGGTATAACCCCCTGCTCATCACACGGTACCATTATCATCTGAGCTCTAAACGATTGAAAAGCCTGAATGGCACCTAAATAAGTCGGTGTCTCTACAAAAACAACATCCCCCGGATCAAAAAAGATTTGCGCTAACAAACTTAATCCCTGCTGGCTACCCGTTGTCACCACAATCTCCTCGATTGTGACAGGCTTACCATTCCGCTTAAACTGCTGTGCTAACCATTGCCTAAGGGGTGGATGACCCGCAGTTTGAGCATATTGCAAAGCCGATTTACCTTGCTCTTCAAAAACCTGCTGAAAACAACGCTTCAATGCTTGATCTGGAAAAAGTTCCAACGCAGGTAATCCTCCGGCGAAAGAAATCATACTAGGGTTCTGTGCTGCTTTTAACATTTCTCCGATAAAACTTTCTCCCAACTCATCCATCCAACTCGCATACTGCATCAGATATCCTCCTTTAGTTTGTCTATATGTTGCCCATAACTAATCATCACTTTTAGCCAATGTATTCTCAAATGTCTTGTCGGTATAAGAAACGTTTTTCAAATTCCTCAGCCGAAAGCGGTTCACAAAAGAAATACCCTTGCATTTCGTTACAATGCTTATCCTTTAAGAAGGACCATTGAGTCTCAGTTTCTACTCCCTCCGCAATCACTTTAAGTCGGAGGTTTTGTGCCAACAGAATGATCGTCGTGATGACTGCTTCCCCATTGGTGTCCGCACATATATCGCGAACAAAAGACTGATCGATTTTCAAGGTATCAACAGGCAACTGCCGCAAATAGTTAAGTGAAGAAAACCCAGTCCCGAAGTCATCAATGGAAATCCGCACATCCAATGCTTTAATACTCCTCAGCATTTCTAGCGAAGCTTCTCCTTTTTCCATAGCCATGCTTTCAGTGATCTCGAGTTCTAACCGCCTATGATCCAGCTCAGTTTCCTGTAAAATTTGGGCAAGCCTCTGAGCAAACTCTGATTCTTGAAATTGTCGCGCCGAGATGTTTACAGCGATGCGCATCGGCGGATACCCTTGTTTCTGCCAAGCTACGTTTTGAGTGCATGCCCTTCGCAGTACCCATTCCCCAATTGGGACGATTAGGCCGGTTTCCTCCGCAATGGGAATAAAATCAGCCGGAGAAACAATACCCTGATCTGCCGAGTTCCAACGAATTAGAGCCTCCGCACCTACGATACTCCCTCTTTCAAGATCCACTATAGGCTGATAATAAAGTATGAACTCTTCTCTCTCCAAGGCCTTACGTAAGTTGTTTTCTATGTCGAGACGTTGGTGTATTGCTGAATTAAGCTCTGAGGTAAAAAATTGATAATTATTTCTTCCTTGTTCTTTTGCAAAATACATAGCGGTATCCGCTTGTTTAACCAGCGTCTCTAGGTCATGACCATCGTTCGGATAAACGCTAATTCCAATGCTTGTGCTGATAAAGATTTCAACACCATCTAATACGAACGGTTTAAGAAAGACCTCTAATATCCTTTCTGTTATAATAGCAGCTTCGTTTTCCTGATTTATCTCCGGAAGAAGCAATAAAAACTCATCTCCACCTTGGCGGGCAAGGGTATCTCCTTCACGTAAGATTCGAGAAAGGCGCTCTGAACTTTCCTTAAGAAGAAGATCTCCCATATTATGCCCCAACGTATCATTAATAAGTTTAAAGCGGTCCAAATCCAAGAACAAGACCGCTAATCTACTCTGCTTGCGCCTCGCCTGTGCCAGAGCCTGACTTAAATGTTCATTAAAGAGTAGCCGGTTGGGAAGCCCTGTCAGAGCATCATGATGTGCTTGATGGACGAGATCTTTCATAAGATTTCGCTTATAACTGACATCGTGAAAAACTAACACTGCCCCGATGACCGCTTGATTTCGATCACGAATGGGAGCTGCAGAATCTTCAATCGCGATGGTCTGTCCGTTGGCATGGATCAAAACTGTATGATTTGCTAAGCCAACAATACGCCCTTCTCTAATACACTGGCCAATTGGACTTTCTACCGTTTCCCCAGTATCTTCATTTACAATATGAAAGACCTTCTCCACTGAATGACCAACTGCTTCAGCATTATTCCATCCAGTTAGAGCTACTGCAATCGGGTTCAGGTACTCTACATTCCCATAGACATCGGTTGTGATCACCGCATCCCCGATAGACGCTAAGGTAACCTGTGCTCGTTCCTTCTCCAGCCAAACGGCCGCCTCTCCCTGCTTACGTTCTGTTATGTCGCGAACAATGCCTAAAACAATTGGACTACCTTTAGATAATACCTCTTTAGCGTTAACCTCCACAGGAAAAACACTTCCATCTTTACAACGATGCCAATTTTCAAAATGAATTCCCGTTTGTGCCTTCAGTAGTATATCGACTACTTCTAACTGATCTTCAGGTAACTGATCCTTAGGCAGGCGTAATTTATGAATGGACATAGTAGTTAATTCCTGGTAGGTATAACCATAACGCTTCACCGCTGCCTCATTGGCATCAAGAATTTGTCCATCAAGACTGATAAATAAAATTATATCCATAACATCCTCTGCCAAAAGACGATAGCGTTCCAAATACTCACGATCACTGGCCTCGTTAAAGGCCAGTGACAACTGGAGTGAAAAATGCTCTAGGATTGTGATACGCTTCTCGTTGAAGAAATCCGCTTTATCTGAATACAAGCCCAAAGCACCAAACGTTTCTCCCCTATGCGCTAGAGGAAAAGCAGCAATGGAAATAAATCCTTTTAATGTAAAAAAAGCCTTCCAAGCTGCGAAGATCGGGTTATCTTCTATTGTATGGACTTGATATTTCCCGGTTCGGATCGTGCGTCCCATCACTCCTTGCCCCTGAGCAGAATCGTCCCAACGAACGAGAATAGGGTCCTGCTCCTCGATTCCCGCTTGCGCTCGAAAAGCGACTGTCCCGTCATCTTCTTTTGTCCCTATCCAAACCCAATTAAAACCCAGTTCCTTCACGAGTAACTCACACAGAATCTGACGAATCTCATTTAATGGTGTTTCCTGCAATACCAGTTGATCAATCTCTTTTAAAAGCCGTTCATAGGTTTCCATGTGTTTTTCTTCCGTGATATCGACGAGTGTCGTTACTATTTCTTGCGCGTGTTCATAGTCCTGCATTCGGATAGGATCCGAATGCAGGGAAATCCAGGATTTCTCACCATTGCTATCCGTTACTTCAATTTCACAATTTGAAGAAGAAATGGTTTTCTCTTTAAATACGCCCTCCGGTAGTTTTTCCCAGAGAAAGGGGGTCCCATCTGAATACTTGGCCGGCCAATTTCCCTTGACTGGTGTTGGTTCGTACAGTAAGGTGCGACTACACTTTAACATTCGGCATGCCGAATCATTGGCGCGTATTACTCTTCCTAAGCGATCCTGAACTAAAATTCCGCTAGTAATTCCCTCATAAATCCGTCGATAATACGCCTCGTGTTCTTGAACTTCGTTAAATTGTTGTTGTAGTTCTTCTTGTGTCGCCACAAGTTCTTCATGTGTTGCTTCCATTTCTTGATGTGTGTTCTCCAGCTCACCATGTGCTAATAACAGGTCCTTGTAACTATTTTGAAGAGCTTCCTCAGATTCTTGGAGCGATTTTAATCCCCAGTAAAAAAAAACGTAAAGAAGCCCCGCTGTCACAACAACATACAACCATCCCTTAGCCGTTGATAACCGCATGTACAGAAGCTGATCTTTAACAATAAGTCCTAATACGCGGTCTGAAAAGAGAATCCACAATCCACCAAGCAATGCATATAGGGCTGCCGCTCGTAAAGGAGTTACCCGCTTAAGATAAGACCAAATTATCGAGTCTTTCAATTTTGACACCCTCATTTCGGAATCATTCTCTTCTATGACATTTAATTCGCCAATATTATTAAATTTCCTGCAAATAAAAGGATTATATTGGTGATGATTGGTTAGAAGAGCTGAACCGTTATATTAGTCATCATCCCAGTCAAGGGTACGCAGTACCGCCTTTTGCCAGCCTTTATAAAGCTTAGTTCGTCGCTCGCTTCTCATATCTGGTTCAAAACGCTGATCTAATCTCCAGCTAGCTTTCAGTTCTTCTAGATCCTGCCAAAACTCTACGGCTAAGCCAGCTAAATAAGCTACCCCCATCGCTGACGTTTCAAGCTCCTCTGGGCGTTCTACCGGCACTCCTAAAATATCAGCTTGAAATTGCATTAAAAAATCATTGGCAGCTGCCCCGCCGTCAACTTTTAAAGACGTCAGATCCATCTTGGAGTCCTTCTCCATTGCCGTTAAGATATCCTTAGTTTGATAAGCTATCGACTCCAATGTGGCCCTGATAAAGTGTTTTCTGCTCGTCCCACGGGTTAATCCAAAGATTGCTCCTCGGGCCCGCATGTTCCAATAGGGAGCCCCTAGACCCGTGAACGCTGGTACAACATACACCCCCGCAGTATCTTCCACCTGCTGAGCTAATTCTTCGGAGTCCCTGGCCGAGGAGATTATAGTTAATCCATCCCTTAGCCACTGAATAGCTGCTCCAGCAGTAAAGACACTCCCTTCCAAGGCATAATCTACCCGTCCGTCTAGGCCCCAAGCAATTGTGGAAATCAAACCGTGCTGAGAGGGGATAACACGCTCCCCTGTGTTCATTAACATAAAACAACCCGTACCGTAGGTGTTTTTAACCATGCCTGGGTCAAAACACATCTGCCCAAATAAGGCCGCCTGTTGATCGCCGGCAATTCCGCTTATAGGAACTCCAAGTCCTGCAAACAGTCCATAGGTTGCTTCGCCATAAATTTGACTGGAGGGCTTAACCTCTGGCAACATACAAGAGGGAATCCCGAATTCCCTAAGAATTTCTTGATCCCAAGACAACGTGTGAATATTATAGAGCATCGTACGGGAGGCATTGGAGTAATCCGTAATATGCAATTGTCCACCCGTGAGTTTCCAAACGAGCCAAGTATCAATTGTACCGAATAAAAGCTCACCACGCTCAGCACGTTGGCTTACTCCTTCGACATTGTCTAAGATCCACTTAATCTTTGTGCCGGAAAAATAAGCATCCGGAATTAAGCCTGTTTTAGCCCTGATTTTATCCCCCCAGCCCTTGGCCACTAACCTTTCCACCAGCTCTGCTGTTCGCCGACACTGCCAAACAATAGCGGGGGCCACAGGCTCTCCCGTAATCTTATCCCAAACCACGGTAGTTTCTCGTTGATTGGTAATGCCTATTGCAGCAATTTCAGCAATGGCAACCTCGGTCTTGGTCAACACTTCCCCGATAACTTCATATTGAGTTTGCCAAATCTGTTGAGGGTCATGCTCAACCCAACCCGGTTGTGGAAAATACTGTGTAAATTCTTGCTGAGATACACCCAAAATTTTGCTATCATGATCAAAAATGATTGCGCGTGAACTAGTAGTCCCTTGATCTAAGGCTAAAATGTAACGTTTTGCCAAATCCGCCACTCCTTCCAGCAATTCTCTTCAAATATACAGACGGTTTATCTCATTCTAATGTAAGGCCAATATTAACCAAAAGCAAGTAAGGTATTAGGGCCGACTATTTCGACTATTTCAATTCAATGTACAATGATCAACTTTTAGAGTACAATTATAAAGTAACTGTTCAATAATTCGCAAGCTCACTCTTGGTTCATTACTGAGCACTGAAAGGGAACACCATGACAATCTTTATCCTCACTTTCGCGTTTTACGCATTTGCTGGTTGGGTCATGGAAACCTTGTACCGTTCGATCCCACAACGTCGGTTAGTCAATCCTGGATTTTTGGCCGGCCCATTCCTTCCTATTTATGGATTTTTTACAACACTCGCAATCTGGTCCTCTGGGCTATTATCTCTCCTTGCCTGGGAATGGCAGTTTGTTTGGCTCGTGTGTTTAAGTACCGCGCTAGAATATGCTGCTGGTTGGTTTTTTGAACGTTTCTTTCATTTACAACTGTGGGACTATCATTCGACGCCCTTCAATCTTCAAGGGCGGATTGCTCTACCCTATTCACTGCTTTGGGGAGTATTAGGATTAGCATTTAATCTCATCATTCATCCCGCTATTCAAATTCATATTTCACGTATCCCCCTTGGCGCCCGTGCAATTTTAGCAATTATATTGACCACGTATGTTATTTGGGATATTATTCACTCAGCATTATTACTTCGTCGCTTTGAACATTTTGTTGCCGTATTTCAGGACCGATATGAACGCTTGGAACTCACACCGTTTCAAATGGTCTTTTCCCCGTTTCGGCGTCTCCTGAATAGCTATCCAGAAATGCGCCATACTTTAAGTAAGAAAATGGATCTACTTTATGCAAAACAAGAAGCACTAGAAAACTTCTTAACCCTTCAACGTAAAAAATTTTATGACCCGAAAAGAGAAGACGACACCCAATCAATTGATTAGGAAGGTGAATCGATTGAGTTTAGCAGAATATGTTGATGACATTTTAAACCATGATGAATATAAACAGTTGGCTTCATATACGCATCACCGGCCTTTTACAACCCTAGAACACTCTCTCCGTGTTGCTCAAATTGCTTATAACTGGTCAATACGACTTGAAAGTACACTTAAGTTAGATACGTTTGCGGTCACCCGGGGAGCCCTCCTGCATGACTTTTTCTTATACGACTGGCATCACCTTAGACCTGACGGAACAAGGTGGCATGGCTTTCGCCATCCTCGTATTGCCTGCCAGAACGCGGAACGGTGTTTTGTCCTAAGTGAAAAGGAAAAAGACATTATTTTGAGTCATATGTGGCCACTCACTGTGCGCATGCCCCGAAGCCGGGAGGCTTTTATTGTTATGGTCGCTGATAAAATGGCTTCGATCCAGGAATTTAGATTTAAATTCAAGCGCACTCTCCCCTCCTCTGAGCGGTACACCACTCTACGTCTTGGAAAGCATATGAAGCCACCTAAACCTAACTTTCTGCCCTAATTAGAATCTTAAATAAGAAAGGCATGCTTTGTTTTCTCGCATGCCTTTCTTATTGTTAAAATGGCCGTATCAAGTTTGGGGGAGGGTAACCGTTGACCAAGAAATACTTCTCCTTTTTGACGTTGCTGATTTCCCTCATATTAGTGATTTTGCTTTATCCCAAGTTGGAGAATCCGGCTGCTTTACGGGCCTTTGTCACTCATTGGGGATTCTTAAGTATTTTTATTGATCTTGTTATCGTTATGATTTTGCATCTATTTCCTGTTGTGCCCTTTGTTTTAATTGCAGGTGTTAATATCCTTCTTTACGGCTGGATCAGTGGTTTTATGCTTTCCCTTACCGGAAGCTTGCTAGGTGCCTCTTTGGGTTTTTGGTTAGCTCGTACGCTTGGACAAGGCTGGGCGCAGCCAAAGGTGGCGAAGCTAGGAAAATGGGGCGCTCTTCTCAGGGGGAATAGCTTTTCCGTTGTCCTTCTCTCGAGACTTATTCCCTTCCTACCTTCTGCCGCAGTGAATTATGCCGCGGGCTTATCCTTTATGACCTTTCCGTCGTTCTTATTAGCCTCACTACTCGGTAAAATACCCATGATTATGTGGGAATCTTGGGTAGGGCATGACTTATGGCTAATCTCACATCATCCGAGACGGTTATTGTTAGCCTTAACAATCGGTATTCTTGTGTTTGGGTCAGTAGGACTCTATTGGTATTTTTCAAAAAAGTATCCAAAGGCACCTCGTTTACATTAAAGAAAAGAAATTTTAAGGGCCCAACTAATATAGAAATAGCAAATAGCCTCCTCAAGGAGGCTATTTGCTATTTAATTTCACTTTTCTTCACCACGAGCGATTGAATTTTATCCGCTACCGCACGATTAACTTGGATGTGAAAGTTGCGAACTTCCTCCATGGCACGCTCCACATAGAGATTAAGCATTTTTTCAGGATCTTCAGATTTGTTGACCATATCCATAATATTTGCTTGAAGCAGATCTTTTACCTTCCCAAATAAGCCCATATCTATAATCTCCTTTTGCAATTATTTGCTCTCTTTACATATTCCTCGTTTTTCAAAATTAGTCCCTTATGACGAAAAAAAATCATAATACCTGAGCTGGAAATATAAACTAACCCTCATCCCCGCTTTCCATACATCCCTCTTAATCACACTAATAGGGTATGTTCTCCAGTTGATATCTGTCAGGCTCTAGGCATAAACCTTAAAAATAATGGGATACTATATAAAAAATGGCAAGAAGGACCTCTGGTGGAGGAAAATAGGAGGTATCATTATATCAAAGCTTGGGATCTTATAAAAAAAGGAAATACTTCATCCTTTTATGCAGCCCTAGGCAATCTCTTCTTGGTCCTTATTAAGGGTATTGCAGCCGCCTTAAGCGGAAGTGGCGCAATGTTTGCAGAAGCAATGCACACAGGTGCCGATACCATAAACCAAATTTTTGTCTTTATTGGAAGTATTCTTTCTGAACGGAAACCAACGCCCCGTTTTCCGACCGGCTTTGGACGTCTGATCAATGTGTTCTGCATGGGAGCTGTGATAATCGTTACGATCATGGCCTATGAGACGGTTCTCGAAGGAATTCATTTGATCCGACATCCCGCCTCCATCGGTAATCTAGGGTTGATTATTTTAAGTTTAGGTAGCTCTGTGGCTATTGACGGATTTGTCTTATTCAAAGCTATGCGTGAAATTGCGCGAGAAACTTGTTCTGAAGGACTGGGATTGGTACTAATCGCAGTGGCCCTTAGAAATGTGAACCGAGCCTCCCCAGCGACTCGCCTCGTCTTCTACGAAGATCTTGTGGCCACATTTTGTGCAATACTGGCTCTCTTAGCTATACTTATTACGCGATTTACACCGATTAAAGCCTTAGATGGGTTCGCCGCGATCATCATTGGACTTCTCATGGGCGGCGTCGCTTATCGAGTTGGCTATGACAACATGGTCGGACTCATCGGTGTTTCCGCACCTAAGGAAGTTGAAGACAAGGTTTCACAAATTATCTTATCTGACCACGACGTTACAGATATCAATAAAATGCGCATCCTTCAAGAAGGGCGCTTTTATCATGTTGAAAGTTACATTGAACTGCGTTCCGGATTAACCTTAGCTACAGCTGGCAACATCAAATCTCGAATTCGGGATCAACTCTTAGCTTATGAAGATATCACAGATGTTACTTTGGGGATTATTGAGGATAATGGTATCCCGGATTGGTCTACAGAGAATCTGATCCATAACAAAAAGAGCTAAAACGCACCGTATATAATTTAGCGTCTTAGCTCTCACTTATCAAACTAATAATTTATTAGAAGGGCCTAGAGATACAAAGATATGAACATTGTCACCCACTAGTAAATAAATAAATAAGAGGTGCCAATAAATGGTGGAAATAGTTTTTTTAACAATATCGATTCTAACGTTTAATATGATAGCTATATTAATGCCAAAGAGAATGACTAGGATTGAGATTTACACCACAAGTCTTTTTGTGCTAATGCTTCAACATCTTATAGATCTAATTTTTGATTTAAAGTTTAATTTCTATGGATATTTCAGTAAAGGCTTGGATTTACAAACCTTAATAGTCATTTTTGGCATCTTTCCAGCGTCTAGTACAATTATTCTAAACTATTATCCTTTTTATAAAGGACTTAAAGCCAAAATATTTTACACAGTATTAGCTTCAGGAGCTTGTTTAGTGTTTGAATGGTTTTCTTTGATGTCAGGATATTTTTATTACACAGTTTGGAAGTTGTGGTATTCAGCCCTTTTCTACCCCGTGTTAATATCAGTAATGGCTTGGAATTTATTACTCATTAGAAAAATGCTGAAAGAAAAGTATTGATGCATTGAGGTCGCACCCTCACACAATAAGTTGATTCATCCCATTGATTATTGTGGTAAGACTGCATTTCTACAATTGTTCTCCTTATAATATTCATTAGCACGGAAAGCGCCCAAAGATACAACGATGCGACCGAACCATATGGGGAATACCTTTTTCTATATCGTTCAAACTTTTCTTTTGGCAGTTCTTTAAGGCCATATAACTTCATCATTCCTCTGCAGATTGCTAAGTCCTTGTAGCTTACTACATCTGGACGACTGAGTGAGAAGATAAGTAACATTTTCAAGAATCGAATATAGTCTGTTCCATACCGTTTCCGCAGCCTTTTTGGAAATTTGCTGACTAACGACACTTGAGACTAGTGCCGTGAACGGATCAGGGGTTATCTCACGCTGTATCACATCAATCTTATCAATAGCTGCACCTAGTTTTTGTCCTTGAGTTTCAAATAATCTATTTCTAGTTGTCCATATTCAAAAATTGGCATATATTATCGTCTCCAAATCGTCTATCTGCCAGGGCAATTGCTCAAAACGACTGTCTATACTTAGCTTTGCCTGTCTCGTACAGATTGTTACCCTGACTATCAATGATTACAATCGCGGGAAAGTCCTTGACTTCAATCCGGCGTACTGCTTCAGTGCCCAATTCCGGGTAAGCGATTACCTCTGAAGCTACAATTCGTTTGGCAATCAAGGCTCCAGCGCCACCGATCGCGCCGAAATAGACTGCCCCGTATTCTTGCATGGCCTGGATCACTTCCGCCGACCGCAGCCCTTTGCCGATCATACCCGTCAAGCCTTTACCAATTAGAGTGGGAGAATAAGCGTCCATTCGCCCGCTAGTGGTAGGGCCGGCCGAACCAATGACCTGACCCTCCTTCGCCGGAGTAGGTCCGACAAAATAAATTATTTGATCTTTAACATCAAAGGGTAAAGTCTCACCTCGACCTAAAGCCTCAACCATCTTCTTATGAGCAGCGTCCCGCCCAGTGTAAATAATACCGCTCAACAGCACGTTATCACCAGCTTTGAGCGTAGCCACTTTGTCTTGGGTAAGCGGAGTTTCCAGATAAATTATATCAGTCATCAAGCTTCTCTCCCTTCTAGGATGATCTCTTGGTGCCTGGTGGCGTGGCAATTGAGATTTACCGCCACCGGCATGCCGCCGATATGGGTCGGGAACACTTCCAGGTGCACTGCCAGCGCTGTCACAGTACCGCCAAATCCTTGTGGTCCGATACCCAGTCGATTGATGCGTTCTAGTAGTTGCTGTTCAATCTTGGCTAGCCGGGGATCTAAATTAGCCTCTCCTAGCGATCGGATTAGAGCTTTTTTCGCTAGGAAGGTTGCTTTCTCCATCGTTCCCCCGACCCCCACACCGACCACAATGGGCGGGCAGGGATTGCTACCGGCTTGATCTACCGTATCCACCACAAATTGCATAGCCCCTTCCAGTCCCTCCGAGGGCTTACACATCTTTAAACTACCCATATTCTCGCTGCCGATCCCTTTCGGAGCCACTGTAATACGCAGGCTATCCCCCGCTACTATGTCGTAGTGAATAATTGCTGGAGTATTATCGCCCGTGTTTATCCGTTCAAAAGGATCCTTTACCATTGATTTTCTTAGATATCCCTTTTCGTACCCTCGGCGCACACCCTCATTAAGAGCAGCCGTCAACGTTCCTCCCACAACATGCAGATCTTGACCGATTTCCACGAATAAAACTGCCATCCCTGTATCTTGGCACATCGGCACCCTTTCATTGTGAGCAATCTGTGCATTTTCGATTAGTCTCTCTAGAATCTCACACCCCAAAGGAGATACTTCTACTTGCAAAGCGTTTTCAAGCCCCTGCATGACGTCTTCTCCCAAATCATAATTAGCGCCGATACAGATTTTCTCGACTCCTTCGATAATTTCGTCCACCCCAATTTGTTTCATGGTCAAACCCCCTTCTTATTCTATGGTTCATGTTGAGGACGCTTTATTCAGCTTTAGCTGAACGAGTTCACAGCGAACTCCAAAGTTATAATTGGCAAACATTTTTTTCTTTGACATAAGAAAGAAACGATTCACCTTCCTTGGTTATTATACTTCCTTGTCTGGTCTTACCCACATGTACATACCCAATTTCATCGAGCATTTTTAACCATTGTCGAACTTTATGATCAGCGAAGTCCTTGCTACGGCTATACAGATATTTCTGTAGGGCCTGGCGTCCCATGCCTTTATTGAGGAAAGAAGATTTGTAAATTTCATTAAGTATTAAAATAGTCGGTTCCAGCATATCCTGCTTTTCAAGTTTCGTAATTAACATATCAAACTCTTTTTCACTCGTATGTTTAAATTCAACTGGCAAAGATTGTTTTTTTTCATTATTCCGAACGACATAAGCCGGCAAATGTCTAATTGTTGCAGCTTCGTTAGGACCGATCATACTACAAAGATATTTGGCAACATTCTGAAGTTCTCTAATATTCCCAGGCCACCTGTAATTCAATATAAAATCTTGAAGTGGAGATTCCATTACCAACTCTTTATTATAGAATTTTTGTGTAAAATAGTTTATAAGCACAAAAATATCTGTTTTTCGAGATCTAAGGGAAGGTATACATATAGGCAGGGTACACAAGCGATAAAACAGGTCTTCCCGAAATTTCCCCTGGATTATCAATAACTCTAGATCCTGGTTTGTGGCAGCAACCACTCTTACATCTACGGGCGTAAGTAGATTGCTGCCTACACGGCGGACCTTTTTTTCCTCTAATACTCTTAGCAGTCTTTTCTGGACTTCCAGTGAGGCATCACCAATTTCATCTAAAAAGATGGTACCTTGATGGGCTTCCTCAAATAACCCGGCTTTCCCGCCTTTTTTAGCACCGGTAAAAGCTCCATCTTCATACCCAAACAACTCGCTTTCCACCAAATTCTGAGGAATTCCTGCAAAATTAATGGCAACAAAGTACCCGTTTTTTCTTTCTGAATAATTGTGGATCGCTTCTGCAAACAGTTCTTTGCCCGTACCACTTTCACCTTCTAGGAGTATCGCAAGTTCTGTTTTAGCAAATTTCTTAGCTTGAGTCAATGCTATTGTTAGTTCATTTGACTTACCTACTATATGACTGAAAGTAGCCGTTGCAACATTGCTATTATTTTTCAGTTCCCTCCGTACTTTTACCTCCAGTTCTTTTAGTTGCCCGACTGGACGGAAAGTAGCCACTGCACCGCTAATCATACCTCCTTCGCCACTTACAGGGTTGGTACTGACAATATAGTAACTCCCGTTAATCCGCTTAATCTCGTTAGTTATCCCTTCCCCTGATTGGATGCAGGCCAAAAAGTCAACTTGAGGTATAACCTCCCTGACATCTCTATCTATAGCTTGAAAACTGTTTATTTCTAAGAGCTTTTGAGCCACAGGATTAAAGACTATTATCTTATTATTATCACTTACAGCCACTATAGCTTCATCTACAGTGTTAAGAATGACTTCCATTTTTCTTTTAAGTTCATTATTTAAAACTGCCATTTTATATTGTTTTAAGCTGAGATTCAATATCGTTTCGATATAATTATGGGAAATTTCGTTAACCATTTTTATGGAGAGGTTAAGATGTTGGATGAGCTCGGCAAACGTAGAAATATCTACACTTCTCACACCGACATCTATAACTTTGTTAATGCTGCGCGGAACAAGATAAGCAACCCCTGACGTAATTGCGATCGTGATATCCTCCGGAATCTCTCTAAGTACTTCCATCTCACAACCGGTATAATAGGGTATCAAATCAAGGTAATTAAAACCAAGGTTTCTTAGATTATTAACAATGGATAGAGCAACTTCCTCCCATATGCCTACTACAATGGCCCGGGTACCCGGAGCAAGTTGCATTATCTTATCTAGGTTTTCACTATTAATGATACGGTCAGCAATCAAAAAAGGTTTGTGAGAAGGCAGTTGACTCTTCACGACATTATATATTGTATGGCTGGCGCCCAAATAGATATCGCAGGTTGGATATGGCAGGGTGTCACCATGTTGGAGACACCATATCTTTACATCAATATAAGCACCGAGAAAATGCAACAGTTGCCCGGCAATGAAACTACAGGTTGATTCACTGTTTCCAATATAGCAAACTGTTTTTTTCATGATCATACCTCCAACACAAATCAGCCACATTAGAATTATAGCTCTCTGAGAGTGAACACCATTACGAGGTCCATATTAAATATGTGGGATCGATTGTTCCCTATAGTCCTAGTTCTCCGTTTTACTGATAAATCCTTTTTTCGTTTGCAAAGGACATAATAGAAAAATAACCAGCATTTGCTGGTCCAAATGTATAAATTAAAGATGCATTTCCGACTTATTTACTCTCTGCAGACTTAAGCTAACACCTCGAGCGGACTGTTGTAAAGCATCCTTTTCATCTGAAAGAAGCTCTAGTTCGATAATTCTTTCAATACCATCTATTCCCAAGACCAGAGGAACACCTAATACGATATCATCGTACCCGTATTCTCCATTAAGATAGGCCACTCCAGTAATGATTCGTTTCTGATCTAATAATATACATTCAGCCATTTGAACCAAGGATGCTGCGGGGGCATAGTAAGCGCTCCCGTTCCCCAGTAGGTCGACAATTTCCGCGCCACCGTTTCGAGTACGATGGATGATTCTTTCGATTTGTTCTTTCTTTAATAGTTGTTCGATCGGCAGTCCGTTGACAAACGTATACCTAGGTAAGGGTACCATGTCGTCACCGTGTACCCCGAGCACAAAAGCGCTGACATCATTAACACTAACTCCTAATTCCTGCGCAATAAAGGTTTGGAAACGTGCAGAGTCTAAGACTCCAGCCTGCCCCACGATCCTATTCCTTGGTAGACCAGATACCTTATAGGCGATATACGTCATTACGTCAACAGGGTTGGTAAGAATCAATAAAATGGCATTGGGCGAAAATTCGACAACTTCTTCGATGACTGAACTAACAATCTTAATATTAATATCAGTCAGGTCGTCCCTGCTCATACCAGGCTTTCGAGCTGAACCAGCGGTGACAATAACCAAATCTGAGCAGCTTGTATCTTCATAACGAGAAGTACCCATGATGTTAATATCACTTCCAAAAACCGCAGTGGCTTGCAACATATCTAAAGCTTTCCCTCTCGTTTGATTTACTACTTGAGGAATATCAAATAGAACAATGTCACCTAAGCTTTTCATCGCCAACATTAAGGCAGTTTCTGCGCCTGTATTACCTGCGCCCACAACCGTTATTTTCTTGCGTCTCAATGTCATCTCTCCCAATCTGAAGTTCTTTGTATACAATGAATATTCTGAATGAAACTAGGTGCACATTAACACCTTAATTTTGTCCACTTGGCCAAGAGACATTAGACTACTATCTTTATTTAAGAGTTACTCATAGGCTTTTAATATCGGTTTTAAGGCATCTGCTGGGCTATCTTCAAAAACTTTAATAACAGGGGAATAAACGTCAGAATAGTTATGAGTCGCATAAGGTGAACCGTTGTTAATGCTATGGGATCAACTTTGAAATCTTCTGCATTCATACCTATTTCTGAAAGTCCTGCAGGAAGTGAACCTAGAAATGCTTCCGGCAATCCCCAATTGAAAAACCTATGCAATGAATAAGCCACTAGCAGTGTAATAATTGTCATCCCGACGGTTATTATTACCACGGCACCTGAAATACTTTTTAACTGCCGGATACCCTCCGCCGTTATCCCCAATCCAATATAGCAGCCCAAAATAACACGTATTAAGCGTTTAATCGATCGTGTCGCATCCATTTTGGTATTAAGCAACAATTGTGCCACCGCTGTGCCCAGCATTGAACCAACTAAAGCGCCGGCAGGCATTTTTAGGTAATCTAGAAGCAATCCACCTGCTGTAGCTGCTGGGATGACCAACCATTTTCTTGTCATGGTTTAGCCACTTCTTTCTTTTTGCGTTTTAAATACAATCTTACCAGCGGTAGCATTACCACTAGAGCCAACTGATTTCTGATGAGCTGCAAGGACAATCACTTTCTCAGTCTGTCCCCCCTACACTATCTGAGAGAATCGCCATGTCTGCCTGCCCTCCTGGAGCCGTTGCCAAAATACTGGTCATCAAATCCCAGCCTGTTAAGTGTTGAAGTACCAGTTCGAGAATTAGCGCACTACTAAATAGAGTAATAGAAACCATCAAAGTTGGCTTGACAAGTTTTTTGAAATCGCCAAGGAACGCTTTGGTAATCTTGCTCCCTAAAACTATACCAACTCCTATTTGAACGGCCAATTTCAACCAAGATGGCTTCTCCAAGATGCTACCAAAGGCAACCTGGTAAGCCCCTACAAAAATTATGGGACCCAAAAATACCGGTGTTGGCATTTTTAATCTTAAAGCAACAACTGCTCCGCTGCCCCCTAACCCTAAAAGCAAAAGAAGATGCAGTATATAATTCATACTCATGAAAACGATCTCTTTTCCTAATATTTAGTCGATGTCACTTGACAATTCGATCTGATATTCACCATCTTTCAGTATACAGACATCATCAAAATAAACGGATGGGTTTAAAAAGACAAAATCAATGTGAAATGAACTACAGCTTTTACCACCAAGGCTCCTATTGTCGCCAATGGCTATATGGGCTGTCCCCAATTTTTTACCAACTTCCCTTGTATTAGGAACAATACGACAGGCGGGATTTGTCCCCAAAGCAAACTGGGAGGCAGCATTATATCCAGCCTCATCTTTACTTTCCAGCAGTTTCTTCAACGCCACTGCTTCTTTACCGCCTGTGATACCGCATATTTTTCCTTTTCTTATTTCTATTTGAAGGGGATCCGTAATCCGCCCTAGTTGGTCAGCAATATATGGCGATACGATCAATCCTTCGCTCACACCTTCTATTGGAGCAAGGGTGGATTCTCCGTCCGGTAAACCTGAGAGCATACCAGATTGGGTCACAAATCCAGTCTGGGCGATCGCATTTCTTCCCTCTGCCCACATCATCAGGTCAGTACCCTGTGGTGTAGTCAGTCTTATCTTGTTAGTCTTTGACAATAATCCAGCTAGATGATTACTAACTTTTCTCACCTGCTGATAGTCGGCATTTATTCCTCCGTTGACCATCATTTCTTCCGTAAAACTTCGCAAATTGGCGATTCTAGCCCCTTTTTTCATGGCTTCTCGCACTGCCTCCGTATGCGTAAGGCTTTGAGTCGATTGATTAATGACTACCTTTGCTACCGCCATGGCTGCAGCTACAGGAGACGGCGGCTCTTCACCCCCTATTGTTTGAGGCTCCATAGTCATCACCATAACCTGGCCACCTGCTGAGATCGCACTGTAAGCAATTGCCTCAGTAATGGAACTAGAGCAGTCCGTGTCGGTAATAATAAGAACTGATTCTCCTTTTTTTAACTCTAGTACCTGATTGATAAGCATATTCGCTGCAAAAGCCATTCTAGTTAACTTCATGAACTTATACCTCCATTACACCACAACACGATTTTTCTTTAACCCCCTATAAAGCGAAAAAACTACTGAGATAACTCCAATGATGATCAGGACTGAGCTTAACGTAGAACTAAAAATCGCACCAAAGAAACTGCCATCCGCGATCATAAGGCCCCTACGCAGATTAGCCTCCATAATGAAACCAAGCACAAAGCCAAGTACAACAGCAGCGTGGGGTATATCAAAACGATGTAGAATTATACCAAGCAATCCAAAACCCACAGTTACGCCCATACTAAAAACCTCACCGCTGTAGGCATATACGCCAGTAAGGACAAGGGCAATTATGACTGCAATTAAAGCAGGCTTCGATATACTAGTCACTTTTATCGCAAACTTAATAAATACAAGCCCTGCAAAAAACAAGAAAATATTGGCAAAAAATAAGGAAACAAAGAGGCTGTACGGAATTTGAGGATTCTTAATAAAAAGCATAGGACCTGGAACTATGCCATGAATCATCAAGGCCCCAAGCATGATGGCCGTAGAATTCGACCCAGGAATACCTAGGGCTAAAAGTGGCACCATGGCTCCACCAGTGGCCGCATTATTGGCTGATTCAGGAGCAGCTACCCCCTTAGGATTGCCCTTACCGAAAGAATCCGGGTCTTTGCTCCAGCGCTTTGCTTCACTGTAGGAAATAAACGAAGCCACCGTCGCCCCTGCCCCAGGCATAACCCCTATAACAACACCCAAGATTGAACCCACTAGATTGGTTGGCCACATACGTCTAAGCACTTTCCACTTGGGGAAGCTAAAATCGGTCTTTAGTTTCAGATCAAAGGACTCTCCGACCATGACCCCTTGGGCTTGTTTGAACATCTCGGAAATGGCATAAACCCCCATCATCAACGGTACCATATTAAAACCTTCTGTCAATGACAGAAAACCAAAGGTAAAACGCGGCACTCCGGCAATAGGATCAAATCCTACTGTTGACAGGAAGATACCAATTAAGCCCGCTAAAATTCCTTTAAATACATTTTTTTCCCCTAGCGAACAAACCATAGTAATGCCGAGAAAGGCAAGACTAAAGTATTCTATCGGACCAAAAGCTAGGGCTACACCAGCCAAGGGTATTGCCATAAGCATTAAAGCTCCAGTGCTAAAAAGCCCACCAAATACGGAAGAGGTTAAGGAAGTATATAAGGCCAATCCCGTCTTGCCTTGCTTATGCAGTTCATAACCGTCATATACCGTAGCGGCAGCAGCATTAGTACCTGGAGTACCAATCAAGATCGCAGGAACAGAACCGCCGTATTCACCACCGCAATAGACTCCAGCCAACATCATAATTGCCACGACTGGGTCCATCCCCCAGGTAAAGGGCAACAGGAGCGCCATGGCTATTGTGGCGTTAATACCAGGGATCATTCCACCTAAAGTACCCCAGAACACACCGAAAAGAATAGCGATCAGTGGCTGCCAGTGCATTACAGTTGATAGTCCAGTTAAAAGGTAATCTAGCATTTTTCTTACCTCCTTATCTACAGGTTGCGTCTAAAAAAAAGTTTTTAAAACTCCCATTGGAAGCTTTACCTTAAGACCAATTTGAAAAACTAAAAACAGGATAACAGTTGTCGATAATGATGTAATTAGTAAATTTTTAATATTTCTCACATTAACTACCCACATAATACCAAAAATCAATAAAGGTGTCGTTATTAAATAGCCCAGTAATTCAATGAGAAGTATGTAGATGGCACACACGAGGGTTATTTGTAAAATAGGTTTCGCTTCATTGTAATTCTTAGCCCATTGGGCATGCTTATCCACAGCCACTTTAGGTGCAAAAAAAGCACCAGCCAAGTGAATAATACCAATGATTAGGATTCCCCAAGCTAAGAAGCTTGGAACTCCCCCAGGCCCAGCAGTATCAAGAGTCGTCCGTTCCTGAAAGGCACTGGCCAGAAGAAGGATAAAAGCACCCAGAAAGACGGAAACTATCCCTACGATCCAGTCGCTACGCTTAAACATCAATTATCCCCTCCAATTTAGTTACTCTAGGTGGGATTAACCCACCCAGAGTATAAAAGAAACTAATTTAATTTGCTATCGCTGCTCTGATCTGTTTATCTTGTTCATCCATCGCTGCGCGGAAGTCATCCTTGCTTTTGAAATTCACAATCAAGTTATTTGTTTCATAATACTTCTTAAAGGTAGGGTCATCTAATGATTTTTTGAGGAATTCAACGAGTTTATCAATCACCTCGACAGGTGTTCCTTTAGGAGCAACGACACCGCGGAGTTTTTCCACCTTAACCTGTGGGTAACCCGCTTCAGCTACAGTTTCAATACCTGGATTTAACGGCATTTTATTGAAGGAACCGATGATCCTGAGCTTTCCAGCTTCTACGTTAGAAGCTATTTCGGCGTACTCACCAATGCCGCCATCTAGGTGGCCGCCCAATACAGTGACTGCCGCATCACCGCCTCCTTCAAATGGAACAAGTGTCATATCAAAGCCAGCGGCTTTCATTAATTCGTTCCCTGCCACAAATCCTAATTCACCGGGTGTACCACCGGCCCATTTGAGTTTGCCAGGAGCAGCCTTAGCAGCTTTTACAAGGTCTGCAATTGATTTAAGTGGCGAATCTCCCGGCACGAAGAGCACCATCGGGTCATTAAACATCATGGCAACAGGTTCAAAATCCTTGTAACTCACAGGCATCTTGTTGAGAATCGGTGCTGTGATCAAGGTTGATGAAACTCCCAGCAGGATATATCCATCTGGGTTGGCCTTTGCCACATAGTTCCAAGCATTAGCGCCTGACGCACCCGGCATGTTATTGACTACCCATGCTTTGCCCATGGCGGGTTCAACCGCTTTGCCCATGGTTCTTAAGAAAATGTCGCCGCCTGATCCAGCTGAGGAGTGGTAAACTACTTCAATATCTTTGGACGGGAAATCGTTTTTCGGTGGAGCAGGTGGTGTTGGAGTCGCTGTGGTTGGTTCTGCAGCCGGAGCGGCTGCTTGAGGGGCTTCAGTTTTGGTACCGCATCCAGATGCAACTAACATGAAGATGACCAGACTTAGTACAAATGCCATACTTAACTTAGATCGTTTCACCTTAAACTGTTTAGTCATGACTTTTTCTCCTCCTTAAAATTTTAATATTCAGATTTCTGTTTCCAGAAATCGAAACTCAACTATTTCACGTCTCAGAAGTAACTATATACCTATCTTAAAAAAGCATTAATGTTCCAGCTTTGACAATAATCTTATCATCGATTGTGATAGTAGGTTGTAAAAACATGATATCCATATGCATATAGCAATCTACAGTGCCACCTAATGATTTACTGTCACCGATGGCTATGTGGGCGGTTCCCAGTTTCTTCTTATCCTCTCTTGACTTGCCAATCAGTCTGCAGGCAGCGTTTGTTCCAAAAGCAAACTCGGCTACGTTCCGACCAGGTTCCCCTGCTTTAGCTAGAACTTTCAATAGTTCCTGGGCCTCCCTCCCCCCCTCAACTTTGGTTACCAATCCTACTTTAAATTCAATGCGAATAGGATCTTTCACGACAGCAATATCTTCAATCATATAGGGATTAACAATAACTCCGTCGGCTGTACCCTCTAGAGGTGCACAGGCTGCTTCCCCATCAGGAAGTCCGGAAAATTCTCCCGGGTTAGTAGCATATCCGGAGAGTGAAAATCCGCTGCGTCCTTTAATGCTGAATTTGAGGTCTGTACCTTCAGGGGTTGTAATGCGAACCCACTCTCCTTGATTAATTAGTTCTACCAAGGTATCGCTAAGCCGCTTGACCTCCTTGTAATCAGCGGTAATTCCCCCTCTGATCATCATGTCTTCATCGACGTTACGAATATTACAAACTCTGGCTCCCTTAGCGATGGCAGCTCGTTGCGCATTAGTATGAGTCATAGAATGGCTTGTCTGGTTGATGATAGCATCCGCAGCGCTCATTGCAGCAGCCACAATTTCCGGTGGTTCTACTCCGCTCATGCCAGTAGGTGACATGGTCATAACCACTGTATTAGCCTCAGATATTTCGGCCGCTATCGCTAGGACCTTTGTAATGCTTGCAGGCCTTTCTGTATCTGTCACTATGAGAAGTTTTTCCTTGGGTTTAACATTAAGGACAGATTCCATGATCATTTTTGCAGTTTTTGCCATTCTTACTTCAATCATATTTTACCCCTCCCTCCATCATGCCATATTATTGATATTTTCCCTAATAATGTCTCCACAGCGAACTTGGTTAAAAATCCCGCAATAGCAAAAGTTTGCTAATTTGGTAGCTCCTTCTTCCGCTGAAAGACGTCCTTTTTCCACCTGTTCTCTAACATGCTTGACAAATTTTGGTGGTATCATATGGTGTCCACACATTGTAGTGACAGAAAGAGTTACATCACCCGGCAGATTATCCTTCTTACCCCAAACACCCAATGAATAATTGATGGAATGAGGAGTTACACCTGCAGCTTTACAAGCGGGAAGAACTTCAGAAAGTACTCCTGTGATCACTACTGACATACCCGTATCTTTTTCCTTTACGATCTCAAGGAATTCTACAACCTGCTCTCTCTTAGTAAATACTCCTCTGAGGCGAGACTTATCGGTGATTTTTTCCTTAATCTCTTCGACGCTGAACCTACTAATGGGTCCAGTCTTCACATCACCCCAGTTTTCCGAACCGCATTCTTCTGCTGCAGCTATGAATTCGAGGGCACTTGCCTTGATATTCTTGTCGTTGACTCCCTTTGTTTGGTACATAAACCAAACAAAGTCTTTCTTTTGAGATTCAATATCACCTGAACGATGGAGTGAATGTGTCATTACGATTACCTCCTAAGCCAAACTTAAAGGACGACCAAGTCCCACATTAACCTTACCCCGATAGGGCTGTGGAATAGATAGTTCATCAAGGCAATCCAGGGCATCTGTCTGCCCAAATTCATCTACCCTAAGAATTAGTCCCAACGAAAAGACGGTATCTATTTCTTTTTCCACCTCCTGCAGTGCCAGCAGAATATCTTTAAGTTTGTTTTCTTCACATTTTCCTTCGACAATTACGGAGAGAAGGTGGTAATCAAGACATTCTTCAATTAACTCCCCTGTCCTTACGTCCTTCATCAGAGCTGCAAGGGGGGTATGTTCTGCGGGTTGGAGCTCTACTCCGGCTATTGCTATTGCCATCGCAACTTTAGAGGCGTCCCTCAAGTAAACTCCCATGCCGGGTCTGCCCATATCGATTGCAATCCCAACTTCTCCTTTTTTAACTCGCCCCGTAACATCATTGGTTTTAACCTCTTCTGTACCCCTACCTGTGACCCCTGTTACACCGTGATTCTCAACGGGATCACTCATACCATGCTGAAACTGCATATAAAAATTATTCAACTCGATGGGTTCAATCGCCCCGCGGCTACAGACCTTCTGTCTTAAGCAAACGTAGCACTCGGTACATCGGTCCTGATCTACGAAACATTTTTTTTCTTCGCTGTTAAAGATGATTGCATCAACTGTACAATATATCTGACAGATTTTACAACCTGTACACCGTTCTTCATTGATTACGGTCATTGGTACTTCACCCTTTCCGGCAAATCTATTTTGCGGTTTCCTCTTCCTTGTTCATTTGTTCTTCCAGATATGGAATCAGGCCACCTAATTTGATATACGTCAGCATGAATTCAGGAGGTTTAGTAAATTCATAAGTTCTCCCAAGTGTTTCATTATAGATGATACCAGCCACTAGATTGACCTCAATTAAATCACCCTCTGAGGCTTCTTCGACAAAATTAGGACAGGCGATCGCCGGGATTCCCACATTAAAACAATTGCGGTAGAATATTCTAGCAAATGACTTGGCAATTACTACACTGATCCCAGCATATTTGAGAGCTTGTGGAGCCTGTTCTCGACTGGAACCGTAACCTAGATTCTCCCCTGCCGCCAATACATCCCCGAGCTGAATTCGAGATGAAAAATGAGGTGTACAGCCTGCCATACAATTAGCAGCAAGTTCATTGGCGTCTACCTGCGTCATATAGCGAGAGGGCAAAATATGATCGGTACTAATATTGTCGCCGAATTTCCATAGGTGACCCGAGGTAATATATCTATTTTCCGCCATCATCTCCCCCTCCCAGCAGGCTTCTTGGATCCATAATGCGACCAGCTACAGCACTGGCAGCGACAGTAAGCGCGCTAGCAAGGTATATTTTTCCTCCTGCACCCATGCGACCGTCCATGTTTCGAGTAGTTGTTGAGATACACACCTCCCCAGGAGCAAGACAGCCAACTTCGTAGCCTGCACAAGTTCCACAGGATGGAGAACTAACAATAGCGCCAGCTTCCAGCAAGGTCTGCATAATCCCTGTCCGGGCCGCTTCTGCCATTACTCGAGAGGTATTCGGCACAATAACAAAGCGTACACCTGCACGAACCTTCCTCCCGGCTAGAATCCTTGCAGCCTGTTCCAGGTCGTGGTAAAAAGCTCCGGAACATGAACCTAAGGTAGCCTGCTGTATCTCAATACCCTCAGCATTGCTTACATTTGTGCCATTTGTAGGCATCCCCGGTGTTGCCACCATTGGCTCAAGGTTTGAAACATCGAAATGTACCACGGATATATACCGGGCATCACTGTCAGCAATAATAATGTCTTCATTATCCTGAGGCGTTCCGAGTTTCGTGAGAAGTTTTTCATCAACAGGCATAAGAGCGTTTTTGACACCCATTTCTAAACCCATAATGGTGATGGTCATTCTTTCTTCGATAGTTAGGGATTCTAAGAGTGGTCCAACAAACTCTACTGCCATATAGTTCAAAAAAGAAGGTCCAAAATGTTTTAAAATTAATAAAGCCACATCTTTTGCACCTATACCAAAAGGCAACTTACCCTCTAACACTACTTTGACAGTTTCCGGAACTTTCAGCCATATCTTACCGGTTGCTAAAACTGACGCCATTTCGGTAGACCCGATTCCTGTTGACAAGCAACCAAAGGCCCCAAGACCAACAGTATGAGAATCGGTACCGACTATAATTTTGCCTGGACGCGGAACCCCTTCCTCCGCCAAAACTGGATGAGACACTCCTCGTCCGACATCAATGAGATGACAGCCATACTCCCTTGCAAAATCACGGAGATTAAGGTGGTGCTGCGCTGCTCTAAACGTGGTTGACGGAGAATGATGATCGAGGACAAAGTATACTTTATTGGGATCCCATACTTTCGTTTGGGGTAGCCTCGAAAACTGCTGCAAAGTGATGGGACCGTTATTGTCATGAATAAAGGCAATATCCACTGGGACCTCAAGTATTTGCCCTGGACTTACTGTCTTTACTCTGGCTTTAGACTCTATTATCTTTTCAGTAACGGTTAGGCCCATGAAATGACCCTCCTGATAAATCAGATTTATTTACACGCTGAGGATAGCCTCGCATATAGCTGCACCCATTTCATCCGTTGAAGCTGTTCCACCAAGGTCAGGAGTAACCCATTTCATTTCCGCTAATACTTTCTCAACTCCCAGTTCAATGTCACGAGCAGCTTGAATCGCGACAGGATCTTTTCTCATATTTCCGAGCCAGGAAAGCATCATTTGGGCCGACATAATCAGGGCATAGGGATTGGCAATATTTTTGCCAGCGATATCTGGAGCTGACCCATGGGTGGCCTGAGCCATTACGTACTTAGGCCCTACACACAAACCTGGCGCCATACCCAAGCCGCCTACTAGGCCCGCCGCTTCATCTGTCAAGATATCTCCAAACATGTTTGTGGATACAACTACATCGTACTTCTGTGGACGCATAACAAGATTCATCGCAAAGGTGTCCACAACCGCAGTCTCAAAGAAAATATCAGGATATTCTTTAGCTACTTCGCGGCAGGTTTCCACAAATAAGCCGCAAGTCAATTTAAATACCGTGTTTTTATGAATAGCAGTTACTTTCTTCTGCTTATTGCGTTGACGCGCTAGTTCAAAAGCCGTCCTCGCTGCCATTTCCGAATTCCGTCTGGTAATAACCCTCATTGAAAGCGCCATATCCGGCGTTGGCATGAACTCTGCCATACCTTTGAACATATTACGGTCAGGCTGAAAACCCTCATTATTTTCCCGAATTATGACAACGTCTACATTCTTATGTAAACTAGGAAGGGTAGGATAGGATTTTGAGGGACGTATGTTGCTCACGAGATCAAAGTTCCTCCGCAAAATCGGATGGGGGTTAATAGCTTTAGGGTCGCCGCTGGGATACGCCATATGTCCGATCGGGCCTAAGATCCAGCCATCTAGTCCATACAATGAATTTAATGTATTCTCAGGAAGGGTCTCACCCGTTTGTTGATAAGAAGAATGACCAATAGGAAATTCGCTCCATTCTATTTTTACCTCATCATATTTTCTGGCCGCAGCCTGCACTACTTGAACAGCTACAGGCACAATTTCTAGACCTATATCATCCCCGTTCAAAATTCCAATCCGGTATTCAGCCATGCACTTACCCCTCTTTTCATAATTTTCTCATTTTTTTATTTCTTATATAGATGTATAGCAAGATCTATGCCAATAAATTAAATCCTTATGTAGTTGCGGTGGGAGTGATAAATTAAGCTTTCTACGGATCCTCTCTTCAGATTAGGCTGACATTAGGCTAACTTTAGGTTAATGTTTATTGGCCTAATGATCGCCTATATGAATAATAGATCTCAGACAGAATCGTACGTAAAAAACGGAACCCCTATTCACGAAGGGTTCCGCTTTTAATGAATTGGCAGAACAAAAATCTAATAACCTCAGGATTTAGAAACTAGTTTTCTGCAGTTTTCATTTAGATTTTTCATTCCATTATTCATAATATCAAAGTCAGTAGAACTCATAATCAAACTCAAATCATAAGGAATCCATTTTTCAAGAAGCGAACCATTTCCATGCATCCCAAATATTTTCTTATTCTTCTGACAAGCCTGAGCAACCTTTAGGATAGCTTCCTGCATCTGAGCAGAATCCAAGTTCCCTGGGCAGCCCATGGACACCGATAAATCATTAGGCCCAACAAGCAGCACGTCTATCCCCTCTACATTAGCAATTTCTTCGGCTAGCTGGATTCCCTTCCCTGATTCAATCTGAGCAATTGTTAACGTTTGATTATTCAACCTATCCATCATTGCGCGTACATCTGTTTCTTTTCGGTACCCTGTATGTCCACAATTTGCAGACATTCCTCTGTTACCAACTGGACTATATTTTGACCATTCCACAAATGCGTGTGCTTGTTCAACAGTTTCAATCATCGGGACCATAACCCCATTTGCTCCCAAATCTAAAGCCCTTGCGACGTAACTCCTGGTTAGTTCGGGTACTCTGACTAAAGCTCCTAGTTCCAACGACTTTGCAGCCATCAAAAAATCTGACAACTGTTCGAACGAATAGGAGCCTAGTTCCATATCAACCATGATAAAATCAAACCCAGAATTCTTCGCTATATTTACAATTATAGGATTCCTGGAAACTCTTATCATGGTTCCAATTAGATTATCACCCTTACGAAGTCTCTCAGCTAACATAATTCATCCCCTTCCTTAATTGCTGCCATACGTTGCCGAAACAGTCTTTTCAGGGAGCTTGCTAGAATAAAATGCAAGATGTATGCCAACGAATCTGAACCGTCATTATCGATCAACTGATCTCGAATTGTTCATCAACTACATCGGAGTACTATTAGTTTAGCGTTTCTTTTTTTCCATAATGTATATCCAAAAATAGATATCATGTTTATGATGAACCAAATATTCTACAGGACCAATGTCTTTGCCAATACTGTCGAGAAAGCGACCCCTCTGTCGTCTTGATGAAACTCTTAAACCATCAAAAGCTTTCACTTGAACCCGCAAATCTTGATCGTCGGCAGCGCAACTCCAATTAATCTCAAAATGGTCATCAATAAAGAACCCCAATGTAAAATTTTCGGTATTGAGGTTCTTCTAGCTATAATTATGGAATCTTAAGTTACTTTAATTATTATCATCCGTTGAGGTTACGGCTCACCTCTTGGAAGGCCAAATCTAGTCCATCTGGTTTGGGAGACAGTTCCCCACTATTTTTTACGGCAGGTTCAGCCTCGATCAACTCCAGCAAGCGATCCGCAGCCGCGCGATTTAGTTCCAGATGATGAGGGACTAGGGCTAAGGGAAACAGCGCTTCAAAGCTGCTGAACGTCCCCAGAGCTAACATCCCTAAGTTTACTCCGCTCAATTTCCCTTTTTCTACAAGTAGAATCCCCAGAACAAGAACAAGCCACAGGCCAAGATTGGCAATCATCCCCATCAAAGCGGAAGACAGCCCGGAAAGCCAAGCAATTCGACGCTGTTGACCCATCAATTTCTTGTCTGTTCGCTGGATTTTGTCTAAGTATTCTTGGACTTGACCATAGGCCGCTAGTTCTGTGATTCCCAAGAGGGTGTCGGCAACCTGTGTATTCAACTCTGCTTTTAAGGCGACCATCTGGCGCCCAACCCCTCGACTCAAACCTTTTATAGCCCATGGTATCCCGAGCCCACCTACTAGAAAACAGGCGGCAAGAATAACGGAAAACCGCACATCATAACGGGCTAAAAAAAGTCCATATCCTAAGAGCACCAATAACGCGACGAACGGCGGTGCTAAAACACGCAAAAAAAGATTCTGCTGAATTTCCACATCCGCCACAATTCGACTCAGTAAATCTCCACTTCGGAAGTTTAACAACCGAGCTGGGGCCAAGGGTTCTAACCCTTGATAAAACTTCACCCGAATTTGACTTAAGACTCGAAACGTCACGTCATGGGACACATAGCGCTCTAAGTAGCGAAAGACGGCGCGGGACAGTCCAAAAAAGCGAACTCCGACGATAGTGACCATTAAATCGAGTATGGGCGGATGAAGGGCAGCGCGCGCCAAAAGATAAGCAGACGTCGCCATTAAACCGATATGACTCGTGATCGCAAGTGCACTTAAAAGCAAAGCTAGTAGGATGTGACTCCAATAAGGTAACATCAAGCGGATTAACCATGTCATACTCTTCATAGAGAGTCACCTCGATATTCGCTCACTAATCGGTAATAGAGCCCCTGCTCTCTCATTAATTCCTCATGCTTACCCTGTTCGACGATTTGCCCCTGCTCTAACACCAAGATCCGATCTGCTTGACGAACTGTACTCAGGCGATGGGCGATGATTATAGCATACAGCGGCCCTAAGGAGACAATATGACTCATTAAACGTTTGCGTAGACTCGACTTTATGCGGGAGGCTGCTTCATGAGCGCTTATTTCACTAACCCATTGCAGCACTGCCCGCAACACAATGATCCCGAGAATAAGGAATAGAGAATTCCAGACGGTCCCAAGGGAGGCCCCTTCTAGAAAAACCCCGTCAACGACCCTGGAGAAAAACCAAGCTTGGGCGACAGCCAGTAAAGCGATTCCAATGCCCATCCCGACCGTGAGCAACAGATATCCCCAGACTGGCCGTCCCTCTTGAACTAATCGCTTATCGAACATTTAGGTCATCTCCTAAGCAAAAAATGAAGGGGCAAGATGTATCTTGCCCCTTCATTCTAAAGGATATCAACTTAATAGTGAAGGTCCTTTTCTGTAACGCGTTTGCGAAAGACCCAATAGGTCCATCCCTGATACAAAAGAACGATCGGAACCATCGTCAGAGCAATGATCGTCATAATCTTCAGCGTGTATGGACTTGATGAGGCGTTCCAGATGGTTAGACTCCATTGCGGATTGAGACTAGAAACCATCACTCGTGGGAAAAGTCCCCAGAACAAAGCTACTGTGAACAAGAGAATGGTTACACCATTGGCAATAAAAGCCCAGCCCCCCTTACGGGAACGTACCAAAAGATTGGTCAGGACTAGGACTACTCCGGATGCTAGCAACGTAATACCAGCCCCAAGATGAGCAAACAGATCGGTTTGGAAATAGGTTAATCCAGCAAACAGGAGCACAACTGGGATGGCAACCAACCCGATCGTCTTAGCAGCGTTCGACGCCCGCTCAGCCATCTCCCCTGTCGTCTTTAAGTTGAGATATAAGGCACCGTGAAGCATGAAAACCAACAGTGTGGTTAGACCGCCGACAATAGCATAAGGATTGAGTAAGGTGAAGAAGGTCCCTACGTATTGCATCTTGGCGTCAATCGGTACTCCCTTGACAATATTCGTCATAGCGACGCCCCATAGGAGAGCAGACAGGAAACTACCCGTGAAGATCATCCAATCCCAGGTATTCCGCCAACGGAGACCGCTGTCACTACTGCGGAATTCGAAGGCAACGCCCCGGATAATTATAGCGGATAATACCAGAAACAAAGCTAGATAGAAGCCACTAAACAACGTTGCGTACCAATTAGGAAAAGCTGCAAACATCGCCCCACCAGCCGTAATCAACCAGACCTCATTCCCGTCCCAGACCGGTCCGATGGTATTGATGATCACTCGACGTTCTGAATCGTTTTTTCCTAGGAAAGGAAGCAGTATTCCTACTCCAAAATCAAATCCTTCCAGAAAAAAGAATCCGATAAACAAGACGGTAATGAGTATGAACCAAAGGATGTTTAAGTCCATAACGACGCCCCCTTTATTCCACTTTTCAGTGATTTATCCGTGCTAACGTCTTCCGGACCCTTCTTAATAAACTTAAGCAAGAGGTAAACATCCGCAACTGCCAAGACTCCATAAATCAGAGTGAAGCCGACAAAGGTGATCAGTATGGATAGCGCGGAAACCGAGGTAGACAGACCTGCGTCGACTTTTTGTAAGCCATAAACGATCCAAGGCATACGCCCGACTTCAGCCATATACCAACCCGCGGTATTCGCAATATAGGGTATAGGAATCGTCCATAGTGCAATTTTCAAGAACCAAGTCTTTTGTTCTAAGCGTTTCGTCTTGTAGAAATATAGTCCCAGGAGCGGGATCAACACCAACCATACTCCTGCCAAGAGCATAATCCTAAAACTCCAGAACAATGAAGTTACCTGTGGAACATAGTTGCCTGGCCCGTATTGCTGGACTGCAGTAGCCTGAAGCTCATGAATTCCCTTAACTTCCCCCGTAAAACTATTATATGAAATGAAGCTTAACAAGCCAGGAATTTTAATTTCAAAGTTGTTTTTCTGCCCTTTCTCATCGATAGAGGCAAATAATGATAAACCAGCCGGATTTTCAGTCTCCCAATGAGCCTCAGCGGCAGCCATTTTCATGGGTTGTGCTTCTACAAGATGCATTGCTTGTAAATGCCCAACGCCTGCAACTCCTAAGGCACTGATTAACCCGAAAATCACTGCCATGTGGAACGAACGACGAAAAACGTCCAAATGGTTCTTTTTCAGTAAATGGTAAGCGCTAATTCCCATGACAAAGAACGCCGCGGTTACAAATCCGCTGAGTACAGTATGCGGAAACTGATAGAAAACATGAGGATTAGTAATTAAGGCTATGAAATCGGTCATCTCCGCTCGGCCATTTCGTAAAATGTACCCGACCGGTTCTTGCATAAAGGAGTTGGCAATCAAAATCCAAAGGGCAGACAAATTAGTGGCAATGGCCACAAGCCAAATACTAAGTGCATGTACTTTTTTGGGTAATTTATCCCAACCAAAAACCCAAACACCTATGAACGTAGATTCTAGAAAGAAGGCTACTAAAGCCTCAATGGCCAAAGGTGCTCCAAAAATATCCCCGACAAACCTTGAATACTCAGACCAGTTCATTCCAAATTGAAACTCTTGGACTAATCCAGTCACTACACCCATTGCAAAGTTAATTAAAAATAGTTTCCCCCAAAACTTAGTCATTTTTTTGTACGTTTCATTTCCAGTCCGCACATACCAAGTCTCCATCATCGCAACCAAGACTGATAATCCCAGTGTTAATGGCACGAACAAAAAATGATAAGAAGTGATCACCGCGAATTGTAATCTGGATAAGATAAGTTCAGTCATTTATAGTTCATTCCCCTCTCTTTCCCCCCCATTGTTTCATTTCTTTGATTTAGAATCATTTGTATGATCACCTTTTTACTTATTTGTTATTATACTAATTATTAATTAAAAAGTCAATATCATAATTTATATTTACAATACCCCAATAGCTTCAGCATATATTTCGACTTTAGCCAATAAATTTGATTGATTCTACATCTACCTGCTCTAGTGGGAAATATTAAACACCCCAGCAAATAACATTTTGCTGGGGCATATGTATGAATTTTGTGTCGGTGATTCCAACATATCCGACTTATTGTTCCTTAATCGCAGAAATCCGCCCAATTCGCAGGATAGGTTGCATAAAATACCTTGCAAAACGTTGGAGAAGAAAAAACGACCTTGCTTTCCTTCGGAATATATACCACATCCCCAGCTACAGCCCGGAATACTTTGCCGTCAACCTCTAGAACAAAATCGCCTTCTATGATGTAATCCACTTCATCGTAGTTTAGAAACCAAGGTAATCGGGAGTGGTCAAACGTCATAAAGCCGGAGGCCAAGTTCCCTACCCGTGCATCAATCACATCGACCAGTCCAATCTTTTGTCCTGGAGGAGCTTCTTGAAATGGCTGGATCACTACATTTTTACCCACCACATGAGTCGCTATGGGGCTCTCACAAGCTGGTTTTAAGACCTCACTCAGAATTTTCTGCACGGTTTTTTTAAGGTCATCGTTTTGGGTGTCTGCACCTATAACTCCAGAAGTTACGTTCCGTTCGATATTGGCTGGTTGCCCTGCCAATTGTCCGATTACTCCCTGACTGACGATTTCTTGTCGACCTTTGGTAATCGTAATCCCTAACTCTTTTGCTAAATCTTTAGCTGAGGGTGTCAGTACACTATCTTCTTCTAAAAATATATCCTTATCCATTTTGGCCATTTCACGTAATGCGGCCGCTGAAATAAAACGTCCCATAGATACACCTCCCTTAAACTAGAAGCCAGAGTTCAGAGGCCCGATGTCTGAAGTGAACATCGAATATCGTGCATCTGTTCTTATTCTCGAACCTTGAACTTCGAGCTTCGCTCATATTCCTTTATAGTAAACTCTCAATTAGTTGCTTTGCTGGGCGCGGAATGACGACTTGTCGTATAAGAAGTCCTTTTGCACTGGCTAGGGCACTTCCTTCTTCGACCGCTGCTTTCACTGAGGCGACTTCCCCTGTGAGAATCGTATAACTCTTTCCACCAATCCCAAAGGCCAAATGCAGGATCAAGGGCTCCACATCGCCTGCTTTTACCGCCGCATCCGCTGCCTCGATCAAAGAGGCGACGCTGTAGGTTTCTATAATCCCTAGCGTTTTTATAGTCTTTAGCGTACTCACTCCACTGATGGCCGGCAATATTGAGGGGTGGACATTGGGTATGACAAACGAGTCCACCACGGTCTCAGCTCCTAGTTCGATTCCGGCGTTCACCGATTGTTGAATCGACGACACATCTCCGCTCACTAAGACGATGTATTTTCCAGGGCACGTGGTTTTAGCCACTAAGATGTTAACGTCCGCTGTTTTGGCCATGATATCGGCACATTCAATGCCTTGTGCTATGCTTGTAAACTCGACGAGCCCTATTGAATGGATCACTTTGCAGCACCCCCTTTCCGTATCGTTATCGTTTGGGGCGTGACCTGAATTACTGTTCCATCAATGCTGGCATGGATCCGAGCACCTAATGAGCCTTCTGGTATTTCTCCCACGACTTGGCCGTGACTAACGACGTCTCCAACCTTGACTAAGGCTATGGCTGGTGCCCCGATATGTTGTTGAAGCTTTAGGGTGACTTCGTCTGGAACATATCTTTCTTCAGATAAGGGGGCTTCACTGTATAACGAACGCAAGTTTAAACGATCTATTAACCGCGACGTCGGTATTAAACGATGTTTGGCCATCGGATCAACGTTCCCGAGTTCTCCTTGGTATTTTAGACCCTTGGCTCGTAGTCCTGTGGTCTTGGTCACGGGATCGGTTAGATCCGTGATCACTGTCCCCATCATCGGCCCTCCATTGATATAGACTAGGTCGTCTGCTCGGCCTCCGCCAGCAAGTTCTAGGACTTCCCGCAGTGAGGTGCCAATCGGCACTGTGACCGTGATGGGATTTTTCACTGCCCCTGTAACGGTCAGGGTCCGTGTGGTGACGGGTTCTCCGTCATAGGCTCTTGCTACATTAATGAGGGTTTGAACGTTATTGACGATCACACCTATATTAAGCGGTATTCCTCCTGGGGGAACGCGTCGTCCCGTGGTTAACCAGATGGTGATGACTTCATCTCCGGCCGGATATATATCTGGCATAATCGAGATCTGCAGTTGTTCGGTTACATAGGGCTCCAAGGCTGTGATGGCTTCCTTGTACTTGGCCTTCAAGGCGATGATTCCTTGTTTAGCACCCGTTGCTTCCATCGCTAAGGTTAGACCTTTGATGAGTAGTTTTGGATAGCGGGCTGCCAGTTGTTGGTCTGTTTTAAGCAAGGGCTCGCATTCTGCTCCGTTGACGATTACGATCTCGGCTTATGCCGCGAGTTTTACATGCGTCGCAAACCCTGCTCCGCCTGCTCCGACGACCCCTGCTTCTCGAACTTTTGCGCTTATTGTCATTTCGTTCATTCTTTCTCTACGTTGCCCTTTGGTCCTACAATTTGCAGGCCTGGGGTTCCTGCATGTTGTCCAGAATCTCGGATGACTGGCTTGATCCCTAGCTTCTAACAATCCGTGGCGCTAAAAGATAATTTACCTCTTTTTACGACAGCATTTTTGGCATAGAAAAACTGAGCATGCCCTATTCAGAGATACTCTGGTCTAGTTTTGAATGGACGCACTAATTAAGTGTGTGTTCAGTTCTTCGCTACAAATATGCTTTTACACCACAAAGTGCACACCAGTAAATCATCGTTCCTTGAAATTCAAATCAATCAATGTATCCCTATATTCAGTGTTCAGCAAAGCGTTCAGTCGTTTTTTAGGTTTACTCAGTTTAGGACGAATTGTTTTCTCACTTTTAAGTGTGTTAAAAACAATTCGCTTCACTAAAGCTAGATTTTGTCCTGCAACTCTTTCTAACGTCTTATTACTGTCATCCCCAAACGTCACATCCAGATTATCCGAGAACTCGGATAATTTGGATTATCCCAGAAGTTCCGTTATCCGAGAAGAAATGCCACACAGCCGTTTCTGCCTGCGTTGTGCGTAGCTTCTTCTCGGATAACTGTTGCGGTATTTGTTCCTCCGTTATAGGCTATTAATGGCGT